>Ga0207646_10007051_pt1 | contig 11496 bp, 15 predicted proteins | sample KBSK5502metaG_FD_184343 | JGI IMG/M metagenome (GOLD analysis project Ga0207646, IMG submission 184343) | Corn, switchgrass and miscanthus rhizosphere microbial communities from Kellogg Biological Station, Michigan, USA - KBS K5-50-2 metaG... | ecosystem: Host-associated > Plants > Roots >...
GATGGCAGTAGCCCTCTTGGCCCTTCGCTTCGCGGTCACTCCTTAGGAGGAGACAATGTCTGAAGTCAAAAACACGACCGACCGTTTTGTAGCCGCATTCAACGCCCACGACGAGAGTGCGCTGCTAGCTCTTCATGCCGACGACATCAAGTTCAACGCCCCGGGCGGCTTCAAGGCCACCAACGCCAAGGACGCGACCGCGTTCGCGATGACATGGCTGAACGCATTCCCGAACGGCAAGATGACCGTTCGCACCGAGATCACGAGCGGCCCCTGGGTCGTCCAGGAAGTCGCCATGGAGGGAACCCACACGGCGCCCCTGCAGAGCCCGAACGGGCCCATTCCCGCGACCCACAAGAAGGTGACCGGCTACGGAGTCCAGCTCCTTCGCGTGGAGAACGGGAAGATCGCTGAGGCCCGTATCTACTTCGACCAGCTCGACCAGATGAGCCAGCTCGGACTCATCCCCGCGCCGGCCGCCGTCTAGCGCCCGACGTTTCTACGCCCGGCCCCGCCGCGGGGCCGGGTCTTTTTGTGCCTCTCGAGAGGCTATTGCTCTTCTGTCGATTCCGCGGGTGGAGTTACTTGTGAACCCTTGTGCCTGGCTCGTCTCGCCACCAGCCGGAGCTGAAGAATCCTGAATCCCCCGAATGCCAGAACGACAACCGCTCCAAGGACCATTGCGAACAGAAGCGCCACCGCTAGAGGAAGATGGCCCTGAAAGAAAAGGAAGTTCACCTCGGCGCTCTGTTGGTTTTGAAGAATGAATATCAGGATCACGACCAGGACAACGACCCCGATGACAAGCGCCGTCCACGCTCCACTGAGGCGGGTTTTTCGCTCGCCGGGGTAAGGTTTTTCGGCTTCAGTGCCCAGGTCGGCGGATCCGTCAGCCATGTGCGGAAATCCTACTCTCGCCTTCGGTGGCGAATCAGCCGCTCAATCGCGGTCGCCGGAACGTGAGGATGCCAACCAAGGCACCAACCAATGCGCCTGCCAAGGCCACGGCGGCGACCATGCGCATTCGGACGGCCCGAGACGACCGGGATCGCGATGCATCATCTGCCTTCGCAACTTCCCACACCCACGGCCGTACCTCTTGCATACGCGCTCGCCAGAAAATCTCAGTGACTTTCTGGGAGAGCTCGGGCGACGACGGCCAAGGACGCAGCTCGATGGCGCCGTCGGCAAGTAGGCGGGGACGGACAGCGCCCAGCTCAGCCAGCTCCCCCATGACCCGATTGCTTCTCTCGCTCAATCGTTCACTCAGTGCAACGATTGCTTCTGGCGATTCCTGCGTTACCGACCCGGCCGCTAGACCTCGGATACTCCTCGCAGCTTCAACTCGAGCTTTGCCTCGATGGCCGCCTGGGCAAGATCCCCGAATGGGATGGCCTCTTCAGCGTCGAAGGTCTGATCCAGGAAGTGATTGATCTGGTCGAACGTCTCGGTTGTCACAGCTCCGACAAGGGTGATCAGCTCCTCGGTAGATGCTCCTTTTAAAACCCGCTCTCGCTCGACATCATCGGACAGCCCAAACCTTTGCACCAATGGCGCGAGACCTTGCAACTCTTGTGGCACGACAGTCGTTGGGCCCGCAACCTCCCGGATGGCCCGGGTCAGAAGTTGGCACTGAGGATCGGCTTTGCGCGCCTCGGCTATGAGCGAACGAGCGCGGACGGGGTCGCCTGCCATGGACAGTCCGATCGCCTGGATGCAAAGGCGGAGCGCCAAGGTTTGCGCTCCAGGCGACTCATTCGCCAACACCTCTTCAATGAGTGCAAGACCAGCCCCCGGATCACCGTTCTTGATCAGGGCAAACGCGAGAGTCCCTTTGATACTTCCAATGTAGACCGCCTTTTGCGGCACTCCTTCGATGGACCGTAACGCCTCATTCGCCAGAGGCAGCGCCTCTCTCACTGCCGCAGGCGTGTTGCTCATCAAGTCGGCCCACGCGAGATTGTTGGTTGCAAGCGTCCGGGTTAATTGCCGAGGGGCCATTTCGCGAACCTGTGCGAAGGTTCGCGCTGCGCCTTCGAACGCACCCGAGGCAAGCATCGCGTAGCCGGCAGCGTTCTGTCCTTCCCAGTGGCCTCGGACGTAAAAGCCGGTGTCTTCAGCCTCGCCTTGACTGCGGTCGGCAGCGAAACGCGCCCACAGCTTCGGGTAGAGGGCTTCAAGGTCCGTCTCCTGCCAGCGGGTTCCGGTTGGACTACTCGGACGAAGGGCACCGAAGGAAGGAAGACTCCGTCCAGCAACCGCCTCATACGCCTTGCTCGCCGCATACAGCGCATCCTCGCAGTCGGCGTCCCCTTCAAACGAAAGGTCGACCAGCGACTCGGGGTCGCGCAGGGCTGCCTCCCAAACGTCGCGACCCTGCAACATCAGCCAACCCCGGAAGTAGTCGAATCCGTCGTCGGAGCATCCGCCGTTGATCACGAACGCGGCGCCCCATAGATCCCATCGATACGACGCCCGCATCAAGTCGTCTTGAGCACGCGCAAATGTCTCAATTTCGATCGATGATGACTTGCTCAGAATGCCCTCCAGCTCGTGAGCGCATTCCGCACAGCTAGTTCCTCGCGCACGAGCTTGATCGATTACCTCCCAGAATTCAGCTTCCACGCGTATCTCCTTGAATCGTGGGTGCGGACAGTGCACGCCTCACAAGGGTCACGACCGAGTCAGGGGCTGACAGCACATCCGCTGCAGTAAAGCGGAGCAGGCGGTATCCCGCATCGACCATTCGATTCTGGCGGCGCTTGTCTGCGGCGAGGCTCTCGCGATGCGTTGCGCCGTCGTACTCGATTGCGAGCCGAGCGTCGGGATAGTAGAGGTCGGGGCGGGCCAGGAAGAGACCGAAATCGTCACGAAGAGAAACCTTGGCCCGCGGACGCGGCAGTCCAGCCAGAACCAACAGGAGTCGTAGCCGCGTCTCCATCACGCTCTCGGCGGCAGGATCGGCCAGTTCGAGTGCGCGCTTCAAGTTCCGTACCCCTCGGTAGCCGGCGTGGGTGCAGGCCCAATTACTAAGCCGGCCGCTGGTAATCAGACGACGATGCACCGCCGCATCCAACAACGCGACGGCGTCGGTCAAGGGAAGCCTGCGCGCGAGGTCAGCAATGGTGCGAATAGCAGACGTGACGCGAAGCCCACGCCGGATCGACGTCTCGGCCACGGGAATGCTGCAGCGGCGGACGACCACCCCGACTAGCCTCGAAGTGCCGCTTGTGCTAGGCACCGCGGCCTCGATCGGGCTGCATGGTGCGATTTCAAGACCGTGAAGCCAGGCAGCGGTGGGTCCGGCGAAGACCACCGCGTCAGGGAGACGGAGCTTTGCGCCGATCAACCGCGTCATCGGCGCTTCGGCGATCTCATGCCAGACATAGCAACCACGACCAAGTCGCCGCCAGCTCGCACCGAGCAGTTGGGCTCTAGACAGGCCATGCCGACGCGCCTCTTCGATAGTGAACGGTCCTTTGGTCAGATCACGCGGAATGCGAGGAGTCGGCGCCACGCCGAGAATGCTGGCCGATGTGCGGCGTTACAACAATGCAGCCCGTTAACGTCGAGTGTGTGGTGTGCGAGGCATCAAGACTTCGCGATACCTAACGGAGCGCACGCTCGGCGATCCCGGACCTAATAAAGGTCAGGTGGTCCGCTGCTTGAGGTTGCGCAGAGCCCGACCGGTGTTGGTCATCATCGATGCGAAGGCGTCCGCGACCCTTGTGTCGTCGAGGTGATCCGTCGCGCCCCGAGCCGGGTTCAACCGGCAGCCCTCGTTCCACGCCGTCAGGTCGGGCTCGCGTAAACGTGCGACCAGCCCACTCATTGCCGCGTACGCGAGACCGAGCACGTCCGAGATGCTGCCCGAGAACACGACCGGCGGGCAGAGCTTGTTCTTGACACCGACGTCGGTGCGCCCAGCCTCCACCGCCGCCACCGTCGCGGCGCTCCAGGGGACGATGCCGACGGTGAGGTATTCAAGCGTGACGCGGCCCTCCTCGAACACCGGGCGAGACGTCACCGGTCGCACTCCCGGGGCGGTGCAGTCGACGAAGAGCTCGTCCGGCGCCGCAGGCTCCTCGCCGCCGTCCAGCCAGACCCGGTCCTGGTCCAGGCGGCGCACCTTGCCCTTCCGCACCAAGCGCCGGATGGTCCGCAGCGATTCCAGCTCGCCGAGGCTGATGGTTGCGCCGCGAAACAGATCCGGTTCGACGGTGCGGTCGATCCTGACGAAGACGCCGCGCTCCTCAAGGCGGTGGGCGAAGTCGCCGCCGTCCTCCGCCTCCGCCGCCGCCTCGATCCAGTGCGCCTGCATCTGCATGTACTGGGCGACGAGGTCGAGGGGCTGCATGTACGTCCGCTCAAACAACCAGGAGTCCCGCGGGCGGATCCAGCGGATGCGCTCGGGGTCGACTCCCGCGTCAAGCAGCCAAGTGCATGTGTCCATCGCTGTCTTGCCGGCACCGATGACGGTGACATCCGATACCGGCCAGTCGAGGTCGACCAGGTCGTTCGGTGGGATCATGCGCACGCCTGCGCCGACCTCGAACTCTGGCTTGTGGCGCGACGGGATCGACGACTCCACGTAAGTCGCGTCGACCACCTTTTTACAAACCTGGACTGTGGTCTCGGCTCCGGTCACGAGCGAGACGAGGTGATGCCGCCCACTGTTCTCTCCGCGGTAATCGGTCTGGCCCAGGAAGCGCACGCGGCCAGTGGGCAGCAGCACCTCGTCGAGGGCTCGGCCGAAGTGGTCGCAGATCTCCGCTGCGCTCGCTCGCTCATAGAAGCCCGCGTTCGGCCCGGACTCGTCGATACGGTCGCGTCCAAGCGGGCGCGACGCGACCCCATAGTTGGCGGACGGCTGATGCAGCCGTACGAAAGGGTAGGCGTCGAGCCAATGCCCGCCCGGCCGGTGGCGGCGGTCGACGAGCACGACGTCCACGTCGGATTGCGCGATCAACGTGTCGGTGAACGCCATCCCTGATGCCCCCGAGCCGACAACCAGGTAGTCGGTCTCGATCTCCCTCACGGCGCGGATTATCGCGGCAGGCCGGCCCCTGTGCGCAAGCAAGTTGGAGCGCATCCGGCGCTTACAGCGCCGGACTATTCAACAGGCGCCCGTCTCCCGCGATATGGGATTCACCGGAGTGAAAAAGCTGGAGCGCATCCGGCGCTTACAGCGCCGGACTATTCACCAGGCGCCCGTCTCCCGCGATATGGGATTCACCGGAGTGAAAAAGCTGGAGCGGGAGACGGGGTGCGAGGCCCCCAGTACCAAGCAGTCGGTCGAGTTCATTTATCGTCTAGATTGATCGGCGCGTGACGTTTGGTTCGAGTCCATCGGGGCCTGGACGGAGGATTCAGCCTGACCCGGCTAGGTGCCCCCGGCGCGTGATCGTGTTGTCATGCGGCGCCGTGCGGAATAGAAAGCGCGGCGTCCCTGATTCATTCGGGGCGCCGCGCGTTCAGGTCTGGGCGTCAGAGGCCTGGGCAAGTACCAGGGTCTGGCTGATCGATCCTGGCCGAGCCGCCGTGTGGAACGCGCGGGAAAGTCACCAGGAGCACATAGGTGGTCTGACCGGTGTTAACAACATCGTCCAGTTCGCCGGGTCGCTCGAAGAAAGCGTCCCCCGCCTTGTACTTGCTGATCTCGCACTGGCTGCCGACCGATCTGTTGACCGTTACCTCGTCGCCCTGCTTGACGATGATGATGGCGCCCCCTGGATGGAAGTGCCAACCCGATGATCCACCGGGAACGACCGTAATCTCTGCCATCACTATGTCGGTTCCTTCTTGAAACGGAAGGGTCCCATCCGACCGGTCCATGCCGCGAGCCAAAGGAACATTCGTAAGGCCCGAGGGAGGGGTAGCCGCCCCTGGCACGGCGTTTATTGCCGCCACGAGGCCCGCAAGTGCGGCAGCCACAGCCCATCCCAACCATTTAGTTCTCATTTCTCCTCCTTTTTTCTTGGCGACGAGACCGCCTCGACGACACGGATGGGGTCGAGCCCTGCACGCCGTGCGGCGCGCGCAGCGACGCGGGCCGACGGAGCGTCGAACACGTAGAAGCAGATCTCGTCCCCGGGCACATGGATCGACTGCTCGAAGCGGACGCGTGCGCGCTCCCGCGTCAGCTCCTCTGCTGCCAAGCGGGCCCGCCGCTCGCGGGCGGCGCTCTCTTCCGCGTAGCCGCGGGCCAGATAGGTCTCGACGAGGTAGCTCGGCACGTGCTCGACCTTAGGACGCCGAGGCTGCCGGGGAAACGTCAGAACTTCTGAACTTTGACCGGCCTATGTCGGTTCGTGGACCCGAAGCCGGCGTGCAAGCTCGGTGCGCGATCGCACCCCGAGCTTCGCGTAGATGAGGGTAAGGTGGCTGGCAACCGTTCGCTCGCCGAGGAACAGGGCGGTGGCGACTTCCCGGTTCGTCTTCCCGTCGGCAACGAGGGAGGCGACGCGGCGCTCGGCCGCCGTCAGCCCTTGTTCGTGTTTGCGCCCGCTGATCCGGCCAAGCTCAGCCCGGGCTTTCGCGGTCCATAGCGACGCGCCGAGCGTCTCAAATCCCACGACTGCCGCCTCCATCGCCTGGCGGGCCGGGAGCTTCTGGCGCGCACGCCGTTTGAGGATGCCGAGCGCGAGCAGCGCGCGGGCGCGCCCGAAGGGGTCGCCGACCGCTTCGTGCTCTGCAACGGCCCGCCCGAGCAGCGTGAGCCCCAAATCGACATTTCCCTGGGCCGAAGCGAGGAGGCCGCGACACCTCGTGACATGCGCGAGCACCCATTCCCGACCGACCCGAGCCGCGTCCGCCTCCCAGCCCTCGAGGAGGTGGAGGGCGTCGTCCAGGCGACCAAGCTCCAGGAGAAGCTCAACGTGGTCGGCAGTCCACCAGCGGACGCTCGGTTCGCCCCACCCGAGCGCCGCCGCGCGCTGGTCGGCCTGATTGAGCCAGTCAAGCGCCGCGGACGGCCCGCCGCTCCAGAGCGCGGCCAGCCCCAGGACCGCCAGGTGCTGGGGCGGGTGGAAACCGAACTGCTCTTGGGCGAGCTCGAGCGCTCGCTCCGAATGCTCGCGCGCCACCTCGAGCTGGCCCTGGTGGACCGCGATAACCGCGATCGGCAGGTGGTCCTGCGGCACCTCGAGGCCGTACTGGATTGCGATGTCGTGCGCGTGAGCCGCGTGTTCAGCCGCCAGCGCCCAGCGCCCGGCCCAAAACTCCAGCCACGCCAGGCCCCAGAGCGCACGCGCGCTCCGCATCTCGTCGCGGTCACGCCATTGCCGGAGCTCGCCTTCGAGCATCACCCGCGCCTGGTCTCGCAACGAGGACGGCGCGAAGGTGTTCGCGATCGCCTGCGTAGCCTCCTGAACAAGTCGCTCGCCTCCCACCGCGTCCGGAAGGTAGTGGGCGAGCGTCAGGAGATCGCCGGGCGTCTCCCCGGTGCCTGCGAACCAGCCAAGGATGACCTGCACCGCCCGGGCGCGCAGCCGCAGCTCATCGTCGTTGAGCTGATCGGCCAGCTGAAGCGCCGCCTGTGCGTGCTCGAATCCCGCTCTGAAGCGCTCAACCCAGGCCAGGCGGCAGTGGATGCGCGACTGTAGCGCAGGCCGCGAGGCCGCCTCGCGGAGGGCGTGATCGAGGAGCTCTGCGGCACGATCGACATTCTCGAACTCGGATAGGAGAACGAGCGCCTCGGCTCGCCACGAGCCGACCTCCGTCTCGGCCAGCAGGTCGGTCGCAAGCTTCCGCGCCCTGGTCCATTCGCCCGCCGACTGATGCGCCCGAGCCGCAACGAGCACTCGGTGTCGGCGCTCATCATCCTCATCAGGCGGTGTCAGGCGCAAGGCTTGCTCGGCGAGCTCGGCCGCAACCGGCGACGCACCACGAGCCATGGCCAGTCTTGCTGCCTCATCAAGCTCGGCGGCGACGGCTCCGTCCGGGCTGCTCTTCGACAGCGCCAGGTGACGGGCGTGGAGAAGCGGTTCGTCGACGCTTCGCGCGATGCGCCCATGTATCTCCCGCCGCCCCTCGCCAAGGCCCTGGTAGAGCACCGATGAAAGCAACGGGTGGGTGAAGCGGATCTCCCCGGCCTGGCGTTCGATCACGTGCGCCGTAACCGCCGGCTCGAGAACCTTCACCGCCACTCCCAAACGTACGAGCAGCGCTTCCGAGGCAGCGCCCACCGCTGAGGCGAGCGCGAGCGCCTCGCGTGTCGCGGCAGGGAGGTTCGCGATCCTTGCGCGCAGGAGCCCTTCGAGGGTCTCGGGAACCGGCAGGGGTTTGAGCGGATCCGCCTCTGAGTCAAGAACGCGGCCAAGCTCGATGGCGAAGAACGGATTCCCGCCCGAGCGATCGTGAATGCGCAGCAACGTCTGCCGGGCGAACGGTCTGTGAAATTGGTCGCGCAGGAGGAGGTGCAGCGCGCCGACGCTTAGCGGACCCACCATCAGGCGCCGGACCGCCGCTTCCCGAAGCGCCTGATCTATGCCGGGTGGCGGCCCTTCACCGGCGGTCCGCCGGGACAGCAGTACGCGAACGTCGTTTCCGCCGAGCCTGCGGAGCGCGAATGCGAGAGCGGTCGACGAGGACGCGTCGAACCATTGGACGTCGTCGATGGCGACGAGGATCGGCTCGCGCTCGCTGAGACGCACGAGCACGTCGCGCACCGCGACGGCGAGCGCGCGCTGATCGACGCGATCTCCCGATGTCTCGAGTCGCAGCATTGCGATCTCAAGAGCACGTCTCCTCGGGGTTGGGAGTAAAGGCAGGATCTCGTCGAGGGCGTCCTCGAGTAGATCGCCAAGCCCGACGTGTGCGAGGTTACGCTCGGCCTCGGCCGGCCGTGATGCCAGCACACGAGGCCCTTGCGTTCGTGCATGCTCAACGCCGGCAAGCCACAGCGTCGACTTCCCGATCCCGACTTCGCCCTCGAGCACGAGTGCAGTAGGCCCGTTCGCCACCTTGCCGACGAACGCGCGGACCGAGGCGAGCTCTGCCTCCCTGCCGACGATGTCAAAAGAGCTCATTCCGGGTGGCCCAACTTCAGGACCTCACGTGGCCACGCGCGGCCCACGCGCTCGCGGAGACGACGAACGGCGCCGGCGGAAGCATCTCGCGGCAGCTATCCCGCAGTCGATCACGCTGCGCCGACCCGCGCTGGGCCACGTAGCTGCCGGCTCGGCCAATCCCGAACGTGAACGGTTCCCACCAGTCTTCGAAACTCGGGTGCTCGACCTCAATCGTAAGCGCGGTGTTGTCGATGTCCTGCAACCCGACCGCCCGGAGCAGCTCCGCCAGGTCGCCCAGCGTGGCGCCAGCGACGTTTGATTCGTCTCCCGCATCCGGATCGAGTTGGTGCGCCGCCTTCCAGAACGCGCTCAGAGGAGAACGACCACCCCCATAGTCCCAGACGCAAGCGGCGACGACACCCTCGTGCCTCGTCACGCGGGTCATCTCGCGAAGCGCGGCGACCGGGTCCGCCATGTAGTGGACGACCAGTTGCGCCAGGGCCGCCTGAAACCGTCCATGCTCGAACGGAAGTTGCTCTGCCGCGGCCCGCTGGACCCGAACGCCGGGAAGCCGGTCTCGAACAGCGGCAACAAAGTTCTCCGAGGGATCGATGGCCCAGACCGAGTCGGCGCCCAGCCGGCAGACGAGTTCGCCCGTCAGCGCCCCCGGGCCGCAGCCCACGTCCAGCACAGGGTGGCCCAACCCAACGTGCGCGAACTCGACAAACAGGGGGGCCAGCGGAATCGAGTACCGGCCCATGAAGCGGTCATACTCGGCAGCGCCCGCCGCGAATGTCATGCGCGGAATGTAAGGCGCCACTGCCTCAACGAGCGGGGCGGTTCGGCTCCCCTACTTGGCTCTCATGCCATGCTGAATCCGCCCGGGCTTTCTCGGAGCCTCAGGCCGGCTGGCCGCCAAGGACTCCAGATCTGGAGCGGTGAGGAGCAGGTCCGCGAGGAGCGCAGGGAGCGAGGGCGCGGAATCACCAGAGTCGGTCAGCGAATCCCCTTCAAGCAGCTGCCGCCGATGGATGACACCGATCGGTCGACTGCTGACTGCATCAGCTAGCCATTCTGGTGGGAGCGAAGGCCGGGTGGAGGTCAGGTCGCTTGAGGAGGCTGAGAGTCAAGCGCTTGGCCCCTTGGAGCGCACGGCCCCGAACGAAGGCGCCATCGACGCCAACGACCTGGCGCCGGAGATCGTTCTCGCGAGCCTTGGCGACCGTTTATTGAGGCCTTGCTACTGGAGCGGGAGACGGGTTTGGTGCCGCAAGTACCAATCAGGCCGTTCAATACGCAGATCGCCTGCGTTGAGGTTCGCTCGCGTTGTCTTCGCGTCATTCGGTCAGTGCTTCGACGTCGAACGCGCCGTGAAACAGCAGGACGAATAGGCAGGGTTCATCGGCAGTCGCCTGATGCTGCATGGGCTCGCCGGGCGGGAAGTGGACGTATGCGCCAGGCCCGATGACCTGGCCATTGGCATCGAGCCGCCCCTCCAGCACGACGATCGTATGGGCGGCGGTGTGTCGGTGAGGGCGGCCTCTCACGCCGGCCGGATAACGGACGAGATAGTGCTCTTCGCCGGAAGCTAGGTCCTGGTAGAGGAGCCGTAGGGCGATCGGCTGGTCGTAAATCGCGGCAGCCGCCGCCCCCGGTTCCAGCAACTCAAGCGTCCGCAGCTGGTCGACGATCGTCGCCGAGCCGTATTTCACCCACTCATTCTCAGCCCTGGTTCTGACCCGGGCCGAGCATCGCGGAACGCAACCGTGCATCGGAGCAGGCCACCTCGTGCGTAGCCTCCCGTCCCGTCTAGGCAACTAAGAGTCGCGCGAGATGAGGAGGGAAAGTTGGAGCGCCACGGCCGCCTTCGGCGGCCGATATTCAACAGGCGACCCGTCTCCCGCTCCACGAGTTGAGCGAGCGAAGCGAGTGAAACGAGTGGAGCGCCACGGCCGCCTTCGGCGGCCGATATCCAACAGGCGACCCGTCTCCCGCTCCACGAGTTGAGCGAGCGAAGCGAGTGAAACGAGTGGAGCGGGAGACGGGCTTCGAACCCGCTACCTCGACCTTGGCAAGGTCGCGCTCTACCAAGTGAGCTACTCCCGCTCGGGCAGAGGAGAAATCATAACCCGGCCCGGGTAGGCGCCAAACCGCGCGCCGCCGGGGCCTTCTCATCGAATTCGAAGATGTCCTCAATATGCCGGTCGAAAACGCGCGCGATCGCGAAGGCCAGCGGCAAGCTCGGGTCGTACTTTCCAGTTTCGATTGCATTCACCGTCTGACGCGAGACGCCCAGCCTCTCCGCCAGCCCGGCCTGCGACCAGTCGAGCTCAGCGCGCAGGACCCGCAGCCGATTCTTCACCGGTACCTGAGGGTGAAGATCGCCGTCCCCACTCCCCAGAGAATCGCCATCAGAGGCAGGACGAACGTCCAGCTGAGGTGTGGCAGCCCGACCCCTTCCAGGAATCCATAACCGAACGTCAGA
>Ga0207646_10007052_pt1 | contig 11493 bp, 10 predicted proteins | sample KBSK5502metaG_FD_184343 | JGI IMG/M metagenome (GOLD analysis project Ga0207646, IMG submission 184343) | Corn, switchgrass and miscanthus rhizosphere microbial communities from Kellogg Biological Station, Michigan, USA - KBS K5-50-2 metaG... | ecosystem: Host-associated > Plants > Roots >...
GCGCGGCCAACGTCTGCACCGCACCGGCCGAAATACAGTTCACGCGGATTTTCTTTGAGCCTAAATCGTAAGCAAGGTAGCGGGTGGATGCCTCCAGGCTCGCTTTCGCAACGCCCATGACATTGTAATGCGGCACAACTTTTTCCGAGCCGTAATAAGTCATGGCCACAATGCTGCCGCCACTTGTCATCATTGGCGCAACTTCGCGCGCCAGCACGACTAGCGAGTAGGCACTGATGTCGTGCGCAACGCGGAACGCTTCGCGGGTCGTGCTCACGAAATCGCCTTCCAGCGCTTCCTTCGGCGCGAACGCGATCGAATGCAGCAGAAGATCGACATGATCGGTTTCGCCGCGGACTTTTTCGAAGAAACTTTTTATCTCGGCGTCGCTCGATACGTCGCAGGGGAACAGGGGCGTCTTCTCTCCAAATGCGGCCGTTAATTCCTGGACGTTTTCCTTCAGCCGCTCGCCTTGATAATTAAAAATCAGGCGCGCGCCCGCGCCCGCCCACGCTTGCGCGATTGCCCAGGCGATGCTGCGCTTATTTGCGACTCCGAAAACAACTCCGGTTTTTCCGGCCAAAACTTGCTGCATAATTAGCAAGACAATACGCAGGATTAATTCGCGGCAAAATCTGGAGGGACATCCACCGTCATGTCCCAAATATTTCAGCGCGCCGACAGCGCGGACGCCCTCCATCATTAAATTTCCAGCATCGCCAACCGGATAGCTTTGATTAAAGTGAGCGACCATGATCGCTCGAGTCTCATTTTGCATTTCGCTGCTTTCCATTTCTGCCGCTTGTTTGGTGGTAGCTCAGGAAGAATCGCCACCTGCGTCCGCGCCGATCAGCGCGGGAGCGCCCCCGGCCGTTTCGCCGGTTAGCACGACACCTCCATTGTCGGCTTCAGTTACTCCGGCACCATCTTCTGGCGCGCCGCAATTGACCGATGTGCTTTTCAAGAATCTGAAGGCGCGTTCAATTGGTCCTGCGGTGATGGGCGGCCGCGTTTCCGACATTGCGATTGATCCACGCAATCCGTTTGTCTTTTACGTCGCGCTGGGCCACGGCGGCGTCTTCAAATCGGGCGACAGCGGCGTTTCGTTCGATCCGATTTTCGACAAACAACCTGTGCTCTCAATCGGCGCCATCGCAATTGCGCCGTCCGATTCGGATGTGATCTGGGTCGGGAGCGGCGAAGCGAATGATCGGAATTCTTCCGATTGGGGCAACGGCGTTTATCGAACAACCGACGGTGGCGAACATTGGACAAACGTTGGTCTGAAAGATAGCCGCACCATTGCGCGTATCGTTATCGATCCAAAAAATCCTGACGTCGCTTACATCGCGGCGATGGGACATTTATGGGCCGACGGAGGAGAGCGTGGTCTCTATAAAACAACCGATGGCGGAAAAACGTGGAAGTTAGTTCTTCAAGCAGCCGCACCGCACAATGCGCGCGCTGGCTGCGGCGATGTCATTCTCGACCCGAGTAATCCGCAAACCGTTTATGCGGGGCTTTACGCGCGGCAGCGCACACCGTGGAGTTTCACTTCCGGACCCGACGCGACCGGCGGCGAAGATGTTGGCGGAATTTTCAAAAGCACAAATGGCGGTGCCACCTGGAAAAAACTGAGCGGTGGCTTGCCCGGGCAAACCGGGCGCATCGGTCTCGCCGTAAGCGCAAGCAACCCGAAGATCGTGATGGCAGTTGTCCAAAGTTACGAAGGCGGTACGGGGACTCTGACCGATTTGCGCAGCAAGAGCGGCGGCGTTTTTCGATCGGAAGACAGCGGCGAGCATTGGACACGCACGAGCGCGATCGATCCGCGCCCGTTTTATTTCAGCCAGATCCGGATCGATCCGGCAAACGATCAGCGCGTTTATCTTCTCCAATTTGCGCTGCTCGTGTCAGATGACGGCGGCAAAAATTTCCGGGAAGATCTTTCCGAAAAAGTTCATCCCGATTGCCACGCACTGGCGATTCAGCCGGGCACTGTGCCTGCGCCGAAGCCGCCAAAGCCGGAAGACAAGGATAAGCCGCCGAAACCGGCGGTGTGTCTGCGATTGTTACTTGGGACTGATGGCGGCCTTTATCAAAGTTTCGCCGGCGGCAAAAATTGGGATCATCTGAACAAGTTTCCAGGAGGAGAATTTTACCGGATCAGTCTCGACGATTCGAAACCGTATTTCCGAATCGCCGGCGGCTTGCAGGACAACGAGAACTGGGTTGGGCCGAGCGGCGTGCAGAGTAAAGAGCAAATTCGTAATTCCGATTGGACCGCGCTCGCCGGCGGCGACGGTTTTTATGTTCTGTTCGATCCGACGGATCACGACACGTTTTACGCCGAGAGTCAGGGCGGGGAAGTGCACCGGATCAATTTGCGCAACGGCGAGCTGCGGCGTTTGCGTCCAGAGCCGTCGGAAGGCGCGCTGCGTTACCGGTTCCATTGGAATTCGCCAATGATCATGAGCAAGCACAAACCGGGCGTGATTTATCTTGGCGGCAATTGCGTCTTCAAACTGACCGATCGGATGGAAAAATATTCCGTCATCAGTCCCGATCTGACGCACAACGATCCAAATAAAACGAATGCCGTCGGTAGCGGCGCGGAAAATTACGGCGTGGTGTTTTCGCTGGCGGAATCGCCCAAGCGCGCGGGATTGCTCTGGGCTGGAACGGATGACGGCCGTCTCTGGATCACTGAAAACGACGGCGGCAAATGGACAGAGCTGACGAACAATTTGCCGGAACCGGCGCGCGGACAATGGGTCGTGCGGATCGAGCCGTCGAATGTCGATCCAAACGTCGCCTACGTTGCGACCAATGCCTATCGAACCGGCGACGATCGTCCGATGATGTTGCGAACGAGCGACCTGGGCAAGACGTGGCAATCGGTGGTGGGCGATTTGCCGGCGAACGATCCGGTTGAAGTTGTTCGCGAAGATCCGGTGAACCCGAAATTACTTTACGCTGGAACGCACTTCGGATTGTTCGCGTCGTTCGACCAGGGCACGCACTGGGTCCGCATCGGCGACGTTCCGCCAGTGCGCGTGGATGATATTCAAATTCATCCGCGCACAGCCGATGTCGCCATCGCGACGCATGGACGGAGCATCGCGATGCTCGATGACAGCACGCCGTTCCGCGAATTCACGCCGGAGATTGCCGCGAAATCGGCGCATCTATTTAGTGTGCGCTCTGTTACCGGCGCGTATTTGCAGCCGGGCTTTGTGGATTCGAACGGCAAAGGAATTTATCGCGGACAAAATCCGGCCGAAGGCGCGCTCCTTACTGTTTGGGTGAAGGAATTCACCAGTGACGAAATCAAAATTTCGATCACGAAATCGACCGGCCAACCGGTCGCGACCATTAAAGCGCCCGGCACGCCCGGTTTTACTCGATTGAATTGGGACCTGCGGCCGACGAAAGATGTCAGCATCGAGTACGGCGGCGACGATCCGAAACGATTACTTCCGGCCGGCGATTACAATGCGGAATTAACTTTCGGTACGAACAAAATGAAACAAAGTTTCCACGTCGATCTCATCGAAGGCATCACGCCGAGGTGATGTAATAATGGAGGGACGCGCGCCGTCGTGTCCCATTAATTCCTTTTTCTCGAGCGCGGCTGGCTACCATTCCGGAACGTTTAGCTCTCCGTGGAATGGCCAATGTTCTGATTGTCTGACCAGACGAGCACGAACCGGATTTTCAAGAACGTAATCCCATTTCTCATCGTAGTTTTCATGCCATCGCAGTTGGGTATCCCAAAAATCGCGTTGCCAGATCGGATGGTCATTTAGCCGCGGCCAATTCTTCGATGCCACATTTTTCCAATAGCGCACCCACTGATCCAAAGGCTCGGTCGGGTTGACGCCCGGAGCGCAGAAAAGATGAATATGATCTGGCATGATCACATAGCGGCCGACGAGCCAAGTTTTCGCATTTACCCAAGCGTCGATGATAACGCCAGCGATATCTCTTGAGGCAAAGATCTCTTTTCGATCTTTGCTGCAAACAGTGAGGAAAACAATAATTGGTTCGTTGTGGCGCTCGACGAGCGGGCTATGAACCGGATGTTTACGACCGGACCCGACGTCGTTCATTTGGGAGAACGCGAATTCTGTTCAATCTAATTTGGGCGCCGACGGCGCGGACGCCCTTCAAAAATCTAGCACGCGATAGCGTGTCTTCGGCACACCCCGGAGAGCATTTCCCAAAGTGCCTCGAGAACGCGCCGCACAGACGCGCGCACGTTGTCGATGTTTTGATTGTCGATGTACGAGGAAAGCATTTTCCGCTCGGCGGCGGCATGTTCGCGGTCAGCTTCGATGTGGACGCTGAAATATTCGTAATGTTTCGGATCGGTGAAACCGTAGTGCTTCTTCAATCCATCAATCTTCGATTCGCAGATCGCGGGGATCTGACTTTCGTAAGCATAGAGCGCGGCCAAACCTTCGGCGGTTGATTTCTCGCCGGAGACGGATCGAAACGTGTCGATCAAATTCTTCGTCTCCGGCTGTTTCTCTGTCTTGTTAAGATCGACATCGTCGACGCCGAGACGCGCAGCGAACTGTTTCCAAAGCTCGGGGTGATTCGGCGAGCCGGCTTCTTCATCGATCAGATTGGAAAGGATTTGTCTCCGCGTCGGTTGATCATCGCACTTCGCATGCACCGCCGAGAGATAGGTCGGAAACGCCGCGACATGATGATAGTACTGCTTCGCGTAATCGGTCAGCGCTTCTTTGCTCAACTCGCCTCGCGTCCACGCGAGATAAAACGGATGCTTTAAGAGATGTTTCTCCGCGATGTCATTGTCGATCTTGTCGAGATATTGATTCATAGGTTTTCCAGGGAATTATTTAGAGCCACAGATTGCCACAGATTTTCACAGATGAAAGAAACAGAATTCTTATCTGTGTTTCATCGGCGTTCATCCGTGGCGATATGTTACGCTGATTTCAGAATGTGTTTGATGCCACGGATGGGGATGATGACCCAGTCGGGACGGTTGTTTAACTCGTAGCCGATTTCGTAGACGGCTTTGTCGAGAAGATAGGCTTCGAGAAGAATTTGCAGGTCGTCGGAACTTTGGGGGATGAAGATGGCACCGGACGCAGTCTGCAAATAACTTTGGAGAAAGATGCCGCTCATCTGGCGATACCAGAGATCGGCCCAGCGCTCGAGAAACGGCACATCTTCCGTGCGCATGGCCGGTTGCCAAAGCGCGCTGTAGGCAGCGTATTGAAACGAGCGCATCATGCCGGCGACATCGCGCAGTGCGGAGCGCTTGAGTTTGCGCTCGCTCAACGGCCGCGCCGGTTCGCCTTCGAAATCAAGAATGACGAAATCTTTTCCGGTAGAGAGGACCTGGCCGAGATGATAATCACCGTGGATCCGAATTTTGGCAGCGTTCGTCGTCCGATCGAGCAGACGTTTTTCGCGGGCGAGAATTTCCTTCTCCGTTCCGAGAACTTCTTTGGCTTCGTCGCGAAGATTTTCGGGCACGTCGCGCAATTTCTTTTCCAATGAATCGAAATTCCGGCGCAAGAGCGCGCGCATGCTTTGGTAAACCGAACGCTGGGCCATGGCGTTGAACGGCTCGGGCGCGAAGAGCGGATCGTCCCGGACCGACGCGAGCGCGAGATGCAATTCGCCGGTGCGTTGCGCGAGCAGTTTCGCTTTCTCGGCGTAAACGCCGCCGACAAGTTTTTCCACCAGCGCGCCGGCAGGAGCGGTCTCATTTTGCAATTCGGCTTTTCGCGCGAGGACGCGCTCATAAAAACGGCCGACGTGATCAAGCGTCATTGTCCAGGCGTCGGCTTCACTCGTGATCGCGTCCTGCAACAAACAAACGACGGTGGGCTGCGTTTTAGCTCGGCGATATTCAATTGACCCACCAAACGCGGGCACATTATCAAATTGCGCGCGCTCGGTCAGAAAACGCGTGACCTCGACATCCGGGTTCACGCCGTCCTCTAGTTTTCGGTAAAGCTTGAGGAAAAATTTGTCGGCAAAGAGCATGGATGAGTTGCTCTGCTCGCCGCGGAGCACATTTGAAGGTGGAACGGCCGTGACCGGTCCGATCCGCGGACTCAGTGCTCCGACCAAATTTCCGTTTCGTCCGCTGGCATGTTGTCGATCTAGCATGAGCCGGAAAAGTTTTTCGCGGAAATCGGTGTCCCAGACCGCGTCGAAGAGAATCGAATCGTGCTCGTCGCCGAAATGAGCGATTACCGCGTGCGGCGCGGATTGCAAAATGGCGCGCGCCTTGTCGCCGGAAGCAATCTTTACCGGCAGCGAATAGTTTTCAGTCGGACCATCGAGATAGCTTGCTTCGACGAACCAAAATTGGGCGGCATTGGGTTCGGAAGAAATGCTGGAACGCTCAAGAACGCGCATCTGCCGAAGTGTGCGAGCCTTGGCGCCGAACCAGCGACAAGTAGCGATGTATTCGGGTAGGACTTCGCCTTCGATGCGCGCTCGCTCGCCATCATCGAGCAAAGATTGCAATTCGGGTCGAGCGTTGAGCGTCGGCACCACGCGTTTTTTCTCCAATCGCCGTCGTTCGGTTTGCGGTTGAAGAGTAAACCAGTAGTGCGAATGCGGCCCGAGCGTGAGCACGTATGCGGATTTCTTGATCCTCGGAAACGCGTTGCGACTAAACACTTCGACTGGAACGCATCCGGAAAAGTGCGCCAGGTCGAGCTCCACCACTTGTGCAAAGCGAGAGAGATTCACGACAACGAGAACGGTTTCGTCTTCGTGCCGGCGCAGAAACGCCAGCACTTTCGCGTTGTCGGGGAAAAGAAATTCAAGAGTGCCACGCGAAAAGGCTTTGAAATTCTTCCGCGTGGCGATGACGCGGCGCATCCACCAAAGGAGCGACGACAAGTTTTTCTGCTGATTCTCGACGTTGATCGCTTCGTAGTGGTACTCGGGGTCGATGATGACGGGTAAATGCAGCTGTTGCGGATTGGCCAGGGAAAAACCGGCGTTGCGGTCGGGACTCCATTGCATCGGAGTGCGGCAGCCGTTCCGATCGCCGAGATAAATGTTGTCGCCCATGCCGATTTCGTCTCCGTAGTAGATGATCGGCGTGCCCGGCATGGAGAAGAGCATGGTGTTGAGGAGTTCCATTTTGCGCCGGCTATTGGCCAGCAGCGGCGCGAGCCGCCGGCGAATGCCGAGATTAATGCGCGCGTGCGGATCATTGGCGTAAACGCGCCACATGTAATCGCGCTCCTCGTCCGTGACCATTTCGAGCGTCAGCTCGTCGTGATTGCGCAGGAACATCGCCCACTGGCAGTTGTCGGGAATGGGCGGCGTCTGGTCGAGGATGTCGATGATTGGAAACCTATCCTCCATTTGCAGGGCCATGAACATGCGCGGCATGAGCGGGAAATGAAAACTCATGTGCGATTCGTCGCCGCTTCCGAAATATGCGACCGCGTCTTCCGGCCACTGATTCGCTTCCGCGAGCAACATTCGGCCGGGGAATTTTAGATCGATGTGCGCGCGCAATTTTTTCAGGTAAGTGTGCGTCTCGGGTAAATTTTCGCAGCTCGTGCCCTCGCGCTCGTAGAGATACGGCACGGCGTCGAGCCGCAATCCATCGACGCCCATGGCGAGCCAGAAGTCGCAAACCTTTTCGACCGCTTCATGCACCGCCGGATTGTCGAAGTTCAAATCGGGCTGGTGCGCGTAGAAGCGATGCCAGTAATAAGCCTTCGCCAGCGGGTCCCACGACCAGTTCGAAGTTTCGAAATCTTTAAAGATGATGCGCGCGTCGGAATATTTTTCCGGCGTATCGCTCCAGACATAAAATTCGCGCTCGGGCGAACCGGGCGGCGCGCGCCGCGATTTTTGGAACCACGGATTCTGATCCGATGTGTGATTAATCACTAACTCGGTGATGACCCGTAGTCCGCGCTTGTGCGCCGCGTCGAGGAACGCGCGAAAATCGTCGAGCGTTCCGTAGTTCGGATTAACGTCGGAATAATCGGCGATGTCGTAGCCGTCATCCCGCAGTGGAGAAGGATAAAACGGCAACAACCAAACGGCGGTGATGCCAAGCTCCTGGAGATAATCGAGTTTTAGGATCAGGCCGCGAAAATCGCCAATGCCGTCGCCATCGCTGTCATGGAATGTTTTGACATGCAACTCGTAGATGACCGCGTCTTTGAACCAAAGCGGATCGGAGACGGATTCCTTAGTGCTGGACGGCATGCGGTTAACCTTTGCCGCACAAAGCGCGCCGCGCAATCACCCGTTAATTCGCCCGTAAGATCGACATCTTACAGGGCTCGTCGCCAAAAAAAGCGGCCGCGTTGCCGCGGCCGCTTTTTGGTAAACTAAAGTGCGGATTTATCCCTTAAGTTTCATCACCTGAGACGCGACGCACTGCCACTGACCGTTGCGCAACATCCAGGTATCAGTGAACCGAAAGGTGCGATCGAACGCTTTGCCATCCTTGCCCGTGCCTTTTTCCCGCGCAGTCCCGACAACCACCGCCACATTTGGACCGTAAGTGTGCACGGCTAACTTCTCGTTCGTAGCGGATTTGTAAGTGTCCTTGTCCTTCTTTATCTCGGAGATGACGCCGGATTTACTCATGACCTTTCCGTCCCAGTAAACGCCGGCGAAATCGTTCGCGACCAGAGACTGGGCGACCGAGACATCGTGGGCGGGATAAGAGGCTTCCCAGCGGTTTTCGTTATCTTTCAAGGCGGCTTCGACGCTCATTTTTCCGCTTGGAGCAGCGGCTGCCGCTGGTTTCGCGGCCGTGGACGTTGTTGCTTCCTTTTTTGTCGCGGCAGCTGCGGCAGCTTTTGGTGAAGTTGCTGGCTCGGCCTTTTTCTCCGCCGCTGGCGCGGTGGCTTCTGCTGGCTTAGAGGCGGGCGTTTCTTCAACAGTGGCCGATGCTTTCTCTTCGGTTGTTGGCGCCGTCGATTCTGCCGGCGATGCTGATTCTTCCTGAGCAAAAGTCATTGCAGCAAGGAAGGCGGTTGCGAGAAATGCGATAATAATTTTCATGGGATTGCTTTTTGATTGCCTTTGACGCGGATTACCGCGAACTGAGTTGAGCGCAAATCGTATTTGGGCAGTCACATGCCGGTCAAGGCTTATCGCGAACCGAGTCAGAGGTGGAAAATCGTTGGACGCGGCTGACCGTTCGAACTAAAGCTTGAGAATGTCGTCGTCGGTCGATCCAAACTTGCAGGTTGCCCCTGCTTCTGGTTCTGAGGTGGCGACTTCCGAGAGACCGATGACGAATTCGGTCGAACTTGAACCGGGCGCGCCGAGCGATGTCGATCTTATGTTGGGCATTCAGTCTGGGGACGCAGACGCGCTTGCGCAGCTCTACGATCGCTACAACGGAATCGTGAAGGCGCTGATTTTGCGAATCATTCACAACGAGACCGAAGCGGACGACCTCCTCCAGGAAGTGTTCATGGAAATCTGGAATCAGGCGAAGAACTTCTCCGCTCGGAAAGGCAAACCACTCGGCTGGATGGTGACATTGACCCGCCGGAGGGCGATTGACGCGTTGCGCAAGAAGCAGGCCTACGCCCGTGCCGAAGAGCGTCTCCAAGCGGAGTCTGAGCAGCAACCTCTTGCCTGGGTGCAAAATGTCACTGAGAAGGCGATTCGGGCCGGAGATACCCGGTCCCTGATGGCAAAAGTGATCAATTCTCTCCCCGAGGCCCAGCAGGAGGTCATCGAACTTGCATTTTTTCAGGGGATGAGCCAGCGCGAAATCGCTTCTCATACGAATATACCCTTGGGGACGGTAAAAACCCGCCTCGAATTAGGCTTGAAAAAGATTTATGACGGTTTGAAGGAGTTGAAGGATGAGCTTTGAAGAATTCCAGAATTGCGCCCGGCTCTACGTGATTGGTGCGCTCGAACCCGAAGAGCTGCAGGACTTTGAGGCTGCGCGCAAGCAATATGGCTCCGCCGCTGAGGACTTTATCAATCAGTGCTACGGGTTGCATGAAGCTTTCGCTCTTAGTCTCAAGCCGGCCAAGGCGTCCACCGCGATCAAGGACCGGTTGATGTCGATGGTGCGCCAGCGCGGTCAGGGTTAATCGGGCTCCGGCCCAGATTAACCGCCGATCTCCCGCAAGATAAATTCCTGGAGAAATCCGTAAAAATTCACTTGGAACAGGCCCAAATCCCGACGCGAACCGATTGGCGAGCGATCGTGGTCGTTTAACTCGTCGTCCGAGAAATTGTATTTAGCGGCAATCACCAATCGGGCCTGATTGAGCGTGTTCAACCACGCATCGGCGTGTTGGATCGGAATGTGGAGAGTGCAATTGCTCAACGATTTCTCGTTTCCATTCAGTTGCGCCAGATCGTCGGCCACTGTTTCGCTGGCAGCGCGAAAAAGGCGTCGCAATTCCGGTTCGACGTAACTTTTCCACTCCGCGCAGATTTCCTTTTCTGCCGATGGCCGGCTGAACAAACGTGCTTCGGCAGCCGGCGCGCCGTCGGGACTAGCGCTTTGTGGAATTTGTCGCAGGAGTTCTGCCAGAAACGGATCGAGATCCGAAATCTGCAACGCATCGTCCTGGCGGCAGATTTCCATATCAAACGACTTTCTCCAGCGTGGCGAGCAGGAGATAACCGTGAAGCTGCTGCACATAGAACTCAGCGGGTTCACGCACACCGCTCCATAAAATCGAACGGCCTTTGTGATGCACCTCCAGCATGTGAAGCTCCGCTTTTTCACGCGGATAACCGAACACGCGCTGAAACACCATCGTCACATAACTCATGAGATTAACTGGATCGTTGTGCACCACCACCTGCCACGGCACATCGAGTTCTTCTTCGCCTCGCGTTTCCTTTTCCCTGGCCGGGGCTTCCACCGTGGAGGTAGATCCTTTTTCGAGCTGCACGGCGCTCACCGCGCTCATAAAAAAGGTTATCACACTGCGCCTTCACTTCAAACGACTCGCGTCTGCAAGAATTTTCCGTTGCACAATCCGCATTTTTCGCGCGTTAGCCTCATCGCGATCGTTGAAACCGTGCAAGTGGAGCAAACCGTGGACCACGTACAAGCGCAGCTCGCGCGCGCGAGCATTTCCAAATCGTCGGGCGTTGCGACGAGCGCTCTCCGCACTGATGAAAATTTCGCCGTGCTGAAACGTGATCACGTCGGTTGATCCCGATTCACTCATGAATTGTCGATGCAACGACGCGATCTTCCGATCTGAGACAATCAAAACCGAAATCTCACGCAGATGGACAAGCTCGGTCTTTTCTTTGTGCGGCAGACGAAGGCAAAGCTGCAGGGCGTTTCGCGCGAACTTCCCGAGATCGACAACGTCCACTGGCACGTTGCGCTGGAGATTGCGCACACGGATTTGCGGCACGTCACGCACACGCGCGGTCATCGCCGGCCTCGATCTTGACTGCTTAAAGCAGTCAAGATTTGGCGGGTTGATTGCTGGAGGGCGCCGCCGAGTTCTCGGGTCT
>Ga0207646_10007053_pt1 | contig 11493 bp, 14 predicted proteins | sample KBSK5502metaG_FD_184343 | JGI IMG/M metagenome (GOLD analysis project Ga0207646, IMG submission 184343) | Corn, switchgrass and miscanthus rhizosphere microbial communities from Kellogg Biological Station, Michigan, USA - KBS K5-50-2 metaG... | ecosystem: Host-associated > Plants > Roots >...
GGAAGACTGGCGGCTGACTCCAGGACAGGTTGTAGAAGTTGGTGAAGGCCGGCGTAAGGGAGCTGAGCCTCGGACTCGAGACCGGTGACGGCAAGCACTCGATATCCACGGTCGCGTGCCTGCCTGACCGCTGTGTCGAGGAGAGACGTCTTCCCGATCCCAGCCTCGCCGATGACCAGCAGCGCGGCACCGTGCTCCACCGCTCCCGCGAGCGCAGCCTCGAGTTGAGCAATCTCGGCGTCACGCCCGATCAACCCCTCTGCCACGCAACGAAAATACGCGAGCCTGCCGATTAAGTCATTCCGGCCTTGGCCTTAGGTCATCAAGGCGGGCGTCGAACGGACTTCGTCAGTCACGTGGGCGATCGCGCTCAGCGCCTGCAGCGCCTCGTTTGCTGCCGAAAAGCCCGCATAGGGGGCGGTCTGGAGCAGCGCCTCACGTAGCTCATCCACCGTCCACCCGAGGTTCAGGGCGCCGCGCAGGTGTGTCTTGAGCTCCTCGGGGTGTCCGGTGGCGGCTAGTACCGATACCACCACCAGGCTGCGGTACTTCAGCTCAAGACCGGGCCGGTTCCACACTCCGCCCCAGACGTGCTCGATCGCGGTCTCGAAGAACGGCGCCAGAAACGGATCAGCTCCGCCTGGCGCCGTAGCGGGCTTGCCCGTCGGTACACCGAATACCTGCTGACGGATCTCTGGGCCGCTCGGCCTTGCGTTCTGCGTCGCAGTACTCATTGCTCCTCCTCCTCCTGATTGGAGTGGCTGATTGGACTGACCAGTCCAAACCTATCAGAGCATGAATGGACTGTCAAGTCCAAATCGGCTATCATTCGCGTCATGGCCAACGCGGACGCACCCGCAACGGCAAAGGGGCGTGCGACTCGCGAGCGGATCCTGCAGGCCGCGGCCGAGCTCGTCGTCGAGAAGGGCGCTGCCGGCATGAGCCTCGATGACGTGCGGGCGCGCACGGGCGCCAGCCGCAGCCAGCTCTACCACTACTTCGAAGACCGGGACGACCTCGTCCGCGGCGTCATCGACGTCACTACCGACGCCGTGCTCGGCAATCAAGGCGATCTCCTCAACCACCTCGACTCCTGGGCCGGCATCGACCGCTGGTTCGACTTAATGGTCCGCGATCAGATCGACAAGCACGCGCGTGGCGGCTGCCCGATGGGCTCCCTCGTCGGCCAACTCGCCGAGCACGACCCGGAGGCGGGCGCCGCGATCGCTTCCGGCTTCGACCGCTGGGAAGCGCACATCCGCGACGGCCTTATGCGCATGAAGGCCCGCGGCAAGCTGCGCAAAGACGCCAACCCCGCCGCGCTTGCCACTGCAACCATGGCCAGCATCCAGGGCGGCCTCCTACTAACCCAGGTACGGCGCGAGCCGCAGCAGCTGCGAATCGCACTCGACGCCGCTCGCGCCAACCTTCGGCTCGCAGCGGCCTAACGCCAAGCTCGCCCCGTCCTTATGTATGTCGAAACGGCCGCCTGTCATTCGATGGATGGGTGAGGCCGTATACGCCCAGGGCAAGAACGGTGCAGAGGTTGTAGTAAGAGGAGACAGAAAATGCGCGTGCTGATAATCGCCAAGGAAGGCATCCCGGGTGAGGCGGCGACTCCTCCGACGCCGGAGGCAATGGCGGCGTACCAGAAGTTCAACGAGGAGTTGGTCAAGGCGGGGGTCGTGCTCGAAGCCGGCCGCCTCCAGCCGAGCTCCCAGGGCAAGCGAGTTCGGTTCGACGGCAACAAGCGAACCGTCATCGATGGACCTTTCGCGGAAACCAAAGAGCTCGTAGCCGGCTATTGGCTGTGGCAGGTGCGCTCCATGGACGAAGCCCTTGAGTGGCTCAAGCGGGCACCCTACGACGGTGGGACTTTCGAGGTCCGTGAGGTCTTCGCGTACGAGGGCATGTGAGGGAGCTCTAGCCATCGGTCAGCGGAACGGAGACGCCAACGCAGTCGCCGATGCGAATCGCGCAATCGAGGCAATCTGGCGCATCGAGTCGGCCCGGCTCATCGCCGGGCTGGCTCGCGTCATCGGCGACATCGGGATCGCCGAGGAGCTGGCACAGGACGCTCTTGTCGCCGCGCTCGAGCAATGGCCGGCGGAAGGCGTGCCGGAACGGCCGGGAGCCTGGCTCATGGGGACTGCGAAGCACCACGCCTACGATCTGATTCGGCGTCGCAAGACGCTAGAACGCAAGTACGAAGAGATCGGACGTGACGTCGAGCTGGCGCAGGAAGGCATTGACTTCGACGCAGCCACTGACGATGACGTAGGGGACGATCTCCTCGGCCTCCTGTTCACGGCCTGCCATCCGATCCTCTCCAAAGACGCAAGGGTCGCGCTCACTCTTCGCGTCCTCGGCGGCCTGACTACCGAGGAGATCGCGCGCGCCTTCCTGGTCCCAGTCTCGACAATCGCTCAGCGCATCGTCCGCGCCAAGCGAACCCTCACCGAGGCCCACGTAAGGTTCGAGGTTCCAAACCACGACCAGCGAAATTCGCGAACCGCATCCGTGCTCGAGGTGATCTACCTGATCTTCAACGAAGGGTATTCGCCCACCGGGGGCCAGGACTGGGTCCGACCCGCGCTGTGCGAGGAGGCACTCCGTCTCGGCCGCATTCTGGCGGAGCTCGCCCCGACTGATCCCGAAGTCCACGGTCTCGTCGCGCTCATGGAGATCCATGCCTCACGGCTGAGTGCACGCATCGGACCTTCCGGCGAGCCCATCCTCCTGCTCGATCAGGATCGGACCCACTGGGACCGATTGCTCATCCGGCGCGGCCTGGCGGCTCTCGAGAATGCCGAGAGGCTTGGGGGAGCCCTGGGTCCCTACGCCCTGCAGGCGGCGATCGGCGCGTGCCACGCGCGAGCGGCGACGGCGGCAGAGACGGACTGGCCGCGAATCGTGGCGCTCTACGACGGGGTCGCACAGCTCGCGCCGTCGCCGGTCGTCGACCTAAACCGAGCGGTCGCCGTAGGAATGGCGTTCGGTCCGACTGCCGGCCTCGAGCTTGTGGACGCGCTCGTAGACGAGCCCTCGCTCAAGTCGTACCACTTACTGCCGGCCGTCCGCGGCGATCTCCTGAGAAAGCTCGGCCGGTTTGAGGAGGCGCGCGCCGAGTTCGAACGTGCAGCGTCGCTGACCGACAACGTGCGTGAGCGTGATCTCCTGCAGAAACGAGCTGCAGAGTGCACAGCGGAGCGGCTGTCGGGCTAGACGCCGAGCTCGTGCCGGCGGCGGTACCCTTGCGAAATGCGACCCCTTCTGTACTCAATCAACGTCACGCTGGACGGGTGCACTGATCATCGTGCGGGAGTCGTGGATGAAGACTTGCATCGTCACGCGGTCGAGAACCTCAACCAGGCCGATGCCCTCCTCTTTGGCCGGGTGACTTACGAAATGATGGAATCAGCGTGGCGGCCGCCGTCGCCGGCGGGAGCGAGACCTGATTGGATGGAACCGTTCGCCCAGACGATCAACGCGGCAAAGAAGTACGTCGTGTCGAGCACCCTGGACCAGGTCGATTGGAACGCGGAACTTGTGCGTGGGGATCTGGGCAAGGCCGTTCAGGAACTCAAGCGGGAGTCGGGCAAGGGACTGTTCGTGGGAGGCGTGAAGCTCGCACTGGCGCTGACGGAGCTGGGATTGATCGATGAGTACGAGTTCGTGGTGCATCCCAGGCTTGTGGGCCACGGGCCGACGTTGTTCTCGGGGCTATCGAAGCCTGTCGACTTGAAGCTCCTGAGCCGGCTTGAGTTCGGCTCGGGGGCAGTGGCGATGCGGTACGAGCCGAGAAGGTAGATCGCATTAGGAGAAGGCTCGAGCTGCCAGCGGCATCGTTTCGCGCATTCGGACCGCAACGACCATTCCCGATAACCCTGTAAGGCAAGCGACCGTAATGATCGCGGCGGGAAACCCGGCAATGTCGGCGATGACGCCGGCAACGATCGCGCCGGCGGCGTAGCCGCTATCGCGCCAGAAGCGGTAGATGCCGACCGAGCTCGCTCGGTCCGGCGTTCGGGCGGCGTCGCTCACAACCGCGAGCAGTGTTGGATAGACAAGCGCGGTGCCAATTCCCAGCAAAATGCTTTCCGCCAGCCACCAGCCGAAGCCGGGCATGATCACGAAACCCGCGATTGCGAACGCCTGGACCAGCATCCCGAGCACGATCAGGGACTTGCGACCGACGTTGTCGCTTATCCACCCGGTGCCCAGCTGGCCGGCTCCCCAGATCAACGGGTAGATTGAAGCCAGCAGTCCGATCTCACGCAGTCCAAGTCCGTGGCTTGCGAAGAAAAGCGGCAACAGCGCCCAGGCCATGCCGTCGTTGAGGTTGTTGACCAGGCCCGCCTGGCAGGCGCTCGACATCGTGCGGTCACCGAAGCTGACCTCAGTTGCGAGCTTACCCAGCGAACCTGTCCGCAACGCACCCCGCGACTCGAGCGCAACGTGCGCCGAGGTATCGCGAGTAAACAGCGACAGCAGGAAACCGCATGCGGCAAGGCCCTCCGCCAGCAGGTAGGGACCGGGTCGTATGCCGTAATTCGCGGCGAGGTATCCACCAACCGCGGCCGCCGCAGATACGGCCAGGTAGCCCGAGGCTTCGTTCAGGCCGAGCGCGAACCCCCGCCGGCGGGGTCCGACGAGGTCGACCTTCATGTTTACTGTGGTCGACCAGGCGATCCCCTGATTCAGGCCGAGCAGCGCGTTCGCAAACACGACCCATCCCCATGAGGGCGCGAGGATGATCAGTAGCGGCACCGGCAAAGCCGGCATCCAACCGGCGAGCAGGACGGCCCGCCGGCCGAACCGGTCGGCGAGCCCGCCGGCGATGAAGTTGCTGGCCGCTTTGACCAGGCCGAAGCTGATTAGGAAAGAAAGGATCGCTGCGCTGCTGGCGAGGTGAAAGTCGCGCTCGGCCAGCGGTGCCACGGTGGAGCGCTCGACTCCCACCACCCCGCCGACGAAGGCGTTTATCGCCACCAAGAGTGCGAACTGTTGCCAGTTCGCGCGCAGCCCGAGTCGGACCCCCTCTGCTGCCTTCATGCGCCGGGTGACCTCAGGCGACAGCGCAGTGGTTGGCTCCCGCCTCCAATTCGCTGGGATCGCCGGGAAATTCTCCGCGCTCGTTGAGCTCGACGATCCGTAAGTGGTTCGGCGGATCTGGAGGGATTCGCGCCAAAACGTTCTGCACGAATGCGGCTTCGTCGAGTGTGGCGAGCGCCGAAGTATCCCGGATCGTCCCGACTGTCGTCCTCAACAACCGGCCGTCAAAAGGAATTGGCTCTGAGACATGGCCGGGAAACACCTCAGCCGCCTCGGGCAGCTCGAGGAGACGGCTGACCGACATATGAAGTAGACGCGCGCGCGAAACCAGCTCGTTGCGGGTGCCATCGACAAGATCGGGCCTGCCGACGCCGTTGAGAAACAACGTGTCGCCTGTGAACGCGGCCGTGGTGTCGAGCAGGTAGGTGGTGCTCTCCTCTGTATGACCAGGGGTACGCATGGCAACCAGGGCCGTCGAGCCAAAGGCGATCCGGTCGCCGTCGGCCACTGATCGAAAGGAATACTGAGTGCGGTCCTGGGCGGGCAGCCAGAGTGCCGCACCCTCGAGCTGGGCGAGCAGTTTCGAGCGTGACAGATGGTCCGCGTGGATGTGGGTATCGGCCACGGCTACAAGTCGCCATCCGCGATCGCGGAGCAGCCGGACGTAGACGTCAGGGTCGACAGACGCGTCGATGACAACGGCTTCGGACTCTGATTCGACGATGTAGGAGAGGCATCCCTTTCCAGTCCTCCGGACCTGGACGATCTCGCAGCCAGAGATCGTCGCCTGGGCCGTGTTCCAGGCGAGTGACCAAGCGTGCATGCCGCCGTCGAGCGTCAGAGCTTCCACGCCGTTCGCTCTGAGTAGGCCGGTAGCGATCGCCGCGGTCCGACCAACTTCACAGACAGTCACTACTGGTCCCACAGGCAGGTCCAGCTCCGCGAGTGGTCCCAGCCGACTCGATTGGAGATCACCGTAGGCATCCACATGGATGGCACCCGGGATCTCCCAATCAACATCCGAGGGCGACCGGACGTCGATAACAGTGATTGGCCTGCCTGCGGCGAGCAGGCCCTGGAGTTCGCCGACCCAGATGCGATCAGCTGTCATGTCGTGCACGACGGCCGCAGATTAGGACATAGCCAAGGAATGGGACTGCCCTCGAGATCCGGGGCATCATCCAGGCGATCCGATGGCGGGCGGCGCCACTGGTCATTGCTCGCGCCATCACGCGGATTGAGTTGCCAATGCCCTCGTCGGAGATGAACCCCCGAGCAGTCATCATCTCGAATGGACCGGTTCTGACCTGGAGGTCAACCAAGCCGGCCGCGCTGTAGCGGGCCAGCCAATCATCGACCGTCTCGAAGAGCATGCCAGGGCAGACTTCGCCAAGAAAGGCCTGGCGAGCCTCCGGCGTGGGCGGCCTTCGCCACTGGAACTCAGTCGCGAGCACCAGGCCGTCAGGCCGGCACACCCGAACAAGTTCACTGATGGCTTGGTCGCGGTCGACGAACATCGTCACCGCCTCGGCCACTACGCGATCGAAGTGGCCATCCGGGTAGGGCAGGGCGCAGATGTCAGCCGCCTCCACGGATACTCGGTCGCGGACGCCGGCGGCATCGACGTTCGCGATCGCCCGATCCAGCATGTCGGCCGAGACGTCGGCAGCCGTGACAGTCACCATGAATTGCTTTGCCATCGCGACGGCCGTGGTCCCCACGCCACAGCCGATGTCGAGCACTTGCTGCTCAGGCGCCAGTGCCGCGAGTCCGAGCAACTCATAGGTTGCCTTGCGGCCTCCCGGATGGATGACATGTTTTCCCAACAGTCCGAAGAGAAGGTAAGGATCCGCCTCCGCCATCGAAACGCGTCGCACCTCAACCATCTCAGGTCACCTCTAGGAGTCTGACGGTGGGCATCAGGTCGAGGAAGTTGCGCGCAGATGCGCGCTCAGCTGTCGCCGTCACATCTGCTTCGGCTGTCGGAACGCGCTTCTGCTCGATCATCTCCATCACCTCCGGAAGTCCGTTGGACGGCATTCTCCATGGTCATTCTCAAATTGTCAAGAGATCAATTGAATCATTGACTTAGACGCGTGAAATTGAGATACTCCCTCCCATGCCAGATCGAGCCGTCAAGACTGAGCTCTTCGATCAATTCGCCAAAGTCGCCCAGGCGCTGGCCAGCGGGCGCCGGGTTGAGATCGTCGACGTGCTGGCCAACGGCGAGCGAAGCGTCGAAGAGCTGTCGCGTCAGGTCGCCATGTCAGTCGCCAACACCAGCCGGCACCTCCAGGTCTTGAAGGAGGCGGGACTGGTGATCGCAACTCGGGACGGCACACGCGTGCGATACCGGTTGGCCTCGCCCGTCGTCTTTCAATCATGGGTGGCCCTGCGCTCGCTGGCGGCCGAGAGACTGCCTGGTGTCAAAGGCCTGGTCGAGACATACCTTGGCTCACAGGAAGGCCTCGAATCAATCAGCGCTGACGAGTTGCTTTCCAGGCTGAATGCCGGCGAGCCACTCGTCGTGGTCGATGTACGTCCTGCTGAGGAGTACCAAGCCGCGCACGTTGCGGGGGCGGTTTCGATTCCACTCGAGGAGCTGCAGCGCAGGCTGCGGGAGCTGCCGCGCGACCGCGAAATCGTCGCCTACTGCCGCGGCCCGTACTGCGCCTTTGCGCCGGAGGCAGTCCGGACACTGCGATCAAACGGTTACGCTGCGCGCCACCTTACCGACGGGCTGCCGGAATGGATTGCCGCCGGGAACAGCGTCGAGTCAGACCGGGCAAGCATTCCGACCTCGGACCGATGAAGCAGGCCGACCTGACGGCGGGTGAGCAGACAGCGATGCTGGCTGATCGCTACTCGGAGCGCGCTGACGCCTATGACAGGTTGTGGAGTCCGATCATCTGGCCCGCGGGCGAGCGTCTGATCGCACATCTCCCTCTATCGAGTGCGACCAACCGCGTCATCGACATTGGCACTGGTGCCGGCGCGTTGTTACCAGCGATACAGCGGTCGGCACCGAGCGCCGTGATCGTCGGCGTCGATCGCTCTCAGGGCATGTTGCGCCTGGCCAAAGCGAAGCACTCAACCCCTCTTGCACTCATGGATATTCAGACGCTGGCCCTACCTGCCAACAGTTTTGAGGTAGGGGTCGTCGCATTCGTCCTCTTTCACCTGCCGTCCCCCGAACGATGCCTTGCGGAGGTAAACCGAGTTTTGCGGCCGGGAGGCGCCGTCGGCACGGTTACGTGGGGCTCCGAGAAGCAGCCGCCGGCGAGCGCCAGTTGGGATGAAGAGCTGGAAGCAGCTGGCGCCCAGGTCATCGGACTTCCCGCGGTCGACAATAAGGCCTGTTGCGACAGCACTCAGAAGATGACGACGTTGCTCGAGCAAGCAGGTTTCGTCGCGATCAGGGTCTGGACTGAATCGATTGAGCACAGATGGCGACCGGAAGAACACTTCGACTACCAGGTAGGCATGAATTCGCGACTGCGTCTTCAGTCATTGGACGTTGCGGCTCGCGAGGCTTGTCTGCAACGAATTCGAGACCGCCTGTCCGGCGCCGACGATGAGCAGTACGTCTATCGCGGTGAGGTGTTCATGGCGACAGCTTTCAAGGCCCAATAGGAGGAGACGATGGCCGAGATACTCGAGGTGGTCGATCTGGAAGCGCTGCGCAAGGAGGTCCGCGAGAAGTACCGCGAGGTCGCCGAAGATCCGACGGCCGAGTATCACTTCCATACAGGACGCGCCCACGCGATTCGACTCGGCTACCCTGCGACGCCGCTCGACCAGCTTCCCGATTTCGCCTGTGAGGCTTTTGCCGGCGTAGGCAATCCTTTCTATTGGGGTGGGCCGAAACCTGGTGAGAGGGTTGTCGATCTCGGCTCCGGAGCCGGTATGGATTCGCTCCTGGCGGCGCTGTGGGTCGGCGGCGAAGGAAAGGTGATTGGAGTCGATATGACTCCTGAGATGCTGGATCGCAGTCGATCGATTGCAGCGAGGTTGGGACTGGACAATGTCGAGTTTCGTGAGGGCCTGATCGAAGATTTGCCCATTGAAGATGGCTGGGCGGATGTCGTGATCTCCAATGGCGTGATCAACCTCTGCCCGGACAAGATCGGTGTCTATCGTCAGATCTTTCGGGTGTTACGGCCTGGAGGCCGGATGACAGTCGCGGACATCTGCCTCGAGCGCCCCGTACCGGAGGAAGCGCTTCGCGACATCGATCTCTGGACGGGTTGAATCGCCGGCGCCCTGCCGTGCGCAGGGTGGGAAACGGTGATCGGTGGCGCGGGGCTCGTTGACGTCGAGCTGGCAAATCCACTCGACACGTTCGCGGGCGCTCGCGGAGAGGAGAGCGCCAGGGAGTTCGGCACGCTCGGCTATTCGATTCGAGCCCGCCGCTCCATATAACCGACTGCTGACCACCAAAGGGCTACCGGCGGCCCTCTTGACCCAACATCCTATTTCCTATAGCATTTCGCCGATCCCGCTCAATCTCACGAGCAATTGGATTCCCCATCTCGTGCTGCGCAGACAAGGAGGAACCCGGATGACACGTAGAGCCCTGGCCCGATCATTGGCCATCGCCACGGTGCTGGTCGTCGCCGCGTGCGGAGGGACCACCTCCGGCGGCACCGCCAAGACCAACGCCGCGGTGGCCATCGTCCCCGGGGGTCCGCATCCCTACTTCGAGCCCATGCGGCAAGCAATCGTGGACGCGAAAACTGATTTCAGTCTCACCAAAGGAACCTTCGAGGTCCCCGCCGACTGGAAGCAGGACCTCCAGAACCAGCTGCTGACGAGCCTTGCGGCCCAGGGCTACGACGGCTTTGGCATCTTCCCGACCGACGGCAACGCGGCCAATGGCATCGTCACTCAGCTAGCCGCGAAGAACTACCCCGTGATCGCCGTAGGCGGCTGCATCGCCGAACCGACCAAGACCACCTTCTGCATCGCGACCGACGTGGGCAACTCCGCCTACACCGGCGCGAAGGCCACGATTGCGGCCATGGGCGGCAAGGGCGTTCTGCTACACGGCACAGGACTGCTGACCGACCCCAACACCGTGTTGCGTGTTGATGCCGTGAAGAAGGCCGTCGCCGAAACCAACGGCGCAGTCACCCTGATCACCATCACCGACATCGACAAGGACGCACAGACCGCTGACACCGCCATAAACCAGGCGCTCGCCACCCACAAGGACATCACTGGCATCGTGACCAGCGCCTACAATCCCACCGTCGCCGCGGCCAAGGCGCTGCGGACCCTCGGCGACAAGAGGATCAAGATGGTCGGCATCGATGACGACCCCGTCGTGCTACAGGCCGTGAAGGACGGCTTCCTCACCGGGACGATGGGCCAGAACCCGTACGGCCAGGCTTACATCGCCGCTTACGCCATCAACCAGATCCATCAGGGCTGCAAGAAGAAGAGCGACGCGCCGTACTTCATCGATTCCGGAACGCTGGTCATCACTCCCGACAAGGTCGCGACCTATAAGGACGACTTCAAGACCCTGACCAAGCGCATCGTCTCGAGCTTCAAGGACAAGTACCTCTCCTGCTAGTGCGACAGGCCACCACGTCGACCGACTCGCTCAAAGCGCCAATCCGGCGAGTCGAGGCCTACCTCGTCGACCTGATTCCGGAGCGACCTCGCACCGACGCGATCCAGAGCTTCACAAAGCAGGAGACGATCTTCGTCGACATCGAGACGTCCGACGGCGTGGTTGGCACCGGCTACGCGTACACGATTGGAACGGGGGGACGGGCTGTGCTCGAAATGCTTCGGCACGACCTTGTCCCCCTTCTCGCCGGCCAGGACGCTAACCAGATCGAAGCGATCTGGCAGAAGCTGTTTTGGGCCACCCACGGAACAGCGGTCGGGGCCATCACGAGCCTCGCACTCGCGGCCGTGGACATTGCTCTGTGGGACGTGCGCGGCAAGACTCTAGGCCAGCCGCTCTGGCGTCTGGCGGGTGGCGCGCGCCCAACCGTTCAGCTTTACGACACCGAAGGCGGCTGGCTCCATCTCTCCACCAAGGACCTTGTCGACGGCGCCCTCGCGTCAAAACGACAGGGCTGGCCGGGCGTGAAGCTAAAGGTCGGCAAGCCCCGCCCCCAGGAGGATGTCGAGCGGCTCAGCGCCGTTCGCGAAGCGGTCGGGCCGGCAATCGACATCATGGTCGACGCCAACCAGTCGATGACCTACGCGGAGGCCAAGCGGCGAGCACACCTTTTCGAAGACCTCGACCTCTACTGGCTGGAGGAACCGCTTCCAGCCGAAGACCTCGGCGGGCACGTCCGGCTTGCGGCTGCAACCACCATCCCGATCGCTGTCGGGGAGAGCATCTACTCCCTCAGCCATTTCCGCGAGTACCTGGCGGCGGGCGCCGCCGGCATTCTGCAGCCTGATGCGGCCCGTCTC
>Ga0207646_10007054_pt1 | contig 11492 bp, 6 predicted proteins | sample KBSK5502metaG_FD_184343 | JGI IMG/M metagenome (GOLD analysis project Ga0207646, IMG submission 184343) | Corn, switchgrass and miscanthus rhizosphere microbial communities from Kellogg Biological Station, Michigan, USA - KBS K5-50-2 metaG... | ecosystem: Host-associated > Plants > Roots >...
AGCCGGTCGTCTTCCCGACCGTGGCGATGGACAAGGCCCGGATCCGGACGATCGTGACCGCCGCCCACGCCGACGAGCAGCTCGACCGAGCCCTCGCCGCCTTCGCGACGGTCGGCCGCGAGCTGGGTCTGATCTCCGGTTGAGTGACGAATCCGGGGCGTTGACCGGCCAGTCCGAGGACCTGCCCCTCGACGCACATCTCCACACGAACCTGTCCCCCGACAGCGACGTCCCGATCGACGTCTACGCGGCCCAGGCCGTGGAGCGCCGGATCGCCGAGCTGGCGATCACCGACCACGTGGACTTCCTGCCCAGCGCCCCGGCGTATGCGTTCACGACCTTCGCCGAGCGCGAGCGGGTCGTCCGTGGCGCGGCCGAACGATGGGCGAACCAGGGCGTCGCGATCCGCTTCGGCGTCGAGATCACGTACGACCATCGCCACGAGGCCGAGATCCGCGAGCATCTCGCCCGCCACCCCTACGACTACGTGATCGGCAGCGTCCACGCCTACGAGGACTCGCCGTCCCACGCCAGCCGGGTCGCGGCTTGGACGTCCGGCCGGTCCCTCGTCGAGATCGTCGCGCCGTACTTCGACGAGGTGCTCCGGGCGATCCGCTCGGGCCTCTTCGACACGATCGGCCACCTCGACTTCGTGAAGCGCTACCTCGTCCCGTACGTGACCCCGGCCCAGCTCGCCGCCGCACCCGAGCTCTACGAGCCACTCCTGGAGGCCCTCGTCGAAACCGGGGTCGCCCTCGAGGTCAACACGAGCGGCCTGCGCCAGGTGGCCGGCGAGACGTACCCCGCGCAGCCGATCGTGGAGCGATTTCGGGTGCTCGGAGGCACCAGGGTTTCGGCCGGATCCGATGCCCACCGAGCGGACGCATTCACAATGGGCCTGGCAGCGGGGTATCGTGTCCTCTCCGCCGCGGGGATGAGCGAGCTTGCCTTCCGTCGTGGCGGGCCAGGAATTGCGGTGCGCATGCCGCCCCGGTTCGTCACGCCGGAGCGTCCCGCCGACGACGCCAACCTAACGAGGCAAGGCATTCCGTCGTTATGACCATCGACGACGCCGCGATCGAGCGTCTCGTGACCGAAGCCCGCGACGGGGATTCGTGGGCATTCGGGATGATCTTCGATCATTACCACGACTCGATCTATCGCTTCATCGCCAGCCGCGTCCAGCGCCCGTCGGACGCGGAGGACCTGACGCAGCACGTCTTCGTCAAGGCCCTGGAGGCGCTGCCGCGATATGAGTCGCGCGGCGTTCCCTTCGGGGGCTGGCTCTTCCGGCTGGCCAGGAACGCCGTTATCGACCATGTCCGGACGCGACACGAGCACGCCGAGCTGGATTCGCTTCTCGAAGCGGCTCACGGCGACGCCGGGCCGGACGAGATCGCCGTGGTTCGGCAGGAGCTCGACGCCGTCGGGGCGGCCCTCGCCGGACTGACGGACGAACAGAAGGAAGCGATCTCGCTTCGCTTCTTCGCCGGCCTCTCGGCCCGCGAGGCGGCCGAGGCGATGGGCAAGCAGGAAGGCACGGTTCGCGGACTCCAGTTCCGGGCCATCGCCTCGATGCGTCGACAGCTCGGGATCGACGTCACGACGTCGGACCAGGTGGCCGAGGCGCCCGGATCGCTGCCGGCGAGCGCGACACAGGATGGATGACGAGATGCAGGCCACCGACGCGGGGACGATCGAGCTGGGACGCCGGCTGGATGCGTACGCCCGCGCGCGGCTGAGCCCGGATCCGCAGGCGACCGCGCGGACGCGCGCTCGCGTCCTGCGCGAGGCACGCCTGTCCTTCGAGGCGGCCCGCATCGCGGTCCACGTGGCGCCCGCGATCGCGGCCTCCAGCCGAACGATGCGACCGCGGCTGGTGATGCCGTTCCTGGCCGCGGCGGTGTGGCTCGGAATCGCCGTCGGATCGATCTCCGCGGCCCAGGCCGGCGGACCGCTCTACCCGACTCGGATGTGGGTCGAGACGGCGTTCCTCCCGAGCGACCCCGTCGGACGCACGGATGCCGAGCTCGATCGGATGGATGCCCGCCTCGCCGAGGCGGTCTCGGGCGCCGCCCGTGACGATCGAATGGCCGTCTCCGCGGCCCTCGACGCCTACTTCCAGATCGCCGACGACGCGATCCTCGGGAGCAGCGGCGACCCCGATCTCGAGGCCCGGGTCGCGAAGGCCCTGAACCAGCACCAGGACGTCCTGGCCCTGGTCGCGGCGCGGCTGGCCGACAAGAACAACTCCACGGCCTCGGACGCGATCGAGCGGAACATCGAGCGCGCGATCGAGCACAACGCCGCCGTCATCCTGAACATCGGCAACCACGAAGACTCGTCGGGCGGCGCCGGATCGACGGGCGGCGGATCCGGTGGTGGCGGCGGGGCGGCGGACAATCCCGCGGCGAGCGCCGATCCGACGCATTCGACGCCGACGGACAAGCCCGACAAGAGCCAGAAGCCGGCGCCGTCACAGCCCGACCGCAGCCCCCGCGGGCCGAGCGACTGACCCTCCGCTCGGGCGATCTCGTCGCGCCGGCCGCGCGCAACCACCGCGCGATCGGTCCTTCGCCCGACGTACCCTCTCGGCGTGACAGCGCCGTCCCTCGAGTTGACGGTCATCGGCGCCGGGCCGGCGTACACAAACCGCCTCGGTGCGACCGGGGCGGCCTATCTCGTGCGCGGGAACGGCAGCGCGATCCTGCTCGACCTCGGCCAGGGGTCGTTTCCCCGACTCGCGACGGAGACCGATCCGAGCCGGCTCGACGCCGTCGTGATCAGCCACCTCCATCCGGACCACTTCATCGACCTGGTGCCGCTCCGGCATTTCCTCGCCTACCAGTTCCAGCCGCCCCGACGGTTGCGCGTCCTCGGCCCAATCGGGCTGGCGCAGCGCATTGACGCGCTCCACGCGCGGCCGGGCTTCACGGCCGAGGCCCTCGATTGCGAGCGCCTCGAGGAAGGGTCGGAGTCCGTCGGGGGTCTCACGGTCGAGGCGCGCCGCGTGACCCACACAGAGGACAGCTACGCGGTCCGGGTCAGCGGTCCGACCGGCCCGGGCCTGGTCTACTCCGGCGACTGCGGCGTCGCCGACGATCTCGCGCCCCTGGTCCGGCGCGGCGACGCGCTGCTCGTCGAGGTCTCGTTCGGGGCCGGTCCCGTCCCGCCCGGCGCCCTCCACCTCGATGCGCCGGCGATCGCGGGACTCGTCCGGGCGACGCATCCGGGGCGGGTCCTGCTGACCCACCTGCAGATGGGGTTCGACCCGGACGCGGCCGTCCGGATCGTCGCCGCGGCGACGGACGCCGAGGTCCGCCTCGTGGCGCCCGGCGAGCAGATCGCCGTCGGGACATGAAGAGGCCGGGGCGCGGTCTCCGCGCCCCGGCCGATTGCGTCCCTCGGGGACAGCGAGGGTCAGGCCCTGCGGCGTGCCTGACGGGGCTGGCTGGCGACCAGGGTTCCGACGAGGACCGCGGCGAGCAGGACGAGGATGGCGCGCCATCCGTCGCTGGCCGGGGCGTGCGTGCCGGAGGTCAGGGTGTCGGTCGGGGGAGGCGTGACGCCCGGCGTCCCGGTGACACCTTCGACGCCGCCGGTCGGCTGGGTCGAGGGCGCGGCGCTGGGGGCGGTCGACGGCTCGGTGCTGGGCTCGGTAGACGGAGGCGTGCTGGGCTCCGTGCTCGGCTCGGTGGACGGGGCCGTGCTCGGCTCGGTGCTGGGCTGTGTCGACGGTTCCGTGCTCGGTGCCGTGCTGGGCTCGGTCGACGGGGCCGTGCTCGGCTCGGTGCTCGGCTGTGTCGAGGGCTCAGTCGACGGGGCGGTGCTCGGCTCGGTCGACGGCGCCGTGCTCGGCTCGCCGGCAGGGCAATCGATGAAGTTGGACTTCTTCGTCTGGACGGCCGGGCTGTCGACACTGCTGCCGAACGTCAGGTCGTTGCTCGGGCACGGATCGGCGTTGTAGCCGAGGAGCGACCAGGCAAAGAGCTGGACACCGTCGTTCTCGGTGTTCTGGTCGATGCCACCCTGGTCAGGGCCGTTCGCATCGAAGACGCAGACGCGGACCGTGACGGTCGCGAAGTTGGCGGCATCGAAGTGGTTGGCGTCGATCGCCCAGTGGGCCGTGACGCCGTCGGTGCCGACGGTCGTCCAGACGAAGTCCGGGCTGCGGCCGCCGCTGCCGATGTTGTTGCAGGCGTTGTCCTGTGGCTGCGGGTTCGCGGCCGCGACAGACGTCGGCGCGATGGCGGCGACGGCCAGCATGGCCGCGGCGGCAAGCCAGCCGATCCTGCGGAGGAGGAAGCCGCGGCGGGCGCGGCGGGTGGAACGCGTGACGGTCATTTCGGTGGTCCCCGAGTGCTGGGTGGTTGAGGCGCCATCCCGGTGACCCGGGAGCCGTTGCCTAGGCGGCTCCGCCATCGTGCCGGACCGACTGGTACTCGTCTAGGACCATTCGATGGCGTCGAATCCACCGGACCCCACCGCTCTCGACCATGGGCCCGGATCTCCGTTGCGGACGGTCAACGAATGGGTCCTCCCCACCCCATGACCTCCGTTCCGCCGGCTCCCGCCACCAGTCCCGGTGCTCGCGGGCATCCCGGGACAAACGAACGAGGCGTCCCCAGGCTAGGGACGCCTCGTCCGGGTCTCGGGGACCCAAGGTTCGGTTTCGACGGCTGGTCGTCAGCCGGCCGGTCGGACGATCGCTCGCCCGCTCGGCCGGCACTCGGACCTCGTGGCTCGGGCTAGCCGAGGCGGTTCCGTCGGCGGACTCGCTGGGGGGCCGGGGTCACGAACCCGATCCCGAGCGCGAGGCCGGCCACGCCGAGGAGGATGAGCATCAGGGCGAAGCCCGGGTTGCTCGTGCCCGTCTCGGGCGTGAGGGTGTTGGTCGGCGGCGGGGTCAGCTCCAACGGGGGAGCCAGCACCGCGACCGAGGCGGTATCGCTGTCGGACAGCTCGGATCCGGTCGGCGTGTGGCCGACGATCGTCGCCACGTTGACGAGCGGCTGAGGCTGATCCGGGGCCGTGACGAGGACCTTGACGTCGTACGTCACGTCACCGCTGGCGGGATCCGGAAGGGCGCCCTTGGACACCCACGTGATCGTCCGCGTCCCGGCGTTGTAGGTCCCGTCGTTGAAGTCGGCGTTGCCGAGCGCCGTGCCGGCCACGTACTGGAGGCCGATGGGCAGGACGTCGGTGATCGTCGCGTCGGCGATCGGGCCGGCGCCCGTGTAGTGCAGGGTGTAGTGGAGGGTGTCACCGATCTTCGCGGACGGAACGCCGAGGTCCGGGTCCGTGCCGTTCGAGTTGCCGGTGAAGGACTTCTGGATCTGGAGGGCGGAGCACAGGACCGTGATGTTCGCGTCGTCGCTGTTATTGCCGAGGACGTCATCGCCCTCGTTGCTCGCGCTGGCCGAGGCGACGTTCGGGATCTGGTGGACCAGGCTCTCGCCGCAGTCGATGTTGCCGGTCTGCGGATCGCCGGAGGTCGGGGCGGTGAGCGTGACCTTGACCGAGGCGCCCGCGGCGAGGTCGCCGAAGTCGCAGGTCAGGACGCCAGCCGTGATGGAGCAGTCGGTGGTGTCGTCCACGGTCCAGGCGAAGCCGGCCGGGAGCGTGTCGGTGAGGACGACGTCATACGCCGTGCCCTTGCCGATGTTCGTGGTGGTGATCGTGTAGACGAGGTCCTGGCCGACCGGGATCGGCGTGTTCGGGGCGTCCTTCACGACCTGGATGTCCGGGCAGAGGACGTCGACCGAGGCCGATGCCTGGCCCGAGCCGTCGTTGCCGGTCGTCACGCTGGCCGTGTTGTCGATCGTGCCGCAGTCGGCCGCATCGGTCGCACCCGACACGTGGACGCTGAAGCTGCCCTGGGAGGCGAGGCTGGCGTCCGTGCAGGTGAGGACCTCGCTGCCGACGGCGCCGACGATCGAGCAGTCGACGCCGGTGGTGTCACCGGTGATCGCGCCGAGCGCCCAGTCGATGCCTGCGGGCAGCGGGTCGGTGACGACGACGCCTGTGGCGATGCCGTCCCCGGTGTTGGTCGTGGTGATGTCGAAGCCGACCGTGTCACCGGCGTTGACCGGCCCCACGGGGTTCGCGACCTTCGAGATCTCGATGTTCGCGCACTGGATGTTGATCGAGGCATCGTCCGAGTTGTTGCCCAGGACGTCCTGGCCCTCGTTCGAGGCCGCGACCGTGGCGAGGTTCGGGATCGGCGCGCAGTTGGAGCCGGTCGTCTTGGTGGTCAAGGTGACCGTCCGCGACGCGCCCGGAGCCAGGTCGCCGAAGTTGCACGACAGCACGTCCGGATTCGGAACCGTGTCGATCGAGCAGTCCGCGGCGTTGGCACCGCCGAGCGTCCACGTGTAGCCGGCCGGCAGGTTGTCGGTCAGCGTCACGTCGTAGGCGGTCCCGGTGCCCGGGGCACTGGCGTTGCTGACGACGATCGTGAACGTCGCGTTGTCACCGGCATTGACGTTGCCGCCGTCCGGAGACTTGACGACCGAGACGTCGGGGCACTGGACGGTCACCGAGGCGCTGTCCTGGTCGCCGCCGTCGTTGCCGGTCGTCACGGCCGCCGAGTTGTCGACGGGGCCGCAGTTGACCGGCGTGGTCACGCCGTGGATGTGGACGCTGAAGCTGCTGCCGGTGGCCATCACGGCCGCGTCGCAGGTCAGGACGTCCGGGTTCGGAGCGGTGTTGATCGAGCAGGAGGCGCTGGCCGTCCCGGTCGGAGCATCGGCCGTCCAGGTGATCCCGGCCGGCAGGTTGTCGGTGACGTGGACGCCGGTCGCGTTGCCCGCGCCGGAGTTCGTGACGACGATCGTGAACCCGATCGGGTCACCGGCATTGATGACCGCCTGGTCCGGGGACTTCGTCAGGCTGATCGCCGGGCAGTTGACCGTGATGTCGGCGTCGTCGCTGTTCGCGAACTGATCGGTGTCGGTGTTCTCGTTGGTCGCAGCGACGGTGACGTCGTTGTGGATGTTCGGGCACTCGGCCGCGATCGTGTCCTTGCTGATCGTGATCGTTCGGGTCGCGCCGTTCGCGACCGTCCCGAAGTTGCAGTGGAGCAGGTTCGAGCCGTTGATCGAGCACGAGCCGGCGTCGGCGCCGCCCAGCGTCCAGGTGCCGGTCGGCAGCTGGTCGTCGAGGGTGACGCCCGAGGCTGCGCCCGGGCCGTGGTTCGTCAGGACGATCGTGAACGTGGCCGTGTCACCGGCGCTGAGCGGACCGTTGCCGGTCTTCACGACGCCGAGATCGGGGCACTGGACGACGACCGAGGCGTCATCCTGGCCGCCGCCGTCGTTGCCCGACGTGACGCTGGCCGTGTTCGTGACCGTGCCGCAGTCGGCGGCGTCGGTCGTGCCGTGGATGTGGACGGTGAAGCTGGTGCCGGGCGCCATCGACGCCGCGGTGCAGGTCAGGACGTCCGGGTTCGGAGCGGTATTGATCGAGCAGCTGGCGGTCGCCGTGCCGGTGGCCGCGTCGGCGGTCCACACGATGCCGGCCGGCAGGTCATCGCTGACCTGGACGTTCGTCGCCGTGCCGTCGCCGGTGTTGCTGACGATGATGTCGAACCCGATGTCGGCGCCGGCGCTGACCGGACCGACGGGGTTCGCGTTCTTGACGATCCCGATGTTGGCGCAGAGGACGTCGATCGAACCGGTGTCCGAGTTGTTGCCCTGCTGGGCCGCGGCCTCGTTGGTCGCGGCGACCGTGGCCAGGTTCGGGATGACGGCGCAGTTGGCACCGCTCGTCGGGGCGGTCAGGGTGATCGTCCGCGAGGCGCCGGGTGCCAGGTCGCCGAAGTTGCACGACAGGACATCCGGGTTCGGGACGGTGTTGATCGAGCAGTCGGCTGCGTTCGCGCCACCGAGCGTCCACGTGTAGCCGGCCGGCAGGTTGTCGGTCAGGGTCACGTTCGTCGCGGTGCCGGTACCGGCCGCGTTGGAGTTGCTCACGACGATCGTGAAGACCGCGTTGGAGCCCGCGTTCACGGTGCCCTGGTCCGGCGTCTTGACGACCGTGACGTCGGGGCACTGGACCGTGGTCGACGCGCTGGCCTGGGCCGAGCCGTCGTTGGTCGTCGTGACATTGCCGGTGTTGCTCACGACCGCGCAGGTCGCGGAGGTCGTGCCACTGACGATGTGGACCGTGCCGCTCACGGCGGTGTTGCCGGGGATGTCGAAGCCAGTGCAGGTCAGGACCTGGCTGCCGTCGACGCCCGTGATGGCACAGGCGGAGCCCGTGCCGGTGGAGCTCTCAATCGTCCAATGGAGGCCGGCGGTGCCCGGCAGGTTGTCCGTCACGGTGACGCCGGTCGCCTGGCCGCCGGTGCTGTTGCCCCAGGTCAGGGTGAACCCGATCTGGGAGCCGGCACTGACCGTCGCGTGGTCGGCCGTCTTGCCGATCGTGACGTTGGCGCAGAGGACCGTGACCGACCCGTTGTCGGAGTTGTTGCCGAGGACGTTCGACGGCTCGTTCGTCGCCGACGCGGAGGCGGTGTTGTTGACGGGTCCGCAGTTGAGCTTGGACGTCACGCCGCTGACCTGGTAGGTCTTCGACGCGCCCGAGGCGAGGGTTCCGACGGTGCAGCTCAGGACCTGGCTGCCGTCGGGGCCTGCGATCGAGCAGTCGTTCTCGGCCTCGGTCCAGTGGATCCCGGCCGGCAGGTTGTCGGTCGCGGTCACACCGGTCGCGGTCCCCGCGCCGATGTTCTCGACCTTGATCGACCAGGTGATCGTGCCGCCGGCGTCGACGGACGCCCCATCGGGGGTCTTGGTGACCTTGATGTCGGGGCACTGGACGACGACCGACGCGCTGTCATTGTCGGTGCCGTCGTTCGTCGTCGAGACGCTGGCCGTGTTGCTGACGGTGCCGCAGTCGGCGGCGTCCGTCGTGCCGTGGATGTGGACGGTGAAGCTGGCATCCGCGGCGAGGCTCGCCTTGGTGCAGTGCAGGACGTCCGGGCTCGGCGCCGTGTCGATCGAACAGCTCGCGCCGTTCGACGCCGGGTCGGCGGTCCAGACGATGCCGGCCGGCAGGTTGTCACTGACGGAGATGCCGAGCGTCGTCTGCGTGCCGTTGTTGTGGACCGTGATGTCGAACCCGATGTCCGAGCCCGCGCTGACCGGCCCGACCGGGTTGGCGACCTTCGAGATCTCGATCGTCGCCGGGGCGACGAAGAAGCACTCGGTGTCGGTGTCGGTGTGCTTGCCCGCGAGGTACTGGGAGTTCGCGTCGGGCGTGTACTCCGCCCGCCAGCAGTACCAGCCGGATGCCGCTGCCGTGGTGCCGACCGTGAAGTCGGCCGAGGTGGCGGTATCGGGATTGGGGGCCGTGTTGACCGTGACCGTGCCGCCGACCTGGGTGCCGCCGGTCGAGCAGTCGGGCTTCGAGGCGTTCGGGCCGCAGATGAAGAACTTGACGGTGCCCGAGGCGTTGCCGTCGTTGCCGCTCAGGGACGCGGTGTCATGGACGGTCGCCCCGAAGTCGGCCGTGGCCGCGCTCGAGGTCGTCTCGATCGTGGGCGGAGTGCAGGTGTTGAACGCGCCGCCGCTGAAGTCCTTGAGGACCGCGTCGACCGACTGCGAGGCACGCGTCTCGGCGAGGAAGCTGCCGAAGCACGGGGCCGTGCCGCCGAAGAGCTTGTCGAGATCGATCCCGCCCTCGAAGAACGAGTCGGACGGGATCGGGTTGTTCGTTCCCGCGGTGCCCTTGTCGTCGAAGTTCCAGCTCGGGTTGATCGAGCTCAGGTTGGTGACGGCGCAGGCGATGTCGGCCGCGGGCGCGTTCGTACACTCCTGGGTGGTGCTGCCGAGCTCGTGGAGGGTCCCGTTGATCTCACCGCCGGTGCCCACCCACTCGAGGAGCTGGATGGACGCCGTCGCCCCGCCGTTGGTGAAGTTGGCGAGGACGAGCAGGTCGCCGACCTGGTGGGGGCCACTGAAGTTGCCGCCGGCCACCGGACCGACGCCGCCCCGGAAGAACCAGAAGCCCGTGAACGCGTCGCCGTTGTTGGCGTAGCGATCCAGGCCGAAGTACACGAATGTGTGCCCGTTCTTCTCGTAGGACGCCGCGAACGCGTGCTCGATGTTGTCCTTGTCCGGCACGCTGCCCGTGGTCCAGTTCCAGCCCGACGTGTTCAGGTCGTCCTTCGTCGAGCCGCCCGTGAAGATGTCATCGGTCTGCTGGCTGAGGGGGTCGTTGTTGAACAGGAATCGGTTGCCCGTCGCTCCCGGGTGGCTGTCCCAGTCGTCGGCCGGGCCGATCGGCGCCGTCGCGTTGTTGGCGATCGTGTCGCCGTCCAGCTCGAACAGGCCTTCGTCATGGACGGCCAGGGCCGGCGATGCGAGCGCAAAGCTGAAGTACTGCAACAGCAGCGAAAGCACGAAGAGCGCCGACCACGACAGAGCGAGGCTCCGCCGCGTCCGAGCGCTCATGAAGTGCCACAGACCCCGAGACGCCATGTCAGTTTCCCTCCGATCCCCGAGAACAACCCACGATCGATCAGACCTCGCGAGAGAGACAGGGACCCCCAGAGAGGTCGATGACGACCTCGTGTGACGGATCCCCCGAATGGGGTCCCTGCATGGAACCCCTGCGCCGTTAAGGCCGGCTTAATGCCGGTACTCCAGTCCCCCTGTGACCAAGCCCCCTGAACGGAGTGCAGCCGATCCTACGGCCCAACGGGAGCGAAAAGGTACTAGTACGCAATGTGCGTGACTAGACCCAATTTCACCGATGTCCACCGATTGACACCACGCGCGATGGGCCTTTCCGTTGCCGGGCGGCACCAAGGTCCTGGTACGAAGGTCCTGGGTCCGTTTCAGGGCCATTCCCCGCCATACGACCGGCCATCGGGCGTCGGTCCGCTGATTTCGCGGCTGGTTCGACCGCCGCCTGAGGCGCCACCGGCGAGCGGCTACGATGTGGGCTCCACCGAACGAGGCTGCGCCTGACCTTGACCACGCCGACGCGGTCGTCGTCGAACGCGACGACCGACCGAGCCGACCGAGCCGACCGAGCCGACCGAGCCGTGCCGATCCGGACCCAGGTCCGCGACGCGGTCGAACGAGCCTGGCAGCGGGCGATCGACGGCGGCACGCTGCCGCCGCTCAGCGCCGACATCCAGCGACCGTCGATCGATGTCGAGCGACCGGCGAGCGCCGACCACGGCGACCTGGCCTCGAACCTGGCGATGAAGCTGGCCCGCCCGTACCGCCGGGGGCCGCTCGACGTCGCTCGCGCGATCGCCTCCGAGATCGCCGCCGAATCGGCCGACGGCACGTCCCCGATCGCCTCGGTCGACGTCGCGCCGCCGGGCTTCCTCAACCTCCGGCTCACCGACGCCGTCCTCGAAGCGACGCTGGGGTCGATCCTCGGCGATCCGGCCGCATGGGGCCGCGTCCCGCCGGTTCGCCCGCGGGCCGTCAACGTCGAGTTCGTCTCGGCCAACCCGACCGGCCCGCTGACGATCG
>Ga0207646_10007055_pt1 | contig 11491 bp, 8 predicted proteins | sample KBSK5502metaG_FD_184343 | JGI IMG/M metagenome (GOLD analysis project Ga0207646, IMG submission 184343) | Corn, switchgrass and miscanthus rhizosphere microbial communities from Kellogg Biological Station, Michigan, USA - KBS K5-50-2 metaG... | ecosystem: Host-associated > Plants > Roots >...
CTCGTGACCCGGTGGGCGGCGTCTTCCCCGCTCGTCGGGTTGTGAGCGCCGGCCGAAGAGGCCCCGTCGGTCGGGCTTGGCCGGTGTTAGCGGGCGGCTGTCGATCCCCATCACCGTATGCGCGACCTGCCGGAGGGCGGCGGCGGCGGGGGACGACGGTCGGCTCATAACTAACGGCACGCCTTCGTTGACCGCGCGGATCATCTCCACCTCGGTGTAGGGGATCTCTGCCGCGGGCCGCGCGCGCAGCAGGTTCTCGATGTCGCGGGTCTTGAGCAGCTCCTTGGGGAAGATGTGGTTGACCACGAAATGCGTGCGCGCCCGTAGCGTGGCGGTCTCCGCAAGGTAGCCGAGCATCAGGCTGGTGGCTCGCAGCGCGGCGATCTCCGGGAAGATGACGAAGATGTGGGTATCCGCCTGCTCCAACATCCACAACGTCCGTGGATCGAGGCGACTGCCGGCATCGATGACCACGTGATCGAACCGGGGGCGGAGAAGCGACAGGATCCGCTCCAGCTCCTCGATGCCAACCCGCGCCTCTGCGTCCGGAATGGAGGGTGCAGCAAGGACGGATACCCCCGTGCTGTGGGTCGTCAGGTAGCTGGCGGCCACGTCGGGATCATTGAGAGCCGGCTCGTCCGACGAGAGGCCCGCGATGTCGAACCGGGGGTTGAGGTTGAGGTGGGTCGCGACCTGGCCGAACTGCAAGTCGAGGTCGAGCAACAGCACCTTCTGTCCGGGAAACCCGGGGCCGACGTGGTCGCCGCCTGCGAGCAGCAGCGCCGTGTTGACCGCCAGCGTCGTCGTCCCGACCCCGCCCTTTGGGGAGAAGAACGTGACGACCTGGCCGGGCGCCGTACTGCGATCTGCGGGTTGCACACGACCGGATCGGATGAGGAGCGCCTCGATCCTGGCCTCGAGCTCCCGATGCCCCCACCCTGCCGGCAAGACGTCATCAGCGCCAGCCTCGAGGAAGGCGATGCGAGCCTCCACGTCGCCCGCGGGCGCGACGACCAGGCAAGGCGTCGGAATGGTTGAGGCGTTGCGGATCGAGCCCAGGGCTCCCGTCACCGCCAGGCCGTCGGCCACGACAAGGTCGAAGCGCGCGTCCCGGAGGGCGGCCACCGCCTCGGCCGGCGAGTGCGCGCTGCTCACTGGATAACCGGAGGCCGTCAGCTCGCGTTCGAGGCGGTCGCGAAGGTCGCTCTCGGGAGCGCAGAGAAGAATCGGATTGCCTGGCATCGGTCTCGTCTGTTCGGAAGGTTTCGACGGAAGGCTTTCGAGCGGGGTCTGAGTATAGGGCGGGCGCGCTCGTTGCCCGGCGACCGGCCTCGGACTATACTGCCGAGGCGCCTCCGCCGACGGAGGCTGTTTTCCTGTGTACGGGCTCCTTTCTGCCGCATCGGCCGCGTCCGCGATCGAATGCCGCAAGCCCATAGAGAGGAGGAGATCGGTCTATGCGCCGATACGAACTCATGCTGCTGCTGCGGCCGGATCTGGAGGATGACAAGCTCCAGTCGGCGGTCGAGAAGGTCACGCGCGCGATCGTGAACGCGGGCGGCAGCCTGTCCAAGGTCTCGCCCTGGGGCAAGCGCCGATTGGCCTACCCCATTCAGCACTTGCGCGAGGCGAGCTACTTCCTCATCCATTTCGACATCGAGCCGAGCGCGGTTCGCGAGATCGAGCGAGGCCTGCTAATCAGCGAGGAGATCCTGCGTCACCTGGTGACCGTAATCGAGGATCGCGGTCCTGCTGGCGAGGAGATCGAGGCGGTTCCGCCCGCGGATCGCGACGCGGAGGAGGACTCGCTGGACGACGACGAACTCGAGGATGCTGAAGTCAGCGCCGAGGACGCCGAGATCGACGCGGATGAGCCGGACGAGCGGGCTGCCCGCCGGGCAACGGCCTGAGCCGGGAACGGGAGAGGAGACCCTTCGATGACCCTGAACAAGATGATGATCATCGGCAATCTCGGCGCCGACCCGGAGCTGCGCTACACGCCGAGCGGCAAGGCCGTGACCAACCTGCGCGTGGCAGTGAACCACAACTTCCGAGGTGCCGACGGCGAGTGGCAGAAAGAGACGCAGTGGTTCAACGTCGAGGTCTGGGATCAGGCCGCTGAACGGGCGGCCGAGCAGCTGCGCAAGGGAAACAAGGTCTACGCCGAAGGCCGCCTGCGCACCCGCGAGTGGGAAGGCCAGGACGGTCAGAAGCGCACCAGCGTCGAGATCCGCGCGGACCGCGTGGTCTCGCTCGAGCGTCGTGAGCCCGGCGAGGGCTTTGGCGGCGGCGGTATGACCGATGTACCGATGGAGACTGGTGCGGCTGCCGCCCGACCGCAGGCAGCGGCGAGCCGACCGGCTTCCGGCGAAGAGCCCTTCGTCGACGTCGATGACATTCCCTTCTGATCGGCACTGAGGAAGCAACCGACCCATGGCAAGCCCACGATCCCGTCGCGAGACGGCCGACTACTACCGCGATCGGCGACGTCGCAAGGTCTGCAACTTCTGCGTCGACAAGGCCGAGAGCATCGACTACAAGGAGGTCAACCGCCTCAGACGCTATCTCTCCGAGCGTGCCAAGATCGAGCCCCGCCGTAAGACCGGCACCTGCGCACGCCATCAGCGGATGCTGACGGTGGCGCTGAAGCGCGCCCGACACGTAGCGCTCCTCCCGTACGCGCCGCAGCACCTGCGCCCCTAGCGACAGGCTCGACTCGGCGCGGCCCTTCGGCCTGCGCCGTTCGTGTTCAGGAGAATCGGGTGGACATCGTCCTGCTGGTCGGATCGCTTGCGCTCATCCTGCTGGGGGCGGAACTGTTCACCAACGGGATCGAGTGGTTCGGCCATAAGCTGAACCTGGCCGAGGGAGCGGTGGGGAGTGTCCTGGCCGCGGTGGCGACCGCCATGCCGGAGACGCTGATTCCCGTCATTGCCATCGTGGGACCGATCGTCTTCGGCGGCCATCCGGGCCAGTCCGCCGAGGTGGGCGTCGGTGCCATCCTGGGCGCTCCCTTCATGTTGTCCACGCTGGCGATGTTCGTCACCGGCGTCGGCGTGCTGCTGCTGGCGCGGGGCGGGCGGCGGGCAACGGACCTCAGCGTGAACGTCAGCGTCCTGGGCCGCGATGTCCTGTTCTTCCTCGTCGCCTACGCCGCTGCCATCGGTGCGGCCTTCCTGCCGGCATCGGTCCATTGGCTCAAGTGGGCCGTGGCGCCGGCCCTGCTGGTGTTCTACACGTTTTACGTGCGGGCGCACTTCACCGACGAGTCGGCGGAGACCGATGCCGCCGATCTCAATCGGCTCCACCTCAGTCGCCTGGGCGAACTGGGACGCTCGCCGGAGGTGGACGTAGAGCTGCTGCCCGGCTCAGGCCGTGATCCGGACGCGGACGTTGCCGCACCCAGACTGCGGGTGATCGTCATCCAGGTGGTGATCGCGCTGGGGGCCATCATCGCCGGCGCACAGATTTTCGTGGGCGCGGTGGAGGATCTCTCGCGGACAGTTGGCCTGGATCCGCGAATCCTGGCGTTGGTCATCGCGCCTATCGCGACCGAGCTGCCAGAGAAGTTCAACTCGCTGCTCTGGGTGGGCTCCGGCAAGGACACGCTGGCGATGGGCAACATCACCGGGGCAATGGTCTTCCAGAGCTGCATCCCGACCGTGCTCGGCATCGCCTTCACCGAGTGGACGTTCGGAGCCTCCAGCGCCCTGTCGTTCGCATCCGCAGCCGCGGCCTTCGTGGCCACCGTTCTGATCTTCGGCATGATGATGCGGGCGGGCCGGCTCTCCGCCTGGTCGCTTCTGCTGGGCGGCCCGATCTACGCCATCTATATCGCTGCGGCGCTCATCCTGCAGGTGCCGGTTGCAGCCCACTGATTCCGCAAGAAATCTGCTCCGTGCAACCGGCGTGGAACTTGCAGTGGCTATACTGTGGCGGCCGCCTTGCTGGCCCGCGCGCACCGCGCGGACCCGGCCGATGAGGAGTGCACCTTGCTGAAGCAGGCCACCTCGACGCCCCCTGCCGTGACTGATCTGACGACCGATCTCTGGGCCTTCTTCCGTGGAGGCTTCGTCCCGCTTCGTGACGCGAACGTCAGCGTCATGACCCACGCCCTCAATTACGGAACCGCGGTCTTCGAGGGAATCCGCGCGTATTGGAACGCGGACGAGAAGCAGCTCTACGCGCTGGACCTCGTTCCGCATTTCGAACGAATGGTTCGTTCTGCCGCCCTCCTCTTCATGCAGGTTATGTACACCCCCGAGCAGATGGCGGATCTGACGGTCGAGCTCCTCCGACGCGACGGATTGCAGGAAGACACCTACATTCGTCCGCTCATCTACAAGTCGAGCGAGCTCATCGGCGTCCGGTTACACAACCTGGACGCCGATTTCACGATGTTTGCGATTCCGTTCGGCAAGTACATCGACACCGAATCCGGGGTGCGAGCCCAGGTCAGCAGCTGGCGAAGGACCGATGACAACGCCATCCCGGCGCGCGGCAAGGTTACCGGCGCCTACGTGAACTCCGCGCTCGCCAAGAGCGAGGCGCAGCTCAACGGCTTCGATGAGGCCATCGTCCTGACCCAGGACGGCCACGTCAGCGAGGGAAGCGCGGAGAACCTGTTCATCGCGCGTGACGGCACGCTAATCACTCCGGCGGTCACCGACAACGTGCTGGAGGGGATCACCCGCAGCCGGCTCATCGGCCTCGCAGGCGACCTGGGGATCCCGGTGATCCAGCGCTCGATCGACCGCACCGAGCTCTACAACGCCGACGAGGTCTTCCTGTGCGGCACGGGTGCACAGGTCTCTGCCGTGGTCGAGATCGATCGGCGGCTCGTCGCCGACGGGCGGCCCGGCCCGATCACGACACGTCTGTCACGGACGTATTTCGAGGCGGTTCGCGGTAGGCTCGACACCTACCATTCCTGGCTGACACCGATCTACTAGGGAGACGGGTGCGGGACCGGCCGGGGGCCGCCCGGCCGTGAAGCCATGGTCGATGACGCGCAGATCGATCGGTACCGTTGGCTCCAGCGCATGCTGGAGACGGTGCCAGGTCTCATCAGCTGGGCCATCATCCTGGGGCCCATCTGGCTCAGCTTCAGCTACCCGTGGCTGGTGGCCTACTTTGTCCTGACCTTCGACTTCTACATGCTGTGCCGCTCGCTGTGGCTAGGGGTCACGGTGGTCATCGGCTATCGACGGATGCGTCGCGTACTTGCCACCGATTGGAAGGCCCGGCTCGAGACCGTTGAGCCGCCGGGACCTGACGCCCCGAAGGCGCGGGAGCTGATCCAGCTGGCACTCATCCCGACCTACACCGAGCCGCTCGACAAGCTGCGGCACACGGTGCGCGCCCTGGCCGATGCCGAGTGGCCGACCGACCGCAAGATCTGCGCGATCATCACTCGCGAGTCGGACGCCGACGGGATCGCGAACGTCAAGACGCTTCGCAAGGAATTCCGCGGGTTATTCGCTGAGTTCATCCACATCCTCGATCCCCTCGAGCCGGGGATCGTGATCGGCAAGAGCAGCGCGATGGCGTGGGGCGGTCGCTTCCTGTATCGGCTCCTCGTACGCGAACGCGGCATGGACGCGTCGCGCATCCTGATCACCGACCTCGACGCGGACTTCCGCGTCCATCCACAGTACTTCACGTACCTGGCCTGGATGCACCTGATCGATGAGAACCGGGATACCCAGCTCTACCAGCCGATCCCGTTCTTCCACAACAACATCTGGGAGGCACCCATCCTGCTGCGCCTCTTCGCCGCGGTGCTCACCCAGCTGCAGCTGTGGCGCAGCGTGATGCCGGAGAAGCTCATCTCCTTCTCGAGCTACTCGACCACGCTGAAGATGGTCCACGAGGTGGGCTACTGGGCCACCGACGCCATCCCGGAGGACAGCCGCTTCTACTGGAAGAGCTACTTCACCTACGGCGAGCGATTCCGCGCGGTGCCGCTCTTCATCCCCATCTACGGCGACGCGGTCCGCGCGCGCTCCTACTGGCGTTCGCTGATGACGCAATACGTTCAAGCGCGCCGATGGGCCTGGGGGGTCACCGACATCCCGTACGTGGTGCAGAACGCCATCCGCCACTCCGAGATCCCGCTGCTGTCTCGAGTGTGGCGCATCCTCAACCTGTTCTGGGAGCACATCAGCTGGGCGATCGGGCCGTTCGTGATCACGTTCGGTACAGTCATCCCGATCGTCCTGAACCCCGCATTTGGCCAGACGATCCTGGGACAGAACCTCCCCATTTACGCCAGCACCATGCTCAGCATGGCCGTGCTGGCGCTGGCGGTGATGATCTACGTCGAGAACTCGATCGTTCCGAAGCGGCCGGCCGTGTGGGGTTGGTTTCCCAGGCTCATGAGCTATGCACAGTGGATTGGGCTGCCGATCATCGGGATCCTGTTCAGTAATCTTCCGGCGCTGGATGCGCAAACACGGCTGCTCACAGGTCGCTATCTCGAATACCGCGTGACGGAGAAAGCCTAGGACCGTGGCCGACGAGACGTTGCCCATAGCGCGCATCGTTCTCGCCCGCGACGTGCGGCGGATCCTCACCCTGCCGCTGCTGCTGGCGTTGACCGGCCTCTCCGCGGCGCTCGCGGGCATGGTGCTGGGCGGAATGGCGGAGCTCGTGGCGGTGGTGGGTGGCGCCGTCGCCATCGCGGGGGCCGTCCTTCTGGCGATCGTCCCGCTCAGCCTGCGCATGGACGTCGAGGTCGGCGGACTGCGCATGCGCTGGCTCGGAGGGATGCGGCGCTACCAGCTGGCGAGAGGGCCGGTCACGAGGGTCGCATTGACGGGCCCGTCGGCCGGCTCGATACGCAGTCGATTCCCGGTCCTGGGGTGGTCGTTCGGTCGCGCCGTTCTGCGCGGGGAAGAACGCATCGTCCTCGTGCGCCTCGCCCGGACGCCCAACGTCATCGTGGTACCGACCGATCGGGGGCGACTGGCGATCGCCGCCTCGTCAGAAGGGGATCTGCTCGACGCACTGGGCGCTGCCGCGCGGGTCCAGCAGCGCTTGGACGAGGTGGGCGGACGGGTTCTGGCGGCCTTTCCCGAGGGTCTCGCGGCGCTAGAGGAGCCGGCACCGCCGCTTCCTAGCGATGAGGAGCGCAAGGCAAGGGATGATGCCGAGCGCTTTCTGACCGGCATCGAGCGCGCGCACCTGGAGGCTCGCCTCTCAGCAGCGAGGGAGGCCGCGCTGCTAGCCGCGGAGGCGGAGAGGCGCGCAGCCTTGGCCGCGGAGGAAGAGGCCGTTGCGGGGGCGACCGCGGGAGTCGGCCCAGCGCCCCACGCGGCAGGCGAAGAACCGCTTTCCGCTTACAGCCGTGCCCGCGAGCGGCGTGCGGCGACCTGGTCGCGACCCGCGTGGGCGACCGATGCGCGGGTCCGGACCCTTGGGACAGTCAGCTGGGCGCTGGTCCCGCTCGGCGCCTCGCTCGTGGCCTGGGGATTGGCCGAAGCCAACCAGGCGAGGATCGCGGGTGACGGAACATGGTCTCGGCTGATGGCGTTGGGCCTGACGCTTGGTGGGCCTGCTGCGGCGCTGGGTGTGGTGGCTGCCCGAGCGTGGTGGCCGCGGCTCACCGGGCTCATCGCAGTCGGCGCGTTGGCATCGCTGGTCCTGACAGCGCGAGCCGCGATGCCCTGAAGCAGCTCGTTGGGATGTCGCGAATTGACACCCCCTCACGGCGCTGCGACGATCTCGCCGACAACTCAAGACGACGATGACGGAGCCGGCGCGGCCGTCGAGTACGGAGCCAGGAGCGAGCCCGGAGGGTGGAAGCGGGTGGCCCGGGACGGCGCGTGATCTCTCCCGAGTCGGAGGCGCCAAGCATTGCCTCTCGACGCAGCTGCGACGAGAGCCGACGTGGGTAACGCCTCCCGGGTGCGCCACCCGATAGCCTCGGCGGCGCCATCGCCCGCGGCTTCGGCCAGGGCCGTGGCGAGAGCGGATCGCGACGCCCTAAGGGCGTATCGGTCAAGCGCGGGTGGTACCGCGGGAGCTCAGACGAGCCTTCCCGTCCCGGCAACGGGACGGGCTTTTTGTTGGGGCACGAAACGATGCAGAAGTCACGGACGAGGACGTTCAGACCCGTCGACGGCAAGCTCGACGTCGTTGCGCTCGAGCGCGAGCAGATCGCGCGCTGGGAGGAGCAACGTACGGTTGAGCGCTACCTCGCGCGCAACGCCCACGCCGATCGACGCTATTCGTTCCTGGATGGGCCGATCACCGCCAACAACCCGATGGGGGTCCATCACGCCTGGGGCCGCACCTACAAGGACCTGTACCAGCGCTACCACACCATGCTCGGCGAGTGCCAGCGCTACCAGAACGGCTTCGATTGCCAGGGGCTGTGGATCGAGGTCGATGTCGAGAGGGAGCTGGGCCTCAACAACAAGCGACAGATCGAGGCGTTCGGGATCGATCGTTTCGTGGAGCTATGCAAGGCGCGGGTCGACCGTTTCGCGGCGTTGCAAACCGAGCAGAGCAAGCGGCTCGGCATGTGGATGGACTGGGAGCACAGCTACTACACCAACTCCGACGAGAACAACTACACGATCTGGGCGTTCCTGGCCGAATGTCATTCCCGGGGACTGGTCTACAAGGGCCACGACGTAATGCCCTGGTGCCCTCGCTGCGGCACCGGCCTGTCCAACATGGAGATCGCCACCGAGGGATATCGGGAGATCCGGCACCTTTCGCTGACCATCCGCCTGCCGATCACAACCTCCGGGCACGAGGACGAGGACCTCCTGGTCTGGACCACAACGCCGTGGACCCTCTCCTCCAACGTCGCGGCGGCGGTCCACCCGGACCTCACCTACCTCCTCGTCGAGGGCCGTGATGGCCGCCGCTGGTGGGTCTCGCAGGGCTCGAAGGACCGAGTGGCCCGCGACGCGACGGTCCTCCGCACCGCGCCAGGTCGCGAGCTGGTGGGTCTCACGTACCAGGGTCCCTTCGATGAGCTGCCCGTCCAGGAGGGCGTGGAGCACACCGTCATCGCCTGGCAGGACGTCTCCGACGCGGAGGGGACCGGGATCGTGCACATCGCCCCCGGCTGCGGCCAGGAGGACTTCGCCCTCGCCAAGCAGTTCGGGTTGGCCGTGCTGGATCCCATCGACCAGTTCGGCATCTTCAAGGACGGATACGGCTGGCAGACCGGCCGCTTCGCCGGTGCCACGGCCGACCCATCGGAGGACGTGGCGCTCGACATCGCGGCCGACCTCGAACGCAAGGGCCTGCTCGTGGCACGAGATGGCTATCTGCACAACTATCCGGTCTGCTGGCGATGTGGGACGCAGCTCGTCTTCCGGCTGGTCGACGAGTGGTTTATCCGCACGGATCCGCTGCGCGAGCCGATCTCGAGAGTCACGCGCCAGATCCGGTGGCGGCCGGAGGGGATCGGTCTCGAGGAGCGCGAGCTTGACTGGCTTCGCAACATGGGCGACTGGATGATCAGCAAGAAGCGCTACTACGGCCTGGCACTGCCGATCTGGGTCTGCGAGGAGTGCGAGAGGTGGGAGGTGATCGGCGGTCGCGACGAGCTGCGCCAACGCGCCGTCGCCGGGTGGGAGGCGTTCGACGGACACACCCCCCATCGACCGTGGGTGGACGCGGTGGAGATCGCCTGCACCGCATGTGGTGGTCGGTCGCGAAGGATCACCGACGTCGGGAACCCCTGGCTCGATGCCGGGATCGTGGGCTTCTCGACCCTACGCTGGAACACGGATCGCGAGTACTGGCGCGACTGGTTCCCCGCCGACTTCATCACCGAGTCGTTCCCGGGACAGTTCCGTAACTGGTTCTACGCCTTGCTGACCATGTCCACCGTGATGGCCAATGAGCCGATGACGCGCACGCTCTTCGGCTACTCGCTCGTGCGCGACGAGCACGGCGAGGAGATGCACAAGAGCAAGGGAAACGCCATCCCCTTCGACGAGGCGGCCGACAAGATCGGCGCCGACGTCATGCGTTGGATGTTCAGTGCCGCCAACCCGGCGGTAAACGTCAACTTCGGATACGGGCCGGGCCATGAGGTCGTGCGGCGCTTCTTCCTGCCGCTCTGGAACACCTATGCCTTCTTGGTCGCGTATGCACGTCTGGACGGCTGGCTCCCGCGTGGCGACGGCGTCGGCGACGGAGCCGGGCGCAACCTGCTGGACCGATGGATCCTCTCCCGCCTGGACGCCGTCACCGACGAGGTCGGCGGCGCGCTGGATGGTTATGACGCGCTGCGGGCGACGCGGACGATCGAGGCATTCGTCGAGGATCTGTCGAACTGGTACGTCCGACGCAACCGCCGCCGATTCTGGAAGGGAGAGCTCGACGAGGACAAGGCGGCCGCCTACGAGACGCTCTACGAGGTCCTGGCGACGCTGACCCGCCTGCTCGCGCCCTTCGTGCCGCACGTGGCCGACGCGATCTGGGAGAACCTGGTCGCAGGCGTGGACGAGGACGCGCCCGACTCGGTCCACCTCGCCGTTTTCCCGAGCCCGCCCGGCGGGCGGCGCGACGAGGCCCTGGAGGCCGCGGTGGACCGCGCACGCCGCGTCGTCGCGCTAGGGCACGCGGCCCGCTCCGCGTCCGAGATCCGCGTTCGACAACCGCTCCCGGCGCTGCGCCTTCGGCGGTCCGGCGGGGGAGGGCTGAGCGAGGATCCAAAGGTCGATCGGGAGCTGACCGCGCAGGTCCTCGACGAGCTCAACGTGAAGCGGCTTGAGCTCATCCCCGACGAGTCGGCGCTGATCGAGCGGACGCTGCGGCCCCTGTTGCCGGTCATCGGGCCGCGGCGAGGGAGCGCGGTGGCTTCGATCATGGCGGCGGCTCGCTCTGGCGATTGGCATCAGCTGGAGGACGGTCGGGTCGAGGCCGGAGGGCAGATGCTCGAGCCGGATGAGTTCGAGCTCGTCGCGCGGGCACGGTCGGGTCACGAGCTGGCCGAGGCGGGCGAGCTGCTGGTCGCCTTGGACACGAATCTCACGCCAGAACTCGAAGCGGAAGGGCTGGCGCGGGAGGTCGGCCATCGGCTCCAGGGCCTGCGCAGGGCAGCCGGCTATGAGATCAGCGACCGGATCTCGGCGGTTGTGGCGGGCGAGCCGGGGCTGGTCGAGCGGCTCCAGGGGCATCGGGACTGGCTCGCCGCAGAGCTGCTGGCCGACGATGTGACGTTGGCGCCGGAGGCAACACTCGACGACGCAGACCGCAGCGAGGAGCTCGCGATCGACGGTGGACGCCTGCGGATTGCGGTCCGGCGCGCGTAGTACGCTTCGGCGAGCGATGACCGAGGAATCCTCCCGCAGACGCAGCCTCGTGGAGGGCGGCGTGCTGGCGGGGGTGGCCGGGGTCGTCTACCTCGCCGACCAGCTCACCAAGGCCATGGTCGTTGCCAACCTTCCGGTCGGTTCGCGGACGGACGTCCTTGGTGACCTCATCCAGATCTGGCACGCCCAGAACAGCGGCGCGGCGT
>Ga0207646_10007056_pt1 | contig 11490 bp, 7 predicted proteins | sample KBSK5502metaG_FD_184343 | JGI IMG/M metagenome (GOLD analysis project Ga0207646, IMG submission 184343) | Corn, switchgrass and miscanthus rhizosphere microbial communities from Kellogg Biological Station, Michigan, USA - KBS K5-50-2 metaG... | ecosystem: Host-associated > Plants > Roots >...
GAAGAAGAAGCGCTTGAGCTGGCCATCGAGAATGCGATCGAAAAGCACCGCCTGAAGGAAGAAGTCAAAACGCTCAAGCAACAGCTGGCGTATGTTGAGCAGGGAAACATTCTCACGTCGAATCCGTCGATGCTCAGGATTATCGAAATCTCACGGCACGTGGCCGGAACCGATGTCCCGGTCCTGATCCTGGGCGAATCGGGCGTGGGCAAGGAAGTCATTGCAAGTTTCATCCACGAACAATCCAACCGATCCGAAGGGCCGTTCGTGAAGGTGAACTGCGCAGCGCTGCCTCACGAATTGCTGGAATCGGAATTGTTCGGCTACGAACGTGGTGCTTTCACCGGCGCCATTCGCGACAAGATCGGCAAGTTCGAGCAGGCCGACAAGGGAACGCTGCTGTTGGACGAAATCGGCGAGATGAGCCCACACCTCCAGGCAAAACTACTTCACGTCCTGCAGGACGCGGAATTCAGCCGGCTGGGCGGCAAGAAACCGGTCAGAGTCAACGTCCGCGTGCTTGCGGCAACCAATAAGAAACTGAAGGAAGCGGTCCTGAAGGGCGAGTTCCGGAACGATCTCTACTTCCGACTCAACGTCATCAAGCTCGAGATTCCGCCGCTTCGCGAACGGCGGGAGGATATTCCGCTGCTCTGCAATCAGTTCCTCGACAAATACCGCGAACGATATCAGAGCCCTGTGCAGCAGTTCCCCAAAGACCTGATGGAGCTGTTGCTCAAATACGACTGGCCGGGCAACGTCCGGCAGCTCGAGAATGTCGTGAAACGGTATCTGATATTGCCCGATTCCGATATCACGGCCGAATTGCGGACTTCGAATGCGGAGGCGGCAGCGCCCGTTGCTCATGGCAACGTCTCGCTGAAAGAAGTCGCAGGACATGCCGCGGAGATGGCCGAAAAGGAAGTCGTGCTGCGAATGCTCGAAGAGACCGGCTGGAATCGCAAGGAATCGGCGCGACGATTGAGAATTTCCTACAAGGCACTTCGAAACAAACTTAAAAAATGGCAGCTCGTCCGGGAACGACCGAGCGAAGTCGTCCGGACTCTGGTCAAAAGCGCGTAAGTAATTCCGTAATTCCACGTCGGACGCACAATTACCGAATTAGCGAATCAGAAACCTTGACTGCTAATTCGGTAATTGTGCGTCCGACGTGGAATTACGGAATTACTTCACGACGTCCCAGTACGAACCAATCTGGTGGGCATCGTAGTCCGCCAGAAACGCTGGGATCGGTTTGACCAGCGACGTCGAGCGGTGGCCAGGCATATTCAAGGGGTGGGGCCTTCCATAGGTCGGAAAATACGAACGGATGAAAATGGAATCGTCCGCCAGCGGGACGCTGCGCAGATTCGCAACGAAGCGATGCCACTCCGGCCGGCCAAACAAATAGAACTCAACGTTTGACGTATAAAAGACCGACAGGCGCAGACCGTTGGCCTTGAGAAAGCGACCGAAATCCCGGATGGCGTGAGATCCGGCAAAATCACCGACAATGGGGATCAGCCGGTTCTCCGCCTGGAACTTCTTCAGCCACTGGAATAATTCTTCCGAGGAAAGGTAGTTTTGCTGGCGGCCCTGTCGATCGGTTTCAAGGAGCATCTCCTCGAGACTGGGATACATGGAGGCGTTCCCGCGCCCGATGGACGAAAAACGCAGATCGAGACTTTCCATCCAGAACGTTCGGGCAACGTACTCGATTTTGCCGAGATCGTCGGTCGAAAGTTTCAGCTTGTACTTTTCCAGCAAGAAACTCTTAATGGCTGCGAAATTCTTTTGAAACCGGGTTTCGTCGGTCTTTGCCGACCGGATGGCCTGGAGAATCTGCTGGAATGAAGCATCGGCTTTGACTCGCGGCGGGTCCCTCGAGAACATGAGCGACAAATACTCGACACGATTCGCCGCCATTGCAAACAAGGCTTTGAACCACAAAAGTTCGAGCATGTTCTGCCGCCGGATATCCGTAACGACCCCAAGCATCGGGCGAGTATGAACGATATACGAAAAATTCTGATCGGGCCCGACACCAAGATAAATGCCTCCCGGCTTCACGCGCTGTTGGAGTTGATCGACGACATGAAGATAGGAAGTTTCATTCGAAATGAAATTGTCGGAATCAAAATAGCCTTCGCTTTCCGACCACTCGTCGATGTATCGGCCGAATTGCTCGATACTGACCTGAACGTCGGTGGCTGCGCGTGGTGGTTCGGGGGTCCAGGGGCCGGTGCTGGCGGCCAGGACCAGTGCAAGTATAAGACACGAAAGCAAAAGTGCAATTCGGTCGAGGCTGGGAATGGGCGACATGACAGGCTTTGCGGTCCTCCCAGGTCACTATACCCCCGGAAATCGAATTTTCAGAATTTGGAATTGAGATTACAATATGCCGGTGACTTCCAGGGTTCCATCCGTGAGCGTTCGTCCATTTCAAATCCGGGCTGCGACTCCGCACGACATGGATCAGCTTTGTGCGCTCGCCGGCGAGCTGTTGACGAACATTCGAGCGGAGGGAACATCCGAGGATGCTCGCCGTGTTTTCGAACACATCATGAACTCCTCCGACCTCGGTCTTGTTGTCGTGGCCGAAAGCAAGGGCACGCTGTGCGGATACGCGTACGCCTCTTACGTATGGCGGGCGGAATTCGGCGGTGAAACCATGGATATCGTTGCACTGTTCGTGTCCCCGCAATGGCGAGGCAAAGGCGTCGGTAGGAACCTTATCGCTTCACTTCTGGAAAACGCGCGCAATCGGGGGATTTGTCGCGTAAGAGCAGAGGTTCATCCCGGAAATTCCACTATCGAACGCACGCTTGACGCAAGCGGGTTTGACCCCGAGCGACGCACGTTGTGGGGACTGCAGCTGTAGCCACTCTAAAACCATCCAGCTGGACATCGCGCACCGCCGTGATCCTGGCTCATGGTGCCGGGCAGGGAATGAACTCGCCGTTCATGACGTATTTCCACACCGAGCTTTTCAACCATGATTTCCTCTCCGTGAAGTTTGATTTCGAATACATGGAAGCGAAACGCCGCGTCCCCGATCCGCAGCCGAAGTTGCAGGCCCGCTATCGGTCGATCGTCAGCGAAGTGATCGATCAGCACCAGCCGAAACGCGTCATTATTGGCGGCAAATCCATGGGCGGCCGCGTTGGTTCCTACATCGCCGGCGACACACCGGGCGTCAGCGGTCTCGTCTTTCTCGGTTACCCGCTTCATCCGCCCGGGAAGCCCGATCAGTTACGCGATCAGCACCTGTACGAGCTCCAGCTTCCAATGCTTTTCATCAGCGGAACGAAGGACACATTCGCCGAGCGTCCGCTGCTGGAAGAAGTCGTACGCAAAATCGGGGACAACGCGACTCTGGTGTGGATCGAAGGCGGCGACCACTCGCTGAAACGCCGTCGCGGAGACACGGAATCACTGGGAATGGCGCTGGAGACTATCGATCACTGGATCCGCGAGCTGCCTTAAGAGCGGACTTTAACCGCCTGCCTCGACGCGGGGACATACATTCGCGAGCCGTATTCCTTCAGCATCCGGCTCGCAGAAAACCGCGGAACAATCGACCGGATCGATTCCTTTACCATCTGAATCCATCCGTGAGGCAGTCCGTTCTTATCGCGGTCGAAAAACAGCGGGATGACCTGTTGCTCGAGCAATTGATACAACGACTCGGCGTCGGCGGCATCATCGTAATGAACCTCGAGGTCCTCAGGCGGATCACCGATGGCCCAGCCGTTATTTCCGTTATAGCCTTCGTACCACCAGCCATCGAGGACGCTCACATTCAGCACGCCGTTCATCGCGGCTTTCTGGCCGCTCGTACCGCACGCTTCCAGCGGCGGTCGTGGATTATTCAGCCAGATATCGACACCCTGCGTGAAGAAGTGGGCCGAATGCATTTCGTAATTTTCAACGAAGGCCACGTGGCCGGCCATGCCGTTGTCTGCAGCAAGCGAATAGATCTGGTGGATAAGATGCTTTCCATGCTCGTCAGCTGGATGAGCCTTGCCGGCGAAGACGATCTGAACGGGCCGCCACTGATCGAGCATCATGGCTCTGATGCGATTCAGATCGTGAAAGAGCAGCGCCGCGCGTTTGTAGCCCGTGAAGCGGCGCGCGAAACCGATGGTCAACGCATCCGGATCGAGAAGCGTTCCCATCGCGATCACCTGACGGGGATCGACGCGATCCTTCGACCAGCGCTCGCGCGCTCGCTCGCGCGCAAACGTCAGGAACTTTCGTTTCAGGAACAGATGAACACTCCAGATTTCCTCGTCCGGAATGTCCATGACTCGATTCCAGAATGAAATGTCATCGTGGCGATCGACCCATTCGGGTCCCAGGTACCGATCGAAAAGAAGGCTCAGCTCCTGTGCGATCCAGGTCGGCGCGTGAACACCGTTCGTGACGGATGTAATGGGCACCTGGTCCTCCGGAACCAAAGGCCATACGATCTGCCACATCCGGCGTGTCACTCTGCCGTGAAGATGGCTCACGCCGTTGCGCCAGCCGGTCATTCGCAGTGCGAGCACGGTCATGTTGAAGGAATCGCCGAATCTGCCGAGCTCCAGGAACTGCTGCCTGGTGATACCGAGATCGTCCCAGTATCCGGCGAAGTGCTTCTCCATCATGTGCATTGGGAATGCATCGTGTCCTGCCGGCACGGGCGTATGCGTTGTGAAAATGCTCGTCGCACGAACCTGTTCGGCAGCTTCGTCGAACGTTTGCCCCTGCTGAACCAACTCGCGCACGCGCTCCAGCAGCATGAATGATGTGTGACCTTCGTTCGCGTGAAACACGCCGGGATGGATTCCCAGAGCGCGAAGAACACGCACGCCTCCGATGCCGAGCACGATTTCCTGTCGAATCCGGTGTTCTTTGTCTCCGCCGTAAAGGCGTGCGGAAAGTTCGCGATCGCCGTGCTGGTTTTCGTCGACATCCGTGTCCATCAGATAGAGCGGAACCGCCCCGAGATTCACGCGCCAGACGACGACAAAGACGTTCAGGCTCCCGACGTTCAATTCGACGAGAAACCGTTCATCGTGTTTCGGACTTGCGGATTCGATTGGCGCTTCGCTCCGTTCGAGCAGTTCGTAAATGTCTTCCTGCCAGCCGTCCGCTTGAATCCTCTGGTGGAAATATCCCTGCGGGTAGACGAACCCCACACCCAGTAGCGGAATTCCAAGATCGCTCGATTCCTTGCAATGATCGCCGGCCAGAATTCCAAGCCCGCCCGAATATATCGGCAGGGAAGTATGAAGACCAAACTCCGCAGAAAAATACCCGATCGGTTCTTTGGCGAGATCCGGAAATTCGCGCGGAAACCATTTATCGGCGCGGCGCAGGGCTCGATCGAGCCCCTTCATGGTGACTTCGTACTCGCGCAGAAAATCGGGATCGCGGGCAGCCGAAACCAGACGTGCTGGATCGATTTCGTGCAGGAGCTTGACCGGATTGTGTTTTGTATTTTTCCAGAGATCGGGATCGAGGCGTTTGAAGAGGAGCCGGGCCCGATAGTCCCAACTCCATTTCAGGTTGTATGCAAGTTCTTCCAGGCGTCCGATCCGCTCCGGAATTTTCGGAAACCGTCGTGTCTGCATCTGGTGTTGTAGTGTCGAAGTCCCGTTTCAGGCCAGACAGCGCTCGAAACTTTGGGTGAAGTAGTCCACTTCCTCGTCGGTCACGTGTCCCACGTGGCCAATTCGGAACGTGGTGTCTTTCACCTTACCTAACCCGCCGGCAATCTGGATCCCGAAATCGGTTTCCAATCTGCGTCGCAACGCCGCGATATCCAATCCCTTAGGTGGGATTACCCCCGTAATTCCATTCCCAGGCTTTAATGCGTAAATTTCCATGCCCGGACGCCGAACCAGTTCACGAATTCGATCTGCGACCTGTGCGCGCCGCACAAAGATTCTATCTATGCCCTGGGTGTGGATAAAATCCAGCGCTCCGTCCAGTTCCAATAACAACGACAGTGCGGGCGTAAACGGGACTGTACTCTTAAGCTTTTTCCAGTCGAAATAAAATCGAGGCGACGTTGTGTGTTCCACCTTCTCCCAGGCGCGAGGGCCAATCGCCACTACACCCAGTCCGGGTGAGACCATCAAACCTTTTTGAGAACCGGCGACCACGACGTCGATGTTCCACTTATCCATACTCATCGGCGAAACAGCGAGTCCTGAAATAGCGTCGGCGACGAGGAGCTTGTTTTGCAGACGCACAAGCTTTCCGATTTCCGCCATGTCGTTCAGAACGCCGGTGGAACTCTCGCTCCATGTATGAAAGACAACCTGTGCATCCGGCCATTGCCTCATGGCCTGATCGACTTCCGCCACCGTCGCGCCCCGGCGCCAATCGACTTCGACAATGCGCGCCGTGACTCCATATGCCCTGGCGATATCGCTCCAGCGCATCGCAAATGTGCCACCGACCACGACGATGATTTCATCGCCCGGTGAAGTGAGATTCACTACCGCCGACTCCATCGCACCAGAACCGGACGAGGCCAGGAAAACGATGTCGCCTTTGGTTCCAAACAACGGCTTGCAGCCGGTCTGTAATCTCGAAAGCAGTTCCACCATTTGAGGCGAGCGGTGATTAAACAGCGGCCGGTCGCCTGCGGCTCTCACCTGGTCGGGAACCTGCATCGGACCGGGCAAGAAGAGCAGGGGTTTGCGCATCAAAACTCCTCAAAAAGGCAAAAAATCATCATAACACCAATATACTCTGGTCCCTACCGATGGGTCTGTCGGTCCTTAACTTTCCGCTAAAGTCGAGTGGAGTTTCTGCCGAAAAGAGCAGAATGCCGGGGTCCTGGCTTAGGTCGCGGACGCATTGAGTATTGACAACCGACCGTCAATAAAGGATTTTCGATATATAGCCTCTTCCGGCAGGATGCACGAACAGAAAGGAATTCTGCGAATGAAATCCAGAAAACTGGGTGTCTACCTACGTGTATTGGCGCCCATAATCATCTTATTACTAACAATTTCCGCCGTGTTGTATGCACAGACTGCCGGGCCCGCTCAACCGGTGGTCAATGTCCAGTCGGCTTCTCAGACCGGCGTCGTCGGCTTTACTCCAGCGGAGATCAGGCATGCTTACGGGTTTGACCAGATCCTGAATCAAGGTGAAGGACAGACTATAGCTGTCGTGAATGCATTCGATCATCCGTCAATCGAACAAGATTTCGCCGTTTTCAATCGCACGTTCAATCTGCCCCCTTGCACGACGGCCAACGGTTGCTTTCGAAAAATTAACCTCGGCTCGCCAGGCGTGTGTCCGTCAAGTGATCCAAACATCAATGTCTTTTGCGCCATATGGGGCCTCGAAATTGCCGTAACAGTTGAATGGGCTCATGCCATTGCCCCCCAAGCCAAAATCCTTCTCGTGGAAGCTCCTAAGAATAATCTTGGATCTCTTCTCATGGCCGTCGATCAGGCGGTCGCGAACGGCGCGAACGTTGTATCGATGAGTTGGGGTGCATCTGAACCTATTGAAAACGAAATCGGGCAGGATGCTCATTTCACGAGCAGCAACATCAGTTTCTTTGCAGCTTCAGGAGATTTCGGTACGGGTGTGTTTTACCCGGCGGCGTCTCCCTACGTGATGGGCGTTGGCGCCACAACACTGCACTTGGACTCGAAGGGAAACTACTCGAACGAAAAGGCTTGGGGAGACAGTTCTACAAACACCTGCTTGCGGCTGGTGGGAATCCCGACCTGTGGAAGCGGTGGTGGTTTGAGTACTATCGAACCGGAACCGACATACCAGATTGCTTATCCGATTCCCAATGATCCTGACTTCAAGCGCGGAACTCCGGACGTGGCTTATGTCGGTGATCCCAACACGGGAATCGCAGTTTATGACAGCGTGCCGATGGGTTCTTTCGTCGGTTGGTTCATGGTCGGCGGAACAAGCATTGGCCCACCTCAGTGGTCTGGCCTGTTCGCTATCGCCAATTCCGTACGGCAACAAGCTCACAAGCGACCGCTTACCCCCGGATCAGGTTTACTCTATGATGTCGCGAAAGCTCAAAGCGCGAGTTTCAATGACATCGGTAACGGGAAGAATGGCTCGTGCGGCACAGGTTGCAACGCGAAGCCAGGATATGATTACGTCACGGGCCTGGGCACGCCGAACGCGAACATCCTCATCCCGACTCTTGCAAGTCTGCCGTAAGTGGACCTGGTAAACGTAACCCGTTAGTATAGGGAGGACCATGCGTCCTCCCCAATACCAGGTTCCCTTCGATTTCCGGCCGGCACGCGGTTTTCTCATACGCCTCGCGATCGTCATTGTTCTTCTGATCGCGGCCTTTCAGTCGATTTCCTTTTACGTGGAAAGCCTCTGGTTTGAAAGCCTCGGCTTCGAACCGGTGTATTGGTATCGATTGCAGGCACAGGCTGCGGTGTTTTTCGGAGTCGCAGTCCTGACCGCAATTGTCCTGTGGCTTCTCATCCGGCTGGTAATGCCGCCAGGAGGATACTCGAGACGTCCCTTCATTCAATTCGGTCAGGAAGCGGTCGTCATTCCGACGATGGAAACTCTGAAGCGACTGGCACTGCCGGTCGCGGTCATTTTCGGAGTCTTCTTCGGTCTATCGTTTAGTTCGGACTGGAATACCTTCACACTCTTCATCAATAGCGCGCCGACAGCATCGATCGTGGACCCGATTTTCGGCCGGCCGCTATCGTTTTACCTGTTTACGCTTCCGGTACTCGAATCGATAGCCGGGTGGTTTCTGGCGATCAGCATTATCGGGCTGATCGCGTCCATACTGCTGTCCGTTACGGACATGAGCGCGCGGTTCAAAGGCGTTTCGCTGGCGTTGGGTATTCTCCTTGTCGCGATTGCCTTTCAAACCTATGTCAGCCGCTACTCGCTGCTGTTCGACGAAAACACGTTGTTTACCGGCGTTCGCTATGTCGACGCGAACATCGTCATTCCCGGCTTATGGTTTGTCATCGCGGCGTTGTTGCTCGGTGCGGGCATCGCTGTGGCAAACATGAGCGCCGGCCTTGTTCGTAATTTGGGGCTCGCCATTGCTGTGCCGGCCTTGACGTACATTGTTGCGGGCGGTATTGCGCCGTTCTACGTGACGACGTTCGTTGTGCGGCCGAACGAGCTCGTGCGGGAAAGTCCGTATATCAAGAGCAATATTGAATTCACACGCAAGGGATTCGGACTGGATCGCATCGAGGAAATTCCATTCGAGCCCCGATTGACGAACGCCGTGTTCGATCCGGCAGCTCATCCTGAAACCCTGGATAACGTGCGACTGTGGGATTGGCGCGCCCTGCAGTCCACGCTGCGCCAGGTCCAGGAAATCCGAACTTATTACGATTTCCCCGACATCGACGTCGACCGATACGTCATCAATGGCAAGCAACAGGCCGTGATGCTCGCCGCGCGCGAACTCAGCCTGAATAAGCTGCCGTCAGGCTCACTGAACTGGGTCAACGAGCGGTTGATCTATACGCACGGATACGGCGTCACGATGAATACGGTCAGCCGTTTTACCAGAGAGGGCCTTCCGGAGTTCATTCTGTCGAACATGCCCGTCGAAAGTACGCAGCGCGACGTTCAGGTCACACGGCCCGAGATATATTTCGGGGAACTGACGGATTGGCCTGTTTACGTCAAGACACGCCAAAAGGAATTCAACTATCCCGAAGGCGAGGCAAACAACTATTCCACGTATGCAGGCACGGGCGGCATCCGGATGGGATCGCTTTTCCGGCGACTGTTGATCGCCTGGACCATCGGTGACATCGCGAAAGTTCCGTTTTCCGACGACATCACGCCCGACAGCGTCCTCCTGATGCGACGCAACATCCGCGACCGGGTGTCCGAGCTGGCGCCATTCCTCCTGTTCGATCCGGATCCGTACATCATAGTGGGTACCGACGGACGGTTATATTGGATGATCGATGGCTTCACAACTTCGGAGCGATATCCGTACGCGCGACATCTCAACTTCAGAAATCGCGCAATGAATTACATCCGGAATAGCGTCAAGGTTGTCATCGACGCCTACGATGGTTCCGTTCGTTTCTACGTGTTTGATGAAGCGGATCCCTTGATCCAGTCCTATCGAAAAATGTTTCCGAGTCTGTTCACCGATGCGAAGCAGATGCCGGATTTCCTTCGCAGCCACGTCCGGTATCCCGAACTCCTGTTTCGCGCGCAGGCCGCCGTATATTCGACATATCACGTGGAAAACGAGCAGGTGTTCTACAACAGGGAAGACGTCTGGACAATCGCGCAACAGGGTCGCAGCCAGCAAGGACAGGGCGTGGCCGATGCGATCGAGCCGTTCTTCGTGCTCATGCGTTTCCCTGGCGAAAAAGATCTGGAGTTTGTTTCCATTCTTCCATTCACACCTGCAAACCGGAACAACCTCATCGGCTGGATAGGCGGACGCAGCGATGGCGACAAATACGGAACGATGCGCGCCTACCGCTTCCCAAAAACTCGTTTCGTCGACGGACCTCTTCAGATCCAGGCCCGAATCGACCAGGACCCGCAGCTTTCCTCACAGCTCACGCTTTGGAATCAGCAGGGCTCGACTGTCATTCGCGGAAATCTGCTCGTCATACCTCTCGAGGATACGTTGCTGTTCGTCGAACCCATCTATCTGCAGGCTGAACGCAGTCCCATGCCGGAGCTTCGTCTCGTGGTCCTTCTCACGCAGGATCGCCTCGCCTACGCCACACGGTTTTCCGATGCGCTGGCGCAGTTACTCGAAAGGCGCGGAGGCCCGCCGGCTGCCACAGCCGCGGCGGCGGCTTCCACGAAACCTGCCGAGCCCACGCAGCAGGCTCCCGCAACCGATATCCGATCTCTCGTGGACCGCGCGAATCAGGCTCTCGCCGATTACCGCCGCCTCACCGCCGAAGGAAAACTTGGCGATGCAGGCGCAAAGCTCGACGAACTTAAACGGACCCTCGAAGAGATGAATCGAACCCCTGCGCAAAATCCAGCGCGATGAGTGGCGCATTCGGATTGTCTTCGTGCTTGATGTACGCAAACACCTCGGTCCCGCCATCGGCCCAATTTCGAATGCGGTCCTGCCACTCATGGCGGATCGTGTCGGAATATTCTGACCGGCGAAGGCGAACGTAGGTGAGAGGAGCGGTGATTTCCATAGGTGTCGTATGGTCGTCCGCATCGTGGATACAAAGTGCGACGCCAAATTTACGCAGGAGCCCGTAAACATCATCGGTAAACCAGGAATCATGCCGGAATTCGAACGCGGCGGGAATGCCCCGAGGCAGTGCTAACAGAAAGGATTCCAGTTTCTGGGCATCGCACTTGAAGAACGGCGGCAGCTGATAGAGGACCATTCCCAGGCGGCCTTCCAAACCCGGAACGACACTCAGAAAGTAATCCAGGGCATCCGATGGAATCTTTAGTCGTTGGCGATGTGTAATTTGCTGCGAAGCCTTGATGGTAACTTGAAGTTTT
>Ga0207646_10007057_pt1 | contig 11490 bp, 9 predicted proteins | sample KBSK5502metaG_FD_184343 | JGI IMG/M metagenome (GOLD analysis project Ga0207646, IMG submission 184343) | Corn, switchgrass and miscanthus rhizosphere microbial communities from Kellogg Biological Station, Michigan, USA - KBS K5-50-2 metaG... | ecosystem: Host-associated > Plants > Roots >...
AGACCGCGCGCCCGATGCCCGTGCCGCCGCCCGTCACCACCGCCACCTTGCCGTCGAGCAGTCCCCCATTCCGCGGTCCCCCATTCCGCGGTCCCCCATTCCGCGGTCCCCCATTCTGCAGTCCCCCATTCTGCGGTCCCATTGACGTCTCTCCTCGTCCTGCCGTATCGTCGCCGCGTTCACGTCGACCGCCGCTAATCCTGGGAGAGGCCGGCCGTCGAGTCAAGCGCGCTGTCCGGCTGGTCCGAATGGGGGAGCGAATGGCGAAGACGCGCGGCACCGGGCGGTCGATGCGGTGGACCGGCGGGCGGCCGAAGCCTGCCGCGGGAGCCGGCCGATGATCAAGCGGGTGTCGCTCCTGACCCGGAAGGACGGCATGACCCGCGAGCAGTTCATCCGCCACTGGCTCGAGATCCACGCCCCGCTCGCCCGGCCGGTCCCTGGCCTCGTGCGCTACGTGCAGTCGCACATCCTCGAGGAGTTTCGCCGCGCCGACATCCCGACCTCGGCGGTGCAGGTGGACGGCATCGCGGAGCTGTGGTTCGCGGATCGCCCCAGCATGGAGCGCGCGCTCGCCTCGCCGGAGATGGCGGCACTCCACGCCGACGGAGCGCTCTTCATCGGGGCCAACAAGACGTTCGTGGTGGAGGAGAAGGTGATCATCGGCTAGGCCGACGCCGGTGACCACGGAGCCGATCGCGCTCGGGGTCAAGATCGCCTACAGCCTGTTCCTCGCGGTCCTGGTGCCGGTGTACTGGGCGCACTACGGACCGAAGAACTTCCTGTGGTTCTCCGACATCGCGCTGCTGGGCGCCGGGGCCAGCCTCTGGCTCGAGAGCCCGCTGCTGGCGAGCATGATGATGCTGGCGGTGCTGCTGCCCGAGGGTGCCTGGAACCTCGACTTCTTCGGCCGTCTGCTCACCGGGCAAGGCATGTTCGGCATGAGCGCCTACATGTTCGACGCGCGCACCCCTCGCTACCTCCGCGCGCTCTCGCTCTTCCACGTGCCCCTGCCGATCGGGCTGGTGTGGCTGGTCCACCGGCTGGGCTACGATCGCCGCGCGTGGCTCTGCCAGAGCCTGCTCGCCCTCGTGGTGCTGCCGGTCACCTACTGGCTCACCGACCCGGCTCAGAACGTGAACTGGGTCCACGGGCTCGGCCGGCCCCAGCCCTGGCTGCCGCCGTGGCTCTACCTCGCCCTGCTGATCGTGGCGTTCGCGCTCCTGCTCTACCTGCCCCCCCACCTCGCGTTCGTCTACTTGCCCCTGAGCGCCACGTCCTCGTAGGGCGCGGAGTAGGCGTGGCCGGCGATCAGGCCGAGCCCCGACTCGCGCACGCGGGGGCCGACGCCGTTGAGAAAGGCCAGCTCCCAGATCGGCGCGTACATCACCTTCTCGTGGACGAGTTGCTGGATCCGCCGGAGCGTGGCCTCGCGGCGCTTCGGGTCGGCGTCGGCGGCCTGCTCCTGCATCAGGCCGTCGGTGTCGGGGTAGCCGCCGTAGGCATAGGCCCCGGTGCTGGCCACGAAGGCCTCGAGGCGCGTGGCCGCGTTGCCGAACGCGCCGCTCGAGGCCTGGATGAGGTTCCGGTACTTCTTGTCCGAATAGCCGCTGAAGAACGCGACGCGCTCGAGGGGCCGCAGCTTCGCCCGGATGCCCACCGTCTGCAGGGAGTTGAGGACCGCTTCGCCCAGATTCGCGTAGGATACGTCGCAGTAATACTCGCCCGCGTCGAAGCCGTTGGGATAGCCGGCCTCGGCCAGGAGCTTGGCGGCGCGCGCGCGGTCGTAGACCGGCGCGGGCGGCTGCCAGAAGTAGTCGAACGAGGTCGGGATGATGCTGCCGGAGAGGCGCGAGTGCCCGAGGGTGAGGGCCTGGTTGATCGACGGCCGATCGATGGCGAGGCTCGCGGCCTGGCGCACGCGCCGGTCGTGCCACGGCGACTTCGGATCCCACTGGTCCGGGAAGTAGAGCCAGAACGGCGACTGGATCACCGCCGGCTTGAGGGTGAGCCCGGCGGTCTTCTGCAGCTCCTCGGCCAGCTCGCCGCGGATCGAGTACGCGATGTCGATCTCGCCGCGCTTGAGCGCGGCCAGCCGGGTGGACTCGTCCGGGATGACCCGCAGCACCAGGCGCTTCACCGTCGGCGGCTTGCGCCAGTACTGCTCGAAGGCCTCCAGCACCAGCTCCACGCCCGGGTTGAAGGAGACGAACTTGTAGGGGCCCGCGCCGATCGGCGCCTTCTTGAAGCCCTCGTCGCCGACCTTCTCCACGTACTTGCGCGGCACGATCCAGCCCGCCCCGGTGGCGTTGGTGTAGAAGGTGAGGAAGTCGGGCCAGGGCTGCTTGAGGCGGATGCGCACGTGGCTCGGGTCCGGCGTCTCCACCGCGGCCACCCGCTCCTTCAGCAGCTTGCTCGCGGTGCCGCGATAGCGCTCCAGCGAGAACTTCACGTCGTCCGCGGTGACCGGATCGCCGTTGTGGAAGAGCGTCCCCTTTCGCAGCACGAACTCGTAGACGAGCCCGTCCTTCGACATCGACCAGGACTCGGCCAGGGCGCTGGCCCGGGGCTGGCCCGGCATGGGCTTCATCAGCGCGTCGTGGAGCGCGTAGAGCACCATGTAGGGCGTGATCATGCCCGGTGTCTCGGCCGGGTCGAACCAGGTCGGGGCCAGCGAGATGTGCACCGCCCACGTGAGCTGCCCCTCCGGCCCCGCCGCGGCGCCGGCGCCCGGCGAGGCCAGCAGGCAGAGCAGGGCGGCGAGGAGCGCGACCGCGGTCGGAGCGAAGGGACGATGGGCCATCGGGGCCTCCTTCGGGAGGGATCCGGGACCGGAACGGTGGCCCGATTATCCGGGCCCCGCGGGCCCTGTCAACCCTCCCGGCGGTACGAGGTGCGGGGCGGGTGAGGCGCTAGCCGGGCCGGGAGCCGTTGGTGGCGGGGAGCGGCGAGAAGTTGCGGTGATACAGCGCCGCGAGCTGCCCGCGACCACGCAGCATCAGCTTCTGGAAGATGTGGGTCAGGTGCGCCTTGACGGTGGCCTCGGTGATGTCGAGGCGGCGGGCCACCTCCTGGTTGCTCAGCCCGCTCGCGATGAGCTGGGCGATGTCCTGCTCGCGAAGGCTCAGGCGGCTCCGGAGCGCGGCATCGACCGGGACCGCGCTGGCGGAGCGGGCGGCCAGCTCCTCGACCATGAGCGTCAGAACCCGGTGGCTCGCCCACACCTGGCCCTGGTGCACGAGGCGGACCGCCTTGATCAGGGTCTCGACGGTGGCGCTCTTGACCAGGATCCCCCGCGCGCCGCACTTGAGCGCCTGCACCGCCCACGCGTCGTCCGCGTCGGCCCCGGCCAGGATCACCCACGGCCGCGTCCCGTTCTGGCGGAGCCCGGCGCAGACGGTCAGGGCGCCCACGACCTGCGCATCGACGAGCAGGATGTGCGGCGCGCCGGCCCGCACGAGCTCGCGCACCGGCAGCGCGCTCGCCTCGCCCACCAGGGACAGGCCCGGATAGGCGTCCAGGATACTGCGCAGGCCGGAACGGAACAGCGCGCTGTCGCTCACGAGCGCGACGCGGATGAGCGCGGAGGCGCTCGTGGACGACATGGTCTTGGCAGAAGAGGCTCCGGCGGACTTCGGGAGCGATCGGACTCCGTCGCGGCGGACCAAGCGCTGCCTCCAGGATGAGAGCGTGTGGAGGACGTTCGATGATGCGCGCGATGTTGTCAAGCGCGAAGTGGCCGTGACGCGGTCCCCGACCGAGCGCGAGCGCGCTCGACGATTCGTACTCGGAAAAAGGGCCCGCGGCCGGCGGCCGGGATCGCGCAACTAGTGCAGCGGACGAGGACTTCCCTTCCCAATGTGGGAAGTCGCCGCGAGCGCTCGGAGGAACATTCGACCCGGGCTTCGACCGCGGTCGAGGTCGTACACCGGAAGTCGTAGTAGCCGCGGGAAAGGGTCGCACCGCGATGACCTTCGTCTAATTGACGGCTCTCGGACCTCGCGTGACGATTTCGCACGATGATCCGGCGTTTCCTCGGAGGACCGACGATGCGCGCACGCTACGTCGTGACGGGTGTGATGGCGATCGCGCTGGCCGCCTGTGGCGGCGCGCGGTCGCTCGGCGGCTCGGATGAGGGAGCGCTGCTGCGGGAGACCGGCGGAGGGCCGACCGCCGCGCCCACGCGCGCGGAACGCTCGCCCGACCCGAGCCGTCCGCCCAGGGAGGCCGGCCCGGCGAGCGCGGCGGCGCTCAACCTCCGCTTGATGGAGCAGGCCGCGCGGTCGAGCGAAGAGACCGATCTGCCGGTGGGGACCGGGGATCTGCTGGAGATCTCGGTCTTCGAGGTGGAAGAGCTGTCGAAGATCCGGCTGCGCGTGCCTGGACGCGGCGTCATCTCGCTCCCCCTCATCGGCCAGATTCAGGCCACCGGCCGCACCACCGCCGAGCTGGAGGAAGAGATCCGCGCCCGGCTGCAGCGGAAGTTCATGCACGATCCCCAGGTATCGGTGTTCCTGCAGGAGCACAACAGCCAGCGGATCTCCGTCATCGGGGCGGTCCGGAAGGGCGGCGTGTTCAATCTCAACCGGCCGCTCCGCCTGGCCGACGCCCTCGCCCTCGCCGAGGGCCTGACCGAGGAGGCCGACCGGCAGGTGTACGTGATCCGGCGCGCGCCGATCGGTGCGGTCACCGCGGCGGCGGGCAGTGGTGGCGCCGGACCGAGCAGCCCGCCGCCGGGTGGCGAGGCGACCGCCGAGGTGATGGCGCCGATCGATCTCTCCGAGCTCGCCGACGGGCGCGAGGACCTGAACGTCGCGCTCAGGTCCGGCGACGTCGTGCACGTGCCGCGGGCCGGATCCGTGTACGTCGGGGGCTCGGTCGAGCGGCCCGGATCGTTCCTGCTGAGAGGGAAGACCACCGCCCAGCAGGCGATCTTCGCCGCGGGTGGAGTCAAGGACGTGGCGGACTGGAGCGACGTCCGCCTCTATCGAAAGACGCCGTCCGGGAAGGTCGAGGTCACCGTCTACGATCTCGAAGCGTTCGAGAAGGGCAAGCCGGCGCCCGAGCTGCAGCGCAACGACGTAGTGGTGGTGGGAAAGTCGGCCGGCAAGGCGTTCTTCTACGGATTCCTCGACTTCTTCAAAGGCGCCCTCGGAGTGGCGAAGGGAATATGAGCGATACATTCAGTCGCGCACTCACGAACGGACGGGATCTGCCGGCGCCGCTCCCGCCGACCCGACTCGAGGCCGAGTACCGCCGGGAGAGCGAGGCGCACTTCTGGGATTACTGGACGGTGCTCATCCGGCACCGGCGGACGGTGGCCATGGTGTTCGTGGGAGCCGTCCTCACCGCCTTTGTCTGGAGCGTGACCGCGCGGCCCGTGTTCACGGGCACCGCGATGCTGCGCATCGACAAGGAGGAGCCCCGGGTCTTGAAGTTCGAGCAAGCCGGGCGGGACGACGCGGGCGACTCCGCGCAGACGCAGCTGCTGACCTATCACCGCCTCCTGCAGAGTCGCGCGCTCGCCAACCGGGTCATCGGGCTCATGGGTCTCGAGCACAATCCCGAGTTCCGCTCGGTCGGGGGCCGGCCGGGGCAGCTGACCGACGCGTTCCTCGAGCGGCTCCAGATCGAGCCGGTCCGCAACACGCGGCTGGTCAAGGTCTCGTTCCAGAGCCGCAACCCCGAGCTGGCCGCGCAGATCGCAAACACGCTGGCCGACGGGGTCATCGCCCAGCAGCTCGACGACAAGAAGGCCGCGGGCCGATACGCGGCCGGGTTCCTGTCCACCCAGGTGAACGAAGCCCGGCAGACCCTGCAGACGAACGAGGCGCAGCTGAGCCAGTTCCTGGAGGAGCACGACATCCTGTTCGTCGGCGGGGACCGGATCGGCGAGCGCGTCGGCGAGCGCCAGGCCCTCATCACCCAGGAGCTGGCGACCCTGTCCGATTCGCTCCTGAAGGCGAAGGCGGAGCGGGTCGCCAAGGAGAGCCTGCTCGCGCAGGCGACGCGCGCGAACGCGGAGACGCTGCCCGCGGTCCTGCAGAATCCACTGGTCGGCCACCTCAAGGAGGAGGCGACCAAGCTCGAGGCGAGATACCGGGAGCTCGGCCAGTCCTTCAAGCCCGAGTATCCGCGGATGCAGCGGCTGGCCGAGAGCATCGCCGAGGTGCGCCAGCAGCTTCGTGCCGAGGTCCGGCGATTCGTCGACTCGATTCGCGGAGAGTACCAGACGGCGCTTCAGAACGAGACCGAGATCCGGAAGCTCGTGGACGAGCAGCGCGGGATGGCGCGGAAACTGGACGGCCAGATGGCGCGGTACAACCTCCTCCGGAGAGAAGTGGACGCGAGCCGAGATCTTTACTCCGCTCTGTCCTCCCGACTGAAGGAGACGCAGGTATCCGCCTCGCTCATGCTCTCGAACATCTCGGTGGTGGACCGGGCCGACGTTCCCGTGAAGCGCTCCGGTCCGCGCACCGGGCTCAACCTGTTGATCGGGTGCCTGGTGGGCCTGGTCGGCGGCGTGAGCCTCGCGTTCCTCTTCGAGTACCTGGATACGAGCATCCGCGATCCCCGTGAGATCGAGACCATGTTCCGCGTGCCCACTCTCGGGCTGGTGCCGACGCGCTCCGCGCTCCCGGCCCATCTCTACGGCCGGCCTCTCGGACCGGGCGCGGGGTCCTCCGGTGCCTACGGCGCCTTCGCGCTGGTCGCGCACCAGGCCACCAGCTCGATCCTCGCGGAGGCCTTCCGAAATCTGAGAACGAGCGTGGTGTACGCCACCCCGGATCGCCCGCCCAAGACGATGCTGGTGACCTCGCTGCAGGAGCAGGACGGCAAGACCTCGGTCTCGACGAACTGCGCGATCACCCTGGCTCAGCTCGGGATGGGCGACGTGCTCCTGGTGGACGCGGACATGCGCCATCCCGATCTCCACGGAATCCTCGGCGTCCCCCAGACGCCGGGCCTGTCCGATCTGCTGGTGGGGGGCGTGGGGGTGACCGAGGTCATCCGACCGACGCGAATCCCGGGGCTCTTCGTGATCCCGGCGGGCCCGGTGCCGACCAATCCGGCGGAGCTGCTGTTCTCGCCACGGTTCACCGAGGCTCTGGCCGTGCTCGGCGAGCGGTTCGCTCACATCGTGATCGACACCCCGCCGATGCTGGGGGTCAGCGACACCCTGGTGCTCGCGCCGCGCGTGGAAGGTGTCATCCTGGTCCTCCACCACGGGCACACGGGTCGGGACGCCGCGCAGCGTGCGGTGCAGATGCTCGGAGCCGTCCGCGCGCGACTTCTGGGTGTCGTTCTCAATCACGCGGACGTTCGAACCACCGGCGGCGCTTATCAGTACTACCACCACGAACCCAGCCCCTCCGCGGGGTCGATATGGGCGGACTGGACGACGCGAGGTCGGTCCGCATCGCGAGGGTCGAGCCCGGGTCGCGACCAGGATCTCGGCGTCCTTTGAGACGGCCCCTCGTCACCACCCAGCGCGCCTCGGTGTTCCTCGTGGATGCGCTGCTGGCCGTCGCTGGGAACTACCTCGCCTTCTGGCTCCGGTTCGACGGGGCGATCCCGGCCGCCTACTGGACCCTCTGGCTGCAGACGATTGCCTGCCTCGTGCTGATCCGCGGGCTCACGTTCACCTCGTTCCACCTCTACGACTCGGTCTGGCAATACGTCGGCCTTCGCGATCTGCGGGCCATCGCGGCCAGCGTGACCGCGAGCAGCGTCGTGTTCTGCCTGTTGATCCGCGGCGTGCTGGAGCTGCGCGCCTACCCCCGCTCGGTGTTCCTCATGGACCTGGTGCTGGTGGTGTTCCTCATGGGGGCGGTGCGGGTGAGCTGGCGCCTGGGGCGAGAGTACCGGGCGAACGCCCGGACGAAGAGCGTCCTGATCTTCGGGGCGGGTGACGCCGGGGAGACGATCGTCCGCGAGATCCTCAACGGCGGTGAGCACGGCTATCACCCGGTGGGATTCGTGGACGATGATCCGGCCAAGGTAGGCCAGCGCATTCACGGGGTCCCGGTACTGGGAACCGGCGCGGACCTACCGCGGATCATCGCGGAGACGAACCCGAGCGAAGTGCTGGTCGCGATCGCCCGCGCCACCCCGCAGATGCTCCGGCAGGTGGTGAAGGCGCTCGAGTCGCACAAGGTGCCCATCAAGGCGGTGCCGCACCTCCGCGACATGCTGGACGGACGCGCGCGGCTGCACGAGGTCCGTGACCTCGCGGTGACGGACCTGCTGGGGCGAGCGCCGGTCGGGCTCGACATGGAGACGGTGAAGCATCTCGTCGAGGGGAAGCGGGTGCTGGTGACCGGCGCGGGCGGGACCATCGGGTCCGAGCTGAGCCGGCAGATCGCCGGGCTGGGCCCGAAGAGCCTCGTGCTGTTCGAGCGCTACGAGAACGCGCTCTGGGCGGTGGAGCGCTCGGTAGCCGGCCTCGCGCCCGGCGGGCGGGTGTACTCCGTCATCGCGGACGTCACCGACGAGCAGCGGGTCGACGAAGTGCTGGCCGAGCATCGTCCGGACCTGATCCTCCACGCGGCCGCCCACAAGCACGTGCCCCTCATGGAGCTCAATCCCTGCGAGGCGATCAAGAACAACGTCAAGGGCACCCGGATCGTCGGGGAGGCCGCGGTCCGCCACGGGGTGGAGCGGTTCGTCCTGATCTCGAGCGACAAGGCGGTCAATCCCTCGAGTGTCATGGGGGCCACCAAGCGGGTGGCGGAGCTGCTCGCGATGGCCCTGGCCGGGCGGGGCCCGACCGCGTTCGTGGTGGTGCGCTTCGGCAACGTGATGGGAAGCAACGGCAGCGTGATCCCGCTCTTCCTCGAGCAGATCCACGGCGGCGGGCCGGTCACCGTCACGCATCCCGACATGCGTCGCTACTTCATGCTGATCCCGGAAGCGGTGCAGCTCGTGCTCCAGGCCGCCGCGCTGGGCGAGAATGGAGCGCTCTACGTCCTCGACATGGGCGAGGAGATCCGGGTGGTGGACATGGCGCGGAACCTGATCCGGCTGTCCGGCTTCATCCCGGACCGGGAGATCCCGATCGTCTACACCGGGGTGAGGCCCGGGGAGAAGCTCTCGGAGGAGCTGGTGGCCTCGGACGAGACCATCGAGCCGTCGCGTCTCGAAGGGGTCCGGCGGGTCCGATCGGCCCGGGACCTGTCGCCCGCGAGTCTCGGGCGCGACGTGGCCGACCTCGAGCACTTCGCGGAGAAGGGCGCGACCGGCGCGGTCATGCAGCAGCTCGGGGCGATGGTGGCGATGTTCCGGCCGGCGTTGCCCGTGAAGCCGGACGTCGCGAACGGCCGGTCCGTCCATGCCGGGGACGTGGCGAAGTCCGCCGCGGTGATCGGTGAGGCACGAGGCGCCGCGTGATGGGCGACGTGAGGGCCCCGGCGCGCCGGCCCGGATGGTGGCCGGGCTGGCCCAAGCGCGCATTCGACGTCGCAGCCGCGTCGGGGGCGTTGATCGTGCTCGCGCCCCTTCTGGGCGTGACCGCCCTGGCGATCCGGCTGGTTCTCGGCCGACCGGTGATCTTCGCGCAGCGACGGCCGGGCCGGCACGCGCGGCCGTTCATTCTTTACAAGTTTCGCACGATGAGCGGCGGGCGCGCGGCCGACGGCCGGCTCCTGCCGGATCGCGAGCGATTGACCCGTCTGGGGCGGCTCCTCCGCCGGACGAGCCTCGACGAGCTGCCGGAGCTCGTCAACGTGATTCGGGGCGAGATGAGCCTGGTCGGCCCCCGGCCGCTGTTGATGGAGTATCTGCCGCGCTATACCCGGGAGCAGGCCCGCCGCCACGACGTGCGCCCCGGGATCACCGGCTGGGCTCAGCTCAACGGCCGCAACGCGCTGCCGTGGGAGCGGCGCTTCGAGCTCGACGTCTGGTACGTGGAGCACCAGTCGCTACGCCTCGACGTCTGGATCTTGCTGCTGACGATGTGGAAGGCTGTCGCGCAGGTCGACGTCAGCCAGCCCGGGGAGGGGCCCGAGGAGCATTTCCGCGGGCGCGAGACGGCGACGGACGCGCCCGCGTCGGACCTGCCCGCGTCGCAGATGCCCGCGTCGAGCATGGAGGATGCCCACCGATGGAGCTGATGCCGATCATTCGCCCGACCCTGCCCGAGTTCCGCGAGTTCGAGGAGCTCGTTCGCCCCAGCTGGGAGGAGGGCCAGGTCACGACGGGACGGATCGGGCGCGCCTTCGAGGAGGAGGTCTGCCGGCTGACCGGCGCGCGCGAAGCGGTGGCGATGTCGTCGTGCACCGCGGGCCTCATGCTGGCCGCCCAGGCCCTCGAGCTGCCCGCGGGCGCCGAGGTCATCGTCCCGTCCTTTACGTTCGCGGCCACCGCGCAGGCGCTGATGTGGAACGGCCTGGTGCCGGTCTTCTGCGACTGCCGGCCGGATACGCTGACCCTCGATCCGGCCGACGTCGAGCGGAACCTGTCGTCGAGAACCGCCGCGATCTGCGCCGCGTACGTGTACGGCCTCCCACCGGACATCGACGCGCTGACCAAGGTCGGCGAGCGCCACGGCATCCCGCTGTACTTCGACAGCGCCCAGGGGCTGGGCGCCGAGTACCAGGGCCGGAAGGCGGGCGCCTTCGGCCAGTGCGAGATCTTCTCGCTGAGCCCGACCAAGGTCGTCACCGCGGTCGAGGGCGGCGTGATCTGCACCGGCGACGCCCGCCTCGCGGCGCGCCTGCGGTCGATGCGCGACTACGGCAAGGATCCGCACAAGGGCGAGGACATGGTGCACCTCGGTCTGTCGGCCCGGATGAGCGAGCTGCACGCCGCGGTGGGCCTGCTCTCGCTGCGACGCGTGGACGAGCTGGTGAAGGCGCGGCGGCAGCTCATCGAGGTCTACCAGGCGCGGCTCGGCGCGCTGCCCGGATGCCACGTGCAGAGCGTCCCCCCCGACCGGTCGAGCAGCGGCAACTACTTCGTGCTGTTCGTCACCACGCGGGCCCGGGCCGACCGGGACGCGGTGTACGCGGGCCTCGCGGCGCGCGGGATCCAGACCAAGCGCTACTTCTATCCCCCGGTCCACGAGCAGACGCTCCTCCGGCGGGTGCCGCATCGGGTGAGCGAGCGGATGGAGCGCACCGTGACCGCGAGCCGGGAAGCGCTGGCCCTGCCCCTCTACTCGCACATGACGCCGGAGCAGGTCGATCGCGTGTGCCGGGAGGTCGAGTGCCTGCTGGCCTGATCCGGGCCGGGGGCTCATGGCGATGCCGACGCGTCTCTCGGCCGTGACTACCGCCGCCCGGAGCGGGCTCGCCATCTCCGGCGTCCCGCGCGATCCGCTCGCGAGGCATTTCGCGATCGGCGCGTTCTGGGCGCTGGTGGGCGCGGCCGTGTCGCGCGGCCTGACCCTGGCATCGTCGGTGGTGGCGGGCCGGCTCCTGGGCACAACGGGCTTCGGCGAGATCGGGATGATCCAGAGCACCCAGGGCCTGTTCGGCATCGTGGCCGGCG
>Ga0207646_10007059_pt1 | contig 11489 bp, 9 predicted proteins | sample KBSK5502metaG_FD_184343 | JGI IMG/M metagenome (GOLD analysis project Ga0207646, IMG submission 184343) | Corn, switchgrass and miscanthus rhizosphere microbial communities from Kellogg Biological Station, Michigan, USA - KBS K5-50-2 metaG... | ecosystem: Host-associated > Plants > Roots >...
CACCAGCAGCTGATAGTTCTTCATGGCCGGGCTCACGGCGGCCAGCGGCGCGCCAGCGATATTCATCGCGCCGTTGATCTCGTAGAGATCGTGGGTAATGCCATCGACCTCGGCCTGCGCATCCTTGAGGTTCGAGCCGTTGAACAGCGCCGCGGAGCCGCCGGCAAAGATCGCCTGCAGCTTCGAGACGCGGCGCGCGGCGTCCGCGGCGTCGTATCCCAGCCGCAACAACGGAATCGCCGGGGCGAAGCACGTGAGCATGAAGCCGAGCAGGAAGAAGGCGAGCATCGCGGCCGCCGCTGGCCGGCGCCGGAGCAGCAGGCGCACGCGCGCGAGCCGCCCGATAGGCGCGCCAACCGCGCTCAACTGCGCTAGCGTGCCGAGCGACCGCGACAGCGCGTCCTCATCGTCGTCGTAGTAGTCGCCGCCGCGACCCGGCGCCCAGAAACCGCTATCGTACTCGCCAGTCGCCCCGGCGCGCGCATATTCCATGCTCGGCTGGTAGCCTGTCGCCCAGCCGGTATCCCAGGTGCCGGTTTCCCAGCCGTTCCATTCATCCTTGCCCCAGCCGTCGGAGCGATCATCCCAGCCGCGCCACTGGCGGTCGTCGCCCCGGCCTCCACGACCACTGGCCCGTTGCGCCGGTCGTTCGGCCGAATAGTCGCGCGCGTTGCCAGAGCGGCCGCGGCTGCGCCCGGCCTCACGGTCGCGCTCGTAGGCGGGGGCATCTGGGTCGGGCGGCAGCTCGAACGGAGCCGCGTCGTGCCGATCCCAATCGTCCAGTGTTCCGGAGTCGAAGTCGGTGGCCTTCCATTCTCCGGCGCGTGGCGCGCGCTCGCCGCCAGTCGCCCGGCGCAGGTTGTCGCCCAGCCGGCGCGCCTGCCCTGTGAGCGCCTGCCAGGCGCCGCGCATCCCCTCGTTGCCGTCGTTGCCGTCCGGGCGTCCGCCATAGCGGCTCAGCAGCCCGCCGCCACGGGGGCCTGAGGGATTGCCTGGTGGGCGGCTATTTGCCGGGGCGCGCGCGCGGCTAGCGCCACCAGGTTCACGACCTGGCGTACCGGACCGCGCTGATCGGTCGTTACCGTCGTCCATGCTGCTGTGCGCCCTCTCCAGAAAAAGTCTACGATGCCGCCGGCTGGCCGGGTGCCGCGGCTCCCACGCGACCAGGTCTAAAGAGCGGCGCTGTCCAGTCTTTGTCCTGGTGTATGACGCGCGACGCTCGACGATGGTGACAGTGGGGCATGTAGCGCGGCCATCTCTCAGCCGATACTTATGTCGACGCGCCAGCGCCCACGTATCGAGCGGAGGCTATCATGCGGCTTGCTGACGCGTCAAGCGCGTGGGACTGGGCTGGCGGCGGCCGCACGTTCGACTCCCATTGCGACCTGGAGCGCGCAGCCAAACCCCTTGACAGTGCGCAGGTGAGCGAGCCGTGCCGCAGCGTTGCCTCCTCTTGCGGGATGAGACAGGCAACTGTCGTGCCACCTCTCTCATCTGCCGACAAAGGCACGCGATTCGCACGCGTACCACGCTCCCGGGGCGCCCGCTGTGAGCCATGCCGCGCAAGCCCTCCCCTAGCGTGACGCCGCGGCGGCATGGCGCTGGAAGATGTGGATCGGGCGCCCCTCGGCGGCGAGCGTCGCCTCACGCAGCGCCTCGCTGTACGTCGGATGCGGGTGGATCGTCGCGACCACCTCGTCCGCGGTCAGCTCCGCACGCATGGCGAGCGAGAACTCGGTGATGAGGTTGGTGGCGTCTGGTCCTTAGATCGCCGCGCCCAGGATCTCGCCGTAGTCTCCCAGAATCACCTTGGTGAAACCCTCGGTCTCGCCGGATGCGAGCGCCTTGCCATTGGCGACCCAGGGGAACTTGTCGGCGCGCACATTGCCGCCGCGCTCGCGCGCCTGCCGCTCGCTCAGCCCCACCGAGGCGACCTCCGGGAAGGTGAAGATCGGGCGCGGCACGACGTTGTAGTCCATCGTCGCGTCGTGGCCCTGCGCGTTCTCCGCCGCGACCTCGCCCTCGGTGGACGCGACATGGGCGAGCCACGTCTTGCCGACCAGATCGCCGATGGCATACACGCCGGGCAGATTCGTCTCCATCCGCTCGTTGGTCACGACGCGCCCCCGCTCCATCGCCAGCCCGGCCTGTTTCAGGCCATCCAGCCCGGCGGGATTCGCTATGCGCCCGACGGCTACCAGCACATACGCGCCGTCGAAGGTCTGCTGGCCCTCGGCGGTGCGCGCCGTGACACGCTTGAGCTCGCCGGCGTCCGCGATCGACTCCACCGTTGCGCCGGTATGGATGGCGATGCCGCGCTTCGTGAACGAGCGGGTCAGCGCCGCCTTGACCTCATCGTCCTCGTTGGCGATGATCGAGGGCAGCATCTCGACGATGGTCACCCTCGTGCCGAGCGCATGGAACATGCAAGCCAACTCAACGGCGATGATGCCGCCGCCGATGCAGACCAGACTATCAGGCACCTTGGGCATGTTCATGGCGTCGTCGCTGAAGATCACGTTGCGCCCGTCCAGGCCGTCGATTGGCGGGCGAACCGGCACGGAGCCGTTGGCCAGAATCAGTTTGGCGGTGTGCAGCTCGCGCCGCGTACCATCCTTCATCGTCACCTGCAGCGTCGTCGGCGTCTGCACCTCGGCCGCACCCTCGAAAATCGTCACACCGTTGGCTTTCAAGAGCTGTCCCACGCCGCCGGTCAGCTGCTTCACGACCTTATCCTTGAAGGCGACGGCGGTGCGCATGTCGAAGGTGGGCCGGCCCTCGACCTTAATGCCCAGCTTGTCCAGCTCGGCGAATTGGGCGTAGACCTGCGCGATGTGCAGCAGCGCCTTAGATGGAATGCAGCCGACGTTGAGGCAGGTGCCGCCGATGTACTGCTTCTCGACGATCGCGACGCGGGCGCCCAGCTGGGCTGCGCGGATGGCGGCGACGTAGCCACCGATCCCGGCGCCGACGACGGCGATGTCATACTGATTCTGATCCATTGCCACAGGCTTCTCCTCTAGCGGACTGGTCCGGCCACGCCGACCAGTGACTGGGGTGCACTCTGCTAGAGAGTATACCGCCCGCGGACGAGGCCCCGCGCGGCGCAACTCGTGTGTCGCCGGTGCGTAGTAATAAGCAGGCATGTGCTTGACGCAATGTTCCATCGGGCCTATACTCAGCAGGATGGGGGACGCTCGATCCCTGGGCGTAAGACTGGAAGGCTCACTATGCGGTCTGTCCATGATGCGGCTCTGCCCTCACACCCACGGGGACAGCGCGAGCTGCTGTTGCTGGGCCTGCTGGCGCTCGGGCTGCTGGCGCTTCTGCAACTAGCCGCGGCGCCGGCGCACGCGGACGCCACGCACATCGATGCCGTCAATTTCAACATGGACGTGGACCCCGGCTCGGCAAGCTTCCTAACGGGGGCCATCAACACGGCGCAGCATGACGGTGCGTCGCTGCTGCTCATCAACCTCGACACCCCCGGCGGCGATCTGGACTCGATGAAAACCATCGAGCAGGCAGAGCTCGCCAGCGCGGTGCCCATCGTCGTCTACGTGAGCCCGTCGGGCGGGCGGGCCGCTTCGGCGGGGACATTCGTCGCGTTGGCTGCGCCGGTGGTGGCCATGGCGCCGAATACGCGCATCGGCGCGGCCAGCCCCATCGACAGCAGCGGCGGCAACCTGCCCTCGACTCTCGACACCAAGATCAAGAATGACCTGGAAGCCGACATACGCTCGCTGCAGACGAGCTACGGTCGGAATGTGGAGTTGGCGGTCTCGACTGTCGAGAGCGCGAAAGCCTACGACGACACCGAGGCAATCGACGGCCATCTGGTCAACCTGGGCGCCGCCTCGCAAGCGGAGCTGCTGAGCCGGCTGGACGGCACGAGCACGACGCTGCACAACGGCACGACCGTGATGCTGCACACCGCTGGGCTCCCGGTGACACTGATTGAGCAAAGCTTCACCGACCAGCTCAAGACGGTGTTGTTCAATCCGACCGTTGTCTTCATCCTCTTCATCGTCGCGGCGATTTGCATCTACCTGGAGCTGGCCCATCCGGGCGCCATCGTGCCGGGGACGGTGGGCGTCATCGCGCTGGTGCTGTTCCTCTTCGGGGCTGGCTCGCTGAATCCCAACTGGGCCGGGCTGGTGCTGATGCTGCTGGCGATCGTGCTGCTAGCGATCGACGTGCGCGTGCCCACGCACGGCGTGCTCACGGCAGGCGCGCTCGTCTGTCTCGTCGTGGGCTCGCTGATCTTCTTCAATTCGAACGCCGGCAGTGGTGGCCCGACGCTCAGCCCGCTCATCATCGGCGCGTTCGCGGCTGGAGTTGGGCTGGTCTCGCTACTGGTGCTGCGCTACGCCATAAGCGCGCAGCGCCGGCCCGTCACGACTGGGCGTGAGGGACTGATTGGGCAGCGCGCGCGTGTCACCGTACCGCTGGCGCCGGCGGGCCGCGTCAAGCTGACGGGTGAGGACTGGGCGGCGCGCCTTTCGGAGCGTGCCGCGGGACAACGCATCGAGGTCGATCGCGACGTGCGCGTCGCCGCGGTGGAGGGCCTTACGCTGATAGTCGAGCCGCTCAAACCACAGTAGCGGCAAATAGAGGAGTAGATTCGATGGATCCGGCAGTTGCTTCCGCTCTCGTGATCGGCGGCATCATCATTGTGGTCATCCTGATATTGTTCTCTCTCTCGGGCCTGCGCGTGGTCAATCAGTACGAGCGCGGCGTGGTCTTCGTGCTGGGCCGGCTCATCGGCGCCAAGGGGCCCGGCCTCTTCTGGGTGCCGCCGTTCATCAGCGTCATGCGCAAGATCGACATGCGCGTGGTGACCATCGAGCTGCCCCCACAGGAGGGCGTCACGCGCGACAACGTGACCGTTAAGGTCAGCGCCGTCGTGTATTTCTACGTCGTCAACGCCAACGACGCCGTCAACAACGTCCTGGACTACTACCGCGCCACAGTGCAGATCGCGCAGACGACGCTGCGCAGTGTGCTCGGCCAGTCCAACCTGGACCAACTCCTCTCGGAGCGTGAAGAGATCAACCGCGCCGTCCAATCGATCATCGACGAGCACACCGAGAAGTGGGGCATCAAGGTGACGACCGTCGAGGTCAAGGACGTAGAGCTGCCGTCCACCATGCAGCGTGCGATGGCGAAGCAGGCGGAGGCGGAGCGCGAGAAGCGCGCGAAGGTGCTGTTGGCGCAAGGCGAGTTCCTTGCGGCGCAGACCCTGACGGACGCGGCGCACACCATCGCCACCGAGCCGGCGGCCTTGCAGCTGCGCTATCTGCAAACGTTGACTGAGATCGCGGTGGAAAAGAACTCGACGATCGTCTTCCCGCTGCCGATCGACCTGGTCGAGCCGTTCGCGGACCTGATGAAGCATATGGCGAACGGCCACAATGGCGGATCCGCACCCAAGCCGGCGACACCGCCCGCCATCGAGCCGGCGACGCCACCCGCCATCGAGCCGGCGCAGCCGGCAGCGCCCGCCCCGGCGCCGCTGGCTGCACCGCAGGCCCCGCTGCAACCACCGCAGACACCACAGACCCCGCCGCAAACACCGCAGAACCCGCTGCCTCCGTACTCTCCGCAATGGCCGCCGCTACCGCCGACCGGCGAGCGACAGCCGTAGGCGAGGTCGGCATGGGCGACGCGAAAGGGCAGCCGTGCGGCTGCCCTTTCGCGTCGTGCTGGTGGCGTGAGGTGGAGTGACGACGCGCGCCTGCTTGCCTGAGGGACAGGGCGGCGAGGCGGCTACGGCGCGCCGGTATCGCCGGGCGTGGCACCAGGCGCAGCGCGGGCAACCTCGCGATAGCGCAGGTACCGGAGGAGCTGCTCCTCGTCGATGAGGCCGTTCGCGCGGTAGAGATTCATCATCACATCCAGTTTGAGAATGCTGACGAGATGAATGCCGGCGTGCTTGAGGCGCGCATGCGCCCCTTGATCGCGGTCCACCAGCACCACGGCGTCGTAGACGGTGATGCCATGCTCGCTCAGAAACCCCGCCGTTTCGAGCATATTGCTGCCGCCGGTGATCAGGTCGTCCACCAAGAGGGCGCGCGCGCCGGGGATGAAGCGTCCTTCGACGCCGCGTGGCCCTGTACCCTCAGGTTTGAGGCGCGGATAGATCAAGGGAGTCGAGGATTCGAGCGAGTAAGCGGTTGCCAGCAACAGTCCGCCCACGGGCACGCCGGCCACGACGTCGTACGTCTGGACCTTGGAGCGCAGCAGCGACTGCGCCATGGTCACTTCCTGGTACATCAGCTTTGCCGCGACCCGCAGCGCCATGGGGTTGCTGATGAGCAGCTTCGGGTTGACGAACACGGGCGAGTTTACGGTGCTGCCGCCGAGGGTGTAGTCCCCGAAGGAGACGGCACCCAGCTCATAGAGAGCGCGGGCGAGCCACTGGTTGTCCAGCGTTTGGTCTTTGCTCATCATGGTGTTGCTCGTCCTCCTCGGGAACTGCCAAAACGCCGGACACACGCGGCCTGGGTTGGTGCTGCCAGCAACTGCGAGGCAGAGGTAGGTGTGCATTGTCGGTGCCACGGCCAGCTCGAGTGGCTGTGGGCCGCGCGGCGCGGCGCATTATAGCACACACGTGCCCGACGCGCCCAGATGTGATATACTGAGGAGGCGCGCGAAGGCGCTCTTCTCGGGGATGTCGGGTTTCGACAGGCAGGAGAAGGTGACGTTTGCAGGCCGAGGTGCCGGTACGCACCCTCGTTAAACCACCGGCAAAAATATAGCTGCCAATAATCGGCCAGCTCTCGCTCTCGCCGCCTAACAACGGTTGAAGCGCGTCCGTCCGACCTCCGCCTGATGGGTCGGGTACGGGCGTAACCAAGTCGGGCTGTGGTAGCGGCGATCGTTCGCTGACTGCTACCAAGAGCTAGCGAACAGGCGCTGTGGAACCCGGCCGACGGGGGTCCGCGGCGCGTCACAAAGTGTCGGCTACGCCTGTAGCATATCGTCGCAGTCACTTGTTTGGACGGGGAGTTCGACTCTCCCCCATCTCCACCAAACTGATCCCTCGTCAGGAGAACGGGAACCCTGAAATTCAGGGTTCCCGTTCTCTTTGTATTCATCATCGGCCGCCAAAATACGGGCTCGTTCACTGGCGTTGCTGTCAAAATTGCTGTCAGAAATTCGCGGTCGTTCAGCGGCGCCAGGGACAACATTGGGGCCGGCCGGGAGTTACCCAGACGGCGGTTTAGCAACTCGCTTGTTGCGCACCCGCACTGGTGCTCCGAATTGCACGTATCTCAATCAATCATTGCAGACGGGTCCCAAAGTGTGGGCGGAGCATCGCGGGACCGTCAGCACGAGGTGAAATACTCGCTGCCCTTAGGCCCCCTAGGGTATAGACAGGACACACTGGGTACCCTGACGAGGTCAGGGGCGATGCCGAGCGCACGCCCTTTGCAAAAACCAAGGAGGATGGATTCCGTGAGCACCGTCACCCAAAACGAGGTGAAGGCCGGCTTGCTCCAAGATGAATAGGGGGGAGGGCCCCTGACTTTCATTTTGGGCTACCGGCTGGAGCGTCCACAGAGAGAAATACTCTGGTATGATGGAGCCACGGCGCTCCCTTCTATATCCCCATGGCGTTCATGCGCCGAACACCGCAAAGGAGAATCCTCTATGGCAGTCGACGACAAGAAGGCGACGATGAAGCCCGCGAAGGCGAGCAAGGGATTCACCGACGAGGAACGAGCCGCGATCAGGGAGCGCGCCCAAGAGCAGAAGGTGCGCAAGGCGGACGGGGAAAGCGACCTGCTCGCGAAGATCGCCGCGCTGCCGGCACCGGATCGCGCTCTGGCCGAGCGGCTGCACGCGATCATCAAGGCCAGCGCGCCAGCCCTCGCGCCGAAGACCTGGTACGGGATGCCTGCCTATGCCAAGAACGGCAAGATCGTCTGTTTCTTCCAACCCGCGGAGAAGTTCAAGACGCGGTACGCGACGCTGGGCTTCAACGACGTAGCGCACCTCGACGACGGCGCCCTGTGGCCGGTCGCCTACGCGCTGAAGGAGTTGACCGCCGCCGACGAGTCGAGGATCGCCACGCTCGTGAAGCAAGCGGTGAGCTGAGGGCGTGCCGTTGTGCCACCTGGCTTGGCGTGCAGGTCGCAACGGACGAGCGCCAAGACAATGATCATTGCCGGGTATCGCTGACCCTCCCTGAAGGTGGGACTTCTCTTCCCCTCACTACCTTGCACGAACACAGGAAGCCCGGCACGATGACGCTGTACGTTGCGACGTCGGACGTTGCCGCAGCGCACGTGGCATCGTGTAGGAGGCAGCGGCTGGTCAGTATGCGGAGTACTCCGTATTCCGGGTACTTCAGCGACCCGGACGGCTCCCTCCGGAAGGTCGTGTCCGCTTCGTCACGCGCGATCGGCACGCAGTGCCGGCACAACGCGCCAGCCCCACACAGGCAGGGTGCGACGGAAACCGCCCGTGATGCCTGTGTGATGCCTGTGTGGAGTTGTCCCCATGAGAGAGCAACTGCCCTGCACCCCTTCGGATGCAGCGCACCACCCACGTATGCGATGACGTGTTGAAACCGTGTAAAAGAACTACTGACATTAAATGGCATCAGTTGTCATGTTTCCCAGCAGCACGCCTTTCCGTTTCTTGCCTGATGAATGAGAAGCAATGAGCAGCAGGTAGCTCATGTGCCATTCCTGTGCCATTCCTGCGCTGGAGAGCCCAGAACCGAGCTTCTCCTCCTTACACCCTCACGTATGTCTCTACTTACCCGAGGATGTGCAGCATGCAGGTCGTGGAACAACATGTGATTTCGCGCGGTGATCCACGCTATCGCCAGATTGATGAGGCGGCTTTCCAGGCCAAAACCCTCTGGAATGCCGCCAACTACCTCGTGCGCCAGTCCTTCATCCACGAGGGAATCTACCTGAACAACGTGGCGGTCTATCACCAGATCAAAAGCCACGCCGCCTATCAGGCGCTTCCCCGCAAGGTCAGCAATCAGGTACTCATTCAACTGCACAAAGCCTGGGTCTCCTGCTTTGAGGCCATGCAAGCCTGGCGCGACCAGCCCGAGCTGTTTACCGGGCGCCCGAAACTGCCCACATACAAACACAAGACTGCCGGGCGTAATCTGCTGGTCTATGAGTGGGGGGCCATCTGGAAGCGGGAGGTGGACCGGGGCGTAATTGCGGTCAGTGGCCTGGGGGAACTCGTCCAGACGAAGCAACCCAGGCAGACCATCGATCAGGTGCGCATCGTGCCCAAAGGGGATCATTACGTGGTCGAGGTGGTTTACCAGCGTGAGGCCAGACTAGCACCGGTAGACCCTGCGTTGTTTGTTGCAGCCGACCTGGGGGTGAACGTCCTGGCGGCGCTGACTTCCAACAAACCAGGCTTCACTCCGCGTTTGGTGACTGGTCGCCCGGTGAAAGCGATCAATCAACTCTACAACAAACACCGCGCCCACCAGCAGCAACACCTTGCCAAAGCCAACCGCTTCACCTCGCGCCAGCTAGATCACCTCACGACGAAGCGCAACCGCCGTGTGCTGTACTACTTGCACACGGCTAGCCGTCGGATCATCGAGCTGGTGGTGGCAGAGGGCATTGGGACGCTGATCATTGGCAAGCACCCGTTGTGGAAACACGGGGTTGAGTTGGGCCGGGTCACCAACCAGGCATTTGTCCAGATTCCGCATGCCCGCTTCATCAACCTCCTGACGTACAAGGCGGCCCTGGTGGGGATTCGCGTGGTCCTCACCGAGGAAAGCTATACCAGCCAATCCAGCTTCCTCGACCGCGATCCCCTCCCAACCTATGATCCGGCCCGCACAGACTCTCCGCGCTTTAGCGGCAGGCGGGACGGACGTTGGTATCGCGCCAGTGGCAACCGTCTGATCCACAGTGATGTCAATGGCGCCTATAACATCGCGCGTAAAGTAGTCCCGACAGCCTTTGATGGCCCAGGGATAGGGGCAGCTGCAGTTCGGCCCAGGCAGCTTGCTGTCTGAACGGGGCTCATGACAACACTTGTCATGGGTTCTCGATACTGTACGACGATTGCCGCCAGCGCGCGATGGGTACGTTGGTGCGAGCAGCCAGCGGGAGGGCGTGGCGGCTACCTGGCGTATACTGGGGGCACGCGTCTGGGGGCGGGAGAGAGGAGCGCGCGCATGGACGGCATCTTCAGCATCAACAAAGCGCCAGGGATGACCTCACACGACGTGGTGGCGCGCGTGCGGCGCCTGGCCCAGCAGAAGCGCGTTGGGCACGCAGGCACGCTCGATCCCACCGCCACCGGTGTGCTGCCGGTCTGTCTGGGCCAGGCAACCCGCGTCGCGGAGTATCTGAGCGAAAGCGGCAAAGCCTACCGGGCAACCATCCGCTTCGGCGCCGTGACTGACACGTACGACGCTGAGGGGACGATCATCCGCGAGGCACCGGTCACGCTCGACGAGCGCACCATCGCCGCCGCACTGCCCGCATTCCTCGGCGAGCAGCTCCAGGTGCCGCCGGCCTATTCGGCCATCAAGCGCGGCGGCCAGCCCATCTATAAGGCGGCGCGCGCGGGCGAGTCGGTGGCGCTGGAGCCGCGCCCCATCGTCATCTATGCGTTGCGCCTCATCGCATGGGACCTACCGGACCTTGTCCTGGATGTCGAGTGCGGCAAAGGCACGTATATTCGCTCGCTGGCGTTCGACCTCGGAGAGCGGCTTGGCTGCGGCGCGCACCTCGCTGGGCTGGTGCGCACGCGCAGCGGGCCGTTCACACTCGCGCAAAGCATCACCCTCGAAGCCCTCGAAGCCGCGCTCGCCGACAACACCTGGCAGGACTATCTCTACGCGCCCGACGAAGCGCTGCTGGAGCGCCGCGCGGCGATTCTCGAGCATGTGAGTGAGGACCGGCTGCGCACGGGCCAGCCGCTGCGCTTCGATACGCGCGGCGAGATGGAGCCTGGCGAGGGTGAGCTCTTGCGCGCCTACTCGACCGATGGCCGCTTTCTGGGCATTCTGCGCTGGCAGACCGCAGCCGGCGCCTGGCAGCCACACAAAGTCTTGCAGGTCGCGCCGGTCGAGGAGTGACCGACCTGCCGACGCTAAAGGCGCTGGGTGGGCAATTCGCCCTAAACTCCCTGGCTGGCATTCGCCAGCGCCTCGGACTCGACTGACTCCCGTCCCCGCGAGCAGCCGGTTAGGCCGGCGAGGGCACACGCCCGGCCCAGGGGAGCGCCGCTTCGAGCTGCGCCGCCAGCGCGAGCAGCGGCCCCTCGCCCAGCGGTCGGCCGGCCAGCTGCACCCCGAGTGGCAGGCCGTCTTCGCCCTGATACAGCGGCAGGCTGATTGCCGGTTGGCCTGTAACGGTCAGACACCCCAGCCCTAAAGGGCGGGGCTTGTGTCTAGACTCCACCGCACCTCGGCATAGCGTTGCCGCCGTGCCGCTTTGGCTTCAGCGTCTGACACTTCAGGGCGTGCTGACAAGACGCCC
>Ga0207646_10007061_pt1 | contig 11488 bp, 9 predicted proteins | sample KBSK5502metaG_FD_184343 | JGI IMG/M metagenome (GOLD analysis project Ga0207646, IMG submission 184343) | Corn, switchgrass and miscanthus rhizosphere microbial communities from Kellogg Biological Station, Michigan, USA - KBS K5-50-2 metaG... | ecosystem: Host-associated > Plants > Roots >...
TTCGGGAGGCCGCTGGGGTGAATGTGATCGGCGCCCAGCCCCCGATCCTCGCCGGGCACTCGGCGGGTGGTCACCTCGCGCTCTGGGCGGCGGCCCGGCACATGATCCCTCCCGGCGCGCCGTGGCACGCCGCCCGGCTGCCGGTAGCGGGGGTGGTGGCCCTGGCCGCCGTCAGCGACCTGGCCACCTGCTACTCCCTGCGGCTCGGCCGCGATGCCGTGGTACCCCTGCTCGGCGGCGGCCCCGGCGAGTACCCAGAACGCTTCCGGGTGGCTGATCCTTCGCGCCTGCTGCCTATTGGCTGCCCCATCCGGCTTGTCCACGGCGGCGCCGACGACGTGGTGCCGTGCCTCATGAGCGTCAGTTTCCTGGCCCGGGCCCGCGCCGCGGGAGATGACGTGTCCCTGGCGGAGTTGCGCGATGCCAGCCACTTCGACGTTATCGACCCGCTGTCCGGCGCCTGGCCGGCGGTGCTGGCCGCGTTCAGTTCCCTGGTGCCCTAGCGAGTGCGCAGCTAGGTTGGCCAGCCAGTTCGGCGCCGCGTCGGCCGGCGTGTATGCTCTCCTCGCGCGGATGTGCCTGGCCTGCGGGTCGGTAATAGGACCTCGCAGGCGGCTGCAAGCCAGCGCGCCCCCTTAGCTCAGTCGGCAGAGCGTCTCCATGGTAAGGAGAAGGTCTACGGTTCGATTCCGTAAGGGGGCTCCAAGTCAGAGGCTAGATTCGAAAAGCTCCGAACGGGTAGTGGGGCCAAAGGTGGGGCCAACAGCTTCCCATTCGGGAATGGTGCCAGTTCAGCGAAGGCCGGGGGTATTCGAAGCTGCTGCAGCCGAGCAAGATCCCCATCGGGCTGACGCTGGCCTCCTAAGGGTGAAGGCGTGAAGGCGGATCAGGTTGCTTCACTGAGCTTCTCGCGCCAACCGTGGAGTTCCAAGCGCATGCGTGCCTGCTGCCGGTCGGCCTCGCTGAACAGGGCCGTGTAGTCCGGCTTCAGCACGTGGGCTTCCACGGTGAGGTCGAGGCGGTGATGCGACCACAGGGTGGTGAAGCCGTCCGAGGGCTGGTCGCTCCATAGCAGCTGCCGGGCTGTGGCGAGGCCGCCTTGCTCGCTGATCATCTGCAGAAACCGGGTGGCGTTGTAGCCAAGGTCGCGTTTGGCGGTCTCGTAGATCGCCACCATGGCTTGGTGAAACTGCCGCTCGACCTGACCCAGAGAAGCCTCTTTCGGAGGTGACGAGGCGGGCCGTGATGCTGATTCCGCGAGGGGATTGCGGGTCGTGTCGCGGTTACGCCGCAGTCTGGTAAGCCGGTCGCGGATCATGCTGGGTGGGCGTCCTTGCAGGTTGAACGGCGGGTCGAGCCGGTCCAGGACGGAGTCTTCGATGCGCCCGAGCTGGTCGGGGTTGGGCACTGGGACGGCGATGACGCGCAGGTGGGCGCCGATCCACGCCGACAACTGTGGGTCGTCCTCGCTGGTCATGCCGACCACCGGGCTGAGGATCGCGGCGAGCGTCCGTCGGAAGGTGGAGAACTCCGCGGCACCGGCGAGGTGCATGGCGGTGATACGGCTCCACAGGGTGCTGGCTGACCGTTTGCCGCTGGGCCACCGGGTTGCGCCCGCTTGGCCGGCGTAGATCAGTCCTGCGGCCACCGGCTGGCCGAGCCCGCGCGACAGGTCGGCGGCGCCTGCCTCGTCGACCCACCAGGAATACAGGCCGGGGACCTGTAGGCCGCCCGGCCCATGGGCGAGTAGATCCTCAGGTGTCAGCGCCTGCTCCGGGTCGGACAGTGACCGGGCCAGGTCGGCTGCCGGATCCCTCGGCTCTGCGGGCGCGGACGCCGCTGCGGCGGCGTGGCGCGTATCGGGTCTGGAGTTGTACCAGGCGAGCTGCTCGCCCTGCCGCAGATGTGCCAGCGGAGTGGTCAGCGCCGCACCGCGGGCGGCCAGCGGGGCCCGGAGCGGCTCGACATAGGCAGCACCGGCGTGCACTTCAATCGTCCGGCCGCGCAGCTCGGGGTGCTGCTGCTCCAGCTGGGCGGTGACGAACTCGCCCCACGCCTTGCGGTAGGCGGGGCTTTGATCAGCGAGGTACACGTCATACGGGCCGATGACATCCTCGGGTGCCAGCAGCCCGAACTTGGCACTCAGGATGTACCAGGGCAGCCCGGTGCCGACGGCGTACCGGCGCCGCCCGTCGAACAACGGGCTGGCGAACAACTCCGCCGCCGCGCACGCAGCGGCGCGCTTGGTCCGCACACACCCGACCAAGATCACGCTGGCCGCCGTGTCGCGCGGCTCCGGTGAGCTTTCACGGGCCGCGTTGCGGGCACCCGCTTCCGGTACCGGTGCTGCCCGGACATAGAGGCCGTGATCAACGCGCCGAAGCAGGGGTGCGCGCGTGCCCAGCGCGTTGTTCTGAGCGCGGTTGGGCGCATTCGCCGTCGCGGCCTGAATATAGGCGGCCAGCGTCGCCTCGTTGACCTCCGGATGATGACGGCGGAACCACCCGACAATCTCATTGCGCCGGAATGGCTCGGCGAGCTGGCCGATGCACTCCTCCAGCAGGGACCAGACGATCATGACCATCAGTGTGATCGATGCCCCCACACGTGGCGACCTCGCCATGGGCTGCCGGTCATGAGCACGAGGCAGAGGGCATGCCAGGCACCCGTACGCGGGCAGGCGCCTGCGCCTCCCAACAGCAGAACGTCACGCCAGCGAGCGGCTATCGGAATGGGCTACCCAGGCCCGCCACCTGGGGCAGGCGGTTCTGGAGATCTCCGGCGGATGCTGCTGTGAGCCGACGAGACTAACGACGTGGTGCGCGATTGAGGCCGGGTGTGCTGGCCTGGAGCGTCTGGCTGGTGGTTTACCGGTTGGCGCAGCGGTCGGATACCAGCCCGCCGATGGCGAGGGCTGTGTCTTCGAAGTATTCGCGGCGTCCGGTGTAGCGCGGCAGGGTTCTCCATTGCTTGGGCTCGGCGATGGCGTGCTCGATGCAGATCCGCCGGGAGGACTGCTGTTTGCGGGCCGCTTCCCGCCCGGTGACCTGACCGGGTGTGGCGTCCTTCCCCGGTTTCTTGGGCGGGGCGGTGATCTGGCCGGGGAAATCGCGGGCCAGGCCCTGGTATCCGGAGTCGACGCCGGCGGTGACCTCCGGGTAGGCCCGGAGCAGGTCCTCGATGCCCTCGGCGCGCAGCGCGGTGACATCGTGCATCCGGCCCGGGCGGATCGCCCCGAGCCACAGCAGCCGCCCCCGGCCATCGCTGATGGCGGTGGGCTTGATCGTGTTCTGCTTCTTTTTGCCGGACACGAACGCGCGGCGGCCGGGGCGGTTAGCCCGGGGCCGGCGGACCGGCACCTCGGTGCCGTCGATGCGCAGGTGCACGCCTTGGGAGGCGGCGTAAGCGACCACATCGGCCAGGGTGCGCAGCCGCAGCCCGGGCTCGCCGGGCACCGCGAAGCCGCGCGCCGCCAGCAGCGGCCGGATCTCGTGCACCGCCCGGGTGATGGTGGAGCGGTCCACCCCGTAACACAGCGCAACGGCGGCGTGCGGGAGCTGGAACCGCAACACGACCAGGGTAGCGACGACCCGGTCGACGAACGGCAGCGCACGGTTCGGGCCCGCGCCCTCAGCGCGCAGCCGGTCCCGGCCACCGCGCCGCTGCCGCAGCCGCGATTCCTGCTGCCCGGCCCACGGCCCAGCCAGCCCGGCGATCAGCTTGCCCAGCCGGCGACCTGGCAGGCCGGTGCAGATACGATGCGACAAGGCCGCGCGGGCCCATCCAGACGACACATCTTGATCGTTCCGCGCGGCCGTTCACCGTCCCGGAACCGACACGCCAAGATCAGCCGCTACGACCGGGATCTCCTATCGCGCACCAAGTCGTAAAACTGAATCCACGGCCCGGCACTCCGCGACTGGTTCACACGGTTTCGAGTGCTGCGCACCACCGTCCACCACGGCCGTCAGCGTCCCTGCCAGCTCGGACAGGCGGCCCGCGGTCGCCGGTGAACGGCCCCGGACGGGGTGAGACACAAACTGAGCCAAGGCCCGGGCAGGCGGGCCGGCTGGACGGTCGGCGGAGGGGCCGCATGAACCAGGCCCTCCACCTGGAGGACGCCACCAGCCGCGACCAGCACGGCGGGGATAGCCTAGAATGAGCACCCCAGCCCGGGTGGCCGAGGCCCGGCTCACATTAGCCCGCCGCCTGACCCTCCTGCGGCAGGACGCCGGTTCACCCAGGCGCGGGCCGCACGCCGCATCAGCTACAGCCGCAGCGCTGTCGTTCGCCGCGAAGCCACCAGGGTGTGCAGCCGCGACTTCTGCCGCCTGGTCAGCCAGCTGTACAAGGCGGGGGACGAACTCGCCTACGGATAGGTTCGGCCTGGGTCGGCCGCTGGCGGGAACAGGCTTTCGATACTGGCCGGTGCCGCCCCCTGTCGGTGGTTTATCGGATCACTGCTGATCACCTCCACGTCGAGGCCGACCTCGACATGCGGCGGGCTCGAGAGCTGCCGTAGCACGGCGTCGCTCAGGGCCGCGCCGGGCGGAATCGCCATGATACTGCCGAAGTTGACATATTCACGCCGAGGGTGAATCCTCAGATCAGGAAGTAGGACCGGGGGAGGCCGCCTGGTGGCGGTTCGCCGCCGGGCGCCGCCGTACCCCGGGCCGGTGTCCCTGGTGCTGGCCGGTGTCCGTCGGCAGCGGTGGGCGCCGGCGCGCAGTACGGCTGGCGCACGGCTGGCGCGCGGCCCGGGGCGCGTCCTGGATTGAGGCATAGGCATGGAGCTACCGGAGCGGTACACGCCACAGCGCCGGGACCTCGGCGCGCGTCTGCGTGCCCTGCGCGCGGCCGCGTCGCTGACCGGCACCCAGGCGGCTGAGCGGTCGGGGATGAGCCAGCCGAAGATCAGCAAGATTGAGAACGCGGTGCTGGTGCCCTCGGTCGCGGACGTCGCCACGCTGCTCGGCGTTTATGGTGCGCGGAGGGCCGAGCGGGAGGAGCTGCTGGAGCTGGCGGGCATTCTGCATGCGACGTCCAGGCGTGTTCGGGCGGTGGTGCGCGGCGGGGCGGCGCTCGCGCAGCGGCAGATCGGGAAGGTCGAGGCCGAGACCGCGCTGATGCGCGTCTTCGAGCTTGCGTGGATCCCGCCGCTGCTGCAGACGCCGGAGTACCTGCGCCTGATCCTGGCGGCCAGTTCCCCCGGCGACGCGATGGCCCACGTGGTCGCCGCGCGCGAGGACCGCCAGCAGGCCCTGTACGACCCCGAGCGACGGTTCCACTTCGTTCTCACCGAAAGCGCGCTGCGGGTGCGCCCTGGCTCCCGCGCGCTACAGCGCGTGCAGCTCGAGCGCGTCTCGGCACTGTCGAGACTGCCCAACGTGCGGGTCGCGGTCATCCCGGAGAACACCCAGGTGCCGGAGGTCCCGCTGCACGGTTTCACCATCTACGACGAGCGGCTGGTGACCGTCGACCTGGAGACGTCCACGGTGACCTTCACCGAGGAGCGCGACGTGCACCGCTACCTCGACCTCTACGACCGGCTCGAGAAGGACGCACCGTCGACTGACGACGCCCGCGGTCACATCGCCCGCATCGCCGCGTCGCTGTCCGCGGCGTAACCATCACGGGTTCGGGCATCCCCGGGCACGCCGTACGCTGATATTCACACTTGTCGTGAATATTCACGACGCATCGGCATCCGGGGTGATCCCGGGGAAGGAGCAAGGCATGTGCACGACGGACGGCGCCCCACCGGCGCCCACCTATCTGGCACAGTGGCGCCACATCGTGGACGCGGGCCCGCCCGACGTCGTCGTGGCCCGCACCGCGGCCTGGGCGACGGCGCACAACTGGGGGCTCAGCATGTTCGCCGACGACGTTGCCCTGATCGTCGCGGAGTTCACCAGTGATGCCTGGACGAACGGCCGTCCACCCATCGTGGTCACGCTGCGGCTGGAGGACCGCGCGCTGGCGATCGAGGTCAGCGACACCGCGGCCGGCATGCCCGTGTTCCGCGGCCCGGGCCTGCTGGGGGTGCACGGCCGGGGCCTTCCCGCCGCAGCCGCAATCGCCGACGAGATCGGCATCGTCGCCGACGCGCGGGGCAAGACGGTGTGGGCCCGGCTGCGGTTCCGCTGGGCGGTGTCTGCCGAGAGTGGGCCCGGAGCAGCAGCCGCCTGAGCGACCAGCGGCCGGTCCGCTGGCCGCCGAGGGCCGCGGGCCCCACGGACCCCGATCAGCTGACGGAGCCGCCGCCCGGGGCAGGGCACAGGAGCGTAGCGGCCCTCTCGGCGGCGTCCGCTTACAGTTGCCCCACCACGTGCGAGCACGTATCGAGCGTGACGCCGGCGGCAGAAGGCTCAAGCCGTTCCTGAACGACTTTGGGGTGGATCCGCGTCAGCGTGTGCCTTGCATACCGCTCGGAGAGCGATGAATGGGTTCAACCGCACGACACCCAGGACCACAACTTGGCGCGCCGCCAGCCGGACAGGCCAGTTGACAGCGTTCGTCTTGCTCGGCGGCCTATGCGCGGTCACGATCACCGCGCCTGGGGCCGCCTGACCGGGTGTAGCCGCTTCCATTCGGCTCCCAAAATCGGACAGTGGCTGGCCACCGCTGACAGGCAGCCGACCCCGTCGGCATGGCCAGCTGCCGCCGCCGGGGCTGCAAGCTGGGCGAGCCACCTGGATAAGGCGGCACCCGGACTCCGGCCGCCGTTCGCGTGGCACCTTCCGCGCGGCCCGGCAGTGGTCACAGCGAGCGATGATGGAGTCATAATTAGTCGTGTACGTGCCGGGTGCGGCGCGCAGCGCGCAGTGACATCAAGCAGTGGAGGCGCGGCGTGAGCATCGGCGAAGACCTGGCGCAAGCGCGCCGCCGGGCCGGTCTGTCCGTGACCCAGGTCAGCCAGCAGACCTGCATCCGGGAAACCATCATCCGCGGCATCGAGCAAGACGACTACCGCGCGTGCGGCGGCGACTTCTACGCCAGGGGGCACATCCGGGCCATCGCCTGGGCCGTCGGGGCTGATCCCGGGCCGCTGGTCGCTGCGTACGACGCGGCCCACCCCGCGCCGCGCCCGGTCACGGCGGCGGATCTGCTCGGGCCGGCCAGGCCGGTCAAGATCCGCGAGCGGCACCGGCTCAACTGGGGTGCGGCGCTGGCGCTGGCGCTGGTGGCCGCCCTCGGCGTGGCCGGCTACCAGGTCCTTGCCACCGCGCGCCACCCGCCGGTCCTGCACACCGCGGCCGGGGCCGGGCAGCACCGGGCCCTCCACCGCCACGCCCGCGCCGCCCCGCCCCCGGCCGCGGCGGCCACCCCGTCGCTTAGTCCGTACGCCCATAAGGTCGTCATCCACCTGGCGGCCATCGAGGACTGCTGGGTGGGGTTCACCACCCCGGCCGGCGGGTACCTGTTCCAGTCCTACGTCGTTGCTGGCACGTCGAAGAGGTGGGCCTTCCGGCATCCGGTGGACATGCGGCTGGGCAATCCCGGGGGCATCAGGCTAACCGTGGATGGCACGAACCCGCTGCCGCCGGGCACGGCAGATCCGGTCACCCTCAGCCTGGGCCTGGACGGCAAGATCTCAAGCTGACGGGCGGCGGGACCCCGGGAGCGGGGCAGAGGGCCGGAGCCCAGCGCCCGGCCGGCTGCCCGGCACACCCCACCAACGCTGCCGGAGGCGGCCCGGCCGGCCAGCCGGTACCAGCTCGCGAGCATCACGCTGGCGGGGGACACCCAGCCAGGCCCTAGCCTTCCGTGGCGCAGCCGCTGGCCTGCCCGCAGCGCCAGCCACCGGGCCAGCTCCTGCTGCGGGCCCGTGCCGCCAGCAGTCGCGGCCAGGCAGCACGTGGTGGAGTCCCGGCCTGCGGGGCCAGGCCGGGACGCCACGGGGAAGAGGCCTTCCCCCGGGTAGACGATGAGTGGCATGCGGCCGTTACACGCACACGGCCCAAGACACTGGGCCCGCGGCTGGCCGCCCGGCGGGCGGGGTGGAGTTGAGGGACAGGATTCCCTGACCCCCTCGATGCGAACTGAGCGCGCGTGCCTACAAAATCCCAGCTCTGGGGCATTTCCGCACGTCAGACGTATTAACATGCCGTGCACTCGCAGCGTCTGACGCCTTCTGACCGCACCTGACGCAGGATCGCCGCTCCCAATCCGCTCCCAAAACCGGACACGCCCGGCCGGCAATGCGGTGCAAGACGCGGTGCTCACCAAGCCGGTCGCCGCCGGGGCGGCCAGCGCCTGACCGAATGATGCGTCAGGGTGGGGGCGGTCGCGGGCCGCGGCCGCGGTGGGGATCCCGGACGCCGGCCTGCCCGCGGGGGTTAATGGTGGCTCGCCGGGGCGCTGGGCCAGGTCGCGGATACGCCGCGCGAGGCGCTCGGTGGACAGGCGGGCCCGCTCGTGCGCCTGCCTGGCTGCCGAACGCTCCTCTCGCGCCCGGGCGCGGGCCGCGCGCGCCGCATCGAGCGCGCCCTCAGCCTGCTCGAAGGCCTGGTTCGCTTCGTGGTAGGCCGCCTCTGCCTGCGTCACCGCCGCCTCGGCCTCCGCCAGCCTTTGCCCGGCCGCCACCAGCTTGCGCCCGGTAGGCGGCTAGGTGCTGCCGAAGGTATGGGCGCCCCCTCGCCCCCTATGCCACATCAGTATCATCGCAGGTAGCGGGCGGGCGCGTCCAAACTGGTCATCGCGGGGTGTTCCGCCAGCGGCCCGCGCAGATGCCGCTGATCCCCTGCACCCCAGGGCCTACGTCTAGGTGGGGCGCCAGCCGTTCCCGGCCAGCGTCAGTCCGGCGCTTCCAGCCACCCGGCCAGCGATGGCAGGCGAAATCGGGTTCGGTACCTGCAGCACGATTCTTGCCAATTATCGAATACAGGGATATTCATCTGACCGGACTAAGCTACACCTGTGGATGATCTTCAGCCTCGGGCGGGCGTGTACTACCCCAGGTCCACCGGAGAGTTCCAATCGTGGTTCGCAACCGACGCCGATTGCCTGGATTACCTTGACTGGTTGCGCTGGCCGGAGGGCTTCGTGTGCCCGGAGTGCGGGCATCCCGGGGGCTGGCTTGTGGCTGATAGCCGGTACAAGTGCGCGGCCTGCGGCAAGCGGACGTCGGTGACGGCGGGCACGCTGTTCGACCGGCGGCGGACGCCATTGACGGTGTGGTTTGCCGCCTGCTGGATGTTCGCTACGGCCAAGGACGGCGTCTCGGCACTGAGCCTGCAGCGCTCGCTGGAGATCGGCTCGTACCCGACGGCGTGGGCGATGCTGCACCGGCTGCGGCAGGTGCTGGTGCGCCCGGGCCGGGACCGGCTGGCTGGGCGGGTCGAGGTGGACGAGACCTACATCGGCGGGGAGGAGCCGGGGCTGCGCGGCGGGCGGGCACGGGGCAAGAAAGCCCTGGTCGGCGTGGCTGTCGAGGTCAGGGAGCCGCGCGGGTACGGGCGCTGCCGGATGGAGATCGTCCGCGACGGGTCCGCCGCATCGCTGCACCCATTCGTCACCCGCCATGTCGAGCCCGGGGCGACGGTGATCACCGACGCCTGGATGGGCTATCACGGGCTGGCTGGGCTCGGCTATGCCCACCGGCGGTGCAGCCAGCGCGCGGCCCGCGCCCGGGGGGAGGATCCTGGCGCGCTGCTACCCGGGGTGCACCGGGTCGCCTCCCTGGCCCAGCGGTGGCTCCTTGACACCCATCAAGGCCGGGTCGACAACACGCACCTGCAGAGCTACCTCAACGAGTTCTGCTTCCGCTTCAACCGGCGCCGGTCCCGCAGCCGGGGGCTGGTCTTCTACCGCCTGCTCGAGCTCGCTGTCGGCCACGATCCGGTGCGCTACCGCGACCTGGTCGCCCGCCCGAAGCCCAAGGCGAAGCCACCCGCGCCGCCGGGCCAGCGGGGCCACCCGCCGAGCATCGAGCGCCCGCGAGCGGCCCGGCCCTGGCGAGTCACTGACCTCGGATAGTCCGGTCAGATGAATATCCCTGATCGAATAAATGTTCTACCCTGGTGTCCGTGAGCAGTCTCGCCCCCGATCACCTCCGCGACACACCGGCCACCGGCCCTGCGACACCCCCCGCGCGCAGCTGGCGGCTGCCAGCCGGCGAGGAAGCCGCCGCGATCGCCGGACTGAGGCAGGCCGCACCCGGGTGGGCGGACTTGCTGGCCGAGTGCGCGGGCCTGGCCGCAGGCTATGGCGAGCACCACCTCGACGCCGACCGGTACCGGCAGATCGCCGGGCTGTGCATCGCCGCGGGGGTGGATGAGACGCTGATTGAGGCCTGGGTTGAGGTCGGGCGCCAGCGGGTCAGCGCTGCGTCGGCCCTCACCCACAAAGCCTGCGTGCTCTGGGACAGTTAACCGACCCAGCTCACTCAGCCGCTTGCAAGCCTCGCTCACCTGGCACTGCAACCGGTCCACGGCAAGTCTGACCCGATCGCGAGCCCGCCGGGCTGCGTCCCAGTACGGCTGCGCTCACGGCTCTTTCCGGAGTCCGTTGCGGTGTACGCCCCTGATCAGCGGCAAACAAGTTCCCGCACACCCTGACCGGGGGCCTCACGGGGACGGGCGGCTTGATCGTAGCGCTCGGTGGCGGCGATCGGGTAGCTCGCCCGATGTCGGCCGGGACAGGCTGTGGGCGCTGAGTTGGGGGCCGTCGAGGAACCAGCCGAGGGCGGTGGCGTGGTGGCCGCCGCGACTGGTGAGGATTCGGCGGAGTTCTTCGCGGTGGTGGGCTGGCACAAGTAAGAACTCCCAGGTGACGGCCCGTCGGTGTCGATGCCATAGCAGTCTGGCATTGGTGGCGCGGCGAGGGTAATTGCCCGACAATCGAGTCCGTGAAGCGGCGGATGCAGATATCTCACCCGGGTCTGCTGTATGTTCTTGCCGCTGTCTTGCTGCTGCTTGGGATCTTCTGGCTGCTGGCGATTGGCGGAAGGGGAGCTGAGGTCGCCACAGTGCTGGCGCTTGGCGTGGCCATATTCGGGCTAGCATGGCCCACCTTGTGGCAGGCGCGGTCTCTCGATCACGCCAAGTTGGCCAGGGCCGCCCGCTCGCTGGCACGTGATGTCGCTGGCAGGGAAGCGGCGGAGCAGCAGAAGTTCCTCGCCGACAGCGGTCAATCTGTGCCAGCTGACATCGGGTTCAGCCAGCCTGAGATACTGCAGTGGCGGACCGACGGCGGGGGGCACGAAGGCTCGCTGTCGGACATCATGGATTTCTACGGCGGTCTGAGGCACGGGCGCTTGGTGATCCTTGGTGAGGCCGCCGCCGGGAAAACGGTACTCGCCAATCAGCTGCTACTTGACCTGATCGCTGCGCTGCCGCCCCAAGGCGCGACGTTTACGGTGCCAGTGCGGCTCAGCCTGCCGGCTCCTCCGTTCGCCTGACGCACCCGGAACGCGTGCTCTGGCCCGAAGAGAAGCTGACGAAGCAAGGGCTGGCCGATTACTACGCGCAAGTCGCCGAGCGGGCGC
>Ga0207646_10007065_pt1 | contig 11485 bp, 11 predicted proteins | sample KBSK5502metaG_FD_184343 | JGI IMG/M metagenome (GOLD analysis project Ga0207646, IMG submission 184343) | Corn, switchgrass and miscanthus rhizosphere microbial communities from Kellogg Biological Station, Michigan, USA - KBS K5-50-2 metaG... | ecosystem: Host-associated > Plants > Roots >...
TCGACAACTGTCATGAATAGGGTGTTGAAGACGATGAAGGAGCAGACGACCAGGGAGATTGCTATCATGACGTTCAGTCCTATTTGGAAGCCGGTGGTCTGGGCACTGATGCGCTGCACGGCCTCCGCCTTTGGAGCACTCACGTTGTAGAGCGGGAGCAACTTCTGGAGATTGTTCTCCACCTGTAATGCGTTGGTCGAATCGTAGAGGCTTGCGTAGATGTGAGTGATCTGTCCACTTAGGATAAGGTCAGATTGCAAGTCTGGTAGGTACATGTAGATTGATGAGCCGAGGTTTCGGAGGGGATAGTTGATGCCTGCAACTCGCAGAGGTATCGTTTTGAGGCTACCTTGCGATGTTAGAGTGAAAATTTCGAGAGTTGAGCCGACGCTCAGTCCATACTTCTGAGCCAGTGCATTATCGACGACTGCCTCGCCCAAGGAGACTTTTGACGATCCTGTGATGTTGAAGGTGGCAAAGTCGAAGTCTGTCTTCGGATCGACCCCTACCAGAAAGAATGTGCTGTTGGAGACAGCGTTTCCGACCGCTCCGAGCCAGTTGAGCCTCTGAGTCGTTTGCCGGACTAGAGGATCGCTCAACACTTTGTTGAGAGTCTGAATCGGGTAGAACGGAGCTTCGGTGCCGTAAGTCACTACGATGTCTGTTGCCCCCCAGAACTTGTTGACGTAATTGTTGAACTCGCCAAAGGCGCTGGCGGTGGCCATGTTAATCCCTACCAGCAGAGCGACGCCAAGGAAGACCGCGGTAATGGTCAGAATCGTGCGGGCCCGGCGTTTTGGAAGGCTTCGGGAGGCGATTTTCGCCGCGAGCGACTCTATCCACCTGCTCTAGTTGGGCTGGGATAGTGAGCGTCCGGGTTCGGGAGGCAGAGGTTCCACTGTTCTGATTGTATGCCTCTGTCTCGGAACGGGTTCGGGGGTCTTCTCGATGATTCTCCCGTCTCTCATCTCAACTAGACGATCTGCCTTCCCAGCGACCACAGGATCATGAGTTACCACAACAACTGAAGACCTCTCTTGCTTGGCCATGCTATGCATTAGCTGAACTACCTCGGAGCCTGTCTGAGTGTCGAGGTCGCCGGTTGGTTCATCAGCAAGAACAATTCGTGGATGATTGGCGAGTGCCCTCGCAATAGCGACTCGCTGTTGTTCTCCCCCACTAAGCTCATCCGGAAGATGATCGGTCCGCTCCTGAAGCCCTACTCGGTGTAATAGACCGATCGCCCTGTCTCTGGACACTTTTCGTTTGACTCCCGACGTTATGAGTGGAAGTTCAACATTCTCAAGGGCTGTTAAGACTGGAATGAGATTATGGAACTGGAATACGAAGCCTATCTTGTGTCTTCTCAGCTTCGTCAGCTGTCCATCATTCATTCTGGTGATATCCTCACCGTCTACTAGGGCCCGGCCGGAGCTGGGCTTGTCTAAGGTTCCGACTATGTTGAGAAGAGTCGTCTTGCCCGACCCGGAGGGTCCCATTATCACCATGAACTCGCCCTGCCCGAGTTTTAGCGTGACTCCGCGGAGTGCATTTACCGTGACCTTTCCCAGCCGATAGCTCTTCTCTAGATTTTCTAGCTCCACAACAGCTGGGATCTGCAAACGTGGTCTCCGAGTAGGCAGCTAGTGGATGATTCTGGGCTATGAAACCTGCGTTCGGATAATTTGGACGAAGCGCTTTAGACTAGGGCCGAGGCGTCGAGTCTCATGGCGCCTAGAATCGTTGTTCTTGACATTGAGACTTCTTCCTTAGAGGCTGACGCCGGCATGGTAGTTGGCGCAGGGCTATTGCCGGAGACGGGTAAGAGCGAGTACTTCGAGGCTAAGAGGACCGACCAGGAGAGGGGACTGCTAGTCAAGCTTCTCAAGCGATTGGAATCATATGACGTGATCGTGACTTGGAGTGGTCGAGGCTTCGACACTCCCTTTCTCACGACTCGTCTCTTGAAATACGCCCTGGACCCTCGTCCACTCCTAGCAAAGACGCATCTGGATTTGAACGAAGTAGTGAGATCTCGCCTCCGTCTAACATTCACATACCTAGACCACGTTTGTGACTTCTTCGGGATAAAGCGGGACAAAGGACCCATGGGATTAGAGGTCCCGCACTTGTTCGTCAAAGCCTTGGAAGGAGACGAGACAGCGTTGAAGTCGATTAGGGATCATTGTCTTGACGATCTTAGAGTGACTCGAGAAGTCTTTCTGAAGCTGAAACCATTATTGGAGAATCAGCTATCCTAGAACACGCCGAAGGGCGTCTGGATTCCCGTGAGCGCGCCTAGCAATGCTAGTATTACTAAATAGATGCTGAAGAGACCGAGGCTGATTACGAGATTCTTCTTCCAGTGAAGACTCCAAGCAATGCCGAATGGTACTCCTACTGTGAAGCCTATGACATGGGCGATGTAGGCCACGTTGGGATTGTAACCTGGTATCACGCTTGGCGCGTAGACTAGTGCTACGTTCAGGACGAAGTAGATGATTGCTACGAGTCCTTGTGGTGCGAGGAAGAGCCAACTGAACTTCAGCGGAGACATCAGCATGACTATCGCTGCGAGCGTAAAGATTGCCGCACTGGCTCCCAGCATCCCCGTATCTGGACTGTATATCCCAATGACTGGTGGTAGTAAGAAGCTTGTGAATCCGCCTAGAAAGAAGACTAGGAGGTGATTGTTGCGGCCGACCATTTTTTCCAGCGTGTTTCCGAATACGAAGAGAAATGGAAGATTCCCAAGTAGATGTTCCCAGCTCGCGTGAACGAACAGGGCAGTGACGAGGGTCCAGACACGTCCAGCGTAGAGATTGTTGAGACTAAAGACCAGATTCGTGTCTGCCCAGTTTGGGTCCTGCTGCCATGCATAGAGGCTAGCTAGCACACAGGATAGCATTAGGAACCAGTTAACGCGCATTGGCTATTGAGACTCGGACAGACTGGTGGTTGATGAGAGGTATTTCAGAAGTATCTAACTTGAGAAGTGGAAAGAGCGTTCTTAGCATTAACGTGGAACGGTGTCATGAGAAATCCCTAAACAGTCACGCAAAGGCGTCATGCCCGTCCGAAAAAAATGGCTTAGACAGACTCCTCGTCCATCATCTCTAGGGTGATGCAAAAGCACAGTCGTGCGAAGTCAACCAGCTTTCCAAAATAGCCAACTCATTAGTTCGATGACTGTTTTTCACAGAGACAAACGTCATCGCAAACAGCGAGTGACCATATGTTAGCTTGAAGGCTCAGGAAAAAGGCAAAACCCGAGCGGTGAAAAATGTTCGCGGCGACCTTTAAAATGCGTAATTCTTCGTTAAACAATTAGTGCAGCCTTTGCCCTAACATTTCGACCAGTTAGGGTCTTGCAGTTATGGAGTGACATGCCCTGTGTCCACACTCAACCGGTTGGTAACCGTCACAAGTTACGCGACCCGTAAGCTGTCTGCACACGTAATTGGCCTTAGGATTAGGGGATTGCAAGACAATGCTATTCAGCAATATCGTCCATCTAAAGGGGCTCCTGATGGTCCTCACGGCCGCCGTGGGAACCGTCGCGGGCGGCACGATGCTCAGCTCATACGTGAACGGTGGTAAAGCCAGCCCCTCATTTCTTCTCACGATGAATCCTTCAAGCTTGTCTCTCGAACAAGGCGCATCCCATACCTCTACGATAAGCGTCATTAGCGTCAACGGCTTCTCTGGAACCGTGTCATTGTCAATATACTTCACAGGTTCAAAACTTCCCGCATCGTTGAGCCCTGCCAGCGTAAGCGTCCCATCAAACGGCACAGCCAAGTCGACGCTGATTGTGACCGCAACTAGTAATATTGGAGACTACAACATAGTTGTCATCGGGATCGCAAGCAGTCATGGAAAGACGAACTATGCATCAACTGAGCTGTCAGTCCAAGTCATCTCCAACCAAGACTTCACAATCACATCCTCGCCGTCGAGTATTGTCAACATTTTCGGGTCGAGTAATACAACAACCATCACGGTTACAAGCCTGAACGGTTACACGGGAACCGTTGGTCTCACATTTACGGCGCCCTTCGGCTACATCACCGTGACGGGCAGCCAAAACCCCTTGACACTGTCGTCCAGCGGAACAGCCTCCAGCACCTTAGACATAACAACCAGTCTCAGCACGATGCTGGGAACATACAACATCACAGTTACAGGAATCGCTGGCTCACGGACCCACTCAACGGTCATTAGCCTCACCGTTGTCGACCCTATCGTACCACCGCCTGTAATCGAATCCCTGAAGCTAAGCACATACCAATTCATCAATGGCACCAGCTTATCGCTTATCCTCCAGAACACGGGAAATACAACCGTAACAATTCAGTCCTACGCGGTACGGGACTCATCCGGAAACACATGGATTCTTTCGAACTTCGCAGGACCCATGATAATTCCAAATGGCTTCGGCACAGCGATCATTCTGATCGGCGCCAACTGCCCTGGTTGTGTCTATGGCGGAATACCTGGACTATTCTTCCAATTCACAGTAGGACAATCATACACCGTAACTGTAACCACTACCAGAAACAATCAATTCCCGTTCACAGTAACCCGGTAAAACAGCCGGGCGAAAACGCCCAGTCGATTTCCCTATCCTCGCAAGGGAATTAGGTGCCGTTCGTCCGGACATATCCAGACGGATTCTCCCGTGAAGGTAATACTTCGATAGCATTGCCGCCCATGCAACGTACAGAACATCCGACCTCTGAAAACTTCCGGTAAAACACCCTCCTCCATCACGCGCACCTCGCTCGATTGATCAGTCAACGCATTCGCTACCTGATCAGAGAGCGGGTTGTCGAGAGGCTTGCTCATCCGTTGCTTCCGCTGACCACCCTAGCTCGCTCCCAGCGCATTAAACATAGCCCCGTTCTCTCAATCCAGCAATAGCTGAGTCCCAACCGGAGATTTCCGCAGATGCCCAGAGAAATAGGCTGGCCCCAGTCCGCGTTGCTCTGCTGCTAGGCTGCCCAAGACACGGATGATCAACAATCAAACGAAGGTGAATCTTGAACGAGACATCCGACGATTGGAATTGCGAGACGTTGGGCAACTCCGCACTCTGACCACCATTATGCTGGAATCAGATCGCGTTTTACGTGAAACCCGCCTCGGTTAGGCATCCTTTTCCGAATGACTCAAGATCCCCGCGTCGTAGAATCATGCTGCTGCCTTGCTCGAACTGGAGCGGGCTAAATTGAGCCTATTTCCTATCAATTGACCGAATTTCTTTTATGGACGAACTCTGGGCGACCCGGTATCGAAGGATTATTCACATGGCTAAGAAATCCAAAAAAGCTAAGAAATCTAAACCGAAAAAAGCTAAGGTTGAACCCGTTCCGAAAGGCTTTGGAACAGTCACGCCTTATCTAGCAATTAATGGAGCGGCTGCGGCTATCGACTGGTACAAGAAAGCCTTTGGAGCGAAAGAACTCGCGCGGCAACCCATGCCAGATGGGAAGCTGATGCACGCCAGGATTAGGATCGGAGATTCGATCTTGATGATGTCCGATGTGTTTCCAGGCGGTAGCGCGCAAGCGCCAGATTCTCTTGGTACCAGCCCCGTCACTCTCCACGTATATGCGAAAAACGTGGACAAATTATGGCAGCAGGCTGTCGACGCCGGTGCCAAAGTGACAATGCAATTGGACAATATGTTCTGGGGAGAACGTTATGGACAGCTTACCGACCCGTTCGGTCACCACTGGTCATTGTCTCAGCAGATCACAATGAGCAAAGCAGAGAGAGATGAGAAACAGAAGCAGGCGATGGCAATGTTCTCTCAAGGACAGCATCCTGAAGCTCCAGAACAGACTACCCCCGCTCAATAGCTACGTAGATAGTCTCTTCCACAGAAACTGGGCCCTAGGTTCAAACCCCAGTTTTCCATACAACTTCATCGCCTCTACCTCTACGACTGGAACCGATAGGGTCACAAGATCTATCTCTTTCTGTTTGAATGCTTCGAATAATGCCGTCAGTAGTGATGTGGCGATTCCCTGTTGGCGATGATCCTCATCTACCGCGAGCGTCTCAATTGACGCCACCTTTCCAGACTTCCATTTGGCGAGGACTTCCGTTGGAGGATTAGATTCGCTTCCATATACGAATCCAACGACTTTTCTGTCCGCCTCGGCTACGAAGAAAAATTCAGGATTTGCGGAATGAAACCCCTCTATGTCCGCCCTTGTCGGCGTTACATCCCACGAAGCGTATCTTTCCGCTAGGGCTAGAACCTGTTCGAGGTCGGCAACCTCGAATTTCCTCACCCTTGCCATGACGACTCTTCCTTCCATTGTGTTTCGGAGTCAAGTATAGAGATATCTGCAGTGATCGAGGGTGATCCTTGTCGAGAACGTTGATATAGCCTCGACAAGGGTCGCAGGTTTAGAAGAACAAAAATGCAAGCACAAACACAAAAAATGAAAGGCGAACTCCTATTCGAATTCAAAGCGAAGAACAACAGCACCACCATCAAAGAGATCGGCCCCAACGGCATACAGTTAGAGATGAATGATCACGGAGAAGTCAGCGGCAAATACCACGCAGGACACATCGACACCGTCAGCGTCAACCTCAAGACGGACGGAACCAATGAATGGCAGCTAAAATCAATCCACAACACCAAGGACGGAGACATGGTCGTAGTCTCGGGAAGCGGCAAAGGCCGCATGAGCAGCCCACAGACTGGCACCTGGGAAGGAGAACTACACTTCATGACCCAATCACCCAAACTAGCCTGGCTTAACAACTCGACCGGCTGGGTCGAAGGCCAAGGCAACATGTCGACCGGCGAAAGCACCGGCAAGATCTACGCGAAGAAGTAACGCGCCATTAAATCAAACTTCCAGCACCGTTTTTTCTCGCAAGCACAGCGTAGCTTCCGAGCTTCGTAAGCCAAGGCCCACAGTTATTTTTTCCAGACCTCTCCTCCAGTGTAGGGGTCCAGAAAGTTCAGTTCGGTATCCAAGACCTGCTGATAGATCTTTCCCGCTTCAGTCCGACCGTAATACGTTACCCTGCCATCCATCGTTGCTGTAACCAGCGATGTACGTGTTAAGATGCCTGCGGGTCCCAGTAGCCTGTCGAAGGCTCTGTCGTCTCCGCCGAAGGGTCCGTTCAACAAGGTGCTTTTTGCGCATTTATCCACGAAGACCTCTATCATCATCAATACTGTAAGTCTCTTCTCCGCTTCCTTCCTAGTGTCCGGAGACAGCGGCAACGGCTATCGGCCGAGCTTTTCAGCTAGAGCTTGGAGTCGGGCGTATCTTTCGCGTAATCGCAGCAGGTTGTAGATCGAGACGACGGAGAGAGCAAAGAGAACGAAGGTAAGAGCAGTCTCGAATAGCCCAGGAACAGGCCCAGGTCCTCGCATTCCGAAGGGGCTCTGTTCGAAGAGGATTATCCTAGCAAGAGAAGCTATTGCTAGGAAGAGGGCGAAGACGGCGATGAGAGCTTGTGTAGTAATGACACTCAGCAGGTCTGAGGCCATTCGTTGAGTGTCCTCCTTCAACGCAGTGAGTAGTTCTTTCAGAATTGGATCGTCGATAGAAGACATGGTTCTAGACTCGGTCTCCGCGAAAGAATCCGTTAATTAATTGCGGGTTTTCGAGGATTTAAGCGATTTACTAGATACGACTCAAGAAAGATTTTCTCCCTGTAACGTCACCTCGGAGTGACCCTACTAGTTCCGGACTCCTATAGTAATCGTCAGTATAGCCAAAGCTACACACCTATGCACAATCACCGAAGATCCTCGATAGGCCTAGTAGTCATGATCACGACCGTAATTGGAATATTCGCAGGAATCTCGTCACTACCACCTGCTCACGCGACCCTCCCGAACCCCATCACATGGACAACAAGGACTCCAATTCCATTCCTGACGGGCCAAGCAGCAGTCGTTGGCGGATTGGATGGGAGAATCTACGTTATAGGCGGTTTCACAAATGGCTCACCGTTTTCGACGGCTAGTGCCTACAATCCTAGATACAACAATTGGACCTCGATTGCGAGCGAACCCACAGCGACCAGAGGATCGGGAGTAGCAGCAGGCGGCAATGGACTGATCTATGTGATCAGCGGTTGCTGCGGGACAAGAGACCTAAACAACACCCAAGTCTACAATGCGACTAGCAACACTTGGGCCGCAGGAACCGCTATACCCAGTGGAATCTGGATGCCCGGTGCCGCCACTGGTAGCGACGGGAGAGTCTACGTAGCCGGGGGCGAAAACAATTCAGCTGCAAGCGCGCTGAGTATCCTCCAAATCTACAACCCTCAGACCAAGATATGGTCTAGAGGAGCAAGCATGATTACAGGCCGCAAACAGTTCTCGCTGGTCGCTGCCCCGAACGGACTGCTCTACGCCATGGGAGGGATGATAAATTCAGTCTCAGCGACCGCGGCAGTCGAGTCTTACAACATAACTGCAAACACTTGGACCGCGAAAGCCTCCCTGCCCGCTGCTGAAGATGAATACGGGGCGACCCTTGGACCTGACGGATTGATCTACGTCTTCGGCGGCTCAAACAGCTACGGCAACAACAACCCTCCATACTATAACACAGTCTACTCGTACTATCCGCCAACAAACACATGGTACACCAACACGCAGAATCTGCCAACCGCACGCAAGGAACTTACTGCGGCAACATCCAACTACAATCATCGAATGTACGCCGTAGGCGGATCCAACAGCGGGGGTTATCTAGCAACTAACGAAGAGGCGACCGTGCCGTATGGAAACCCGACCACCACTACACTAGCATGCAGCCCAGCCACAGTCCTTGTCAACACCCCAACAAGCTGCACTGTAACCGTCACCGACACGAACAGTACCGGCCCTATCACGCCAACCGGAAATGTCACATTCACAAGCAGCTCAACAGGCACCTTCACCGGAACATGCACACTCACGGGAAGCGGCGCAACAGCCAGCTGCGCGACAAACGTAACCTACACCCCAACAGTCGTCGCACCTGGGACCCATATCATCAGTGGAGCCTACAATGGTGACTCGAACCACAGCTTCAGTACAAGCACCGGAAGCCAGTCATTCATGCTCACAGTTACGGGTCGTTCAACTTCAACAATCGTGAGCTGCGCGCCTTCGTCCGTAGCAACGAATAACGGTTCAACTTGTACTGTAACAGCGACTGACACTGCATCAGGAACTTCGAGCACGCCGACCGGGACAGTCAGATTCAGCTCATCCGGGACAGCAAGTGGCACCTTCACGCCCGCAACAAGCTGCAGCCTAGTCATAGGCAGCTGCTCAGTCACCTTCACACCAACCGGTGCAGGCACAGACACAGTCACAGGCAACTATCAGGGCGACAATGTACACTCCACTAGCAGCGGAACAAGCGGAACAATAACCTCGACCCTAAGGACAAGCGCAATCGGAATTAGCTGCCCAACCACCACAGTGATCAACAGTCAGGTAGCCTGCACAGTAACCGTCACGGACACTTCGCCGACTCCCGCCCTCACGCCCGCTGGAACGATCATGCTTACAACAAATAGCACGGGCACCTTTACCAGTTGCACACTCTCAGGTGTTGGCGCCTCTGCAACCTGCTCCACAAATTATAAGCCTACATTGATCGGAACAGGCTCGCACAAGTTAACTGCATACTATGGCGGAGACGCGGCTCATTACGCTGCGAATCCGAACGCAATAGCCACTGTGACCGTGACTGTAAGATCACTGATATCCTCGCTGACCTGCACATCACCTGCAACTATCGGAGTCGGGACCAGCTGCACAGTCACAGTAACGGACCGTTCGCCTGGGACATTCATCACTCCGACAGGCGAAGTAGTACTTACTACAAGCGGTAGTGGAACGTTCACAGGGATATGCACTTTGAGCGGAACAACTGCATCCGCCTCATGTTCCGTGACGTACACTCCAGGTGGAACCGGCGCAACCAATGACATGATTGGCTATAGCTATCCAGGCGACACCAACCACACCACCAGCAGCGGCAATTTCCTACTAGTAGCAAATCCCCCGTCGCCTCCGCCCCCTGGGGCAACCAGCACACCGTTCCTAGGCCTACAGACTGATTACTGGATCATCCTAGCGCTTGCCCTGACCGGCGTCGGAGCCTTCATGGGATATTTCGTGATATCGAAGAAAAAGAGAAATCAGCAGAGCTTCCAACCCTCCAACAGCCATAGAATCCTGAGTGGTCCGGGACCGACCAGCGCACAACCAGTCACAAGTCCTCAGCCAACCACCAGTCCACAAACACCCTCTAGTGCACAATCAAGCCCTTCTCCACAACCAACTACTAACACGCAACCGGCCGCTGCGCAACCAGAGGCTAGTACCCAACCAGCGACCAGCATTCAACCAGACTCTGGCACACAGCCAGCTAATGGGACACAACCAGGCGCTAGTACACAGCCAGACCAGCCCTGATCAGAATAGTCTCATCTTCTGCTTCGTTTAACACCGAATTAGTAGACGACGCAACGTGAGAATTTAAGCGGATTCCTAGGAGAATCGCCATCTTCATCCGAATTAGACCGTACGTCGAGGAAAATGTCAGAAATAGAAACAGAACAAGCAACAAGAAAGGGCGTCTCAACACGCTCCCTCGTGCTGGTCATACTACTCGTCGGGCTCGGCGCAGGCACAGCCGCCTACGTTCTCGCCAGCGCTTCAGCCGCTCCTACCACTTCATCTAACCAAAACGGTCTCAACACTTACAGTAGACAGGGGCTCGGCTTAAGCGGGGCCGGGCCACTCGGTTGGGAGACGGGCCACAACGGGAGCTTTACATCTTTCAGAGCAGCAAGCACCATCGCCAACGTAACAGTCACAGGCTTCAACATCGTCGACAGCACCCACATCACAGTGACTCTATCGTACCAAGGAACAGGAACCACCCCCGCACTAACAATAGTCGCTGCGGCTCCAAGCCTAAGCGGCAGCAATACGGTCTCAGCGGGATGGAGCAGCCCTACAACCGTTAGCATACATGTGATAGGCTCAGGCAGCCTCTCGTCAACTGCAACCTGCATACGAGTGCTGGTTGTGCCTCTCACAGGAGCCTAGGATATTGGCTCAACCCAACTCAAACTCCCCATTTTTTTGGAAATATTTAGAATCAAAGGTTGCAAGGGATAAGTGAACAGAACTCCGGTGCGGATCTGTCACTCGAATGACTAGCGACTAGTGGTGCACGGTCTTGACTCGTCCCCAGCTGGGTCCTTGTGACTTGAGACCCGGTATGCCGAAGCTCCAGGAAGTCTTCGGTGTAACTCGAAGATATTTGCCAGGGCCAAATCTACCTTGATGATCTAGGACCTCTGCGGTACCGTATACTTTGATCGCCCTTGGCTTCCAAGGATCGACCGATTCCAAGTCGTCAATTGTCAGTGCAACCAGCTTGTTGCCGTTCTTCACGTTATGATATTTCAGTGTCTTGTGAAAAAT
>Ga0207646_10007066_pt1 | contig 11485 bp, 7 predicted proteins | sample KBSK5502metaG_FD_184343 | JGI IMG/M metagenome (GOLD analysis project Ga0207646, IMG submission 184343) | Corn, switchgrass and miscanthus rhizosphere microbial communities from Kellogg Biological Station, Michigan, USA - KBS K5-50-2 metaG... | ecosystem: Host-associated > Plants > Roots >...
GTGGTGTGACCTCGGGTGTGATGTCGGTCGACCAGACGCGGTATCCCTTCTCCAGCCGCAGGCTGTCGATCGCCCGGTAACCCCCCGCGACCATGCCCATCGGTCTACCGGCGGCCCACAACGTGTCCCACAGCAGCAGCCCGTACTCCATGGGGCAGTAGAACTCCCAGCCGAGCTCGCCCACGTAGGTGACCCGCAACGCCGTGACCGGCGCGTTCCCGACGCTGATCTCGCGAGAGGTCAGGTACGGAAACGCCTCATTGCTGACGTCATCGGTGGTGGTGCTGGCCAGGATGTCGCGAGCCATCGGTCCCCATAGGCCGATGCAGGCGCGCGACGAGGTCACGTCACGAACGGTCACCGAGCCATCGCCCGGCGCATGACGACGGATCCAGCCCAGGTCGTGGTTGCCGAAGGCGGTGCCCGTGACGATGAAGAACCGATCCTGGCCGAGGCGGGTCACCGTAAAGTCGCACTCGATCCCGCCGTGCTGGTTGAGCATGTGGGTGTAGGTGATGCGGCCGATGGCGCGGTCCACGTCGTTGGCGCACAGCCACTGCAGGAAGGCGAGTGCCCCGTCGCCACTCACCTCAATCTTCGCGAAGCTCGTCTCGTCGAAGAGCGCCGCCGTCTGGCGGGTAGCGAGGCTCTCCGCGCCGATGGCTGGCGACCAATGCTCGCCGGCCCAACCCCGTGGGCGGAGACTCGCGTCACCTGCCGCCGCGTTGGACTCGAACCAGTTGGGTCGCTCCCACCCGGACTTCTCTCCAAAGGCGCAGCCAAGCTCGGCCAGGCGCGGATAGGTCGGAGAGATACGCAGCGGTCGACCCGCCTGCCGCTCCTCGTTCGGGTAGTGGATGTCGTAGTAGGTCGCGTAGACCTCTGTCGTCCGCGCCAGGGTGTAGGTGCGCGAGCGGTACTGCGATCCGAAGCGACGGATATCCATGGTCCACAGGTCGAGCTCCGGCTCGCCGGAGACGATCCACTGCGCCAGCTGCCGCCCCATGCCGCCGGCGCCAGCTATGCCGTGGGCGGAGAAGCCCGCCGCCACGAAGAATCCGCGCAGCTCCGACTCGCCAAGGATGAACTCGTTGTCCGGAGTGAACGCCTCCGGACCGTTGATCAGCTGTTTCACGCCAGCATCGGCCATGGCGGGCACGCGCCGCACGGCGCCCGCCGAGATCTCCTCGAAACGAGGCCAGTCGGGAGGCAGCAGCTTTCCATTGAAGTCGCGCGGGATGCCGTCCAGGCCCCACGGCGCCGGGTGGCGCTCGTACCCGCCCATCACCAGGCCTCGAACCTCCGGTCGGAAATAGACGAGATTGTCCGGGTCGCGCAGCTGGGGCAGCTCAGGCGTGACGCCCTCGACCGGCTCGGTGACGAGGTACTGGTGGGCCATCGGCACGATGGGGATGGTGACGCCGGCCATGCGACCCACCTCGGACGCGGCCATGCCGGCGGCATTCACAACCAGCTCGGAGCGGATGACGCCCTTCTCTGTTTCGACGCCGGTCACCCGACCGCCTGCTCTGGATATCCCGGTCACGCGCGTGTGCGGCAGGATCGCCGCGCCGCGTTTGCGTGCACCAGCAGCCAGGGCTCGCGTCAGACCGCTTGGGTCGAGCCATCCATCTGTGGGCAGCCAGGCAGCGCCGAGCACGCCATCGGTGCTCATCAGCGGAAAGCGCGCAAGTGCCTCCTCAGCGGAGATGAGCTCCATCGGCAGGCCGTACGTCTTGGCCCAACCCCCCTGGCGCCGAAGCTCCTCGAGGCGCTCCGGCGACGAGGCCAATCGCAGCGAGCCGATCTCGCGCCATCCGGGGTCGACATCGGTCTCGTGGGCGAGCTGACGGTAGGTGGCGACGCTGTCCACCATCATCCGGGTGAGCGTCGGGCTCGATCGCAGCTGGCCGACGAGTCCCGCCGAATGGAAGGTCGAGCCGCTGGTGAGGTCGGACCGATCAAGCAGGGCCACATCGGTCCAGCCCAGCAGGGTCAGGTGATATGCGATAGCCGCTCCCCCTACGCCGCCGCCGATGATGACCGCCCGCGCCCGGGCAGGAAGCGCGCCGGCCTCAGGCACTCGCCGCCTCGCCCAGGCGCCGCTCGAACCCCGCGCCCGCTGCGTTGCGGAGGAGACGCTCGAAGTGCTCGTTGGCGTAGGCCACGAAGTCGACGTCCAGAGTGCTGATCGCCTGCTGCAGGACGCCCCACATCGCCTCACGGAAGTCGCTGACTACGCGCATGAGGGTGAGGCGCGCGAGGCGGGGCGCGCGCACCTCGCCGTCGTATGCCTCCATCAACCAGGCGTCCTCATCTGGGGAAAGCTCGTGGTTGACGCTGAAGTTGCCAAGGTCGAAGAAGAGATCACCCATCCCCGCGTACTCCCAGTCCACGATGCGGATTCGCTGTCCGTCGTCGATGAAGTTTGCGTTCAGCAGGTCGTTGTGGCAGGGCTTGAGCTCCGTGGGCGCCTCCAGAAAGGCGCGCTCGATGCGACGCGAGGCCTCGTGGGCGCGGTCCCAGGCCGCCGGAATGGGCACGCCGTGCGAGATCGCGAGCGCGCGGTACGCCTCGACGATCCGGAAGGGCACGAAGAGGCCCGGGATCGCCGGGCCCTGGTGGATCCTTCGAAGCGAGTCGACTACACGCCGGATCGTTGGCCGCTCGTGGACCTGCTCCAGCGAGACCGTTGCGCCCACGATGAAACGCGTCACGAGATAGCCCTCCGGCCGGATGAAGGCGACCACCTCCGGGCCTACGCCGACCCCCGCGGCCGCGACCGTTGCGGCGTGCTCCACTTCCCGGCTGATCCCGAGGAGATGGGTGTCGTTGCCGCCGAGCCGGATCACATAGCGATCGTCCCCATCGCTCGGCGTGACCAGGAAGTTGCGGTTGGTGATGCCCCCCGAGAGCGGGGTCAGCAGGAGGTCCCTGCCAGCCGTCTCCGACACGCGCTGCAGCGCAGAGGTCAGCGCTTCGGCCAGCTCGCCGCGCAGCGGCTCCTCATCGGTCATGGGCGACCCCTCGGATTGCGTGCCTGACTAGACGCGAGCGGCCCGCGCCTGAGCGCAAAGCCGCCCGCCAAGGCTGTGTGTGACCGATCTACGCGATGACGGCCTCCCCGGTTGCCACATCGGGCTCGACGTAGTCCTCGCGACCGCGTTGAGCGACCAGGTAATAGACGAGGCCAGCCAGCAGCACGGCGATCACCAGCGTCTCGAAAACTGGCCAGGCGGGCAATCCTGTCAGGATGTTCGGCTTGCCGTCCGCTCCCTTCCCGACGGCTACGAACGTATTGATGAAGGGGTTGGACCAAGTGTTCCGAAGGTCGTTCCCGAACGCCCCGAAGATCGGGCTGGTCCAGATGCCGATATTGATCACCATGACGCTACCCCAGATCAGCGCCAGGATGTTGAGGATCGTCCCCCAGCTACCGAGGCTGAACCACGCGCCCCGGTGCGGCCATCCGCGCGACCGCGCGATCAGCACGCCAAGGTTGCAGAGGATGTAGCTCAAATAGATCATCCCAGTCGCTGCGATGGCGAGGTAGATCGAGCCATTTCCGCTCATGACGGCCAGCGGCAGTGCCCCAAGAATGCCCACCGCCACCGCGGCATTCGCCGGTGTGCGGAACGTCCGATTCACGCTTCCCCATGCACCGCCGAAGGGAAGCCTTCGGTCACGCCCCATAGAGAACATCAGCCGCACGGTGGCGCCCTGGATCGCGAGGGTGCAGACGTACACGGCGATCAGGATCACGACCAGGTAGAGGTCACCAACGGTCCCGAAGCCCAGGGAGAATGTCAGGTTGCTCTTGATGGTGTCCGCGATCGGGAAACCGAATGACTGGCCGAGCTTGACCGATGCATCGATGTCCTTGAAGGAGAGCGTCACCGCCAGCAGGAAGATCGCGCCAACCAGACCTGAGAGCCAGATCGCCGACAGCACGCCGCGGGGGGCCTGGCGTGAGGCATCGACCGTCTCCTCACCGAACGTTCCGGCCGTGTCGAAGCCATAGACAACGAAGAGCGCCATGAACATGCCGACCAGGAAGACGGCGAAGTAATTGCCGTTTGCGAGGCCGGCGGTGTGGGAAGTGTCGAAGAGGATGGCCGGTGACTGGTGGTTCGCGAAGAAGAGCAGGATGAGCGCAAAGACGACCATCCCCAGGATCTCAGCCGCCACTCCGATATTGTTGACGATGGCAAGCACGCGCACGCCGATGATGTTGATGAGCGTGGTGGTTAGCAGCGCCGACAGACCGACGAACTGCCACATGTCCAGGAACCCGAGCGGTGACGGGCTGTTGAGGTCCCAGCCCTGGATCGTCGACAGAACAAGAGGGACCGTCGCGGCCACTGCGCTGACCGTAATGACACCTGCCCAGAAGTAGATCCAGCCGGTGAACCAGCCCAGCGTCTTGTGCGAAAGGCGCTTCGACCACTGGTAGATCGACCCCGCGACCGGGAAGTGGCTGGAGAGCTCCGCGAAGTTCAGCGCCACGAAGGTCTGGCCGAGGATCACGAGCGGCCACGCCCAGAAAATCGGTGGGCCGCCCACGCCGAAGGCGACGGCCTGGTTGGTGAATGTCCCCGTCGAGACGCTGATGTAGCTGAAGGCCACAGCGAAGTTCGAGAGGAAGCCGAGTGTTCGCCTCAGCTCCGGCTTGATGCCGAGCGAGCGAAGGTGCGCGTCATCTGCCGCGACCTGGTCGGCCTGCATGGGATCCGCGGTCAAGGGTCTCCTCCTCTCCCCCACACCGAGTGTGGCTCCGTCCGAGAAAGGGATCGCGCAACAAACCCACGAGCGGCACGAATCAGCAGTAGTGCCGGGCGGTGGGCTGGGCGGCAGCATAGGGTCGGCCCTTAGGGGCGTCAACGGTTTTCGATGGGACTTGACTTCGGCCCGTTCGATGTCCCGGCCGGGCATACTGGTGAGGTGAGACGTCCCGAGCCCCGTCTCGTGCTTGCAGCTGCCCTTGCGATGGTGGCGACGTTCGTCGCCGGGGCGGCCATCGCGGCCGGACCGCCCTATCCCCCGCCAGTCACGGGTCAACACGTCTACGACACCGCTGACGTGCTCGGCGCTGCAACCAAGACACGCGCAGAATCGATCATCGAGGGCATCGAACAGCGCAGTGCAGCGCAGGTCGACGTCTACACGCAGGTCAAACCCCAAAGCAACACGCAGGCCGCGGCGGAGGCTGACGCTCGCGCGCTCATCGATCAATGGGGAATCGGTCGAAAGGGGTTCGACGACTCCCTAGTGATCCTCCTGGACCTCGATGAGTCGCGGTGCCACGGCCAGGTGGAGCTGTACGCAGGCTCGGGCTTCCGCGCCGCGTTCATGAGCGACGCGCAGCGCCAGTCTGTGTTCGACAACGAGATGGTGCCGCACCTGCGTGACTGCGACATGGACGGGGCGGTACTGGCTGCCCTCGATGCCGCAGACCAGGCGACGACGCCCGAGAATGCGGGCCGCCTCGAATTCGCCCGACAGCTCAATGCAGTCCTGGGCTTTGCCGCGATCCTGCTGGGCGTGCTCCTGATTGGCTGGTGGCTCTGGAATTGGCTGCGATTCGGGCGGGACCCGGTCTACACCGATGACGCCTCGATCTACATGCCGGCTCCGCCGTCCAAGCTGACCCCTGCCACCGCCGCGCTGATCATGGAGGGCCAAACCACGCGCCGCGCGCTAACCACAGCGTTGCTCGACCTCGCCTCCCGGGGCGAGCTGGCGTTCCGTCATGAGGAAGGCATCCTGGGATTCGGCGCCAAGTTCGGGGTCCAGGTGACGGAGCCGAACGAGGAGGACGTGCACCAGCGGCTCATCCGCCGATCGCCTCTCGGCCCGGCGGAGCGATTCGCGCACGAGAAGATCGCCAGCCTGGCGGCCGATGACCCGCAGCGGTACCTGGATCAGAAGGGCTTGTTGCAGTTCGGGCCGAGCGTCGGGGAGTTCAACGATCGGCTGGAGGGAAACGCTGTGGCCGGAGGATGGTATCGACGCAAACCGTCGAGCGTGATCATGACCTGGCGACTGGTCGGTGTCGTCGAGCTGGTGGTCGCTGGTCTGGCCTTGTGGGGCGCCATCCAGCTCCCCAGCGACGGGCTGACGCTGGTAGCCGTCAGCGTTGGCGTCGCGGGCGCAGCGACCTTGATCGGCGCGCGGTGGATGCCCGCGGTCACGCAGACCGGCTCGATGGTGCGTGCCTGGCTGTTCGCCTACCGCCGCACGCTGCAGAAGACCCTCGAACAAGCCCGCTCCATGGACGAGGTGGTCTCCGCGAAGGCCATGCCCTGGGTCGAGACGCCTGACCAAGCCCTGGTCTGGGGTGTCGCCCTCGGGTTGCACCGCGATATCGAGCGCGTTCTCGACCGGACCGCGGAGGACGACCGCAAGGGGCTTGCGACGGCGGCGTGGTATCCCGCGTGGTACGCATCCGGCGCGAGCGCGACCGGCGGTGGTGGTGCCGCGACGGGCGGAGGGCTCATGGCGGCATCCGCTATCCCGAGCTTCGGTGGGATGTTCGCCGCGCTCGGCACCATCGGCAACTCGCCGTCGTCTGGAGGAGGCTTCGGGGGCGGCGGGTCCTTCGGAGGGGGAGGCGCCGGCGGCTCGTTCTGAGCCGCCATATCGGTCCTCAGGTCAGGTCGACGAAGACGTTCTTGACCTCGGTGTACAGCTCGAGCGCGTGCATGCCGAGCTCGCGGCCGACGCCGCTCATCTTGTAGCCGCCGAACGGCGCCTCGGTGTGCACGCTGGCGTTCGAGTTGACCGAGAGCACGCCAGCACGCACCCCCTTGGCGACCCTTAGCGCCTTGCCGATGTCGCGGCTCCAGATCGACCCGGACAGGCCGTACGGTGTGTCGTTGGCCAGCCGCACGGCGTCCGCCTCGTCTTCGAAGGGGATGATCGCGACCACGGGTCCAAAGATCTCTTCGCGGACGATGCGCATGTCGGTCCGGCAGGCGTCGAAGATCGTTGGCATCCAGTACGCGCCGGCGTCGAACGGATCGCCGGTCGGCGCCTCGCCGCCATAGACGAGCGAAGCGCCCTCTTCCTTTCCGACGTCCACGTAACCGGAGACGCGCTCACGCTGACGCTGGCTGACGAGGCTGCCGATCTCGGTCTTGTCGTCGGAGGGATCACCGACCACCACCTTGCGCGTCGCATCGGTGAAGAGCTCGAGCATGCGGTCGTGCGCCGACGCCTCCACGAAGATCCGGCTGCGTGCGCAGCAGTCCTGGCCGGCGTTGTCGAAGACGGCATAGGGTGCCTCGGCGGCGAAGCGCTCGAGATCGGCGTCGGCGAACACGATGTTCGGGCTCTTGCCGCCCAGCTCGAGGCTGACCTTCTTCACGTTGTTGGCGGCCAGGCGCATGATCTCCTGCCCAGTCGTCGTCTCGCCGGTGAAGGCCACCTTGCCGACGCCCGGGTGCGCCGCGAGGGCCGCACCGGCGGAGCCACCAGGACCGGTAATCACATTCACCACGCCCGCCGGAATGCCCGCCTCCAGCGCCAGCTCGCCGAGGCGCAACGCCGTGAGCGGGGTGTAGCTGGCGGGCTTGAGGATCGTGGTGTTGCCGGCGGCTAGTGCAGGCCCCAGCTTCCAGCTGGCCATGTTCATCGGGAAGTTCCACGGCACGATCAGCCCGCAGACCCCAATCGGTTCGCGCAGGGTGAAATCGAGGCCCGGCTTGCTGACCGGGATCGTCTCGCCGAACAGCTTGTTGGCGGCTCCGGCGTAGTAGTCGAACACGAAGCTGACCGCCAGCGCCTCGCCGCGCGCGCCGGAGATGGGCTTGCCCACATTCCGGCTCTCGAGCCGTGCCAGCTCTTCCAGGTGGTCGCGGACGATACCGGCGAACTTGGCGAGGGTCCGGCCTCGCTTGGCTGCAGACCAGGTCGCCCAGCCCTTGGGATCCTCGAAGGCCTTGCTGGCCGCTTGCACCGCGCGGTTGACGTCTTCCGGCCCGCCGAGGGGGGCGTGCGCCATCACCGTGCCGGTGGCGGGATTGACGACGTCGAAGGTCTGGCCGTCCGCTGCGTCGACGCGCTCTCCGCCGATGATCATCTTCACGTCCACGACGCTGGGCTCGGTCGCCGTCGCATGCGCGGCGCGATCCGCTTCCTGTGTTGCCATGCCAGTGATTGTAGGGCCGTTCAGCCCTTTACCCTGCCCGGGCACCATGAGCCGATGGACGGGCGACCTAGACTCTTCAGCATCCCACCGCCCAGATCGGAGGAGCCGATGCCCCAAGCGAAGCACAGCCTGACGATCAGTCGGCCAGTCGCCGACGTCTTTGCCTATGTGGCCGATGGCGAGAAATGCACCCAATGGCGCAGTGGCGTCCTCGACATCCGGCGTGCCACCGGCGACGGGAGCGTCGGGACGACGTATCAGCAGGGCGTAAAAGGACCGATGGGGCGGCGAATCTCCGCCGACTACATGGTCACCGTCTATGAGCCGAACCGCCGGCTTGAGTTCCAGACGGTCACGGGACCCGCCAGACCGCATGGCCGGTACGACTTCGAGGAGGCCGACGGCGGCACCCTCCTGACGTTCGCCCTGGACGCGAAAGTGGGTGGCCTCGCCGGGCTCTTCATGGGCGGCATGGTCCAGAAGACGATGGATTCCGAGGTGAAGGCGATCGAAAGCCTCAAGAAGGTGCTCGAAGGAACTCCCACCGGCCAGGCCAGCACTGCTCGGTCAACCGCGGACTAGGAATTCGCCCGGACCCCTTCTTAGCCACACCCTCAGGGCTCCTGGGACTGGTGATTCGCCAGGCGCGACTATCCGGCGAGATTTCAGTCTGACGTGGAATGGGTAGGCCGAGCAGCGCTCGGCGCGCCCACCCCGAACGTTAGAAGTAGTTGACGGTGATGCCCCCGTCGATCACGAACTGAGCGCCGTTCGTCCAGCGCGATTCGTCCGAGGCCAGGTATATCGCGGCGTTCACGATCTCCTCTGGCTTCCCGAAGCGGCCGGTGGGGTTGCGCGCCAGGCGGAGCTGTTTCGCCGCCTCATCCTTGAGCAACCAGTCCATGAGCAGCGGCGTCTCGATCGGTCCAGGGCAGATGGCGTTCGATCGGACGCCCTTGGGCCCGAACTGCACGGCGAGGGACCGCGTCAGGCTCAGGACCGCACCCTTGCTCGCGGTGTAGGCGTCCTGCGGCACGGAGCAGCCGAGGATCGCCACGAAGCTCGAGATGTTGATAACCGAGCCTGCCCCTTGCTCGACCATGCGTGGGATGGCGTACTTGCAGCCCAGGAACACGCCTCGCAGGTTGACGGCCATCACCTGGTCCCAGACCGCCACATCGGTGTCGGTCACCGAGTGGTCGGCCTCGGGCATGATGCCAGCGTTGTTGTAGAGGACATCGATCCGTCCGAACCGCTCAACAGCGTGGTCGACCATGGCGCGGGCGTCCCCCTCGCGGCTGACGTCGGTCTTGACGAAGCTGGCTTCCCCGCCGGCATCTACGACTTGGTGGACCGTCTCCTCGCCGGCATCGGCCGCGAATTCGGCGACCACGACCTTCGCGCCCTCCGCCGCGAACATCTGGGCCGCGACCCGCCCCATCCCGCTGCCCGCGCCGGTAATGACGGCGACCTTGCCAGTGAGCCTCATCAGCCTCGCTCCAGGTAGCGCTCGCGATCCCAGGGATGGACGATCGCGTCGTAGGTCTCTTGCTCGACGCGAGCGGCGTTGAGGTAGTGGGCCACGACATCGGCTCCGAAGATGTCGACCGCCGTCTTGCTCGCCTCGAGCTCACGGATCGCCTCGTACAAAGCACGCGGCATCCGGTCGCAGCCGGTCGCCACGTACCCGTTGCCGACGTATTCGTCCGGCGGCTCGATCTTGCGTTCGACCCCCAGCAGCCCCGCACCAATGACCGCCGCATAGGCGAGGTAGGGATTCATGTCGCCGCCGGGGAAGCGGTTCTCGATGTGCAGGCCCGCCTCGTCTCCCACGATGCGGAAGCCGGTGGTCCGGTTGTCGCGTCCCCACACCACGTTCACCGGAGCCCACGAGGCGACGGCGTACCGCTTGTAGGAGTTGACGTTCGGGGCGTGGAAGACGGCCAGCTCGCGGGCGTAACGCATCATCCCGCCCAGGAAGTGGCGCATGGTCGTGGACATCCCGTACGGCTTGGCTTTGCCGTCGAACATGCGTGACGTCTCGCCCTTGCGGTCCCAGAGGCTCATGTGCATGTGGCCGCTCGACCCGGTCCAGGTGTGATCCGGCTTGGCCATGAAGCTCAGCCCATAGCCGTTGAGCCAGGCGATCTCCTTGGCGCCGTGCTTGAAGAGGACCGATCGATCCGCCATCTCCAGCACGTCGCTGTAGTGGATGTTGACCTCGTGCTGCCCCGGCGCCGCCTCACCCTTGCTGAACTCGACCGGGATTCGGGCCGCCGTCATGAGGTTGCGCAGCTTGCCGTGGATCGGCTCGCCCTTGGTCCCCTGCAACAGGTGATAGTCCTCGTTGTAGTAGCCGAAGCGTTCGAGACCGATGAAGCCCTTTCGGTAGGCCGCCTCGTACGTGTCGGTCAGGAGGTAGTACTCGAACTCGGAGCCGGCCATCACGCTGAAGCCCATGGCCGCCGCCTTCTCCGTCTGGAGCTTGAGCATGGTCCGCGGCGAGACGGGAATCTCCGCGCCGTGATGATCGACCGTGTCTGACAGGACGATCGCGCTCTTCTCAAGCCACGGGACGGGTCGCAGCGTGTCCCAGACGGGGTCCGCGATCCAGTCGCCGTAGCCGGTCTCCCAGTTCATGAGGGCGAAGCCGTCGGGGGTGTTCATCTCCATGTCGGTGCCCAGCAGGTAGGTGCAGAAGTGCGCACCGTGGTCGATGGCACCGTTGAGGAACGCCTGGCCCTGAACGCGCTTGCCCATCAGCCGGCCCTGCATGTCGGTGAGCGCCACGATCAGCGTGTCCACCTCACCGTTGCGAATCTGCTCGGTCAGCTCGTCGCGCCTTGGGTGGTTGCGGTGATGTGCGTCCTTGCGATCGCCCGGCATCTGTCTCGGCCCTGCCTTTGTGGGTTACGTGCGGGCCGGCGGCGCGTTGGCCGCCGGCCCGACTCATCGGTCAACAGGTTTGCTCAGGCTGCCGCTGGACCCTCCAGCTCGCGCGCAGCCGCGTCGAACTCGCGCTCGATCTCGGTCAGCTCGGTCTCGCCGCCCATGACGCGCGGGCCCTTGAAGCGAGCGCGTGCCCAGACGTAGTAGTAGACGAGCAGCAGGATCACGGTGCCGGCCATGAACGGCCAGCTGATGTTCCCCGAGGTCGGGAACGAGAAGAGCACCAACAAGACCGCGATCCACGCCAGCGCCGCGATGGCGACCGGTCGAGACCAACGTCCAAGGCTCCAGACCTGCTCCGAGCGCCAGCCGTTGGTAGTCAGGCCAAGATAGATGGGGACCGCGTACGCGGCGTACAGGAAGATCGTGCTGATGGCGGTCACGATC
>Ga0207646_10007067_pt1 | contig 11484 bp, 13 predicted proteins | sample KBSK5502metaG_FD_184343 | JGI IMG/M metagenome (GOLD analysis project Ga0207646, IMG submission 184343) | Corn, switchgrass and miscanthus rhizosphere microbial communities from Kellogg Biological Station, Michigan, USA - KBS K5-50-2 metaG... | ecosystem: Host-associated > Plants > Roots >...
CACCGAGGGCACAGCACGAGCGCTGCGCCAGGCGGGCCTCAGCGCGGTGGCCGTCGGCAAGCTCGGTGAACCCGGTCCCACGGTGGTCGATGTGATCGAGGGGGGGCTGGTGACCCTGGTGGTCAACACCATCTCCCACGTGGCCACCGACGAGCTCCACCACGCCAACGGCAGCGGCGGTGATGCCACACCCCGCAGCGTCAAGGACGGCTACCTGATCCGCCAGGCGGCGGTGCGCCGCCGCATCCCCTGCTGCACGTCGCTGGACACCGCCTCGGCGCTGGCCGGGGCGATGGCCCGCCATCGCATCGGTGAGCCCATCGGCGTGGCCACCGTCGCCGAGCACCGCCGCGGCTCCGTCGTCGCGCTGCCGTGAGCACGGCTACCACCGTCGGCTCGCAGCCGCGCGCCGCCGACCTCTCGCGGGCTCGAGACGAACGAGGAAGCGTGGTCGCCGTCGAGGAGCTGGGCGGCGGCTTGGTGCAGCTGACCGCCGTCCTCCCTCACCTGGCGCGGACCGTGCGCCCCGGGGAGTTCGCTCACCTGCTCTGCGGAACGGGGGTGGTGCCCCTGCTGCGGCGGCCGATGAGCGTCGCCCGGAGTGATGGCGAGCGCTGCGCCTTCGTCTTCGAGCGGGTCGGTGAGGGCACGCGGCGCCTGGCGGCGCTGCGCTCCGGCGATCCGCTGGTCGCCCTCGGCCCGCTCGGTGCCGGTTTCACCCTACCCAGCGCCGGCCATGTCGTCTGCGTCGCCGGAGGGCTCGGCTGTGCGCCGTTTCCCCTCACGGTACGGGCAGCTCTGGCGGCCGGCGCGGAGCGCGTCACCGTGCTCTCCGGCGCACCCACGGCGGCGCGCCTCTACCCGGCGGCGCGCTACGGCGACGGCGACCCCCGGGTGACCGTGCTCGAGGCCACCGACGACGGCACGCGCGGCCACCACGGCCTGGTCACCGACCTGGTGGCTGCAGCCGTGGGAGGCGACGCCGGTGCGCTGCTCGCCTGCGGCCCCAACGCCATGCTCGCGGCCCTTGCCGATGTCGTCGCCGGCCTCGAGGCGGTGCCGGCGATAGCCGAGGCGTCATTGGAGGCGCCGATGGGCTGTGGCGTGGGCACCTGCCTGGGCTGCGCGCTCCCCGTCCGCGGCGGTGACGGGACTGCTCAGTGGGCCCTGTGCTGCCGCCTGGGGCCGGTGATGCCCTTGGCGGCCGTGGACTGGGTGGCACTGCGCGCCCTGCCCCCGCCCCACGTGGCATGAGCGACGGGCTCGCGCCCACCCGCGCCGAAGCGGCGCCGGGCGCCGACCCGGGCCTGGATCTGTGCGTCGACCTCGGCCGTGGCCTCGTCCTGCCCAACGTCGTCGGCCTGGCCAGCGGCACCGCCGGCTTCGGCTTCGAGCTGGAGCGGCTGATCGACCTCGACCGCCTCGGCTGCCTGTACACCAAGGGCACCACGCTCCAGCCGCGCTCGGGGAACGCGCCTCCGCGCGTGGCCGAGACCGCCGCAGGGATGCTCAACAGCATCGGCCTGCAGAACCCCGGCGTCGAACATGTCGCTCGCGAGTACGCACCGCGATTCGCGCACTGGCGGATGCCGGTGGTGGTCAATGTCGCCGGCGCCGCGGCCGAGGACTACGTCGCTTGCGCGCGACGCCTCGACGGCGTGGTCGGAGTAAGCGGGCTGGAGCTGAACATCTCCTGCCCGAACATCGCCGGCGGCCTCGACTTCGGCCGCGATCCCGCTGCGGCAGCACGCCTGGTCGAGGCGGTGCGAGGCGTGACCCGTCTGCCGGTTTTGGTCAAGCTGAGCCCCAACGTCACCGACATCGCCGCGGTGGCGCGGTCGGTGGAAGCGGCCGGCGCCGACGCCATCAGCGCCGTCAACACCTACCTGGGCATGAAGATCCACCTGGGGTCGCGCCGCCCGGTGCTGCCGGGGACGGGCCTCGGCGGCATCAGCGGCCCGGCGATCAAGCCGCTGGCGCTGGCCGCCGTCGCCGCGGTGCGCAGTGCAGTGAGCGTTCCGGTGATCGGCGTCGGCGGCATCGCCACCGCCGGCGACGCCCTCGAGTTCTTCGTCGCCGGCGCCGACGCCGTTCAGGTGGGCACGGCGACCTTTGCCGACCCGGCGGCGGCGCTGCAGGTCCTCGATGGCTGTGTCGCCTATGCTCAGCGTCACCGGTTGGCCCGGCTCACCGAGCTGCGCTGGGTCCGCGCCCCGGTGACGGTGAGAGATGAGGCCTGAGCTCGACCACTTTGCCAACAGCCGTCTGATCTCCTGCCTGGGTGCCCACGGGGTGGCGGTGAGCGCCGGCACAGTCACTGCCGTCGATGGCTACGAGATCCACGCGCATCCCGACCTGGCCGCGCGGCTCGACGAAGCTCGACCGCCCGGGGTTGGTCCTGCCGTGATCGCCTTCGGCATCCCCGTGCTCCTCTTCAACCGCATCGCCTTTGCCTTTGCCGCCGGCACCACCCTGGTGGCCCTGCGCCTCGGCGACGAGGTGCCCGACCTGGTGCACAGCTCGCTGGGCGAGTACGCCAGTGCCGGACCCGACTGGCACGGCGTCGACGCCTGGCAGGGACACCTCATCGCCGAGGACGGGCTTCGCCACCTCTGCGAGTGGGTCGACCGCGCGCGGCGCTACGTCGCCCTGCTCTAGTTTCGGTACGCAGGTGCTTGTCTACAATCGGCGCGGCGCGCCCCTTTAGCTCATCGGTAGAGCAGCCGGCTTTTAACCGGTTGAGGAAGGTTCGACTCCTTCAAGGGGCACGCCCGCGCAATCTTCGAGGCCGCGTATGCCAGCCGCACCTCGACGCACGTCAGTCACTCGCGGTGCAGAGGTGCGTTGGTAGAGTTGTCCACCCCAGCGGTCTGACGATGAGGTGGCCAGATGTCTGAGAGCGACATTTCTACGATCCGCGGAGCGTACGCGGCATTCGGCCGCGGCGACATTCCCGCTGTGATGAGCATGCTGGAAGACAGCGTCGACTGGCGGGCGCCTGACGTCCTGCCGCATGGCGGCGCGTTCGAAGGCAAGGATGGAGTCGGCCGCTTCTTCCAGGGAATCGGCGAGAAGTGGGAGGACCTACGCGTCGACGCGCAGGAGTTTCATGACGCGGACGGTGAGGTCGTCGTTCTCGGGAAAGCATCCGGCCGTCTTCGAGGAAAGGGGGTGGCCGACTACGGGTTCGCCCATGTCTTCACGATGGCCGGCGGCAAGGTCACCCGCTATCGCGAGTATGTCGATCCGGGGGATGCTCTTCGCCGCTGAGCCCGATCCGGGCTACCAACTCCCGCAGCGGTCAGGTCTGCTCACGAGGCGCCGCGCCCGGCGGGCAGGCCGGCACGGTATATCGCGTGGCCTGTGCGAGTGCGTTTGGCCAGATACATGGCGGCGTCCGCGTTGCTCAGCAATGTCGGCGCGTCCATTCCGTGCGCGGGGAAGAGGACGACGCCGATGCTGGGTGTCACGGTGATCGCCAGGCCGTCGACGACGATGCTGTCGAACATGGCGATCACCTTTGCCGCCAGCCGTCGCGCGCCGTCGATGTCGACACCGTGTGCGGAGAGAATGGCGAACTCGTCGCCACCGAGCCGTGCCACCGTGTCCGATTCGCGCAGGCCCGTCTTGAGACGGTCGGCGATGTACTGCAGCAACCTGTCGCCGATCGTGTGCCCATGGGTGTCGTTGATCGCTTTGAAACTGTCGAGGTCGAACATCAAGAGAGCGAACTGGTCGGCTCGCCGCCGCCCCGTGGCCACCGCCTGCCGCACCGCCTCGTCGAACCCTGTCCGGTTGATGAGCCCGGTGAGCGGGTCGCTGTTGGCCTGCCGCTCGAGGTCGCTGCGCATGTGCTGCTGGGCCACGCGCAGCGCCTCCTCGACGCGCACGCGCTCCAAGTGCTGGCCCAACTGGATGCCGATGTCTCTGAGCACCTCGAGCGCCACCGCGTCAGCCGGCGACGCCGCGCCGGCCCGGTAGAAGGCGACCACACCGAGAGCGGTGTCGCCTCCGAAGATGGGGACGGCCATGGCGCTGTGCAGCCCACAGGCTGCGGCGGCCCGCTGTCGCGGCTCGGGCTCCCCCTCGAGGTCGCTCCTCACCGCGCCCCGCGACGCCCACGCTCTTCCCAGGATGCCATCGCTTTCCGAGATGGGGTTCTCGATGCTGGCGGCGGTGAAGGGCCGCACGTCGTACCCGGGCTGGGTCCACGCCGCCTCCCAGCGCAGCCGGAGCGTGCTCTCGTCGACGAGCCAGACTTCTCCGAGGGTGAATCCCAGCTGCTCTCCAGCGGCTCCCAGCACGAGGTCGACGACCTCCGTCCAGCCGGACCGGCTGGCGATCGCCCTGCTCACGCAAAACGCGTCTGCTGGTTGCGCTCCGCCCATTTGCGCGCTGAGATGTCGCGAAGGAAGGCGACGAACACCGAGTCGGTTGTCGCGCCGCCGGCGTGAGAGATGCGGATCTCGATGGGGAACTCGGATCCATCCCGACGTAGCGCGGAGAGGATGTCCAGCACCATGCCCAGCACCGGACCCTCGCCGGTCTCACGGAAACGGCGCAGGCCGGCCTCGTGGCGCGCGCAACTGCTCAGGGACGATGAGGTCCATCACCCGTCTGCCGACGGCCTCTTCGACGGGCCAGCCGAAGAGCGCCTCGGCGGCGGGATTCCACCCGACGATCTCGCCGTCGGCATTCATGACCACGATCGCATCGAGCGACAACCGGAACGCGGTGTCGCCGATGCTCGAACCTGCTGCTGGCGGTGGGGGGAGGGGCGACCCCTCTCGCGGATCAGGCATCTCGCTGGCATAGCTCCGTCAGAGCCGGTGACCTTCGGCCCGTCAGTGTAGGCGGGGTCCTGGGCGATGTGCGGGATTCTCCCCGGCGCCTGCCGGCTCGGCCGCTGCGCCGAGCCGGCAGCTCCGCGATCGATGCATCGCAGTCGCTGGCGCGCGCTCGCTGCCAACCGCAACAGTGTGGAAGCGGAACTCCAATCACCCGGCAATCGCGGAGCACGGGCCGCGCAGCAGCACCTCGCTAGCGTGGTTGCTCCCGGGGGATCAGCCCTCGGGGATTCGGAGGACATAGATGATGCACTGGAAGGCATTCGCCGCCGGGTTCGTCGTGCTGACGTCGCTCGCTGTCTGGGCGCCGACGAGTGCGTCGGCAGCGGGGAGCCGGGGCGCTGTGTACGTGTTGACGAATGCGCCGGGTGGGAACGCGGTCGTTGCATTCGATCGCGCCGCGGATGGCCTTCTCCATCCTGCCGGGACGTTCCCGACAGGGGGCGATGGCAGCGGCGGCGGGCTGGGCTCGCAGGGAGCGCTGGTGCTGAGCGACAACGGCAGGCTGCTGTTCGCCGTCAACGCCGGGAATGACTCGGTGTCATCGTTCACCGTGCAGGCCGGCGGGCTGCGCCTGGTGAGCACGATCGCCTCGGGGGGCTCGCACCCGCTGAGCGTCACCTACGCGCGCGGTCTTCTCTACGTGCTGAACGGAGGAACCCCCAACGGCATCAGCGGCTTCGCCGTGCAGCACGATGGGAGGCTCACACCGCTCGCCGGTTCGACGAGGCCCCTGAGCGCCGCGTCGACCGGACCGGCGCAGGTCCAGTTCGATCCCGACGGCCGCGTTCTCGTCGTCACCGAGAAGGCGACCAACATCATCGACACCTACACCATCGGCGCAGATGGCATCGCCAGCGGGCCGACGGTGCACGCCTCGGCGGGCGCGACGCCGTTCGGCTTCGCCTTCGACCAGCGTGGCGACCTTGTCGTCTCCGACGCCTTCGGGGGCGCGCCGGGTGCCGGAGCGCTGTCGTCGTACAGCGTCTCCGCGGCCGGTGGTTTGACCACGATCACCGGTGTTGTCCCGGATGGTCAGGGAGCACCGTGCTGGGTGGTGACGACGAACAGCAGTCGCTACGCGTACACGACCAACACGGCGAGTGGCACCGTCTCGTCGTACGCGATCGCTCGTGACGGCAGCATCACCCTGCTCGACGCCATCGCCGCCACGACCGGCGCGGCTCCCACCGACGCCGCATTGAGCGGCAGTGCGCAATTCCTCTTCACGCTCGACTCCGCGGCGGGGCACATCAGCGGCTTCGCCGTCGCCGCGGACGGCAGCCTGGCGGCGCTGGGCTCGATCGGTGGTCTGCCGCTGTCGGCGGTCGGCCTGGCCGCTCGCTGAAGCGAAGCGCGGGGTGGGTCTGGTCGGGGTGGCCCGCCCCGCGTCGCTCGGGCGTGGCTCAGCTCGCCTGAAAGATGCGCCTGCCCACGCACGGTGCGACGGACCGCGCCCCACGCAAGACGACGGTGCCGCGCCACACCGGCTAGGCTTGACGTATCAACAGCGTGCGTGAGCTGACATCGGCACTCGTCCTCGGTGGTGCCGGCTTCCTGGGGAGCTGGATCGTCGACGCCCTCGCCGACGACGGCGTTGATGTCGTCATTGTCGACAACCTGACGACGGGGCGCGTGGAGCATACCGGCACGGCGCCGTTGAGCATCGCCGACGCCGGCTCCGAGGTGCTGCGCGGGATTCTCGGCTCACGCCATTTCGACGCCGTCTTCCACGTCGCCGGTCCCGCATACGTGCCGACCTCAGTGGACCGACCCGGCGAGGACCTCGCGGGGACTGTCGGTGTCACCCTGGCCGTTCTCGAGGAGATTCGCGCCCTCGAGCGCCGCCCCCTCGTCGTCTATGCCTCGTCTGCCGCGGTCTACGGCGAGTCGCGCTATCTGCCCATCGATGAGGACCACCCCCTTCTGCCCCTCTCTCCATATGGCGTGTCCAAGCTCGCCGCGGAGCATTACATCCGCATCTACGCATCGCTCCACGGCGTGCCGGCGATGTCGCTGCGGCCGTTCTCGCTCTATGGTCCGCGACAGCGCAAGCAGGTGGTCCACGATCTGCTGGTGCGCGCCCTGCAGCCCGGCGAGGTGCTGACGGTCGCGGGAGTCCCGGAGGTGAGCCGCGATCTCGTCTATGTGGCCGACGCCGCGCGTGCCTTCGTCACCCTGGCACGGCGCGGCGCTGGCCAAGGCGAGACGTACAACATCGCCACCGGGCAGGCGACGACGCTGGCCGAGCTCGCGGCTGCGGTCGTGACCGCGGCGGGGGCGGCCAAACGGGTGCGATTCACCGGCGGGGCGCGTCCGGGCGATCCGACGACGTGGTGCGGCGACGCGTCGCGTGCCCGCGCGCTCGGCGTCGAACTGCCCACGGAACTCGAGGACGGGCTGCGGCGGACTGCGGCGTGGCTTGTCGCCGAGGGCACCGCGGACTGACAGGAGCCCGGTCCGCCGGTCGTCGCAAGACGGCGCGAGCAGGCGACGTTCTCCGGGTATGGAGCGTTCGGTGCGCGAGCTCTTCGATGCCTTCCTGACCGCCCCCGACCTGTTCATCATCCCCGCCGACGGCGTTCCCGAGGTGCTCGGGGAGGATGACGGCTCGCCGGCGGCGAGGCCGGGCGTGGCGCTCACCGGCCGCCGCCGGCGGGGCGACGGCCTGCCGCGGTTGCCCCGGCACTGTGGGGCCCACGAGCTGCTCGCCGTCTCCCTCGGGGTCTCCGCTGACGCCCTCAGCGAGCTGAGCGACGCCGACGTCGCCACCGCGCTCAGCCGGCTGCGGCAGCTGGTGGGACGTGTCGACGACCTCGAGGCGCGCGCCGCCGTCGACGATCTGACCGGGGTCATGCGCCGTGGGCCCGGACTCGCCATGCTCCACGGCGAGGTCGAGCGGGCCCATCGGCTCGACGTCGGGCTGGTGGCGGTGTTCCTCGACGTCGACGGGCTCAAGGCGGTCAACGACCGTGAGGGGCACGCTGCCGGTGACGACCTCCTCCGCGCGGTCGGCGAGGCGCTGCGCAAGCGGCTCCGGAGCTACGACCTGGTGTTTCGTTACGGCGGCGACGAGTTCGCGGCGGCGCTCCTGGGGACGACGCTGCCCGAGGCGCGAGCCATCCTCGCGGACGTGCGTCGCTGCTTTGCGTCGGCGACCGGCGGACAGAAGCTCAGTGTCGGTCTGGCCACGCTGCAGCACGGAGAGACAGCGGAGGCTCTACTCGGCCGTGCCGACGCCGCGCTCTACGCCGGCCGGGCTCGGAGGCGCGCCGGGGCGGTCTGATCGCCCGGTCGGACGGCCGGGGGCTGGGGTCGGAGAGGTGTCAGCCCTGGGCGCCCGTCGCCGGCAGCGGCATCGCCGTGTGGTGGGGCACCATCGCGCTCGATGAGCTCGGCGGGTGCGTATGGTGAGGAGGCGGAGCGGACGCAATCGTCGGAAGCCGCCACGGCGCCGTCGCGACTTCCCGGACCCCTGCCGCGCGGCTTCCCCCGCCGCTTCCCGGTGCGTGACGACGGCCGGCGTCCCTGGCGCTATCGCATCTGCGCGGTGATCTGCCGCGTTTTTCTTCGCAGCCTGCTGCGCGGTGGCCGGCTGCGCCTCGAGGGTCGCGACACCATCCCGACCGGGGGCCCGCTGATCATCGCCTGCAATCACCTCAGCAACCTCGATCCCATGCTCGTGGGCGGCTTCTGCACCGGGACCAATTTCGCCATGGCCAAGCGCGAGCTCTACGCCAACCCTGTGCTCGCCTGGATCTGGGGCGGCTGCAACACCTTCCCGGTCGACCGTGGCACCGCGGACCGCCGCGCGCTGCGCACCGCCGACGAGGTGCTCCGCGGCGGCGGGCGTCTCATCCTCTGGGTGGAGGGGACGCGCGCCGAGCGCCCTGGCATGAAGCGCGCCGAGCCGGGCGTCGGTTTCATCCTGCGCCGTCATCCCTGCCCCGTGCTCCCCGTGGCCGTGACCGGCAGCGAGGCAGCCCTGGTGCGTGGCCGCCGGCTGCCCAGGCGGGTGCCGATCACGCTGCGCTTCGGCACGCCGGTGACGCTCGACATTGCCGGGCATGACAACCAGGGAGTGGCCGACCTGGTCGGCGCGCAGGTCGCCGCCCTGCTTCCTCCTGGCTACCGCGGCATCTACGCGCAGGCCGGTGAGGAAGTGCTCAGCCGGGCGCGGACCGTCCCTGCGTATCCTCCCCGCTGATGACCGACGCCGCCGCCGAGACGCCCATCTGTGTGGTGGGCGCCGGGTACGTCGGACTGGTGACGGCCGCCTGCCTCGCCGCGCGGGGCCACCAGGTACGGCTGGTGGAGATCGACGCCGGCAGGCGTGAGGCGGTGGCGCAGGGTCGAGCACCCTTCCATGAGCCGGGCCTCGACGAGCTCCTCGCAACCGTGGTGGGCGATCGACGGCTGTGCGTCACCGATGACATGCGTGCGAGCGTCGATGGCGCTGGAGTGGTCATCGTCGCGGTGGGCACGCCGCCGACCGCTGAGGGTGACGCCGACCTCACCCAGGTGCGCGCCGCGGTGGCCGGTGTTGCGGAGCAGTGTGCCGCCGGCACCGTGATCGCCATCAAGAGCACCGTTCCTCCAGGAACCACCGCCACCCTGGCGCGGACGGTCGCCGCCGGGCGGCAGCTGGTGATGTGCCCGGAGTTCCTGCGCGAGGGCTCGGCGCTCCACGACTTCCATCACCCCGCGCGCCTGGTGGTGGGCGGCGACGATGCCGCGGCCTGCCGGCGCGTCGCGGACCTCTTCGCCGATCTCGGCGGCGAGCTCATCCTCACCGACTCCACCAGCGCAGAACTGGTCAAATACGGCACGAACGCCTTCCTTGCGCTGAAGATCAGCTTCATCAACGAGATCGCCCATCTCTGCGAGCTGACCGGAGCATCCGTCGACGCGGTCGCCGATGGGATGGGGCACGATCCCCGAGTCGGCCGGGCGTTTCTCAATGCCGGGCTGGGTTTCGGCGGCTCGTGCTTTCCCAAGGATGTGCGCGCTCTCGAGGCCACCGCGGGCTACCACGGGCACAGCTTCTGGATGCTCAAGGCCGCCGTCGAGGTCAACGCCCAACAACGCCGGCGCTTCGTCGGCAAGGTTCGCGAAGCGCTGGGTGGCTCGGTGTCTGGGCGGCGCGTGGCGGTGCTCGGCCTGGCCTTCAAGCCGGGGACCGACGATCTGCGGCAGGCGCCGTCGCTGGAGGTCATCCGCCATCTCCAGGACCTCGGCGCCGAGGTGTCGGCGACTGACCCGGTGGCGATGGACAAGGCCGCGCCGCTGCTGCCGGGGACGCGGCTGGCGGCCGACGCCTACACCTGCGCTACCGACGCCGACTGCGCCGTGCTGGTCACCGAGTGGCCGCAGTTCCGCGCGCTGGACTGGCGCCGGATGCGGGCCGAGATGCGCGGCCGGGTGGTGGTCGACGGCCGCAACTGCCTCGACGGCGCGGCGCTGAGGTCACTGGGATTCGCCTACCACAGCGTGGGGCGGCGCAGCCTGCTGCCGGACTGAGCCCTTTGGCCTCCTGGCTCAGCCCTTGCTTGCCTCCTGGGCGGCCCGCTCTCGCTCGCGCACGGCCCGCGCCGCCTTGGCGGCCTCGTCGAGGCTCTCCAGGCAGACGAAGGCGACCACCTCCTTGAGGTCCGGCGCTCGGTCGAAGCGCACGATGGCGGTCTGGCTGAGCACGGTCTCGACGCGGCCGATGGCGCCCACGGGGTGGTCACCGATGGGAGTGCCGGTCCGCGGCCGGGTGTTCTGCACCAGGCGGATGCGCTCGCCGATGTTGAAAGGCGGCTCCGGCTCGTCCTTGGCACTGGGCGGCCGTCCTGGGGACGGGCGTCCGATGGGGCGGACCAGGACCGGTGGCTTGACCACCGCAGGCTCCTCGTCGAGGACTTCCTCGGGCTCGATGTCCGGCTCATCGGCTCCCTCGAGCTCCTCGCCCTCTTCGATGTCAACCTCAACCTCGGCATCGAGCTCTTCAGCGACGATCTCGGCGTCGGCCGGCTCCTCGTCCCGGTCCTCGACGTCGGCCTCGAGCTCATCCTCGACGTCGTCGTCGCTCTCCCCGTCGTCGGCATCGAGCACGTCCTCGTCCGCGTCGAGCCGAGGCTCGCGGTCCTCCCGCCGTCCACGCTTGGGTGTGGCAGCGGACGTGTCGGGCTTGCGGCGTAGCGCCATTCAGTCTCTGTGGGGCGGGCAGTGGCAAACCGGCTGGGCGGTGGAGCATACGGGATGCGGCCGTTGCCGACACCCTGTGCGGAGCACCGCAGCGCATCCGCGCGACACGATCGCGCTCATCTGGGGCGCGTGCCGCACGATGTTGCGCCTATAGGCGCAGGATGCAGGCATCGTTGGGCGGCGGCACGCCGAACACCGCGTACGGCACGCTCCGGGCGTTGTGCGCGAGCACCCACGCCGCGGCCTCCTCGCCGTAGAAGTCCCGGCAGAGCCGATGGGCCGCCGCGACTGTCGGAAAATGAACGCAGCCGTTGCCGGCGTGGGCCGTGTAGTCGAAGCCCTGTGCCAGGAACCATGGTGGATCGTCGGGGCGGATCACCACCACCTGCCCACCGTCGCCGACCACACGTCGCGCCTCGCGGATGACCTCGTCCCCGCCCCATGGGGA
>Ga0207646_10007068_pt1 | contig 11483 bp, 9 predicted proteins | sample KBSK5502metaG_FD_184343 | JGI IMG/M metagenome (GOLD analysis project Ga0207646, IMG submission 184343) | Corn, switchgrass and miscanthus rhizosphere microbial communities from Kellogg Biological Station, Michigan, USA - KBS K5-50-2 metaG... | ecosystem: Host-associated > Plants > Roots >...
CCACGGTGAAAGCGGCAACCATGCCGTTGGGCGCCCACACCGCCGAGGTGATCGAGCCAGGCAGCCTTCCGGTCAGAGTCGCCGATCCGCCGGCGTATGCGCGCAGCATGATGTCGGTCTCGGTCGCAGAGCGCGGGTCCAGGTACTGGAAGTTCGCGACGCTGTTCAGATGCGCTGAGGTGTGCAGCACGCGGCAGAGAAGACGTGGATGCACGGGGTCGCTCACGTCGTAGATCGCCTGCTCGGCGAGGGCGCCACGCTGGCCCAACAGCACGGTGTTCGCCCCCGCGGGGCTGTTCAGGCATCCGACAAAGACCGCGGGCGATGCGGGCGCAGACGGTTGGGCCGAGGCTGAGGCCGAGGTCGTGGGCAGCGGGCTCGGCGAAACCGCCTGACTCGGGGAGGCCCCCGCGCCAGGGCTGGCGGCTCCGCTGGTCCCAGCCGAGGGGCTGGATGACACCACGGCCGCTGGCGCAGCCCCGTTGCACCCAGCCGAGGCCAGAAGCACCGCGGCGATCAGGCATAATCGGGCTGAGCTGAACCCGAGCCTGAACGCCGTCATACTCGCCGCCGGCCTAGGTACGCGCATGCGGTCGCGGGTTCCCAAAGTCCTCCATCCAATCTGCGGCCGGCCCATGATCGACTGGGTCCTCGCGGCGGTGAACGAGGCGGGCGCCAAGCACGTTACGGTCATCGCCAACCCGCACCACGCGGACGTCGCCGCGCACCTCGAAGGCCGGGCCGAGATCGTCTATCAACGCGACCCCAAAGGCACCGCCCACGCCCTCCGGCAGATCCCGCCGGGCGAGCTCCGCGGCCGCCACGTCGTCGTGGTCAACGGCGACGCGCCGCTTCTCACCGCCGCCAGCATCCTCAAGGTCCATCACGCGCACGTGGAGTCTGGCGCGCCGGCGACCATTGCGAGCGTCGAAGACCCAACCCGCGACGACGGCCGCATCGTCCGCCGCGCCGACGGCTCGCTGGAGAAAATCGTCGAGCGCAAGGACGCCACGCCCGAGCTGCGCGCCGCCGTCCACGAGTTCAACGTCGGCCTCTACTGCTTCGACGGCAGCCGTCTGGTCGAGGAGCTCGAGAAGGTCACCGACGACAACAAGGCGGGCGAGTTCTACCTGACCGACGTCTTCCTGCACCTGGAGCCGGTCGACGTCGTCAAGCTCGACGACCCCGAGGAGGCGATGGGGGTGAAGGACCGCGTCCGGCTCGCGAAGGCGAGCGACGTCCTGCGCCGCCGGCTGCTCGAGCAGTGCATGCTCAGCGGCGTCACCATCGTCGATCCAGCGACCACGTTCATCGACGCGAACGTGGTCATCGGCGAAGACACGGTCATCGAACCGTTCACCGTGCTCAAGGGCGACACCCAGATCGGCGCCGAGTGTCACATCGGCCCGCACGTCTATATAGAGGACGCGAGGATCGGCGACCGCTCCGACTGCGGCCCGTTCGCCAAGCTGCGGCCCGGCACCGAGATCGCCGAGGACGTGCACATCGGGAGCTTCGCCGAGCTGGTGAGGACCAGGGTCGCGCGCGGCTCGAGGGTGCCGCACGTCTCCTACCTCGGGGACACCGACCTGGGCGCCGACGCCAACATCGGCGCGGGTACGATTACCGCCAATTTCGACGGCACGAACAAGAACCGGACCGAGATCGGCGACGGCGCCTTCGTCGGCGTCGACACGATGCTGGTCGCGCCCGTCAAACTTGGCAAGGAATCGCGCACCGGGGCGGGTTCGGTGGTGACCAAGGACGTTCCGGACGGCGCGACAGCCGTGGGTGTTCCCGCTAGGGTGGTCAGGAGAAAGCCGGTTGATAGGTAGGTTGCAGACGGCGGTGGAGTTCACGGGCGCCGAGAGCTCGCCCTGGGGCGAGCTGAAGCTCATCTCGGGCGGGGCCAACCCCGCCCTGGCCGCGCGCATCGCCGAGGTCCTCGACGTCCAGCTGACCGACCCTCGCCTGCGCCACTTCCCCGACGGCGAGATCAACGTGAAGATCGAGGACTCGATGCGCGGGCACGACGTGTTCGTCATCCAGCCGACCTCGCCGCCGGTCAACGAGCACCTGATGGAGCTGTTCATCATCCTCGACGCCCTGCGCCGCGCCTCGGCGGGCCGCGTGACCGCGGTCATCCCGTACTACGGCTACGCCCGCAAGGAGCGCAAGACGCAGCCGCGCGAGCCGATCTCGGCCAAGCTGGTCGCGAACTTCATCACGCTGGCCGGCGCGGACCGGCTGCTGCTGTTCGACCTCCACGCCGAGGCCATCGAGGGGTTCTTCGACGTGCCGACCGACCACCTTTCGCCGCACCGCATCTTCTCCGAGTACCTGAAGGGGCTCGGCCTCAAGGCGCTGACGATCGTGGCCCCGGACGCCGGCGGCGGGCGCCGCGCCGAGGCGGTCGCCAACGACCTCGGCGCGCCGATCGCGTTCGGTTACAAGCGCCGCCCGGACGAGATGTCGGTGGAGGTGATCGCGATCTCGGGCGACGTGAAAGGCCGCGACTGCGTCGTGGTCGAGGACATCATCACGACCGGCGGCACCGTCTCGAAGCTGGCGGCGGCGCTCCGCCAGCAGGGTGCGAACCGGGTCTTGATCGCCGCCTCGCACGCGGTGCTGAGCGGCGACGCGCTGGAGAAGCTCAAGAAGGCTGACGTGGAAGAGGTGATAGTGACCGACACCGTTCCCATTCCGGCGGAGAAGATGGGCGGACCGCTGAAGGTGCTGTCGGTGGCGCCTCTGCTCGCTGAAGCGATCATCCGGGTGCACGAAAACCGGAGCGTCAGCGAGCTCTTCCGGTAGGCTCGTCGCCCGATGACGGGCCAGGAAACTCTCGAGCTCCTCGTCATGGCCCTGTGCTTCGTGCTGGCCGCGCTGGCGAGCGGCACGGAGACGGCGCTGACCTCGGTCGGACGCTTGCGGGTGCGCTACCTCGCCGAGCAGGGCAGCGGGGCGGCGGCGACCCTGGCCCGGCTGCGTGCCGACCCGAACCGCTTCCTGTCCACGGTGCTGTTCGCCAACACGCTGGCTTTGATCGTCGCCTCGACGGCCACCGCGCTGCTGAGTGATTCGCTGTTCACACGATCGGGAGTGCCGACCGGGTGGCGGCTGTGGCTGACGCTGCTGGTTTCCGTGCTGCTCTCCATCGTGCTCCTGATCGTCGCCGAGGTGACGCCGAAGACCCTGGCGATCGCGCACGCGGAGCGGGTGGCCCTGGCCGCCGCGGTGCCGGTGGACCGCCTGGCGAGCGTGCTGGGGCCGATCCTGTGGGCGGTCACGCTTGTCTCGCGCGGCCTGACGGGCGGCCGCGCCGCGCGAGCCCCGTACCTGACCGAGGAAGAGCTCATCACCGCCCTGCACGTCTCGGAGGAGGCGGGTGTGATCGAAGAGCAAGAGCACCAGATGATCCACGGCATCATCGAGATCGGCGACAAGACCGTGCGCGAGATCATGATCCCGCGCACCGACATCATCGCCGTCGAGAAGAGCGCCGGGCTGCGTGACATCGTCAAGCTCTTCAAGCAGTACCGGCATACGCGCATGCCCGTCTTCGAGGAGAACATCGACCACGTCCTCGGCCTGATCCACACCAAAGATTTGCTGCTTTTCTACACGCTGTCCAGCTCGCAGAAGTTCGACATGGACAAGGTGCTGCGGCCGATCGAGTTCACGCCCGAGCAGAAGAAGGTCGACGAGCTGCTCAACGACATGCGGACGAAAAAGCAGCACATGATGATCGTGGTCGACGAGTACGGCGGCACGGCGGGCATGGTGACCCTGGAGGACCTGCTCGAGGAGATCGTGGGCGAGATCCGCGACGAATACGACACCGCCGAGCAAGACCTGCTCACGTTGCTCAACGACCACGAGGCTCGCGTCGACGCAGGCTTTCCGCTCGAGGAGCTGAACGAGCGATTGCGTCTCGGCCTCGAAGAGTCGGGCGACTACGACTCGGTCGGCGGATACGTGCACTCCATGCTCGGCAAGATCGCCGAGGCGGGTGACTCCTTTCGCGCCGGACGCGCGAAATGGATCGTCGAGAAGGTCAAGGGCCGGCGCATCGAGACGATGCGACTGATCTCCGAAGATCCGTGGCCGGACGACTCGGTGGAGGGTTCGCCGCACGAGACCCTGGAGGAATCACCTGGCCACGTATCGTGAGCGCGCGGTCGTGCTGCGCAAGCTCGACTACGGAGAGGCCGACCGGATCTTCACTTTTTTGACCCGCGATCACGGCAAGGTCGGCGCGATCGCCAAGGGCGTGCGCCGGCCGCAGTCGAAGCTCGGCCCGTCGCTGGAGCTGTACGGCCACGTCGATCTGCTGCTGGCGAAGGGCCGGGGCGAGCTGGACGTGGTCGCGCAGGTGGCGCGGGTGCCGGGTTACCGGATCGAGGGCGACGTGACCGCGATGGCCCACGCCGCCCTGATCGCCGAGCTGGCGGAGCGGGTGTGCGAGGACCGGCACCCGATCGAGGGGGTGTACGAGCTGACGGTCACGGCCCTGGACGAGCTGTCCCGGGAGACGGATCCGCGGCGGGCGTCGGCGTGGTTTTTGATGTCGGCCCTGGACTTGCTGGGCTACGCCCCTCAGCTGATGAACTGCGCTACGTGCGAGCGGCCGCTGGCCGCCCGCCCCGCTCCATTTTCGGCAGCGGCCGGCGGGTTCCTGTGTGAGCGGTGCGCGCTGCCGTCGATGGAACCTGTGCCGCTGGCGGCGATCAAGGTGCTGCGCCTCATGGCGTCAGGCGACCTGGAAACTTATCGGCGCTTGAAGCTGGACGACGGTTTGATGAACTCGATCGAATCCGTCCTGCAGTCGCAACTGGAGCACCACCTGGACCGCCGCCTGAAATCCCTAGCCTTCCTAAACTCCCTGACCCACGCCACCGGGAGAGGGCCGGGGTGAGGGCCATGTTGTCCTCCCCATTCATGGGGAGGTGGCGCGAAGCGCCGGAGGGGCTGCCGTGGACATGTTCAGAGCGAGGGCCCGACTCCCCTCTCCCGCGAAGCGGGAGAGGGTCGGGGTGAGGGCCCAAGTTGTCCTCCCCATTCATGGGGAGGTGGCGCGAAGCGCCGGAGGGGCTGCCGAGGACATGGGTGAGAGTGAAGGCCCTACTCCCCCTGTCCCGCAAAGCGGGAGAGGGTCGGGGTGAGGGCCATGTTGTTGTCCTCCCCATTCATGGGGAGGTGGCGCGAAGCGCCGGAGGGGCTGCCGAGGACATGGGTCAGAGCGAGGGCCCTACTCCCCCTCTCCCGCGTAGCGGGAGAGGGTTGGGGTGAGGGCGCTAGGAGAGGGTCGGGGTGAGGGCCGCCGTAACTCCGGGCCCAAACGGGACTAACTCCCTAGCCCTTCCCATTCAGTAGTAGAGGTCGCGGAGCCCGCCGATCATTCCGGCTGCGGAGGTCGTGCCCGCTAAGTCGACGATCCTGCGCCCCTGCTAGGTTTGCCTTCGATGACAGTCGATCGGAATGAGCTGATGGACAAAGTCGTGGCGCTCACGAAGCGCCGCGGCTTCATCTACCCGTCAAGCGAGATCTACGGCGGCCTCTCGGGCTTCTACGACTACGGCCCATACGGGATGACTCTGAAACGCGCGATCCGCGATCTGTGGTGGCGCCACATGGTCGATCTGCGCGACGACGTGGTCGGCCTGGAATCGACGCTGATGATGCCGTCGGCGGTGTGGGAAGCGTCGGGCCACCTGACGAACTTCGTTGACCCGCTGCGCCAGTGCCTGGGGAAGTGCAAGAAGCGCTGGCGGGCGGACCTCGTGACGGGCGAGAAATGCCCGGAGTGCGGCGGCCCGCTCGACGACGCGAGGATGTTCAACCTGATGTTCAAGACATTCGTCGGCCCACTGGAAGACCGCGCATCGGAGGTCTACCTGCGTCCGGAGACGGCACAGGGAATGTTCGTCGACTTCAAAAACGTGATCAACTCGACGCGGGTGCGGGTGCCGTTCGGGATCGCGCAGCAGGGCAAGGCGTTCCGGAACGAGATCACGCCGGGCAACTTCGTCTTCCGCGTGCGCGAGTTCGAGCTGATGGAGATGGAGTACTTCGTCCGGCCGCAGCAGGACGACGAGTGGTTTTCGTACTGGCGCAAAGAGCGGATGCGCTGGTACACGGAGGTGCTTGGCATCCAGCCGGCGCGCTTGCGCTTCTATGACCACCCGACCGAGTCGCTGTCGCACTACTCGAAGCAGACGACGGACATCGAATATGAATTTCCCTTTGGCTGGGGCGAGCTGGAAGGAATCGCCGACCGGACTGACTACGACCTGGCGGTCCACCAGGAGCGCTCGAAGCAAGACCTGACCTATCTGGATCCAGAGACGAATGAGCGCTACCTGCCGTGGGTGATCGAACCGGCGGTGAGCGTGGAGCGGATCTTCATCACGCTGCTGCTGGACGCGTACGACGAAGACGTGGTGAACAACGAACCGCGGGTCCTTCTGCGCCTGCACCCGAACGTGGCGCCGGTGCAGGTCGCCGTCGTGCCGCTGTCAAAGAAGGAAGAGCTGATCCGAGTCGCCCAGGATGTGATCAAAGGTCTCCGGGGCCAGTTTCGCGTCGAATACGACCAGACCGGAGGCTCGATCGGAAAGCGCTACCGCCGCCAGGACGAGATCGGTACGCCGTTCTGCATCACGGTCGACTTCGACACGCTGAACGACCACGCAGTCACCATCCGCCAGCGTGACTCGACGGAACAAGAACGCTCGCCGATCGGCGACCTCGCCGCGCGCCTCGAAGCGCTTGCCCGCTAAACGCCCTCAGCGTGAGCGCATGGCCTCCGCGCAGATTGCAAGGCGAACTCGTTGGACTATAGGCGCCGCGGCACCAGCACCCCGCGGTAACGTCAACAGGATTGTCGACCTGTTAATAGCCGCCCTCGGAGCCTCATGCGTACAAGCTGAGAGATAACATTGGTTGACGCCTGCTTAAAACTGGGTTTGTGCGGAGGAGACCTGTGCCATCTACTAAAGAGGATCTAGTTATCTCCGCCGTTAAAGCCGTCTACGCGGCGCTAGGCCCCCTGGAGCCTCAGGATCGCGACCGCGTCCTCAATTCAGTTCGCGTTCTCTTCGGGATCACTCAATCTGAACCAAGCATCTCTCCTTTTCTGCCGGTGCAGCATTCTCAGCCGACGTCGTCCTCGAGTCAGTCATCGAGCCGGCCAGTTTCACTGGTCGAGCTCATCAAAGATAAACAGCCGAAGACTCATGTTGACTTGATAACACTGTTCGCGTTTTATCGGGACCAGGTTGAAGGGGTTCAGCGTTTCGGCAGGAACGATCTGAAGGCGTACTTCTCGCTCGCGAAGCAGAATCCGCCGAGCAATTTTGATCGCGACTTTGTGAAGGCCGTAAAGCGAGGTTGGCTCCATGAGGATGGGGAGGACTCGTACATCACATCACGGGGTATGGAAGCCATCGCTTCTGGCTTTCCAGGCGACGTCGTCACGTCCAAGCGCAAGCCCGCCTCCCGCGGAGCCACAAGTCGGAAGAAGGCAACGCCGAAGCGCAGAGCCTGAAGATCCGTGTGATCCCCTAAGTCGGACGTGATCGATGACCAGGTCGTCCTCAAGGTCGAAAGGCTTCGTGACGATGTCGCACAACTGAGGCTCGACCTCCGCAAGAAATACCCAGGGCCCACAGGTAGACGCCGTCAAGTCACTGTGGCCGGCCTGCGTGAGCAGGCTGGCCGCCTCGCCGAGACTTGGCTCGTCGACATTGCTGGCAGGCGCGAGCTGGTTGCAAGTCTTGACGCTGATTACGTAGGTGACCTGACGGTCCATTTCACTCGACTATTGACCATGTCTCAGCAGGCGGCAATGCGTTCGACCTACGAAGCGGAGATCAATGGAATTCTCGCTGACTTCACTATGCGCATGGTCATTCCGTTGAAACGACTACGTCACGTTCCCCTCACCACAATTGGCATAGCCAATGAGTCACTGCCGCCAGCCCAACAGTTTGCTGCGACCGCGTTTCTCGGCCACTCATTTGACGACGCTGATCTCACAATAGCGAACTTCGTCAAAGCTTTGCTCGAGGGAATCGGCGTCCGCGTCGTAACTGGCGAGAAACCGAGAGCGGCGCGAATCTCCGACAAGATAAAAAGGTTGATCGACGATCAACATATCTTCGTCGGTCTGTTCACGCGGCGCGATAGAGTCGGAAGACGAAACGTTTGGACCACTAGTTCGTGGGTCATTGACGAGAAGGCCTACGCGGTAGCGCGTGACAAGGTCCTCGTGCTGATCACTGAGGACGGCGTCGACAATATAGGCGGTCTACAAGGGGACTACGAGTACATCAAGTTTGAGCGCGACGCCTTGTTCAAATTGGCGCCAAAGATCCTGAGTCTATTCACAGTCGGCACTAGTGGCGTGGTCTAGGCGCTCTGGTTAAGCACTAGACCGCTGGGCACCCGATCCTGCCTCACGCTTGTCGCAACGGTCAGCGCGCTCCTTCAGCTATACCTCGAGTCAGCTCAATGGATTCTCAGAGTGGATGGGCTACGGATTTGAAATGGCGCGGCAGGCCCCGGAAAGAGAGCTAGTTTCGGTTCGGTATTTCGCCACTCGCCCACTTGCGGAGCTGGCGTGCCAGTCGAAGCTCAGGTGGCTGCCGCGCAGTTGAGCGATCTCGTCAAGTTGTGCTGAGGGGATGAGGAGGCATATGTCGTTGAACCGCCGCTCATCCTCGTGCCAGGCCATCACCACGAAGTAGGTCGTCGGGGACGGGCGAAAGCTCGACGCGAGAATGGTGACGGTGCCGCTCGGATGCGTGGAATCGACCCCGATCGTCTTGATCTGGATTCCCAGGATGCGACCGCTCGTCAGGTGGCGGACCACAAGTTCAGACGTCTCGAGATCGGGGAAGCAGCGGAACAGGTTGAGGTCGCCGTCCTCGGCCAGGAGCCGGGTCACTTCTGATTCGCCCAGGAAGCCCAGATTGCTTCGCCAGTCGCGCGTCGGCTCGGCCACCTCGAGCGCCGCAGGGCCGCCGAACCGTTCGGCGAGGCGTTCAGTCGGAATCAGGTACGGCAGCCATCGGCTGTCCGACCGCGGGTTCATGCCGAATCCCATCGAATAGACCGGCCGGCCGTCCCAAGTCGACAGCTGGGCGAGCCTCTTGAAGTCACGCTCGGGGACCACCAGCATCGTTGGGCCCAGCCCGCCCTCGGTCAGCAAACCCGAAACCAGCAACGCGTCGTCGTCTCGCAAGCTGTCGGCCCAGACGACCAGGTGCACCTCGCCGTCCATCAACACCGAGCGGCCCTTCGCCTGCACCGCCAGATACACGTCGTCCGGCCGCCGGTGGATGATGGCGTCGATCCCTCGGTCCGCGAGGGGCAGAAAAACGTGGAGCTGGCCTCGCGACTGCTCTGTCAGCAGCGCCCACAGCCGGAACTCAAAGACCTGACCAGAGGCAGAAGCCTCCTCGCGCGTCCATGGCCCGGAGAACGGGTCAGGCATCGCGGGCAGGCGTGTCTCTCCGCGTGATTGCCAGGAAGGCGACGAATCCGAAGATCAGCACCCAGAGCGCGATGCTCACCGCCCCTTTGCCCAGATTCAGTCCGCCGACGTTTGCCGGCACCGCCAGCCAGTCCGCGAACGAAGCTCCCAACGGTCGAGTGATGATGTACGCGATCCAGAACGCGACGATCTCGTTCAGGCGCAGGAATCGATAGGCCAGACCCGGCAGCGCGATCAGGACGGCGAAGAGAATTCCCGACGCGAAGAAGCCCAACCGAAAAGTCACCGCGGTCATGTCGCCAACGGCCGTGCCCATCGCGAACGTCGCCAGCACCGCCGCCCAGTAGAACGCCTCGCGCCGCCGCGTGAAGATGCTGTGCACCGACAGCGTCCGCTCGCTCCAGTACCACAGGGCGAAGATCACCACCGTGCTGGCTGCGTAGAGCGTCGCCGAATACTGGTACGGCACGCCCATATAGATGTGGACGATCCCGGCGGCCATCGTGCCAAACACCGCGACCATCGATACCGCCAGCCAGTAGATCCACGCGTTGTACCGGTGCATGGCGAGTTGGATCAGCACGACCAGGCCGAGCACCGCGGCGGCGAGGATGACGACCAGGTACGGGTCGTAGGTGTGAACGAAATAATCGGACGTCGTCTCGCCCATCCCCGTCGTGAGCACCTTGACGACCCAGAAATAAACCGTGAGCTCAGGGACCTTCTTCGCGAGCGGCGTGTTGAGCCAGGAGAGCATCAGCCGCACAGGCGCTTGGCGACTTCGACGTAGACGTCGACGCAGCGCTCGACGGACGCCAGGTCGACCCATTCGACGTCCGCGTGGGCGCCTTCGCCGGACGGGCCATAGCAGACGGTCGGGATGCCGGCCGCATTCATCAGCGCCATGTCCATCCAGTAGGCGACGCCGATCTCCTCGGGGTTGCTGGCTGCTTCGGAGACCGCGCGCGCGAGAGGGTTGCCGGCAGCGACTTCAGAGGGCGGGCGCTCCAGCACGATTCGGGCGCCGGGGATCTCGTTGGTGACGTCCTCGCCGGGGACCGTCCGGCGCTCGATCTTCAGCACGCAGCGCGCCGGGTAGGTCGACCACTCCCGGCCGCCTTCGATCAGGGAGGCGTGGATCGAGCCGGTCCCAAGCAGCGGGTGGCGGCGGCTGACGCGAAGAGAGTTTTCCAACGCCTGGACACGGGTCAGCACCGGGCCCATCGCCGCGATCGCGTCCACACCGACGTCGGCTCGGGAGCCGTGGGCCGCGACCCCCGTCGTTTCCACCTCCAGCCACACGAATCCCTTGTGCGCCAGGCACAGGCGCAGCTCGGTCGGCTCCGTTACCAGGCCGAAGTCGGCGCTGAACTTTTCAAGCACGGCCGAGGTGCCAAGGGACGCGACCTCCTCGTCCGCGACGGCGCACACGACCAGGTCGCCCTTCAACTTCAACGACCTGGCTTCGCGCGCGGTCAGCATGATCGCCGCCAGCGACGCCTTCATGTCGTAGGCGCCGCGGCCGTGGACGCGGGCGTCTTCAACGCGGGGCGTGAATGCGTCCGACATCCCGCCCGCGCCCACCGTGTCCATGTGCGCGTTCAGCATCAGAGAGCGACCGGCGCCCGAACCCCGCAGCACACCGACCACCGATGGCCGCCCCGGCACCGGCTCGACCACGTCGACCTCGAGCCCTATGGCAGAAAGCCACCCCGCAACAAATGACGCGATCGCTCCCTCGCCCGAGCCGCCGGGCACCAGGTCCGGGTTCACCGACTCGATCCGAACCAGCTCGCAGATCAGGTCGGAGAGCCCTTCAGCCCCAGCCATAGCGAAACCTTAACTTGCCTTTTTCCTAGGCCGGACTACACTCCCAGACGCCGCATTCACGCGCAGGGACACGGGGTTCTAGGGAGGACTGGCTTATGTCTCGATTGGTGCGACGCGCGCTGATCATCGCCGCTGGCGCATCCACGTTGCTCGC
>Ga0207646_10007071_pt1 | contig 11479 bp, 7 predicted proteins | sample KBSK5502metaG_FD_184343 | JGI IMG/M metagenome (GOLD analysis project Ga0207646, IMG submission 184343) | Corn, switchgrass and miscanthus rhizosphere microbial communities from Kellogg Biological Station, Michigan, USA - KBS K5-50-2 metaG... | ecosystem: Host-associated > Plants > Roots >...
GTCGCGTTGCGTAAAAACAATATGCGATACGTTACAGGCACTTTTTAAGCGGTCTCCCTTGACCCTTTGTGTTGAGATTCTTCTCTCTTCAAAAGCTCAATTTGTCCCCGTTCAAGGTATACACTTGAACCGATGTTTTTCCCTGGAGGCGCAGGCTGGAGACTACCAGGCCCAGGCATAGGCTTCCGTGCGCGGGTCGGCCCCGGCGCTCAGCACTCCGGTCCCCACATCCACGACGATGGCCGCGTTGGCGCCCATCGACCAGGGCCTGGAGACCCGCAATTTGTGGCCTTTGGCGATCAGCGCTTGCCGCACCGCCTCGGGCACTCGCGCTTCGACCGACAGGTCGCCGGGGTACATCGTGTGCGGGAAGGGCGAGGCGGGGAAGCTGCGCGTGGACCAGCGCGGGGCTTCAATCGCCTGCTGGACGTCCATCCCGAACTCGACCATATTCAGGAACGTCTGCATCGTCCGCATGATCTGGTCGTCCCCACCAGGGCTGCCCATGACCATGTGCGGCTGCCCGTTCTTCATCACCAGCGTCCCTTGCAGCGTGCTGCGCGGGCGTTTCCCCGGCGCGAGCGCGTTGGCCTCGCCCGCTTCGAGCGAGTAGTAATCGCCGCGGCAGTTGAAGACGATCCCCGTCTCGCCCATCACCACCCCGGTCCCGAAGGCGCTGTGCAAACTCGGCGTGAGGGTGATCATATTGCGATCCTTGTCAACGACGGCGATGTAGCTGGTATCGCCCTCGTGGTCGGCCTCCCCTTTGGTCGTGACCTTGACCGGGCGGTCCAGCGGCGCGGTGTCCTTCATCAACTTCTCCGGCACGCCGGGCCGGAATTCGAGCGACGCTTGATTCGGGTCGATCAGCTTGCGGCGTGCGCTGGCGTAGTCTTTCGAGAGCAGGCCCTCGAACGGGATGCGGATGAAGTCCATGTCGCCCAGGTACTTGTCACGGTCGGCGAAGGCGAGCTTGAGCGCTTCAGCGCTGGTGTGAATGTAGGTGGCGCTGTTGTGCTTCATCGCCTTGAGGTCGTAGCCTTCCAGCAGATTGAGCGTGAAGAGTTCCGCTGGGCCCTGATTCGCCGACGGGTTTTTGTAGACCCGATAGCCGCGGTAATCGACCGAGACCGGCTCCTCCACTTTGGCCGTGTAGTTGGCGAAATCCTCGTAGCGGAACAGGCCGCCCTGCTCTTCGGAGAACTTTGCCAGCGCCCGCGCGATGTCGCCCTGATAGAAGCGGTCGCGGGCGGCCTTCAAGGCTTCGTGTCGCCCTTTGCCGGCCTGCTGTTTTTCGGCCTCCACCAGTTTCTTCAGCGTCCGCGCCAACTCCGGGTTGCGGAAGATCTCGCCCGGCTGCGGCGCCCGGCCGTTCGGGTAGTAGACCTTGACGCTGGAAGGATATTTGCGGAGCTTCTTCGAGCCTTCGATGGTGCGGGCCAGGCCGTTGCCGACGGGGAATCCGTTCTCGGCCAGATCAATGGCCGGCTCCAGTACCTGGGCGAAGCTCATCGTCCCCCAGCGGTCGAGCAGGAGGTACCAGGCGTCAACGATTCCCGGCACCGTGCCCGCGAGCAGCCCATCGCTTTGCGGGAGCTTGCCGCCGAGATGCTGCTGGTACCAATCAATGGTCGCCAGCCGCGGGGCCGTGCCTTCGGCATTGACCGAAAAGACCCGCTTGGCGCGGGCGTCATAGACCAGGATCACGGCATCGCTGCCGACACCATTCGCGGCGGCATCGACGATCCCGAGCACGGCCTGGCCGGCGACGATGGCGTCGAAGGCGTTGCCGCCCGCCTCAAGGATGCGCGCGGCGGCGCGCGTCGCCTCCGCCTTCATCGAAGCGACTGCATAATGGCGCCCCCGGATCACGGGCCGCATCGTTCTGGAAGTGGTTTCCGGTTCTCCATCCTGCGCCCGGCCGGTGGGCATGGGCACGAGGCTCAACAGCAGTAAGCAGACAATCATTTTGTGTGGGCTTCGCATAGTGACCTCGCTTTCTCGATCCTTTCTTCGGAGTAGCGAATTTATTCGCTGAGGCAGTCAACGACTGAAGTCATGACTATAAGGGAGCGCCAGCGCTTCCTTAATTCGATGCTCTTGCCCTATTGCGGGGCCTTGGGTGTTTCCAATTTCACGTCCTTGATCTCCGTGTAAAAGCGCTGATATTGACTGTAGGTGAAAGTCGAATCCTGGGAGACGTGATCGAACAGCCCCGGATAATCCGCCCCGTTGAGGCGCATCACCCGTGGCAGCCACACGCCTTCATTCAAGCGCATCATTTCGACGTAAACGGCCGGAGGTTTGACGCCTGATGGTGAAGCGGCATCCGCGTGCTGTGCGCCCTCCGCGCCTGGCCCCCAACCCGCGAGCCGCGTCACGATCCGGTCTTTCGCGTCGATCCAGATCGTGCCGCTGAGTCGCGCGATATATTTTTCATAGTCGTTGAATGGCGCGGCGCGGCGCGGCGTAAAGCTGAAGACCAGCATCTCGCGCCCGTCATGTTGTTCGCGTCGCAGCAGCGCGAGTTCGCACTCTCTGAGGAAAGTGTGTAGGTCGAGGGCCGCGCCCCCGCGCTTGATCCCGAGCATGCCAGGGTTGATCCCCATCCGGCCATACATCCCGAGGGGGAGCATCCCCGCCGCGTGACCAGTGTTTGCCTCGGGCCGCGGCGTGGCGCTGCGCGCGATTTTCTGCTCCTCTTTTTCGAGGCGCTCACCGGCCCGCAGCCGCTCCTTCTCTAACTCGGCTGGCGGCACGGGAACGTCGTCATGGCTCGTCAGCAGGAGTATGCCCCGTACGTGCATGCCGCTCTTCAAAGTTGGGATGTAAACCTCGAAGGTGCGCGTCTCTTCTTTGACCTGTCCCTTCTTATCCTTCTCGCGTTTCGCGAACTTCAGGACGTAGGTGTACTCATTCATCATGTCGCCAGCGCCCTTGCAGTCCGCCTCTTTCGCCAGAGCGGGGATATCAACCTGGCCTTCGATTGAAGCCGAGGCGACCGACTCGCAAATTTTCGGGATCGCCGCCGCGCGTTTCCCAGCCTCGACGCGCACATTTTGCGCGACCACCGGGGAGACCGAGATGATGGCCAAGAGCATGGCTTGGCTCATGCTTGTCAAGCAGTTCAGTCGCATATAGCCTCTGATGATACTGCTGGCGAATTCAACCCCTGTCCGACAAGCTGCCAGCTTGTCGCCGTCTCGGTTGACCAACCATTGGGTTAACGACCACGCCCGCGACAAGCTGGCAGCTTGTCGGACAGGCAAGCGCGCTTGCCTGAATTCGCCAGCGGTATCTCTGATAGATGCAGTCCGGGGAGCGTGAGCGACCTGGCGCCTGCGAGAAGCGCCTCTGGCGAGGCGTTCACGCTCCCCGGACTGTACCAGCACCTTCGATGCGATAAAGGTGCGTCTTCGTCCTGAGAAAGAGGGCCTGGCCCGAGGCCGCTGGCGAGGCCATGAAGCCTGAGGCGAGCGTGTTTCTCGCCAAGACTTCATACGTGCGCGCCGCCTTCAGCACCGTCGTTTCCCCCTCCTGGTTGAAGCAATAGACGCGCCCATCGGCGTACAGCAGCGAGGCGGCGAACTCTCCGCCGAGGCGCTGTTTCCAGACCTCCTTCCCCGTCACGGCCTCCAGGCACGTGACGACGCCGCTGTCGCTGACCATAAAGAGCAGGTCGTCCGCCAGCAGCGGCGACGGCATCCGGGGCACTCCCCGATTGGTTCTCCACGCGACGTGTGTGTCGGTGACGTCTCCCCGGCCATCGACGCGGAGGGCCAGGAGTTCCGTCTGGCCGAAGCCGCTGGTGATAAAAGCCAGCCGGTGGCCGAAGACGGGGCGCGCGGAGGAGGAGTAGCCGGGGACGCTGACTTTCCACAGCTCGCGACCGCTCCGCGGGTCGTAGCCGTAAGTAGCCTTTGATCCCGCGCTGATCATCTGGCTCTTCCCATTGACCTCGATGACGAGCGGCGTGCTGAACGCTTTGCGCATATCCCCCTCGGCAATCGGCCGCCCGTTAGGCCCAAGGTCATTCCACTCCGTCGTGCGGTCGGTTTTCCAGACCGTCCGCCCGGATTTTTTATCGAGCGCGACCAGGTATTGAAGGTCTACCCCGTCCATCGTCAGGATCAAGAGGTCTTGGAACAGAATGGGGGAAGAGCCGGGGCCGCGGAAGTGGCGGCAGGCCAGGTCTCGGCGCTCCCATAGGACCTGGCCGGTGGCCGTGTCCAGGCAGGCCGTGCCGTAGCTGCCGAAGTGGACGTAGACCCGGCCCGGTTCGATCACCGGCGACGGCGAGGCGTAACAGTTGACGCTGTTGCCGAGCGGCTCGGGGGTGTCAGCGTGGAACAACTTCTGGTTGAAGCGGACCCGGCCGGTGTCCGCCTCCACGCAGAGCGCGAAAAAGTCGTGACCGTCCGGCGTGGCGGTGGTCAGCCAAACCTGCCCGCCCATCACCACCGGCGTTGACCAGCCGCGATGCGGGATGGGGGTCTTCCATTTCACATTCTCGGTCTCACTCCAACGGAGCGGGAGGCCAGTTGGCTTCTTCCCAGCGGGGCCTGAAGCCTGGCCGGTACCCCGCGGGCCACGAAACTCTGGCCAGTCCGGCCGAGCCACAGACTGGGCAAGCAGCAAGAAGCAGGCGATCAAATAGCAACAGTTGCCCATCGTTCAATCTCCCTGAGCCACAACGTAATCATGATCGGCCATGATCGGCAGCCGCCACACTAACACACTTCATTTTCCATTTTCCATTCGTCATTCACCATTTGTCATTGATCGAGCGACTCACCAGGCAATGATCAATGAAGCCGGGTCAGTACCGGGAGCGGTAGCGACCGGGTCTTCCCGGAGTGCGCGCCTTATGAGTCCACCCGGTCGCTACCGCTCCCGGTACTGACCCGATTTGCTCGCTCAGGTGGCCCTGGGGCTGAGTATTTCTGCCGGTCTACTTAAAATCTTCTTCCAGGACTCTGTCCAGCGTCGCGACCAGCAAGTCAGCGTCGGCGTCGGAGAAAGGCATGGGCGGCCGGACCTTGAGCACATTGTGGTACGGCCCGTCCGTGCCGAGCAGGATGCCATGCTCCCGCAGGCGGTTCGTGACAAAAGATGCCTCTTCCGACGCGGGCTCAAGCGTCTCCCGGTCGCGCACCAGTTCGATGCCGAGGAAGAGGCCCGACCCGCGCACGTCGCCGATGATCGGGTGGCGATCCGCCATCACTCGCAGGCTCTCCAGCATTCGCTCGCCGACGCGTAGCGCGTGTGCTGGCAAATCCTCTTCGAGAACCACCGCCAGCACCGCCAGCCCGATGGCGCACGAGACCGTGTTGCCGCCGAAGGTGCTGAAGAATTCCATGCCGTTGTCGAACGAGGCGGCGATCTCGGGCGTGGTGACGACGGCGCCGATCGGGTGGCCGTTGCCGATGGGCTTGCCCAGCACCACGATGTCCGGCACGACGCCCTGCGCCTCGAAGCCGTAGAAGTGTGTGCCGATCCGCCCGTAGCCCGTCTGCACTTCGTCGGCGATGCACACCCCGCCCGCCTCGCGCACGTGCCGGTAGACCGCGGCCAGATAACCTTCGGGAAAGACGATCTGTCCGCCTACGCTAGGCAACGATTCGGCGATATATCCCGCCAGACCCGTGCTGCTCCGCACCAGGCGCTCAATGATCTCAAGCACGTGCTGCGCGTATTTCTCTCCGGCCCGCGGGTCGTCGCGTTTGTACGCCCCGCGGTAGGTGTCAGGAATCGGCGCGGTGTGAACCCAGGGCGGAGCACCTTTGCCTCCGGGGCCACTGTGTTTGTATGGGCTGAGGTCAATGAGCGCGTTCGTGTGGCCGTGGTAGGCAGCCTCCAGCACGATCATGTCGCGCTGGCCTGTGTGCACGCGGGCGAGGCGCAGCGCCAGTTCGTTGGCCTCGCTGGCGGAGTTGACGAAGAAGCAGACGCCGAGCGGACTGGGGAGCGTTGCTGAGAGCTTTTCGGCGTAGCGGTTGATGAGGTCATGCAGGTAGCGCGTGTTGGTGTTGAGCACCCCCATCTGCTCCTGCCCCGCTTTGACCACACGCGGGTGGCAATGCCCGACGTGGGGCACGTTGTTGTAAGCGTCGAGATATCGGCGGCCTTCCTCGTCGTACAGATACTGCATCCAGCCGCGGACGATCTTGACCGGCTCTTGATAGGCCAGGCTCAGATTTCTTCCGACCAGTTTGCGGCGCCGCGCGAGCGTTTCAGCTTGACTCGGCTCGGCCGGCGGGAAGCGATGCGCCGGGATGCCGAGGATCAAGTTCGGGTCGGGCGACAGGCTCCGCCAGATTTCACGCTGGCTGGCGCGCCCCACGCCGGGGAAGTCACAATCGAGGCCGAGCAGGTCGGTGATGAGCTGTAGATGCAGGTGCGGCGTCCATCCGCCGTTGACCTCCGGCGTTCCGAGCGCCGCTAGCCGTTCCCCCTTGGCAATGGGTTGGCCGACGCTCAAGCCTACGAGCGATTCTGCGCTCAGATGGCCGTACAGGGTGTAGAACGTGTGGCCGCCCTCCGTGCTGTGCTTCAGAATGATGACCGGGCCGTAGTCCTGCGGGGAGGCGTTATTGGCGAAAGCATGCACTGTGCCCGCCAGTGGCGCATAGACCGGCGTGCCGGCTTCGGCGAACAGATCGATGCCGAGATGAATCATGCGTGGCTCGCCCGTCGCGGCCTGGCCGGCGGCAAACGCCGGCGCGATGTAGAGCAGCCGCGGTTCGTCATAGCGGCCGACGCCGATCCTGGCGCCCTCCTGAGCCATCGCGGCGAAGAGGCGCCGAGTCAATTCAGGTTCGGCATTCTCTTGCGGGTCGCCACTGACGAGCGGGCTCGCGATGCTTAGGTCAAAGACGACCAGCGGCTCGACGCGCAGGTCAGCGCCTAGCACCGGCGCGAAGGTGTGCGCCCGCAGCCAGCCGGTCACAGACTCACTTGACGGCGCGGGCGGCCAACCGCAAGCGTGGCGGAAGACCGCTTCGGCCAATCGGGGAGGGACCTGTGCGAGCACGGGCAGCGTCTCGCGGATCTGCCGCTGGCTGATGCCGAGGTAGTCGTTGTCGGGTCGGTGCTGTTGTTGATGCGCCGCCAGGCAGACGCTCATGCACAGCCGCAGGCACACGAGTCCGAACAGTGCCGCGATTTCATCTTCGGTGAGCGCATACTCCGCATGATAGCCCTGCACCACGTGCGCCGCGGCCGCGAGCGGGTCCGGCTGGCCGAGGATGGCGTAGGCGATTGCCACCGCCAGGTCCCCGACGGTGTAGCTGTGGACCATATCACCGAAGTCGATCAACCCGACGACGCGCTCGTGACGGCTGTAGAGATCGCTCCCGCCGCCGACCAGGACGTTATAATCGTTCGCGTCGTTGTGAATCGCGCTGGTGCGCAGATGTGGGAGCAGCGGCGCGACGCTGAGGTCAAAATCGGCCGCGAGCTTGCCGATCAGTCTTCGCCATGCTCTGTCCGGGATGAGCCCTTCGTGCTCCCGAATCACCCGCAACCCGTTGGCGAGGTCCCAGTGAAAGTCGCGGTGGATAGCCGGGTGGTCGAAGCTCGCCAGCGCGCGATCCACCTGCCCCAGGCTGCGGCCCAGGTGGTCAAGTAATTCCGGCGAATGACGCTTAAGGCTGCCGAACGGGACGCCCGGCAGATACGTCACCAGGCGCACGAAATGATTGGCGCCGGCCGGCGATTGAATCCTGGCCATCGCCTCGCCGGCTTGAGTCGGCACGACGCGCTGGCAAAGCGGTGTGTGTCGCGCGAGGTGCGTCAGAGCCTGATGCTGGGCCTCGAGCAGGTCGCGGCCTTCCAGCGCGTTGGCGATCTTGAGGACGAAGCTCCCGCCGGACTCGGTCTGGAGCAGGAAGTTTTGATCTCGCTCGCTGGGCAACGGGGCGGCCGTTGAGCACAGGCCGTAGAGTTCCTGCGCCAGTTGACTGGCCTCTGAGGCGCTGAAACGCGGGCTGTGTTTGAGTAAAGACATAAATTCTTCTTCGACCTTCGAGGCCCCGCTCGCTCACACTCGCGGGACTGTCCCAATGATCCTCACTTTGTTTCCGAAGCTCAGTTGCCAGCTGCACTTCAGGTTGTCGTCTATGGCCGGAAGCGCCGAAGTGGAGCGGCTTCAGGACCTGATTGCTGAAAGGCACAAGCGCTGATGCCCGAGCCTCGGCTTGCACTAGCCTAATTGATAATGGGCCAGATGCAAGGGCTGCGGCCCCAATTTGCGCTGAGTCAGTAGATCGATCCATTCTGCCTGTACAAGCGGATGATCGCTCGACGAGGTTTGACCGTGGCCAGATTCAAGAGTTCGCCAGGTTTTCCGATGGCTTGTTGAAAGAGGAGAGGGCGGCACGTGCGGCGTTCACTTATCATCCGGAGTGATAGCCAGGTGGAAGGGCAAGTCAATCGGCTTGAGATGATCAAGCGAGGGAGGGACGGCCGGGTCGAATTCGAGCTGTTCACGGTCACGGATGCCCGTGCAAAACTGAACCGACTTTATCCCTCACTTCCAGCCTGAAGGTCTGCTAGGAAATCGGAGCGCCAGGCGGCCCGATATCAATCGGATGATCCGGAGACACGTCGACCACGCCCGGAACGCTTCGCAGCCGCTCAGCGTTTTGGGGGTGGGCGGAACCGGTCACAGTGCCCGTGAACTCCAGGACTTGATCCACGTCGAGGCCCGCCGCCCTGAGGTCATGAGCCACCTCGTGAATCGGGCGATCGCCGGAAACCGTGATCACCATCGGTTGCTTCGTTTTCTTCGCCATGATGCTCCTTCAAGGACTGTCGATTGACTCGTCACATGTGCCGCGCCGAAGGTCGTCCACCGGCGCGGCTCATGCTTCAGGCGGTTATGGAGCTTGGACGAGGCCGGCGCCCACGTCACTGGCCGGGAACGGTAGATGCTTCGCCGTAGCGATCAGTTTCGCCCGCAGGGCCGTTCCCCGGAGGGCCGGGTTGCTTTGAGCCCAGAGCGAGGCGCACCCTGAAACGTGCGGTGTTGCCATGCTAGTGCCGCTGATTGTGTTGTGCAAGGTCGGTCTCGGCCAAGACGAAAAGACGTTCACGCCAGGCCCGGCAATGTCCACCTTGCCGCCGTTGGAGAAGATAGCGACGTTGAGTGCACTGTCTATGGCGGCCACTGACATAATGGTGGGCGAGTTCGCTGGCGCACCCGCCGGGGCGATAAGGCCAGGGCGATGGCTGTCATTTCCGGCTGCCGCGATAATCAAACAGCCGGCGGCCAAAGCCGCCGTGCCGGCTGCGGTGTAGGACGGCTGCGGGGGGGCAATGGCGCGAAGTGACATGGAGATCACTTGACACCTGTTGGCAATGGCCCAGTTGATGCCCGCCAGGGACTGCGCCTGGGTCCCTCCCCCCGCATTGGTCAGCACTTTGCCAACGAAAATCTGCGTCCGGAATCCGATTCCGTAGCGCGGAATTGGACCGGCCGGGGCCTGCGGACCGCAAGCGGTACCGGTGGTGTGGGTTCCATGGCCGTGGAGATCCTGCACGGGCTGTCCGACGAAGCTGTTGGTGACGAATGAGCGGCCCACGAACTCAGGGTGGCCGAGATCGAAGCCAGTATCGAGAACCGCCACTTTAATCCCGCTGCCATTGAAGCTACTGGGCGGCACTTTGCACGCGCTGAGACCCCAGGTCACGCCCGCTACCGCTGGCGTAACCTCAGCTTGTTCCGCTGCTCCCGGTTCGCCGAGATCCGCGTAAATCGTCTGGGCTGCCCGGAGAAAGCCTTTTAAGTAGTCGTTCGGACTAATCCCAGCCGCGAACACGAAATATTCCGGATCGATCGAATGCACAGGGCTGTCTTCGGCAATAGTGGCTTCGGCAGTCATGCCACGCGCGGTGGCCGCCTCGCCGCTCACCAGGGCAACGCCGATCTCGGGAAACACAACCGCCTCTGCATCACCGGTCTGCTCAAAGCTGACAGCCTGGTTTTCGAAGTCGCGTGCGTCCGCGACACGAAAGCCTTTCTGCGACTGCAGAGACTGCAATCCGGCCTCCGCCGCGCCTTCCTTGAAGGTTATCAAGTAACGTCCCGTTTTCGAGGTGTCGCCACCTCGTTCGAGAGCCGCGAGTAATAGATCATCTGTGCTCGTTGAGAGCCGTTGAGCTGCCACGCTCGCCTTTTTTGTTGGGGTCTTCTTTTTTGCCATGTTTCTCTCCTTTGACGTGATATGAGCCGCGCGGCCAGCTTGATGATCCTCATCACTGCCAATCGCGCGGGCACGGTGACGACATCTAAATCGGGAGACGCGACCTGGGCACAGGCGAGCCTGACGAAAGCCAATCGGCAAACGCCATCAGGTCGGCGCCTGTACGGGTGTCGGCTGTGACGATCTCGCGCATGAAAGTTGCTTTGAGATTTATCTCAGGCAGCTTTTTCCTTTCAGGATTGAACCGTGGATTGTGACATCCAAAGCCTCCCCCAACTTAGAGTGAGATTTCCGGAAAAAGCTTTCGCCTGATCCACGCAATTTCATGAAGAAATAATCGGAGTTGAAAGATTGTTCCTGCTCACAGCGGTGTTCACTTGAGTGAACAGTGATCGTTCACCGGCAGAGGTCCAGCAAACTTTCGTAGCCGTTCAGGGAGGGGGATAAAGCACAGGAGAGCCTTTTCTCCGGCGTGTGCCCGAGGCCGGTTTGGTCGCCACGATCATGCCAGTCGCCCAATTCATTTTGGTGAGCACCAGCTCGGCGCGCTGCTCCAGCCGCGCAATTAAATCACTGACTTTCGCCGCGTGTCCTTCGGGCCAGTTGGGCTGTGGCAGCATGTCATCGAGCACATAGAGGCCTCCCCGCCTGAGTAAGCGCAGCGCGTCTTCAAGCTGGTGGTATTTCCCCGGCCAGGTGTCGGCGAAGATCAAGTCAAACTGTGCCGGCTCGGCGCGGCCCAGCCAGACGCCAGCATCCTCGTGGTGAAAGCTGACCCGAGAGTCACTTCCGAGATGCTTTACCGCGATGGCCAAGACCGCCCGGTCCTGCTCGATGGAGATGAGCCGCGACTCTTCATCCATCCCGTCCAGCATCCAAGCCGTCGCCACCCCGGTTCCGGTGCCGAGCTCCAGGAAACTACCGGCGGGTTTCGCCGCGACCAGTGTGCGCAGCAGCGAGCCGGTCAAGAAGTCGGAAGCCAGACCAAAGCCCAAAGCTTTGGTCTCCGCCTGGATTGGCTCTAGCTGGGCAGGGTAATTCAGATGCTCCTGATCGTTCATTGCCCGAAGCCTGGTCCTATAGCAGCCTGGGAGCGCAGGCATCCTTGCCTGCTTGACTTCGCATCAGGCGTATTCCGGAGACCAGCAGGCAAGGATGCCTGCGCTCCCAGGGCTCAGGCACCTGCGACCCGCTATAAAAATGCCGCCGAGTTCATTGCCCGAAGCTTTTGAGGCCGTCAATCCGGTAGGCGGTCAGATTCCCTTCGTGCTTGG
>Ga0207646_10007072_pt1 | contig 11478 bp, 6 predicted proteins | sample KBSK5502metaG_FD_184343 | JGI IMG/M metagenome (GOLD analysis project Ga0207646, IMG submission 184343) | Corn, switchgrass and miscanthus rhizosphere microbial communities from Kellogg Biological Station, Michigan, USA - KBS K5-50-2 metaG... | ecosystem: Host-associated > Plants > Roots >...
GACTTGCCCACCGGTCCCTTGATCGTGTGCATGTACGGCTTGGTGCTGGCCGTCGCGGGCTTGTTGCGCAAGCTGGGCGTGGGCAGTGTGGCGGACATCACCGCGCCGGCGGGAACTCCAAGTTGAGTTGTACGTAACAGTGTTCGCGATGCGCAGACGTTCGCCCGCCGTTCGAGCCTCGTGGCTCCTCGCTACCGCCCTGCAGCTGTTGCTGCCGGGCGCCGCCGCGTGGGCGGACGCCCGCCTGGACGCCGCCGGCGCCCATGCCACCGCGCACATCGAGTCGCACACCGCCAAGAGTTGCGCGCGCATCCACGCCCCGGATTGCGCGCTCTGCCACTTCCTCACGGCCCCCGCCCTCACGGGCCGGGCCATCCTGCTCCGTCTCGATGTCGCCGCCCGCGAGGCGCCGCGTCCCGTCGACCAGGCGGGTACGGCGCACGCGCTCGCTCGACCTCACCCGCAACCTCGAGCCCCTCCCGCGCTCTCCTAGCGACGCCGCGATCCGCGCGCGTCGCCCGCACGTGAACCGATCCGCTCGTCGTCCCGTCCTTGGGGCTGGCGCCGGATCAAGGACCACTCACTCACGTCTACGGAGAGCGCATGAACTCGAAGGTCCTATATCCAACTCTGGTGGTGGCGTGGCTCGTCGCCGCCGGATTCACGACTCCTCCGCCGGCCGACGGCGACATCGGTGGATCGGTGGCCGACAGCGCGACGGGCACACCGTTGCCCGGCGGTGAGGTGCGCATCCTGCGGGGTGGCAACACCATTGCCGCCACCACCACCGATGCCTTCGGCCGCTACGTGATCCACAACGTGCCCGCCGGATCGTACAGCGTCGAAGTTCGCTACCTGGGTTACCGCTCGGACACGCAGAGCGTCTTCATAGGGGTGGCGGACGCCCTCGCCCGCGCCGACTTCCACCTGGTCTCCCTCCCGATCAATCTGTCGGCGGTGGAGGTGACCTCGGCCGTGCCGCTCGCCGTCGACACGCGGACCGGCAACCAGATCTTCAAACAGAACGACTACCACGGTGCGCCTACCAACACGACGTCCCAGATCCTGCAGCAGTCGATCGTGGGGGCCGCCCGTGCGCCCACGGGCGAAGTCCACATCCGCGGTCAGCACGCCGAGTACACGTACTACGTGGACGGCGTCCCCGTCCCCGCGGGGATCTCGGGCAGCTTGAACGAGCTGTTCGACCCGCAGGTCGTGAACCAGATCGACTTCCAGACCGGTGGGTGGGATGCTGAGTATGGCAACAAGAACGCCGCGGTCGTCAACGTCACGACACGGATCCCCTCGGGCGGGTTTCACCTCGACGCATCCGGCTACGGCGGGTCGTTCTCGGCGAACGGCCAGGGAATCAACCTGAGCACCAATGCCGGGAAGTGGGGTTTCTTCTTTTCCGGAGCCCGCCAGAGCACGGACATGCGGCGGGAGCCGCTCGTGTTCGACACGCTCCACAATAAGGTCGAGAACTTTCACAACGACGGCACCGATCTCTTCGGCTTCGGCAAGGTGCAGTATGTCCCCTCCGATCGGGACGTCCTGAACCTGGACGTCGATCGCTCACGCACCCGCTTCGCGGTGCCGTTCGACTCGGCCAATGGGGTCATCGACGATCACCAACAGGATGTGAACGGGTTCGTCAACCTTGGCTGGCGCCACCGGTTCGCCGAGAGTACCTCAGGCGAGGGCCGCGAGTCAGAGCTGTTTACGGGCGCGTTTTTCCGCGACGGGAGTCTGAACTATACGCCGGGCCTCACGGACTCGGCGACGTTCCAGTTTCCCGGCGACACGAACCATTACATCATCTCGGAAGACCGGAATTTTCGTACGGTCGGCGTCAAGCTGGACTACACCCTGCAGCCGCATCACGGGCTCGAATTCAAGTCCGGCGTCCTCGCGTCGTACACCAGCGGGCACGAGGACTTCTCGTCGGTCACCAACAACGGCGCCCCCGGGCCCGCGTCGAACTCCGATCTCAAGGGAAGCGACGTCGGCGTGTACGCCCAAACCGCGGTTGCGCCGTCGGACCATTGGGAGCTCCGGATGGGACTGCGGTTCGACAACCACAACGCGCCGTTTGCGGGCAACCGCAATCAGCTGAGTCCGCGAGTGAAGCTGAGCTTCTTCCCGGACCCGGCCAACACGTTCTGGGTGTACTACGGTCGGCTGTTTCTGCCCACGAACGTGGAAGACCTGCGTGCCATTACCAGCACGGCCCAGGGCGGCGTGGCCGCGGAGCCCACGATTCCGGAGCGCGACGACTTCTACGAGGTGGGGTACGTGCACCGCTTTCCGATCGGCGTGGTCACCAAGCTCTCAGCCTACCACAAGCGGAGCAGCCCGGGCATCGATGACGCGACCATCCCCGGGACCGCGATCCTGACTTCGGTGAACATCGGACGTGTCCGAATCACGGGAGTCGAGGGCGTGGTCGAGATCCGGCCGCAGGGGCCGGTCTCTGGCTACGTGAACGTGGCGCTGAACCACGCCTACGGCTTCAAGGGAATCAGCGGTGGGTTCTTTCCGGCCGACACGACGTCGGCACCGTTCGATCTCGACCACGACCAACGCTTGTCGGGTGCCGCCAGCGTGGTCTATTCCGCGCGCGGGTTCTATCTGTCCGCGACCGGGATCTATGGTAGCGGCCTCACGAACGGGAACAGTCCCGACTCGACGTACGGTACGGGGCTGTTCGACTTCAACAAGTCGATCAAGGTCGACCCCAACTTCATCATGAATGCGAGCGCGGGATACGCTTTCGCCGTGGGCGGGACGGTGTTCAGACCGCAGATCTACGTCGAGAACGTGTTCGATCATAAGTACGCGCTCAAGGGTCCGTTCTTCAGCGGAGCATCGCTGGGGCGGCCGCGGAGCGTGCAGCTGCGGATGAACATCGGAGCCTGAGGATCATCACGAGATGCCAGCGCGGAGGTCGAGATGAGGTATCGCACGGCGGAACGAATCGTCACATGGGCGCTCCTTGCCACGGCCGCATGCAGCGGTGACAACACCGGTCCGAGCGCACCGACGTGCAGCTCCGCGCTGGCAACTCAGGTCGTGTTGGCCGTCGGGGCATACACATCAATCGATCCGGGGTCCGATGCGGGATGCGTCACCGTGGCGGCTAACGCTTCGGCCATCGACTCGGCGGAATACCTCCTTGTCCCGCAGTCGGCGAGCGTCTCGCCGGGGGCGTCCTCGCCCTTCCGCCTGCAGGCCGTCTCGCTGCAACCCGCCGCGGCGTTCGCGATGGCGGCGCCACTACCCTCACCGCCATCGCAGCGTTCCGCCGCGCTGTCGTTCGACTGGTTCCTCAGACGCGCCGCGGCGACCCGGGCGTATGGCGCCCCACCCGCCCCCTCCGCCGGGCCGCTCGTCGCGCTCACCCCGCTCGTCGTCGCGGCCGGTCCGCCTGCGCTGGGCAGCCTGCGGGCATTTAAAGTGTGCGGCAACCTCACCTGCTCTGCTTCGGCCTTCAAGACCGTGGGGGCACGGGTCCAGAGCCTGGGGGCGCACATCGCCGTCTATGTCGACACGCTCGCGCCCGCGAACGGGCTCACCACCACGGACCTTGACTCGCTCCGGAACGTGTTCGACGGTCGGCTATATCCGCTCGACACGGTGGCGTTCGGTCGCGAATCCGACGTCGACGCGAACGGCGTGGTGATCGTTCTAATGACGGGTGTGGTGAACGCTCTCGTCACCAAGACCCAGTGCAACACCTCAGGATACATCGCGGGCTTCTTCTTTCCCGCCGACCTCGATCCGGCCATCCGAACGCAGTACAACAACGGGGAGGTGTTCTATTCCATCGTGGCGGACCCGTCGGGCACGCTCAGCTGCGCGCACAGCGCGGCGGGGGTGATGAGCTCCACGCCCGTGACCTTTACGCACGAGTTCCAGCACATGATCAACTTTACACAGCACGTGCTGGTGCAGGGCGGGAACACCGAAGAAGGCTGGCTGGACGAGGGCTTGTCGAAATACGCCGAAGAGCTGGGGGGACGGAGCTATCTCCCGAGCGATTCGGCGTCGTTCAGCCAGTACGCGTTCAACTCGGTGCTCGACGCGTACAAGTATCTGTCGGCACCGGGCTCGAGCCCACTTCTGATCCCCTTCGACAATGGCACGCTCGCGGACGTCGGCGCCAGCTGGCTGTTCGTGCGCTATGCGGTAGACCAGTACGGTGATTCGCTGCCCCGGAAGCTCGTCCACGGCTCGTTGACGGGCGCGGCCAACGTGGCCGCACAGATGGGGCAGCCGTTCGACGCCGTGGTGACGCGGTGGGCATTGGCCAACTGGGTGTCGGACCTCCCGGGCTTCACGACGCCACCGGAGCTCACCTACACCTCGTGGCATTTTCGTCACACTTTCGCGTCGCTCCACGTGCAGGACCCTGCGGACTTCCCGCTCCCCTTCCCGCTGGTCCCCACGGCCGGCGCCGCAAGCGCCGTGAACTTGACGGGAACGCTGCAAGCGGGCTCAGGCACGTACGAGCGCGCCCTGCAAGCACCGAGCGGCCCGGCCTTCTCGCTACGCTTCAGCCGGGATGGCAGCACCGCGCTGCCGAGCTCGATCGCCTCGCGACTGAGCATGATTCGGCTCCGGTAACCGCCCCGCGCTTGACAGCGCCACCCTCGGGGCATAGCATAAGTCCTTCACAAAAAAGGACTTGTGTCCTCGATGTCGATCCGTCGCCAGGAGGCCCTCGACTACCATTCGCAGGGTCGTCCTGGGAAGATCCAGGTCTCGCCTACCAAGCCCTTCAAGAACCAGCGGGACCTGTCCCTCGCCTACACTCCGGGGGTGGCGGAGCCGTGCCGGGAGATCGCCGCCCGGCCGGAGGAGGCCTACACCTATACGGCCAAGGGGAACCTCGTGGCCGTGGTGACTAACGGGACCGCGGTGCTCGGCCTCGGGAATATCGGCCCGCTGGCGGGCAAGCCGGTGATGGAGGGCAAGGGGATCCTCTTCAAGGCGTTCGCCGACATCGATGTGTTCGACCTCGAGGTGGGCTCGGAAGACCCCGAGGACATGATCCGATTCTGTCGACTGCTCGAGCCGACCGTGGGGGGGATCAACCTCGAAGACATCCGCTCCCCCGATTGCTTCTACATCGAAAAGACGCTGCGCGACACCCTCTCCATACCAGTGTTTCACGACGACCAGCACGGCACGGCGATCATCACGGGCGCGGCGCTGCTCAACGCCCTGGAGCTAGTGAAGAAGGACATCGGGAGCGTCCGGGTCGTGTTCGCGGGCGCCGGCGCCGCGGCCATCGCCACGGCGGAGCACTACGTGCGCCTCGGCGTGCCGCGCGAGCACATCACGTTGTGCGACCAGCAGGGCGTGGTGCACGCCGACCGGAGCGACCTGGACGAGTACCGGCGGCGGTTTGCCGTCCGAGGGAAAGCGCGCACCCTCGCCGAGGCCTTGAAGGACGCGGACGTGTTCGTCGGGCTGTCGGTGGGCGGGATCGTCAGCGGGGAGATGCTCAAGGGCATGGCCAAGCGCCCGATCGTGTTCGCGCTCGCCAACCCCAATCCCGAGATCTCGCCGGAAGAGGCCCGCCAGGCGCGCAGCGACGCGATCATCGCGACCGGACGGTCGGACTACCCCAATCAGGTCAACAATGTCTTGGGCTTCCCGTTCATTTTTCGCGGCGCCCTCGACGTGCGCGCCAAGAAGATCAACGAGGAAATGGAGATGGCAGCCACGCGGGCGCTCGCCGCGCTCGCGAAGGAAGAAGTCCCCGATGCGGTGATGCGCGCGTACGGGCTCGAGCGCCTCCGCTTCGGTCCTGACTACCTCATCCCCAAGCCGTTCGATCCCCGCGTGCTCCTGTGGGTCGCGCCGGCCGTGGCCTGGGCGGCGGTGGGCTCGGGGGTCGCGGGGCGCGTGATCGACGTGGACGAGTACCGCGCGGAGCTGGACGCCCGCCTAGGGCGGGCGCGTGAGGTGATGCGCGGTTTGTCGAGCCGTGCCCAGACGGCGGCGCAACGCATCGTTTTCCCCGAAGGCGAGGATCCCCGCATCCTCAAGGCCGCGCGCATCCTCGCGGACGATGGCGTGGCGGAGCCGATCCTGCTGGGCGACCCCGATGCTATCCGCCGCGAAGCGGACGACGCGGGGGTGACGCTCGAGGACATTACGCTGGCGAACCCACGGGTGAGTGTTCACCTCGAGACGTTCGCCCAGGAGCTGTGGGAGCGCCGGCGTCGCAAAGGGATCACGCTGCGCGAGGCCCGCAACCGGGTGGTCGATCCGCTGTACCACGGGCTCCTTATGCTCCGCGCCGGACAAACCGATGCGGTGGTGGTCGGGGTCGACATGTACTACCCCGACGCGATGCGCCCGGCGCTCGAGGTGATCGGCGCGGAACCCGGGCGCCGGCACGTGAGCGGCATCTACATGCTCGTGCTCCCGCAACAGACGTTCTTCTTCGCCGACTGCACGGTCAACATCGATCCGGACGCCGAGACGCTCGCGGAGATCGCGTCCGCAACGGCCGAGTTCGTCGGGCGGCTGGGGATCGAGCCTCGCGTGGCCCTGCTCTCGTTCTCGAACTTCGGCTCGGTGCGTCATCCGGCAGCCGAGAAGGTGCAGCGGGCCGTGGCGCTGCTGCACGAGCGCGAGCCGGCACTGCAGGCGGACGGCGAGATGCAGGCCGACACCGCGGTGGTGGAGCGGATCCTGACCAAGACGTATCCCTTCTCCAGACTACGCGGCCCGGCCAACGTGCTCATTTTCCCGAACCTGGACGCGGCGAACATCAGCTACAAGCTGCTCAGCCGGGTCGGCGGCGCGGAGGCTATCGGCCCCATCCTGGTGGGGATGGCACAACCTGTGCATGTGCTGCAGCGGGGCTCCGACGTAAACGATATCGTGAACATGGCCGTAATTGCCGCTGTAGACGCGCAGGAGCACGGGCGGCGTTCCCGCGCCTGAACTCATCGATCGGAACCGAACGCATGACCGCGCATGCCACCCGCCCCGCCGAACGCAAACGGGCCTCCGCGTTGGAGGCCGCGGGCCTCACGCCCCAGCGCGCCGTATTCTGGAACCTCGGGCCACCGGAGCTCTACGAGCATGCGGTGCGTCGCGCCGAGGGCGTGATCGCCGAGGGTGGGGCGTTCTCCGCCGTAACCACTCCCCATACCGGTCGCAGCCCGAACGACAAGTTCATCGTGCGCGAGCCCGCCTCGGCGGACGAAATGTGGTGGAACCGGGGCAACCAGCCGCTCGAGGCCGACGCGTTCGAGCGACTCAAGGCGTCGCTGCTCGCGCACCTCGCCGAGCAGGAGCTGTTCGTGCGCGACCTGTTCGCCGGCGCCGACGCGGAACACCGCTTCGGCATCCGGTTCGTCACGCCGAACGCCTGGCACGCCCTGTTCGTCTACAACATGTTCCTGCGCCCCACCGCCGCGGACCTCGCCGCCTTCACCCCCGCCTGGACCGTGCTCCACGCCCCCGAATTCCACGCCGATCCCGCAATCCACGGGACCAAGTCGGGCACGTTCGTGGTCATCCATTTCAGCCAGCGGACGATTCTGATCGGCGGCACGCGCTACGCGGGTGAGATGAAGAAGTCGGTGTTTACCATCCTCAACTACCTGCTGCCCAAGCGCGGCGTGCTCTCGATGCACTGCTCCGCCAATCTCGGCCGGGCAGGCGACGTCGCGCTGTTCTTCGGCCTGTCGGGCACGGGGAAGACGACGCTCTCCGCCGACCCGGAACGAGCCCTCATCGGGGACGACGAGCACGGCTGGTCCGACCGGGGGATCTTCAACTTCGAGGGCGGGTGCTACGCCAAGGTCATCCGGCTGTCGCGCGAGGGCGAGCCCGAGATCTTCGCGACCACCCGCATGTTCGGCACCGTGCTCGAAAACGTGGTGGTCGACCCCGATACCCGCGCCATCGACCTCGACTCGGACCGGATCACCGAGAACACGCGCGCCTCATACCCCATCCACTATATCCCGAACCACGTCCCGGGCGGGGCGGGTGGGCACCCCTCGCACATCCTGTTTCTCACCTGCGACGCGTACGGGATCATGCCGCCCATCGCCCGCCTCTCGCCGGCGCAGGCGATGTACCATTTCCTGTCGGGGTACACCGCGAAGGTCGCCGGCACGGAGCGCGGAGTGACCGAGCCCAAGGCGACCTTCTCCACCTGCTTCGGCGCCCCGTTCCTGCCGCTCCAACCCAACGTCTACGCGTCGCTCCTGGGCGAGAAGATCGCCACCCACGGCGTGCAGTGCTGGCTCGTGAACACGGGGTGGACCGGCGGACCCTACGGCGTGGGCCAGCGGATCCGGCTCGGCCTCACGCGCGCCATGGTGCGCGGCGCAATCGCCGGGAAGCTCGACCGCATCCCCACCACCCCCGACCCCGTGTTCGGAGTCGAAGTCCCGCTGCAAGTCCCCGGCGTGCCGGAGGATCTGCTCCTGCCGCGCGGCACCTGGCGCGACCCGGCGGCGTACGATGCTCAGGCCGCGCGGCTCGTGCAGATGTTCCGGGACAACTTTGCCCAGTTCCAGGACCACGTGCACGCCGCGGTCGGGGACGCGGGGCCACGGGGATAGGATTGCCGCCGAGGCAAACATCGTGACCCGGTTCGAGGTCGTCCGTGACCCGCTCTGGGACAACATCCGGCTCGATCCCGAAGCGCTGGCCGTGGTCGACACCCCCGCCGTCCAGCGGTTGCGTTACGTCCGCCAGCTGGGGCACGCGTTCCTCGTCTATCCTGGCGCCACGCATAGCCGCTTCGAGCACGCGCTCGGCGCGTACCACCTCGCGCGCCGCGCGCTGTCGCAGCTCGAAGCCGCGGGCGACGTCCGGCTCGATGCCGCGGACCGCGTGCGCCTGAAGCTGGCCGCGCTGTTGCACGACATCGGGCACTATCCCTTCTCCCATTCGCTCGAGGAGGCCGGCCTGCCGCACCACGAGGAGCTGGCGGCGCGCCACCTGGCGGAGGGCGAGCTGGCACAGCGGCTGGTGGACCTGGGGATCCCGGCCCAGCGGCTGCTGCCCCTGATCCAGGGGCGGGCACGCGAGCCCCTCGCCGGTCTGGTGTCGGGCTCGCTCGACGTGGACAAGCTCGACTATCTGTCCCGCGACGCCTGGATGTGCGGCGTGCCCTACGGCGTGATCGACGTGGACCGGCTACTCACGTCGCTGACCCTGACCCCGGGGCGGGACGGGCATCCCACGCTGGCGCTGCACGAAAAGGGGCTCGCGGCGCTCGAGTCGCTGCTGTTCGCCAAATATCAGATGTATCGCAACGTGTACTGGCACCACGCGGTGCGCAGCGCCACCTCGATGTTCAAGCGCCTGGTGCGCCGCGCCATCGCCGGCGGTCGAGCGCGGCCGGACGCCGTCGCAGTCGCCACCGACGACGGGCTGATCCACGAGCTGTTGCAACAGGACGTGACCGGCCTCGCCCGCAGTCTCCGCGAGCGCCGTCTCGCGAAGCGAGCGCTCGACCTCCCGGCCACCGAGCTGCCCGCCGAAACGCCCTCGTGGCCGTCCGACGACCCCGACCTGCTCGAGCGAGTGGAAGACCGGCTCGCCCGGGACCTGAAGCTCGCGCCCGGGGAGCTGTTTCTCGACTTCCCGGCCAAGACCGCGATGCTGTCGCTCGACCTGCCGCTCGTGAAGCGCGACGGCACGGTGACTCAGCTCGGAGGCGCGGAAGCGGCCGCTCATCTTGGCCTTCCGCGAGTCGCGCCCGAGCTGTACCGCTCCGCGCGGCGGCTGCGCGTGTTCGTGATGGCAACCGCGCAACTCCCGGAGCGGGCGATGGTGGAGCTGGTAATGCTGCCGCGGGAGGAAGTGGCGCGGCGAGTGGAACAGGACAGCGCCCTGATCTAGCGCGGTCGCGCGCCCGGCTGCGTGACCTGGGTGGCGTCGCCCACGGTCGCATCCACCGAATCGATCCGGATGATGATGGCCGTGATGTTGTCGAGCCCGCCGTGGCGGTTTGCCTCGGTGATCAGATCGTCCACCTGCTCCTGCGGCATCCGATCTGCCGCCAGGAGCTCCGACAGCTGGGGGTCTTCGAGCATCCCCGTCAGGCCGTCCGAGGCGAGCAGGAACCGGTCGCGCGGCTTCACGGTGCCGAGGTAGACGTCCGGCATCACATCGCTGTTCGCGCCCACACAGCGGGTGATCACGTTCGAGTACGGGTGGGAGCGCGCCTGCTCGGGGGTGAGATACCCCGCGTCGACCTGCTCCTGGACGTACGAGTGATCCTTGGTGAGCTGCAACAGCTTTTGATCGCGATACAAGTAGGCGCGGCTGTCCCCCACCTGGCCGATCAGGAACCGCGTCTCGTACAGCACGAGGGCGGTGACGGTGGTTCCCATACCGCGCTTGTCGTGCTCCGTGAGCGTACGCTGGAAGATGGCCCCGTTCGCGGCGCGGATCGACGTGCGCATCCGGTCCGCCACCTGGTCGTCCGAGAGACTCTTCAAGGACCCGAGCTCGCGCGCCACGAAGCGGACGGCCATCTCGCTCGCCACCTCACCGGCGGCGTGCCCGCCCATGCCGTCCGCGACCACAAAGATCCCACGGTCGGGGACCATGAGAAAGTTGTCCTCATTCCCCGAGCGGATGATGCCGACGTCGGTGCGACCGGCGCAGGTGATATGCACGGGGCGCCGCTACGCCAGCAGCCGGTGGAGGAGGGCGACGAGAGCTCCACCACCCACGACCAGCGCCGCCGCACTTCCGCCGCAGCCCTTGCCCTTCTTCGGCGGTGGCTGCTGGGCTGCCGGCCGCTTGGGCCTGGGGCCGGGCCGTGAAGGAGCAGCCTTGGGTGCCGGAGGCGGCGATCCCCTGGGAGCCGTGGGAGGAGGAGAAGGAGGGGAAGACGCTGACTTGGGAGGGACATTCGGGGCGGTCGAGTGGGGCGTCCGGAGCATCTGAGTGCCACCACCTTTCGCGATGCTCAGCCCGTCGTCGGTCGGCTCGAACACGAGCTGCACATCCCCGAGCCGTACGGTTGCTCCCGGAGCGAGCGGGGCCTCCCCTTTCACTCGCTCCCCATCCACGAACGTGCCGTTGGTGGAATCGAGGTCTACGAGCACCCACACCCCTTCCCGACGCTGCAGCTTGGCGTGGCTGGTGGACACCGACGGATCGGGTACCACCAGGTCGTTGTAATCGGCTCGCCCGATGTTCACCACGGGCGTCTTCACCGACAGGCGCTGACCGGCGAGCCCGCCGCTCCGCACGAGGAAGCTCGCCAGCGCGCCGCCCGTCGCAGAACGGGGGGAAGGCGGCACGTAGGCTTCGAGGCCATGAACGGTATGTCTCAGACGATCGCCGGTGCCGGGCGGGGGCGCCGCCTGGCCCGACCCACCCACCGGCTGCATCCCGGAAGACGGGGCTGGGGGCGCGGCCTGCGGCGGGCTGGCGGCCGGCCCCGGTGGAGGGGGGGGAGCCGCAGTGGCGGGCGCC
>Ga0207646_10007073_pt1 | contig 11478 bp, 8 predicted proteins | sample KBSK5502metaG_FD_184343 | JGI IMG/M metagenome (GOLD analysis project Ga0207646, IMG submission 184343) | Corn, switchgrass and miscanthus rhizosphere microbial communities from Kellogg Biological Station, Michigan, USA - KBS K5-50-2 metaG... | ecosystem: Host-associated > Plants > Roots >...
CTACCATTGGAACAACTTTCTCTGGCCCCTCATCGCCACCAACTCGGTCACCTCGCGGCCGCTGACCGTCGGTCTGCAGATCTTCTCGTCCACAGACCAGGGCGTGGACTGGTCGATCATCACCGCTGCCACGCTCATGACCTCGGCGCCCCTGCTCGTCGGCTTCCTCCTCTTCCAGCGCCAGTTCGTCCAGAGCTTCATGCGAGCGGGCATCCGGTGATTCGGAGGGGGGCTGCGCCCCCCTTCCGACGATCGTCACGCGCCTGGCGGCGCGTCCCTCCCTGCCTCCCCCGACAACAGGATTGCGTGGGCGAAGCCCGCGCTCGAACCGGCTCCAGCGGCCCGCGTGCTATTCTCGGCCAGGGCGATGGCGACTGACGCAGGGTCCTCGCAACGGACGGCGGCGCGGCTCGATGCGTTCCTGCTGGCGCGCTCACCGCTCGGGCGGCTCGTCCGCTGGGTTGCGGGGATTCGCGCGCCCGTCCACGCCAAGCTCCTCTTCGCCTTTCTGTTCATCGCGCTGTTGATCATCGCGATCGGCGCCACCAGCCTGCAGATGCTCGCCGCGCTGGGCCGGCACAGCCGCTCGCTCGACGAGGCGCACGAGCGCGTGCACTGGTCGCAGCAGATCGAGCACGCGCTCGCCCTGCAGATGCACTTCACGACCATGGCGCTCGTGGTTCGGGACGAAGCGGCCATCGCGCGCATCCTGCGCGAGAACAACCGCTTCAACGACACCCTGGCCCGCATCGAGGGCGCGGCGCCACCCGACGAGCGCACGCTGATCCAGCAGATCCGGGCCGCGCAGGAGGACGCGATGGGCGTTGTCGCCGACATCGCCAATCTCATCCGCGAGGGCAAGATCACCGACGCCATGGAGGCGTTGATGACCCGCGAAGATCCTCTGTACCGGAAGATCGACGGGCTGGTCCGGCAGGTCGTGGCCCTGGAGCAGGCGCGTATGGACCGTCTGCGCGCCGGGGTCGCCGCCGCCAACCGGCGCTCGCTCCTGCTCATGGGCGGCTTCGCGGCGCTCGCCATCGTGCTCGCCCTGCTCTTCGGCTTCGTGATCTCGTGGTCGTTCATCATTCCCGTCCAGGAGGCCCACGGCTTCCTCGCGCAGGTGGCCGCCGGCAACTTCGGCGTCACGGTGCGCGTCGCCAACCGCGACGAGTTCGGCGAGCTCGCGGAGAACATGAACCACATGAGCCGTGAGCTCCAGCGGCTCGACGCGGATCAGCGCCGGGCCGCCGCCGAGCTCCAGAGCCTCAACGCGCGCCTGGCCCAGGCCAGCCACGCCAAGTCCGAGTTCCTCGCCAGCATGAGCCACGAGCTCCGCACGCCGCTCAACGCCATCCTGGGCTTCACGGAGCTGATCCTCGACAACCTGTATGGCGAGGTGCCCGCCGCGCTGCGCGATCCCCTCGTCGACGTCCAGACGAACGCCCGGCACCTGCTGCGCCTGATCAACGACGTCCTCGACCTGTCCAAGATCGAGGCGGGACGGATGGAGCTGGCGGCGGCGGACTATGCGGTGTCCGACGTGCTGGAGACCGCCCGGGCGTCGCTGCGCTCGCTCGCCGCCGAGAAGGGTCTGGACTTCGTCGTGTCGGTGCCGCCCAACTTGCCCATGGCCTACGGCGACGGCAAGCGGATCACCCAGTGCCTGCTCAACCTGGCCGGCAACGCGATCAAGTTCACCAAGCGCGGGCGGGTGGAGATCGCGGCGGCCGTCGACGGCGAGACGTTGCGCTATCGCGTGACCGATACCGGCATCGGCATCCCCAAGGACCAGCTCGAGAACGTCTTCGCGGAGTTCCGGCAGGTCGACGCCACCATCGCCCGCGAGTACGGGGGCACCGGGCTGGGCCTGTCCATCACCAAGAAGTTCGTCGAGCTGCACGGGGGGCGCATCTGGGCGGAGAGCGAGCCGGGTCGGGGATCGACGTTCTTCATCGAGGTGCCGCTTCGCGTGGGCGAGGCGAGGGTCGCATGAGCGGCAAGACGGTCCTCTACGTCGAGGACAACGAGTTCAACCGGAAGATCGTTCGCCAGCTCCTCCTAGCGACCAGCTATCGGCTGCTCGAGGCCACCGACGGCGAGCAAGGCGTCGCCGCCGCGCTCGAGGCGCCGCCCGACCTGATCCTCATGGACATCCAGCTGCCCCGGCTGTCGGGGATCGAGGCAACCCAGCGGCTGCGTCAGGACCCACGGACGGAGGGCATCCCCATCATCGTGGTGACGTCGTTCGCGCTGAGCGGTGACGATCAGAAAGCGCTCGAGGCCGGCGCCTCCGCGTATCTCGCGAAGCCGTACAGCCCGCGGCAGCTGCTGGAGCTGATCCGGAAGCTGGCGCCCGAGGACTGACGGCGCGTCAGCGCCGGCGCATCTCGATCGCCACGGTGACATCGCCCTCGCCCACCGTGACGTCCTTGGTGACCGTCCCGAGGCTCTCCTGCCAGGCGCTGAGCGTGTACTTGCCGGGCGGGAGGTTGGGGAGCGCGAAGTCGCCGTCGCCGCCGGTGACGGCGTAGAAGGGATGCTCCATCACCACGACCCACGCGCGCATCCAGCTGTGCAGATCGCAGCCGATGCGGACGATCTCGGGCTTGGCGAAGGCGATCGGAATGGTCCGGCCCTTCGGCTGGGTGCGGTTGAAGACGGGATTGCCCTTGCTGGTGCTGTGGATGTTGTGTAGCAGCCGGTCGCTGTTGAGGAACTCCACCGTGCCGCCAGCCGGCACCAGGATGACCCGTGGCGTGAACGCGCACTGCCGCTGATCGAGGAATACCGGCGCCGTGGAGAACTCCCACCGCGCGCCCGGCGGCGGCGCGGTCAGCGACACCACGGCGTTGCGGATGCCGCGCTGGGCCGACAGTACGAGGTCCTCGGGGTCCTTGTCCTTGCCGCACACGAACTGGTCAACGGTGACGGAAAGCTTCTTCGCCTCCACCGGCGCGCCGACATAGTGCACGGTGCCCTTGATCGCCGCCGCATGGGCGTGATCCAGGAGCGCGAGCCAGCCTCCGAGCGCAAGCAGGGCCGCGGTCAGGCAGCGCGACAGATCGGTGCGGTTGAGCATATCCCGCACCGCACTATACCGGAGGGAAAGCCGCTCGTGACGTCTCAAGCGAGCGACAGGAGCAATCCGGGGACCGGTGCGAGACGGCGGGCGATAGGATCAGGAGCCAGGCGCAATCCCTCGAGCGCATACGCACCGAGCAGAGCCGGGCTGCCCGGATCCGCAAAGACGACCAGCGTGATCACGGAGCGATCACTAATGCGTACCCAGGCATGACCGATCTCGCGCTCGAGGCGCCGACCGTCAGCGAGCGCGAAACGCTCGCGCGCGTGGGGAACGATTCCGAGCGTCTCGAGCAGTGGCCGCGGGAGGCTCGTGTACGTCGCACCGGTATCGACGAGCGCTTCGACGCGTTCGTAGCGACGACCTCCGGGATCACCAACTTCAATCTCGACGCGGAATGTGCCCATCGCTGTCTGCCGATTCATTGGAACCCGATCTGGGTCAGCCGGTCAACGGTCTGACTTCGATGACGTCAGTTGCCTTGACAGCCTCGGAGCCGACTCCTACACTCCCCCTCATCCGGCGCTCGAACGAGGAGGTTCCATGGTCACACTCGTGATCAACGGCCGGTCCTACTCCGTGGATGCCGCTCCCGAGACTCCCCTGCTGTGGATCATCCGCGAGCGGCTCCGATTGACCGGCACGAAGTATGGCTGCGGCATCGGCCAGTGCGGCGCCTGCACGGTGCACATCGACGGCGCCTCCGCCCGCTCCTGCGGCGTGTCGCTCACCGATGCCGTCGGCCACAAGATCACGACGATCGAGGGTCTGCACCCCGCGGGCAAGCATCCCCTTCAGCTCGCCTGGATCGCCGAGCAGGTCCCGCAGTGCGGTTACTGCCAGCCGGGCCAGATCATGCAAGCGGCGGCGCTGCTGGCCCAGAAGCCGAAGGCCACCGACGCCGAGATCGTCGAGGCCATGAAGGGCAACCTCTGCCGCTGCGCCGCCTACATCCGCATCAAGCGCGCGATCAAGCGAGTCGTCCAGGGCGGCTGATCGTGCCGCGTGCTCTCGGTCGCCGGGCTTTTCTCGCCACCGCAAGCGTCACCGGGCTGAGCCTCTTCTTCTCGATCCCGAACAGACGCGGCCGGCGTGTGGCGATGGCGGCCGTGGCGTTCGAGCCAAATGCCTGGCTCACGATCACGCCAGATGGCGGGACGACCGTTCACATCGCCAGGGCGGAAATGGGACAGGGCATCGGGACCGCGCTGGCCCAGATCGTGGCCGAAGAGCTCGAGGCCGACTGGAAGGACATCCGTATCGACTACCCCCTCAACGACCCGAAATACGGGGTCATGAACACCGTCGGCAGCTTGAGCATCAGGCTGATGTTCGACCCCATCTCACGGGCCGGCGCGGCCGCCCGCGTGATGCTGATCGATGCCGCCGCCCAGCACTGGAAGGTGGACGCCGCCGACTGCATCGCCCAGCGCGGTGTCGTCCGGCATCCGCCAACGGGGAAATCCATCTCGTACGGCGACCTCGTCGCCCGGGTGCCCATCACGAAGACGCTGACCGCCGACGAGCTCAAAGCGATCCCGCTCAAGAAGCCGGGCCAGTACACGGTGATCGGCCAGTCCATTCCGCGGCTCGACATCCCCGAGAAAGTCGACGGGCGCGCGACGTACGGCATCGACGTGTTCCTGCCGGGCATGGCCTACGCCAAGGTCGCCTACCCGCCGACCCGCGACGGGGGCAAGCATCGCGCGGTGGACGACACCGCGGCGCGACAGGTCAAGGGCCACCTGCGGACGATCGTGACCGGCGACCTGGTCGCGGTGGCGGCCGAGACCTACGAGGCCGCCGTGGAAGCGCGCGACGCGCTCAGGATCACGTGGGACCTCGGGCCACACGCCAACGTCGACTCGACGTCCATTCTCCTCGACTACGAGCGCGAGGCCCGCCAGGAGACCGGGCTCCCGTTCGTGCGCGCGGGCGACCCGGCGGCGGCGATGAGTCACGCGGCCCGTACGCTCACGGCGACTTACACGACCGACTTTGCCGCGCAGGCGCCGATGGAGCCGCTGAACTGCGTCGTCCGCTGGGTCGACGACCGGTGCGAGATCTACACGGGGACCCAGTCACAGGCCTTGACCGTCGCGGTGATTTCCCGCGCGTTCGGGATTCCCGCGGCCAGGGTCCGCATCCACCAGCAGCACATGGGAGGCAGTTTCGGCCGCCGGCAGGATCCGGACACCATCCTGGAGGCCGCGACGATCTCGAGGGCCGCCGGACGTCCGATCAAGCTGATCCGGTCGCGGGAGGAGGATTTTGCCCGCGGCTACTACCGGACGCCCACGCTTCAGGTCGTGAAGGCAGGCCTCGAGGCGACCGGCCGCGTCACCGCCTGGGAGCACGCGGTCGTCGCGGCGTCTCCCCTCGGACGCCGCGGCACCCTCGACCCCGTGGGGCGCGACCTCACGGTGATGGTGGGTACAGAGCACGCCTACGAGATCCCGAATCAGCTCGTGCGGGAGATCCGCGGCGAGCACGGCATCTCGGTCGGGCAGTATCGTGCCGTCGGAGCGGGCACCACGGCCTTCGCGGTGGAGTCCTTCGTCGACGAGCTGGCCCAGCTGACCGGGACCGACCCGCTGGCCATGCGGCTCGCCATGCTGCGGCAGAAGCCGCGGATGGCGAACGTTCTGAAGCTGGCCGCCGCCAAGGCGGGCTGGGGCGCGCCGTTGCCTAAGGACGTCGGGCGCGGCCTTGCCTGCACGCCCTTCGTCACCCCGTTCGCCGCTCCGAAGCAACCGACGTGGACGGCGGCAATCATCCAGGCCCGCGTCGATCGCGCGTCCGGCGAGGTGCGGGTCGAGAAGATCGTCTGCGCGGTGGACTGTGGCCTCGTCATCAATCCCGACGGTGTGCGCGCCCAGCTCGAGGGCGGGCTCCTCTTCGGCCTCAGCTCCGCCCTCAAGGAGCACGGGACCGTCAGCCGCGGCGCCTTCGACCAGAAGAACTTCGAGGACTATCCGATCCTCCGGATGGACGAAGTTCCGGAGGTCGAGATCCACGTGGTGGAGAGCACCGAGCCGCCGTCGGGAGCGGGCGAGCCCACCACCACGGTGGTGGCGCCCGCACTGGCCAACGCGATCTTCGCGGCCGCCGGGGCGCGCGTGCGCCGGCTTCCGTTCCTGCCCGAGCGCGTGCTGCAGGCGCTGCGCGACAAGACGTGATCACCCGCCGCTTCTTTCTGGCCGGTGCCGGCCTCACCCTTGCGTTCGCGCTCCCGGGCGCGCGACCCATCGGCGCGGCGATGGCCTTCGAGCCAAACACGTGGCTCACGATCGCACCGGATGGCGTGACCACCGTGCACATCGCCGTGGCGGAGATGGGACAGGGCGTGGGGACAGCGTGGGCCCAGATGGTGGCCGAGGAGCTGGAGGTCGACTGGAAGGATGTCCGCATCGATTACCCCGTTCTCGGGGACCCGAAGTATGGGCGCATGCAGACCTCGGGCAGCCAGAGCGTCAGCGGGTGGTTCGACACGCTCTCCCGGGCCGGTGCCGCGGCTCGGCTCATGCTCGTCGACGCCGCCGCCAAGCACTGGAGCGTCGATGCCGCGGACTGCGTCTCCGAGCGTGGGGCCGTCCGACATCCGGCCTCGGCGCGCTCGCTCTCTTACGGTGAGCTCGTCACCCGCGTGCCGATCACGAAGACGCTGACGCCGGACGAGCTGAAGGCGATTCCGCTCAAGAGAACCGACCGCTATCGCCTGATCGGCCGGCCCGTGCCGCGCCTCGACATTCCGGAGAAGGTCGACGGCCGCGCCGTGTATGGCATCGACGTGTTCCTCCCCGGCATGGCCTACGCCAAGGTCGCCTACCCACCCACGCGAAACGGCGGCAAGCATCGCGCCGTGGACGACACCGCCGCCCGAGCGGTCAAGGGCCATCTGCAGACGATCGTCACCAATGATCTCGTCGCCATCGTCGCCGAGACGTACGAGGCGGCGGTCGCGGCGAGGGAGGCGCTCAGCATCACGTGGGACCTCGGCCCGCGGGCCGGCGTCGATTCGACGTCCATCCTGGCCGACTACGAGCGGAGGATCGGACAGGCGGGCGGCACGTCCTTCGTCGGCGTCGGTGACGCGGCGGCCGCCATGCGTGGGGCGACGCGCACGCATGCCGCGCGGTACCTGACCGACTTCGCCATGCAGGCTCCGATGGAGCCGATGAACTGCGTCGCGCGGTGGGTCGACGACCGGTGCGAGCTCTTCACGGGCACGCAGTCCTATGCCCGCGCCCTGCGGCTGCTCTCCGCCAGGCTCGGGATCCCTCCGGCGAAGATCCGGATCCACCAGCACTATCTGGGAGGCGGCTTCGGGCAGAGGCTCGAGGCCCACGTTCTGCTGGAGGCCGCGCTCGTCGCGCGCGCGGCCGGACGGCCGATCAAGCTCATCCGCTCGCGCGAAGAAGACTTCGGCCGCGGGTCTCCGCGACCGCTGACACTCCACGGGATGAAGGCGGGCCTCGACGCGGCCGGGAAGATCGTCGCGTGGGAGCACGTCGTGGCCGCGAAGCCGTTCGCTCCCCCCGGCCCAACCGCCTGGACCACAGTGACCGGCTCTCGAACGGCGTACGATTTCCCGAACCAGTCGGTACGTGTCATCGACGTCGACCACGGCATCTCGGTCGGCTCGTACCGGTCGATCGCCGCCGGATACACGAGCTTTGCCGTCGAGGCGTTCGTCGACGAAATAGCAAAGTTGACCGGGACCGACCCTCTGGCCTTCCGGATCGCGATGCTCCAGGGCCAGCCCCGCCTGGCGAACGTGCTGAAGCTGGCCGCATCCAGAGCCGGCTGGGGTGCGCCATCCCCGCCCGATGTCGGACGCGGCATCGCCTGTACGACTTACCCCCAGGAACCCGCGGGAAGGCTCCAGACATCCACGGCGGCCGTCATCCAGGCCCGCGTCGATCGCGCGTCGGGTGACGTCCGGATCGAGAAGATCACGTGCGTCGTCGACTGTGGGCTCAATATCAACCCCGACGGCGTCCGCGCTCAGCTGGAGGGTGGGCTCTTGTTCGGCCTCAGCTCGGCGCTCAAGGAGCGCGCGACCGTCAGCCGGGGCGCCTTCGATCAGAAGAACTTCGAGGACTATCCCGTCCTCCGCATCGACGAGGTACCGGAGGTGGATCTCCACGTCGTGGACAGCACCGCGCCCCCGAGCGGCACCGGGGAGCAGACGACGACCGTGGTGGCGCCCGCGCTGGCCAACGCGATCTTCGCCGCCGTCGGCGCGCGCGTGCGAAGTCTTCCCTTCCTGCCCGAGCGAGTGCTGAAGGCGCTCCAGGACAAGACGTGATCAGCCGCCGAGAATTCTTCGCCGCTGCGGGCGCGGGCGGCCTGACGCTCTTCTTTTCCATTCCCGCCGGTCGACGCTCACGTGTCGTCGCGGCAACCGCATTCGAGCCCAACGCGTGGCTCACCATCACGCCGGACGGAATCGTCACCGTGCACATCATCCGAGCTGAGATGGGGCAGGGGGTGGGAACGGCGATCGCCCAGATCGTCGCGGAGGAGCTGGAGGCGGACTGGAAGGACATCCGCGTCGATTACCCGGTCAACGAGCCGAAGTACGGCCCGATGTTCGCCGGCGGAAGCACCAGTGTCAGCCTGTCGTTCGACGCGATGTCTCGCGCGGGAGCGGCCGCGCGGATCATGTTGATCGACGCGGCTGCCAAGCTCTGGGCCGTCGACGTCGCCGACTGCTTTGCCGAGCGCGGGACCGTCAGGCATCGGCAGACGGGGCGCACGCTTTCGTACGGCGACCTCGTCGCGCGCGTGCCGATCACCAGGACGCTGTCTCCAGACGAGCTGAAGGCCATCCCGCTCAAGAAGCCCCATCAGTACAAGGTCGTGGGCAAATCGATGCCCCGCCTCGACATCCCGGAGAAGGTCGACGGGCGGGCCAGGTTCGGCATCGACGTGTTTCACCCCGGCATGGCGTACGCGAAGGTAGCGTATCCCCCGACTCGCGAGGGAGGCAAGCACACGGCCGTCGACGACAGCACCGCGCGGCGCGTGGCCGGCCACCTCAAGACGGTCGTCAACGACGACATCGTCGCCGTGGTGGCCGAAACCTACGAGGCCGCGGTGCAGGCGCGCGACGCGCTCCGCGTCACGTGGGATCCCGGGCCGAACGCGGGCGTCAGCACGGCGTCCATCTTCCGCGACTACGAGCGTAAGGCGAAGCAGGAGCCCGGCGACCTGTGGGTGAACACCGGCAACGTCAAGGCGGCGCTGAGCCAGGCCGTCAAGACGTACACGGCGACGTACACGACGGACTTCGTGGCGCAGGCCCAGCTGGAACCGATGAATTGCGTCGTCCGCTACGACAACGGTACCTACGACCTCTACACCGGCACGCAACGGCAAACCTTCGCCGCGCGCAAGCTGGCGGAGAAGCTTGGCGTCGACCCTTCCCGGATCCGGATCCATCAGCAGTATCTCGGCGGCAGCTTCGGGGCGCGGCTCGATTACGACATCATGCTCGAGGCCGCGCTGGTCGCTCGCGAAGCCGGCCGCCCCGTCAAGCTGATCCGCTCGCGCGAAGAGGAGTTCGAGCGCGGCTACCCGCGATCCCCGACGTGGCAAGTCCTGAACGCCGGCCTCGATGCGGCCGGACGGATCATCGCGTGGGAGCACACCCTGGTTTCGGCGCAGCAGGGAGTTCGCTGGGGCTTCCTCGACGCCGCCGGCCGGCCAGGCGCTGCTCGACAGGGTCACATTTACGAGTTGCCGAACCAGGTCCTGCGCGCGATCTCGGGCGAGCACGGCTTCACCGTCGGGGGATATCGCTCCGTGGCACCCGGCTACACGTACTTCGCCGTCGAGACGTTCCTCGACGAGCTGGCGCGCCTCAAGAAGGTCGACCCGATCCAGCTCCGGCTTCCGTTGCTCGCCGGTCAGCCGAGGTTCGTGGACGTGATCAAACTCTGCGCCGCTCGATCAGGCTGGGGAACGCCGCTCCCTGCCAATGTCGGCCGAGGCTTCGCCTGCTCGAGTGCCCAGGAGCGGAGACAGCCGACGTGGACGGCGGCCATCGTGCACGCGCGCGTCGATCCCCCGTCGGGCGAGGTGATCGTCGAGAAGATCACCTGCGTAGTGGACTGCGGCCTGGTCGTCAGTCCCGACGGCGTGCGCGCTCAAGTCGAAGGCGGGCTCCTCTTCGGCCTCAGTGCCGCGCTGAAAGAGCGCGGAACCGTGACCAACGGGCGCTTCGACCAGACGAACTTCGACACGTACTCGATCCTCCGGATGGATGAAATCCCCGAGGTGGACGTACACATTGTGGAGAGCACCGCGCCGCCGACCGGTGTCGGCGAACCGCCGTTCACGGTCGTCGCGCCCGCGCTGAGCAACGCGATCTTCGCCGCTACCGGCGCGCGCGTGCGGAGTCTTCCCTTCCTTCCGGAGCGCGTGCGCAAGGCGCTCGAGAGCAAGACGTGACGAGGAGGTCTCGATGAACCGTCGCCGGTTCCTGAAACGCGGTATCGCTCTGGGCGCGACGCTCGCCGCTGGCTCCGCCCAGGCGCAAGCGCCCGCGCCCGGCGATCCCTCGAAGGTCCTCGGCGGGCCCATGCGGCCCTACGGCGAGCGCTCCCGCTTCGAGCAGGCCGTCCGGGTGAAAGGCGCGGCGGCCAAGACGGACGAGGTGGGTGGTAACCGGACACCCCTCGCTGACTTGTTTGGGATCATCACGCCGTCAGCGCTCCACTTCCAGGTCCAGCGCGGCGGCGTTCCCGACATCGACCCGGGAAAGCACCGTCTGATGATCCACGGGATGGTCGATCGTCCGGTGGTCCTGACCATGGAGGAGATCAAGCGCTTACCCTGTACGTCGGGCATCCTCTTCCTCGAGTGTCAAGGCAACACGGAGGGGGAGTGGCGCGCGCCGACGGGAAAGACAGTTCAGCAAACGCACGGGGCGATGGGCTGCAGCGAATGGACCGGCGTGAGGCTCTCGGTCCTCCTGCGCGAGGTTGGTGTCCGGCATGGCGCCACCTGGATCATCGCCGAGGGCGCCGACGCCACGGGCAACGAGCGCAGCATCCCCATGGCGAAGGCGATGGACGACGTGCTCGTCACCTACGGCCAGAACGGCGAGGCGCTGCGCCCGGAGAACGGCTACCCGCTGCGGCTCATCGTCCCGGGCTGGACAGGCAACATCAGCGTCAAGTGGCTGCGACGCCTCACGGCGGTGGACCGGCCCTATCTGACCCGCATGGACGGCGTCGGACAACCCACCCTCATGCCTGATGGCAAGGCCCGACAGCTCCAGTTCGTCATGGAGGCGAAGTCGGTGATCACCTTCCCCTCGGGCGGCCAGCGGCTCCCGGGTCCAGGCCTCTATGAGGTCACCGGGTTGGCGTGGTCGGGGCGTG
>Ga0207646_10007076_pt1 | contig 11474 bp, 7 predicted proteins | sample KBSK5502metaG_FD_184343 | JGI IMG/M metagenome (GOLD analysis project Ga0207646, IMG submission 184343) | Corn, switchgrass and miscanthus rhizosphere microbial communities from Kellogg Biological Station, Michigan, USA - KBS K5-50-2 metaG... | ecosystem: Host-associated > Plants > Roots >...
AGCCATCGTTGTGAAAGTTCAACCCATCCGCAGACACAAACCTGTAGAGGTTCCCTCTTGGAAATCCCGAGATGGGATATGGGTACTGGGTTAAGTACAACTCAATCAACCCTGCGCTGTTGCGCCGAGCACTTGGCGTCCACCGGTAGGTCGCGGGAAGGAAGCTATCCACCACGATCGGCTGCCCAAGCGGCCCATCCACCAGAGGTGTGACCGCAATCACGACGGGCACGGTCGTCACGACGGTGCCCGCTTGCACCCGCAGCGAATCGAAGCCGGAGGCTTCAACAGCGGCTTGGCCGCAAATACCCGACGCCACGGTTCCCCCGAGAGACGTCACATTGGGCGGTGTAGGAATGGCCCAACCGTTTCGATCGTACGACGCACAGTTGAGTGGAAGGGCGGCGCCCTGAGGCAAATTGACAATGGACTGAGGGAACGCGACCGACGCCACAACGCGCGTTGGCACTTGAGTGACCGCAACAGTCCAGTGTACGGGAAGGCTGGCCACCGTGAAATCAACCCGGGTCAATCCAGTCGCACGTGACCGGATGGTGATGCTGTCGACTTGCTGTACAACCGTCGTGTCGTTAACTCCGAGCCCGTGGACAGTACTGCTCACCGGATATCCGAGAGAGTCCACAGCGACCGCTTGAATGACCTGGGTCTCATTCAGCGCTACGAACCGCACGGTGTCGCTCGACGCCACTATCCGCACAGGTCGTTGCGCCACTCGTACCGCGACCACGGCCGTGTCGCTGCCGTAGGCCGCCGAGACAACAGTCGTTCCGTTAGCAATCGCTCGGACGTTTCCGGCCGCGTCAACAGTTGCGATGGACGCAGCTCCCGTCGCGTAGGTGAGGGCCGGGGTCGGCACCGGAGAGCCCAAACGGTCCAGGGCACTTGCTTGGATAGGCAGAACCGCCTGAAGGGCATTTAGGAGAATCGAGTCTCGCTTTGCCACCACTCGCGCGACTTGCTGCGCCACAGCGATTGTTGCACTGTCCACAACACCGTTCGCCGATCGGGCGCAAATCCAAGTCGATCCATTGCCGGTAGACGTGACCAGGCCATAAGGATTGACCCTAGCGACCGACGTATCACCAGAGAAGTACGCCAGCGGCTCGTTGGTAAGCGGAGCCCCCAGGCTATCCGAGACGAGGGCCTTCAGTTGGACTGTATCGCTCAGAGCATCGAAGTTGGTCCGATTCGCTGACAATTTGACGCTCGCGACTCGCTGATTGACCAGCACCTGCACTGCTTGCGCAACGAGACCTGCCCGGAGGATCAGGGGCGTCGTGCCGTTCGATACGCTGCGGACGGCATAGGGCTTACCTGGTTGGACCTTGACTACCGTGTCGACTTGGAGACTGTCGGCGGGCAGTGAGTCTCGAATATACCGTCCCTGATCGTCCACCAACTGCACCGTTAGCGTGGCGGTCTGCCCCAACGAGTGAAATCGGAGAGTGTCTGGCGAGACGATAATTGCCTGAACGACCTGCGTTGGATGGACCCACGCCGTATCGGCTGCCGACGCCGCGAAAACGACGACCCGGCCAAACCCGCGCTTCTTTGCTTGAACGACGCCGAGTGAGTCGATGCTACACAGCGCGGTGTCGAGGGAGACAAACCGCATGCGGGCAGGTGTGAACTGGTTGCCGAACGGGTCGGTCGCCTGCGCTGCCATCGACGTGGCGACGCCCAGTTTGACCGTTGTTGTGTCGTGCGAGCTGAATGCGACCGACTTGACTTCAACCGGCTTGGCCGTCGCGGCGACCGCAGCCCCAGCAGAATGCTTCCCAACTTGGACACTGACAGCGAGACCCTGCTGGTCTGACGCCCGCGTTCCCAACACCCAGACCGCGCTAAACTGACCCCGTGCATCGGTCGCGGCTCGCGCCTGCTCGACTCGGCCGTTTGTGCCGGTCACCGTCCATTGCACGACGGCGCCGCTGACCGGCCTGCCGTCTCCGTCCAGTGCGTCAAACGTGATCGCGGTGGGTAGGGGGCGGCCCGGCGCTCCAACGAAAACGGAATCGAGCGGGCTCAGGCGCCTGACGACAAGCGTGCCACGCGGCCCCACCGGGTCACCAAGACACCCGATGAGACACAACAAGCTCGCGACCAAAATCGGCCGGTGCACCGCACGCATAGTTGCCAGGAACTCAGACGACCGGTTGGTGGCGTAAGTGAGTCCGTTCCAGCATCCTAGACCGTTGACAAGGGCGGTTACAGCACATAGCAGCCATTGTGCCTGACATCACATCTCTCAGGGTCGCCCCGTAAACCCTTTTGCTTTGACGCTCTTAGCCCGCTTTTGGTAGCCGCGCAAGCCGCAAGCCTACTGACCGTCGGTGTTGCAGACCTGCCACAACGTTGCCCCTTCTACTCCGCTCACGGCGAACCAGGCTCCCAATGGTTCAACCTGTAACCGGTCTCGGCCGGTTGAGCGCTCCCCGAAGCCACCCTTCAAGCACATATAAGCTCATGAGCTGTCGACTCCTGGGCCGACCCGCGTCGCGGACGTCAGCGAGCAGCTCCTTGATCCTATCACCCGACAGGTAGTACGGGGAGCACGCCGCCGATCCAAGCAGAAACCCCTCGGCGTCGCGCGCCACCCAGGCCTTGAACCATGCGTCCAGTGGGGTGGAGAACCCAAGCTTGCGACCCAGTCGGCCCCGCCACCCGGTGAGCGCCGGCCGCAGTTGCCCCGGCAAGAGGTTCTGCACCGCGCGGCGGTACAACCACTTCCTTTCGCCGAAACGCGAGATCTTGTATCGGCTCGGCATGCGCTCGACCAGGGCGAGGAACTCAAGATCGAGAAACGGCACCCGCAGCTCCACGGACGAGGCCATGGACATGTGGTCTCCGACGATCAGGAGGTCGTCGGCCAGTGACAGGCGCGCGTCCACCAGCAGCAGCCGGTTTACGGCATCGCCGTTCTCACCGACCGGGAGCCAGCGCCGCACCGGGTCGGCCAACACGGTCGGGTCGACCTGATGCCGCGTCATGGTAACCGCTTCATCGAGTCCGAACACGGCAAGCGTCTCCGCAAACCGGTGCGCTTCATCGGACATGCGACTGGTGCGGCGGAGCCGGGCGACGCGGTCGGAACTGAGCAGGCGCTCCGGCAGACGGTCGAGCAGTGGTGCGGCAAGCCTAGCGACCGAGTACATCCGCTCCGCGGCGTGGCGCGGATAGCCGCCGAGGGGCTCGTCGGCCCCCTGGCCGGTAAGCACAAGCTTGCGCGAACGCCCCACCGTCCGGCACAGGATGCCGACCATCAAGGTGCTCGAGTTCGCGATCGGCTCTCCCATACTGGCAACCTGCCGCGGCCACTCCGCCAGGTAGTCGTCTTCCGCAATCGCAACTTCGGTGAGCGGCACGCCGAGTGCTCCCGCGGCGCGCCGGGCGGAAGCAAGTTCGTCGAATTCGGGGTTGTCCGAGAACCCGACTGCGAACGCCGCCGGCGGCTCAGGCAGGGCATCGCGCATTACTTGAGTGATGACGGTGGAATCGACACCGCCTGACAGCAGAGATCCCACCGGCACGTCGGACATCAACTGTCGTCGGATCGCCGCAGCGATCCCTCCGCGCAGCGCGTCTTCCCATTCCGCCGTCGTCTTAGGCACCGAAGCGGGAGCGAACCGGGTCTCGAAGGGTTGGAAACCAGGTCGCGCCGGCGTATGGCCAGTATTGATCTGGACGAAGTGCCCCGGGGGCATCTTCCAGGCGTTCCGGTAAAACGTGCCTGGGGAAGGGACAAACCGGTACACCAAGTATTCGTCGAAGGCCTCGGCGCGGAGGTCCGGGGACAAGAGGCCGCAGTCGCGCGCCGCGGCAAGCTCGCTCGCAAACCACCAAGTGCCGTCCGTGACACCGATGTACAGCGGTTTGACGCCTACGGGGTCGCGGGCGAGCACCAGCGCCCAGTCTTCTCCTCGCCCGTCCACGAGCGCAAAAGCGTACATGCCATTGAGTCGCTCGAGCAGCCCGGTTCCCCACTCCTCCCAGCCGTGTACGAGCACCTCCGTGTCCGCGCGGGTGCGAAACTCGTGTCCTCGCTGCTCCAGGTCGCGCCTCAAATCGAGGTGGTTATACAGCTCCCCGTTGAAGACCACCCACACGCGCTGATCCTCGTTGGACATCGGCTGGGCACCACCTTCCACATCGACGATGCTCAGCCTCCGATGCCCGAGGCCGATCGAGCGGTTACGGGCGTAGTGGAAGCCGGACCCATCCGGGCCGCGATGCGTAAGGGCCGCCGTGAGGCGCGTGACGATGGGCCTTACATCGTCATCGGGATTGCGCGCCAACGCGCCAGCGATGCCGCACATGTGATGGCCCTAGCTCGAAGCGTCGGAGATCGTGGACGATGCGGGTGCAGGCGAAGAGGAGGCGGCACCCAGCCGTGTCAAAACATCGGAATAGATTGCAGAAAAGCCGTCGCGAAACGGCCCGCGCCGCGTGCCCGGCGCGGGACGCTCAAGCGCGAGAGCCTGTGCAAGCTCCTGTTCCGATCGTACCCACCGGAGCCGTCCCTCCGTCGCAAGCTGAACGTCGATATGCGGGGTGGGTCCACAGAACACGCTCCAGACTGGCACGCCGAGCACTGCTGCCTCTCGGTTCATGGTCCCGCCTCCTCCGATGACCAGATCCGCGGCGACGACGAGCCCTGGACCCGGAGTCACCCGCTCGAGAACGGTCAAGGCTCTGTGGGCGGGGAGTCGCGTCCGGAGCTCGGCACGCTGCGCATCGGTCCGGGGCGAGACGACCAGCCGCACACCCGGCCACTGTAGCACGCTGTCAATGGCCGCGAACCACAATTCCGGACTTCGGTCGCTAGCGTAGTGAGCGCTCGTCGCTGGCGGCCGAGTGACGATCAGATAGTCGCCGTCCTCAGCACCGAGCGACCGCCGCTCACCCGCGCGGTCAAAGTGCCAATTATCGAGGTAAAGATTCTCCTTGAGACCGCGATAGAACCGGGTGAGCCGCGCGATCCGAGGCGGAAGCGGTACGGCCTGCAGCACATCGGGCAGCCATAGGCGTTTCCCGAGCGCGAAGGGACGAAGCTCCGTGTGCTCGTAATCCAGGAACCCGGTAGCCGGCACGCGTGACAGGAATGCCGTGAGGGATGCGGAACGCGAACTCGACAGCAGCGCGCGCGGACGGCCTCCTTGCCGCACGAGCCACGCCAAGAGCGCTACGGAGCGCCGTGCGCCACCCAGCACCTTTCCGGGCAGTCCGGTGAAGTCCCCCCCACCAACCGACTCCGCGCTCAATCCCCGAGCAGCTGCAAGCTCCAGTGTCTGCGCTTGAGGCTTGGCCGTGACGCGTACCTCCCAACCGTCCTCTCGCAGCCGCCGGACAAAGGGCTCGAGGAACAGGACATGGGGCGTGTTTTCGAGATCAACCCACACCCAAGGCCCTTCTCTTTTTCTCAACGAGTCGTCCTCACTTCGACCATCCGGACCTCCAAGCAGGGGGAGCGTTTGCGTCCCTCACGCGCAAAACGACGATCAGCGAGAGGGGGGCGACGCCCCCGTTCCAGAGTGCCTCAGCACCGCCACCAACCTTTCGTACAGTGCGCGGTGCCACGCGTCGTGACTCCGGGCCAGTCGGATCAGTGCCCCAACGCCCTCGTAGATTGCGACAGACTTCGCGCGGAGATCAGGAGCATCCTCTAGCACCGTCAAGTACGGCTCCAGGCGGTCGGCGAACTGCCATTGGTCGAACATCTTGGGGTTGAATTCCAGCTCGATGCCCAGATTCCAAGCACGCGCCCGGGAGACAGCGGTGTCGAGCCGGACGAGCGGGACCTCCGGGTGAAAGAAGTAGTTCGGCTGCAACCAAGCGTAGTCAAAGCCAAACGTCCGCCACCTCGAGGCGCCGGGAGCTGTGTAGTAAGGGATCCAGAGGAACTTGAAACGACGGCTATGCACCGCATCCGCAATCTGCTTCACGAGTACGCTGTCACCGGTCCGAATCTCTTCGTTTAGCCAGTAGTAACCGACGAAGGAGAGGCGCTGGAACCGGGCAGCAGCGAATCGGCGCGCAACGTCGTCGATGTATGCCTCCACAGCTCTTCGCCGTCCGTCGGGATCCACCAGGACGAATGACGTGCGCCCTACCCACACCGTATCGGCGCCTGGACGAGAATACGGTATCATCAGAGCGACGCGGAATCCCCCGCGGGCCGGCCCTGCCCTCGCCGCAATCATCGCCACCGCCGAATCCAGGCTCTGAAGTCGTCCATGCGGCGCGAATAGCGAATCGAGATATGCATTCCAGTCTTGGCCCTTGGCGAGAGGCTTGTCCGGCCAAGGGTAGTAGTATCGACCGGAGGTCGCTTGCAGGTCGAGCACAATCGTACCCTCGCACAGCCAGCCCGTCGCTTGGTCGGACGTGTCGACCGTGGCGAAGAGATCGACGATGTCCTTTGGAGGGAAGCTGCGACCTATGGAGCCTCCCGTGTAGAGGAGCACCCAGCAAACGGGAGGCGGCTCAGAATCGGTAGCGAGAGTCGACCCGCGGAGAGATGGAGGCGAGAGCGCGACGGCGACCAGGCCGACCATCGGCAAACACCACCGTGTGAACACCGAGCGATCGCATGTCATGCCCGTTACTCTCCTCAGCTACTCGAATCGAGCGCCCTCGCACAGTGCCGCTGCGATTCGGTCGGCAGCCCGGCCGTCCCAGTGCTCGATAGTGGGCGCCGTTCCAGGGCGCTGCGCTCGCGCCTCGCGCGCAGCGCGGAGGATGGTCTCCCGATGGGCTGGCGTGAGCCGGTTCGTTCCAATGGTACAGGTGATAGGCCGCTCGGTGTTAGGACGGACGGTCACGCACGGGACGCCGAGCCAGGTCGTCTCTTCCTGCAACCCACCTGAATCAGTGATCACCAGGTCCGCCTCGGCTACCAAGCCTAGCATCTCCAGATATGGCATCGGATCGAGCAGCCTCAGTGTCCCCATCTCGGCGGATTCGAGGCCAAGCTCTTCGATCCGCGCTTTCGTGCGGGGATGGACCGGGAACAGCACCAGACCGCCCTTAGACATGATAGCGAGCGTTTCGAGGAGCTCGCGCAGCGTATCTCGGTCATCCACGTTAGCAGGCCGATGTAGCGTGACAACCGTGTAGCACTGTTTGTCCACGCCGTGGCGCGCGGGAGCGCAGAGCGCCCGCGCGGCCGGCAGCGCCGCCACGAGCGAGTCGATCATAACGTTGCCTACGAACTGCACGCGCTCCCGCGGTATCCCTTCCGCTCGAAGGTTCTCAACTGCATCACGCGACGGAGCGAAGAGAGAGTCTGCGACGTGATCTGTGACGATGCGGTTGATCTCTTCAGGCATCGAGCGATCGCGACTCCGCAAGCCAGCTTCCACATGACCGACCCGCACGCCGGCTTTGGCGGCGACCATGGCTGCAGCAACTGTCGAGTTGACGTCCCCATAGACCAGGACGATATCGGGCTGGGCCGCCGCGCATACCGGTTCAAATCGCACCATGATCTCCGCCGTCTGGCGCGCGTGGGAGGCCGAACCAACATCCAAGTTGTGATCCGGGAGCGGGAGACATAGATCCCTGAAGAACGCATCGGACATGTCGGGATCGTAGTGCTGACCGGTATGGACCACGATGTGCTCCACGCCCCGCGCAGCAAGCGCTCCTGCCACGGGCGCAAGCTTCATGAAGTTCGGTCGAGCACCAACGACGGAAAGAACTCTCGTGACGCCGCTGAGGGTGGTCAATGCGCTCCGCGCATTTGCGCTACCACCCACACGGTCCGCAGCAGGATACCGACGTCAGTCAGCAGCGACCACTCACGGATGTATTGGGTCTCGAGCGCAACCACCCGTTCAAAGTCCGTGATCTGGTTGCGCCCGGCAACCTGCCAGGGTCCCGTGATCCCCGGCTTCACATCGAACCGCGCGAAGTGGTGCTCCTCGTAGAACGCCACTTCGGAGGGCAGCGGAGGCCGCGGGCCCACCAGGGACATCTCGCCGCGGAGCACGTTGACGAGCTGCGGCAGCTCGTCAACGCTCGTGCGTCGCAGCCAGCGTCCGAGCCGCGTGATGCGCGGATCGCGCGGCACCTTAAACAGGCGGGGATCGCTGTAGAGGCTCCGCGAGAGCAGCTCATCACGGCGCTGCTCGGCCCCGTCCACCATCGTGCGGAACTTGATGATCCGGAATCGCCGACCACCTTGCCTTACCCGCTCCTGGGTAAAAAACACCGGGCCGCGCGACTCCAGTTTCACCGCCATCGCGACCAGGGCCAGCAACGGGCTGAGCAGAACCAGTCCAACCGAGGCTCCTATGACGTCAATCGCGCGCTTCACGAGACCCTGCCACCCCTTCAGGCTTGGCGCAGTCAGCTCCACCAGTGGCTGCCCCCGCCGCCATACCAGATTCGGCTGGACGCCGGCGATCGCGATCGAACGCGGCACCGAGAGCAGCTGCGACTCTGCCTCGAGCGACGCGTCCACGACCTCCCGGAATCGGTTGTCGGGGAGATAGCCGGCGACCACCACGACCTCGGCGCCCGTCCGCTGCAGCAATGTGCGGAAGTTCGCCGCGTGCCCTAGCGCGTCGGGCGCCGGCGGAACGTGCACGTCCACGAACCCGACCGGTCGGCATTCGCCTCCCTGGGCGAAGCTCGGGCTGTTGATGGCTTGCCGGCACGCCTCCCCTGGTCCCACGAAGAGTGTGGGCGCGCCGTTGCGGTACACGGGGAGGAACCGCGCCACGATCCGATCGATCGCCTGCCGCTCGGCCACGAGCCCCGCCCATACGAGCAGCGTGGTGAACGCGTATTGCACCAGCACGGGCTCGACCCCCCGGGTCCAGATCGTCATCCATAAGGGGAGTGCGGTCGCGAGCGCCGACGCCATGAACAGGCGCCGCGCATCGCGCCGCTGATCGCCGCGCCCGTAATTCCCGGTCACGAACAAGGCGACGAACAGCGCCGCCGCGTATTGCCAGCCGTTGAGAATCCCGCGCGGCATTGCCGACTGCAGCGGCGCTGCGAGCCCTTCGCCGAACAGCGCCAGGTCGCGCACCGCACGCACTACCTCGCGCATCACGTAGAACGAGGCGAGGTCGGCGACGAGGAGGGCCGTGAACCGGCGCATCGCGCGCAATACATGACTGCGCAGGTTGGCCGCGGCTCGCCGTTGCAGGCCGAGGCGGATCGTCGCGGGCGCGTCGATGTCGGTGAGAGGCCCGAGCTCGACGGGGGCGTATGCGGGAGCGAAATGCAGGCGCGCGGTGGCCCCGGGCGCTCCGCCTGCGGACACCTCGGTCATCACCTCGCGCGGCACAGTCTCCACAGTCGCTCGTCCCTCTGAGAGTGACCAAACCGTCGGGGATGGGATAGCAGGGCTACCCAGCCCGGGCTCGCACGCGTCGCTGTCTTACCTGAGCGCTGTTGCAGTGCCGTGGCGCAAGAACCACACCTTCCACGGCGTGTGGAAAACCGGGGCGCCTGCTGATCGGACTATCAGCGGATCCGCACAATGTGTAGCAGAACTGCTGCAACCGAACAGCGGGCGCTCGCCGCTCAAGGGCGCGCGGTAGCGACCGCGAGTCGGGGCTGAATATACCCCTGCCCGAAGGACCCGCTAGGACCCCGCTAGGACCCGCAAGGACACCGCTAGACCTCTCCGATTGTGACGGAGATCACGAAATGGGGATACTCGACCTGAGGGAGCCGACGGTGCCGTCGAGCGTCGCGGCTCAAGCCGCGGCTCGGCGATCATCTCTCGTCCCCCCTCTCCACATCGTGGAGAGGGGGACAGGGGGTGAGGTTGACTCGGCGCGCCCGCCGAGCGTATGCTCGGCGAGAATCGGCGCCCTCCCGCACACTTTCGCCTACGCCGGACCGCCGACACCACCGCACATTCGGGCCCGTCCAACAGGGGGAGGGCGCGTGCCCGTTACGGCCAGGCTGTCCAAGCGGTTCTACGATGTGTTCGGCGAGGAGATCGCGACCGAGCTCGTGGACTGGTTTAATACAGTGGACGCTACGTACCGAGCCGATCTGCGTGAACTGAACGAAATCAACTTCGCGCGCTTCGATGCCAAGCTCGAGCAGCGGTTGGCGGAGCTCCGGGCCGAACTGGTGAAGGAGCTGGCCGACGTGAAGAGCGGGCTCAAATGGATGCTCGCCTTCTGGGCCCCCACGGCGTTGGCCGTGATCGGCACCCGCGCCGGGGTGATCAGCCTGCTGCTCCGGCGCTAAGGTCGCGGCTCAAGCCGCGGCTCGGCGTCTACCGCTGAAGCAGCAATGTGTGCGTCAGTTTACTGACAGGTGCCGAGTCGCGGGTTCACCCGCGGACTCGGGGGGCGGTAACACCTCTGCCGCCTCTGAGGACGTCCAACGCCTGCCCGCTCGTCGCGGCTCAAGCCGCGGCTCGGCGTCTACCGCTGAAGCGGCAGTGCGTGCGTCAGTTTACTGACAGGTGCCGAGTCGCGGGTTCACCCGCGCAATTCACCAACCGATGTTGAGTCAGTTGCCGTGAGCCCGGGCCATGGGTCCGGGGTCGGTTCATCCAGGTAGACCAACCCCGGGGCCATGCCCGGGGTTTAGGGAAGACCGGTTTCCGAAGGTCGCGGCTGAAGCCGCGGCTCGGCGTCTACCGCTGAAGCGGCAATGCGTGCGTCAGTTTACTGACAGGTGCCGAGTCGCGGGTTCACCCGCGGACTCGGGGGGCGGTAACACCTCTGCCGCCTTTGAGGACGTCCAACGCCTACCCGCTCGTCGCGGCTGAAGCCGCGGCTCGGCGTCTGCCGCTGAAGCGGCAATGCGTGCGTCAGTTTACTGACAGGTGCCGAGTCGCGGGTTCACCCGCGGACATCCCCGGGACCAATCAATCATCTCTCGTCCCCCCTCTCCACATCGTGGAGAGGGGGACAGGGGGTGAGGACAACCGGGGGGGACCCTAAAGGACTCCCTCACGGTCACAGGGGGTGAGGTCTACTCGTGGAGACGCGACAGGGGTTGAGTAGGGTGAGGTAGCACACTCCGCCGCCTCCCAAAACGAGCTATCTTAGAGCCGCCCATCGGGAGGGCGGACCATGACGGACCCAGCATCCCAGCACGCCGGCCTGCCGCACGCCGTCTTCCTGCACCGCATGGCCGGTGCCTCCTCGCCGTCGGCGCTCGAGCCGCGGCTCGGCCGGGCCGCCTTCGTCGCCCTCCGCCTGGTGGACCTGCTCGGCCCCGAGCACGCGACACTCCATCCCGACGCCTTCCATTATCAATACGTCGCGACGGTGCGCTGCTGCCGCGACCTGCCCCCCGGCTCGACCGAGGCGAGTCACCTGCTGGGCCTGGTGCGGGGGACGGGCGACGCCTTCCAGCAGCAGAGCGCCGGCCTGGTACTCCCCGCCCTGTTCGCCTACGCCCACTATCTCGAGGACGAGATGCGGCTCGGGGAGGCGCTCGACGTACTCGACACGCTGCTCCAGATTGGC
>Ga0207646_10007077_pt1 | contig 11473 bp, 4 predicted proteins | sample KBSK5502metaG_FD_184343 | JGI IMG/M metagenome (GOLD analysis project Ga0207646, IMG submission 184343) | Corn, switchgrass and miscanthus rhizosphere microbial communities from Kellogg Biological Station, Michigan, USA - KBS K5-50-2 metaG... | ecosystem: Host-associated > Plants > Roots >...
CGGGAAGTGCTCCAGGGAAAGAGGGTCGTGGTCGTAGACGACTCGATCGTCCGCGGCACGACCAGCCGGGCCCTGGTCCAGCTGATCCGCCAGGCGGGCGCGGCGGAGGTGCATTTCCGCGTCGCGTCCCCGCCCATCACGGGCCCTTGCTACTACGGCATCGATACGCCGAGCAAGAAGGAGCTGATCGCGTCGAGCAGCAGCGTCGACCAGATCCGTGACCACCTCGGCGTCGACACGCTGGGCTATCTGTCCTTGGACGGCATGCTGCGGGCCGCGGGCGGCGATCCGGCGGACTTCTGTCACGCCTGCTTCTCGGGCGATTACCCCACGGAGATCCCCGAGGATCTCGAGCGGGCCCGCAACGCCGCCCCGCTCCTCGCCGCCATTCCCAGTTGATTCGCCGTGCCGGCGCTCGAGCGGTGGGTCTATTCCTTCGGCGAAGGCCGCGCCGACGGCTCTGCGGCCATGCGCGACATCCTGGGCGGCAAGGGAGCCGGACTCGCCGAGATGGCGAACCTGGGCCTCCCCGTCCCCCCGGGGTTCACCATCTCCGCCAAACTCTGCATCACCTACCTCGAGCAGGGCACCTTCCCCGACGATCTCCGTGAAGAAGTCGATCGCCAACTGAAGCAGCTGGAGCGGGCGTCCAAGAAGCGGTTCGGGGACGCGGGCAATCCTCTGCTCGTCTCGGTGCGCTCGGGCGCCGCGGTATCGATGCCGGGGATGATGGAGACCATTCTCAACCTGGGGCTGAACGATGAGACCGTGCAGGGGCTCATCGCGGGCTCAAAGAACCCTCGCTTCGCCTACGATTCGTATCGTCGCTTCGTCCAGATGTACGGCGACGTGGTGTTCGATCTCGGCAAGGAACCGTTCGTGGAGGTGCTGGAGGAGTGCAGGCGCCGCCGCAGGGCGCAGCGGGACATCGACCTCCCGGCCGACGATCTGAAGGCGGTGGTACGGGAGTTCAAATCCATCATCCAGGCGAAATGCGGCCTCCCCTTCCCCGAGGATCCCACCGCTCAGCTGTGGGGGGCGATCGCGGCGGTGTTCAAAAGCTGGCGCACGCGCCGGGCCGTGGACTATCGCCGGGTGCACGGTATCCCCGACGATCTGGGTACCGCGGTCAGCGTGGTGGCGATGGTGTACGGCAACATGGGGGACGATTCAGGGACGGGGGTGGCCTTCACGCGCGATTGCAGCACGGGCGAGGCGGTGCTGAACGGCGACGTGCTCACCAACGCGCAGGGCGAGGACGTCGTCTCGGGCGCGCGTACTCCCGAGCCGCTCGCGAAGCTGAAGCGCGGCAAGCTCGCCAAGGTGTACCGCGAGCTCGAGCAGATCGCCGGCAAGCTCGAGCGTCACTTCAGGGACGTGCAGGACATCGAGTTCACGTTCGAGCACGGAAAGCTGTACGTGCTGCAGACGCGCCGCGCTCAGCGCGCCGGACTCGCGGCGGTGCGCACCGCCGTGGAGATGGTGGAGGAGGGACTGATCACGCCCAGCGAGGCGGTGCAACGGGTGCCGCCTCAGGACCTGGACCAGCTGTTCCATCCGATGGTCGACCCGCGGGCGTCCGTCACCCTGGTCGCGAAAGGTCTCCCGGCCTCGCCCGGGGCGGCGACGGGCGAGGCGGTGTTCGACGCGGACGAGGCCGAGGCGCTGGCCCAAGCGGGCCGCAAAGTCATTCTCATCCGGCCGGAGACTTCCCCCGAGGATTTCCACGGGATTGTGGCGGCGCAGGCCGTGATCACCGCGCGCGGCGGCATGACGAGCCACGCGGCGGTGGTGGCCCGGGGGATGGGGAAGACTTGCGTCGTGGGAGCGAAGGACATCGAGGTGGACCCCGCCGCCGGCCGGCTGCGCGCCAACGGCCGCGTCGTCAAATGGGGTCAGCTCATCACCGTAGACGGGACTACCGGCCGGGTGCTGCTCGGCGCCGCCAAACTGGTGGAGCCGAAGCTGGGCAGCCACTACGCCAAGCTGATGGCTTGGGCGGACGAACACCGCCGGCTGCGGGTGCGCGCCAACGCCGACACCCCAGCCGACGCGAAGCGGGCTCGGGAGTTCGGCGCCGAGGGGATCGGGCTGTGCCGCACCGAGCACATGTTCTTCGAAGGCGATCGCATCACGGCGATGCGCGAAATGATCGTGGCGCCGGACGAGGCGGGCCGCCGCCGCGCGCTCGCCAAGCTGCTCCCGATGCAGCGCGAGGACTTCGAGGGGATGTTCGAGGCGATGGCCGGCTACCCGGTCACGATCCGGTTGCTCGATCCGCCGCTGCACGAGTTCTTGCCGCACGGAAAGGACGAGGTCGGGGCGCTGGCCCGCGCCATGAAGCTGCCCGCGGCCCGGCTGGAGCGACTCGTGGCCTCGCTGGTCGAGGCGAACCCGATGCTCGGGCATCGCGGTTGCCGGCTGGGCATCACGTATCCCGAGATCACCGAGATGCAGGCGCGGGCTGTTTTCGAGGCGGCGTGCCGCGTGGTGAGTCGCGGCAAGAAGGTGACGGTCGAGGTGATGATCCCGCTCGTCGCGCTCGTGGAAGAGCTGCGTCGCCAGACCGAGATCGTGCGCCGGGTGGCGCGGGAGGTGTTCCAGGCCGAGGGGCGGGCGGTGCCCTATCTGGTGGGGACCATGATCGAGCTGCCGCGCGCGGCGCTTACCGCCGACGCGATCGCCAAGGACGCCGAGTTCTTCTCCTTCGGAACGAATGACCTCACGCAGACGACCTTCGGCCTGTCACGCGACGACGCGGGCCGGTTCCTCCCGTTCTATGTGGAGCACGGGATCCTCAAGGACGACCCGTTCCAGGTACTCGACCAGGAGGGCGTCGGCAAGCTCATCGAGCTGGCGGTGCGGCTGGGCCGGAGCACCCGGGCCGACCTCAAGATCGGCATTTGCGGGGAGCACGGCGGTGAGCCTGCGTCGGTGAAGTTCTGCCACCACGTGGGCATGAACTACGTGTCCTGCTCCCCGTTCCGCGTGCCGATCGCCCGTCTCGCCGCCGCCCAGGCAGCGCTCGAGGAGCAGGGCGTGATCAATCGGACGAGGGCTACCGTCTAAAAGCAGGTTGGGGAGGTTCTGGAGGTCGGGGGAGGACGGTGGAGGTTGCGCCGATGCAACCTTCCCCAACCTCCACCATCCTTCACAACCTCCCCAACCTGCTTTTATCAGTGGAGGCGCGGGGAATCGAACCCCGGTCCGAGAATGACTCCGATACCACTACTACGTGCGTAGACGAGGCTTGTGGTCTCGCCCCCGTGGCACCTCGCCGGCCACGGCAGCGACGAGCCCTTTAAAAACTCTTACGCGACCCGTTCGGGCCCCAGGTCACGCCAGCCCGATTTTGCGATACGTGAGCGCCGCCTCAGGCGGGCTGCCACTCACGCAGGTGCGTGAAGCCGAAGCTTACGCAGCCAGTGCCAGGTTTGAATTGGCAGTTATGAATTGTGCCAGTGGTTTTACCAGGTGACTGACAACCTGGGCACGCAGCGATATCCTCGCCAAACCCGTCGAAGCCTGTCGCCCCCGACGACGCAAGTTAGTCGCCTACAACGACTTTTTCAACCAAACCGGAGGCGCTCTGAGACGTAACGACTCACGGCGGCGGCATCCAGCTGAACTCCTGCAAGGCCGACATGGCCATCGGGGCGCAGGAGGTAGAAGGAGACGCGGGGAATCTTCGCGCGCATGAGCTCTCGGTCGTTTGCCGGCTCGCTCGGAACTTCGTGGATGCGCAAGAGCTCGCCCAGTTCCGGAATGCCACCTGAAGGCGCAACCTGCCCGATCACGATCAAATTGAATCGCGTGTCGTCGAGTTTGTCGAACAGGTCCTCCGTGGCGCCGTTCGCCACGAGCTTGAGCCGCAGCCAAGGAAAACGATCGCCGGCGCGCGGCGCGCTTTCAGGGAGGCCTGCCAGCGTTTCTGATAAACGGCTACTGCGGTAGCGGATTCCGATCTGTGAGATGGTGCGAAATGCGAGCTTTTGAACGCTTTCGATTCGCATCGCAAGCGCCATGATCTTCGCCAGGACCCGCGTGCGGAACAGTCTCGCTACAATGCTGTCGGAGACCACCAGCGAAAAGGCCCGGTCGGTCGTGCTGAGCAGCCGCTGAGCAACTGGGACGCGCTCGTCCTCGTAGGAGTCGAGCAGTGCCGCACCCGCCCGTCCCGATACAACGAGTGCGAGCTTCCACGCCAGGTTGTATGCATCCTGGAGGCCGGTGTTCATGCCTTGCGCGCCCACTGGACTGTGGATGTGTGCCGCATCGCCTAGCAGGAAGGCCCGGCCATTCCGAAAGTGGACTGCGCGGCGGTGATGGATGCGGTAGGTGGAGTACCAGCTGCAGGCCTCGAAGGACAGCTGGGTTCCCGCTTCCTTACGCACCGATGGAATGACGTCCTCGAACGTCAGATCCTCTCGTCCCCGCAAGTCGGGGGGCAGGATGCCGACGATGCGCCAGTGATCCGTCCCGCGCATCGGGAAGAAGAGGTGAAATCCCTCGCGCCACAGATAGACATTGAGCTCGTCCGGGACCATCGATCCGGTCACTTGGGCATCCGCGACGAAGAACACATGCTCGTAGGGTGCGCCCTCAAACGCGATCCCGCTCAGCTCACGCACGGCGCTGTGTGCGCCGTCGCATCCCGCGACCCAGGCGGCCCTGACCTCGCTGGTCGTGCCGTCGGGTTGCATCAGCGTCGCCCTGACCTGATTCGCCTCCTGCGCGAGGCCGACCAGTTCCGTGTTCCACTGGACGGCCGCCCCACGGATACGCAGGGCGTCGCCCAGTAGCCGCTCGTTGTCATCCTGGCCGAGGATCAGCAGAAAAGGATACGGGCTCAGATCGCGCCCGATGTCACCTAACGGGATACGTGCGGCTCGCCGTCCTTGGACCCAGATGTTCGCACCGGTGGCGCGTTTGCCGAGGTCGAGCGCCCGCTCGACGATGCCGAGGTGTGCGTAGATCTCCAACGTGCGTGCCTGCACGCCCAATGCGCGCGTCTGGACAGACGGACCTGTGTGTCGGTCGATGATCAGCGCGTGCACGCCTCGGCGGGCGAGCTGGTTCGCGAGCATCAGCCCCGTCGGACCGGCTCCGACAACGAGGACGTCTGTGTCTGTGTTCATTCGGGGCGCTGGGAGCGACTACCGCGGAGCCTTCGCCCGGAGCTCAGCGAACCAGTTCAGCACCACGGCGATCCGCGGCCGGCGCTCCTCGGCCGGCAGCTTCGTCATCAGAAACCGCTCGCCGTCCCGCGACACGTCGTAGCTGCGCGGTCGGGTCCACCCGGGGCTGTCCGGATACGGTCCACCGAACAGCGCCTTGGGTGGGCCGCTCCGGCCGTTCTCCAGATCGACGCTCACCGCCATCACGCTGTCACCCTTGCGGTACACCAGCTCCCGCCCGCCCCGGGTCCACATCGGTTCGGACCCGTTCGCCGGCGAGACTTTCCATCGCTTCAGGCTCGGGTTGGGATACGACTGCGCGTACACCTCGATGCGCCCCGACTCGTCGGAATCGTAGGCCATCCAGCGGCCGTCCGGCGACAGCGTGGGATGCGCGAGGTTGAAACCGTTGGCGAAATACCGCGCCGGCGCGGGCGGGCCACGCAGCTGGACCGTCCAGAGCTCGCCGGCGCCGGGGACGGCGAGCGAGAAGGCAAACAGTCGGCCGTCCGGGGAGACCGACCCGGGGTAACGGTCGAACCCACCTGTCAGCAGCGGCTCCGCGGGCCGGCTCGCGTCGGCCGCCCGGCGATAGAGGTCGAAGAACGGGTGCTCGCTCGAGTAGATCAGCTCTCGACCGTCGGGCGTCCATTCGGCCCCGAAGTCCCTGCCGCCCTCGGCGGTGAGTCTGAGACCACCCGAGCGCCCGATTTGGAACACCCAGATGTCCCCCAGGGAGTTGGCCGAGCGAATGTCTACCGCGATCCGTCCCCCCTCGGGTGAGAGGCGCGGGTGGTCGTAGCGATCGGTGGCGGGAAGCGCGCGCGATTCGTTTCCCCGCCGGTCCACGAGCACCAGCTCGGTCTCCGTGATGTAGGAGCTGACCGGCAGGTACGCCAAGGTTCCATTCTCCGAGACGTCGAATGCCGCGGCGCCGTCGGTGGGATTCATCGCCACGCTATCGACGACGGGAAGCGCCGCGCCGGTCACGGCCAGCCGCCCCAAGTCGAACGGAACCGCCCGTATGGTCTCGCCCACCGCATAAAGCAGGTGCCCCGTCGGTACGTAGAAGCCGAAGACGCCCCCGGTGAACACCACCTCGCGCTTGCCGGAACTGATCGAGAGGACCTCGATGGTGGCCCGCTCGATGGGCGTTCGGTATGCGGTGAACAAGACGTGGTCGCCGTCGGGCAGGATCTGCGGCCACCAGTGGCCCAGCTCGCCCCGCGCCGTGTCCGGCGTCGTGAGCATGCGCTCGTCGCCGCCGCCTTCGCTCACGATCCAGAGACCGGTGTTGTACGCCCGCGTGTAAACCAGGCGACCGTTCTTGCCCCAACTGCCGCCGGCCCAGTCGGCCACGGCGAGGTCGATCGCCGGCCCGCCCTCCACCCGGACCTTTCTGAGCTTTCCCTGTCGTGCGTAGGCGACCCACCGTCCGTCCGGCGAAATGAACGGCCGGCTGTTGCCCGTTCCCTGTTCTCCTTGGCCCGCGCCCGCGATCACTTCCATGCGCATCTGGTCGAACGGACGCCGCAGGACTTCTTCCCGCCGACCGACCATCGCGGACACGAAGAGCTGGCGGCCGTCGGGGCTCAGGCGCACGATCGGCGTGAAGGTGGGTCGCACGCCCGGGTCCAGCTCGACGCTGAAACGCACTGGGGCGGCGGACGGCGGCGTGCTCGACCGGTTGCGGAGGCCCACCCAGGCGAACGCCATCAGGAGGACGGCCGCCAACGCCCCCGGGATTGCGAGCCGGCTCAGTGCGCCCGGGAGCGGGCGGATTCTCGACCCACCCGTGCCCGTCAACGCGTCGGCGAACTGCGCCGCCGTTTGCCAGCGGTCGGCCGGAAGCTTCTCGAGCGCGCGCGCGACGGCGGCATCGACGTGGGGCGGGACCGTCTTGCGGTGAAACACGACTGGCTTGGGCTCTTCCGACATGACCCGGGCGAAGATCGCCTGCGCAGTGAGGCCTGTGAACGGCGGTTGGCCGGCCAGCATTTCGTACAGGACGACCCCGAGCGCATAGGTGTCGGCGCGCGGATCCAGGTTCTGGTCACCGGCCGCCTGCTCGGGACTCATGTAGTGGGGCGTGCCGAGGCTCACGCCCGACTTGGTGATCCGGGTCCTGCCGTCCCGGTGGCTCCAGGCCAGCGCGATGCCGAAGTCGGCCACCAGCGGCCGGCCGTCGTGGAGCAGCACGTTGTCGGGCTTGATGTCGCGGTGAATCACGCCGTGGCGGTGGGCATAGTCGAGCGCGGCGGCGATCTCGACGGCGATCCGGACCGCGTCCGCGACGGGGAGCTGTATCTCCCGCGTCAGCCGGTTGCGGAGCGATTCGCCTTGGACGTACGGCATGACGTAGAACACCGTGCCTTCGACCTGGCCGGAATCGAACAGGGGGAGGATGTTGGGGTGCTGGAGGTTGGCGGTGGTCTCGATCTCCTTGAGGAACCGCGCGGCGCCGATGATCGCCGCGAGCTCCGAGTTCATGACCTTGATCGCGACTTTGCGATTGTGCCGCGGGTCGTGGGCGAGGTACACGGTGGCCATGCCGCCTACTCCCAGCTCGCGCTCAAGGGTGTAGCGGTCGGCCATGGCTTCCTGGAGGCGCTGGAACGAATCAAGCATGGACCGTCATTCCTTGGGTGTCACGAGCTCCTGGTACGCCGGGTAGTCGCGCAGCGACCGGAGCGACGGGAAGAGGTGCATCACCCCGCCGCGAGGATACCCCTGGGCAAACGCCTCTTGCACCAGCGCGACGGCGGCGTCACGGTCGCCGAGGACGGCGTGAATCCGAGCCCGCCACATTGTGTGCCTGCCGTAGAGATACCGGGGGCTCGTCGCCTGAAGCGTGCGCTCGAACCCCATCGCGTCGGCACGCCTCTCCTGTCGCGCCGCCAGCACTCCCAGAAAGCCCTGGACGGTCACTCGATCGGGCGAGTCGCCCGTGATGACCGCGATCCACCGCATGGTGGCGTAGTCCGGCACGCCCGCCGCCCGCTCCGACGCGAGACCCTCGAGCATGCGCCGCGCGTCGTCGACGCGTCCGTTCACGTAGTACGCGAGGGCGAGACGAAACCGGTTGGCCACCGAGCTCACCTCCGCGGGCGGCCGACCTTCCAGCCAACGCACGGCCCACCCGCCTGCGGCGGGCGCGTCCGCCTGGTGATCGTGCGCCGCCAGCTCGAGCGCCGCGATCAGGGCGACGTCGGCGGGGGACCAGCCCGGCTGCGGCGGGAGACTCGGCGCCTCGATCAACCGCTCGTTGATCTCGGCGGCCCGCCCCAGGGCGGCGAGCGCCCGGACCTCGGCCGCCAGCGCGGCGAAGTCCGTGGGGTGGCGACGCCGTCCTTCGCGCGCTTCCTGCAGCTCGTGGCGGTGATCACCCACCAGGTGGTAGCCGAACGTCAGGTAGAACCAATAGACCGACCACCCTCGGAACAGGCCGCGATCGGGCCCGAGGGTGGTGAGGGCGGCGATCATTTCGCGCGGGCGATTGAGCGCCAGCGCACACTGCGCCACCAGCCACAGTACCTCGGAATTCGGCGCGATGGCCGCCATCTCGCGCGCGGTCTCGAGCGCTCGCTGCCGGTCGCCCCGGCTCTGGACAAGCACCCACGTGAGGTAGTGCTGATCGAGTGGAGAAAGGCGGCCGGGAGAGCGCTCCACCGCGTGCGCGATCGAGTCCGCCGTGGCGAATTCCCCCAAGTCCATGTGCTCGTGCGCTGCGAAGATCAGCGGCAGACGGAAGGTCGGGTCCTCCTGCGCGGCACGCCGGAAGTGGTCGATGGCGCCGCGTGAGTCGAACTGTACCATCCGATCCAGCCCCTGGATGAACTCCTGGTACGCCGCGAAGGTGGGGGGCTGGCCGGCGGCCTTGGCCCACAGGCTCAAGCGCGAGTCGAACAGCGTCGCGAGCGTGGCCATCACCCGCTGCCGCACGGCTTCCACGGCGACGAGCGGCTGCGAGATTGGCCCCGCGACCGGCTCGAGCGCGCGCAACACCGTGCCGTCTATCGCCGCCGAGATTTGGACCTGGAACCGGATGCTGTCCGCCTGGCGATAATAGGCGCCGGAGACCACCGTGCCCGCGCCCGTCTCGCGCCCCAGGGTCTGAATCCCGGCGGCGTCGAGATGGCCGGAGCCGTGCCCGCCCGGCGCGACCGACGCGGTCATCACCGACATCGATGACACCACTTCCACCAGGCCGGTCTGCGCGAGGCCCTGCGTCACCCAATCGGCCGCCATGTGGCCCACGTTGTCGAGCGAAGGGTCTCCAGTGTGGTTCTCGATCACGGCCACGACCACGCGATGCTGGTTGAGCTGCGATCCGCTCCGACGCAGCACGTGAGCCGCGGTGCCGACGCCGAGCAGCGCGACCACAATCCCCAAGGCGAACGCGATTTTGCGTCCCCGCCGGCCGTCGAAAATGCCTCGCGTCGGCACGCTCGTGCGATAGGCCGGCGCTCCGAGCGCGGCCGCGAACTCGGTCACGGCGGGGAACCGGTCATCGGGCAGCGGGGCCAGAGCGCGAGAAATCGCGTGCTTGACGGCCCGCGCCACCGCCGCCGGGGCCCCCTGCATGGCCCGGCTGGCCTCGAGCGCCGCCCAGTTGTGCACCTGGCGTTCCGTCATGCTCGCCACCGGCGGCTCCCCCGCCAGCATCTCGAACAGCACGCAACCGAGGCTGTAGATGTCGGTCCGTGCGTCGAGGTCGCCGAGGCCCATCGCCTGCTCCGGGCTCATGTAGCCGGGCGAGCCGATCGGCTGGCCGGCCTGGGTGAGCGTCAGACTCCCGGCGGCGCTGATGGCGCGCGCGATCCCGAAGTCGGCCACGATCGCGTGCACGCCCGACAGCAGGATATTCTCCGGCTTGATGTCGCGGTGGATGATCCCCTGCGCATGGGCGAAGGCGAGCGCATCGGCGACGTCGCTGGCGATGTGCAGCGCGTCTTCGAGCGGCAGCTTCCGGTCCCGGAGCAGGCGATGCCGCAGCGATTCCCCCTCCACGTACGGCATGACGTAGTAAAACAAGCCCCCCACTTCTCCGGCTGAAAAAATCGGCACGATGTGGGGATGGCTGAGGTTCGAGGAGAGGTCCACTTCGCGAATGAACCGCTCGCGCAAGAGGCGCGTGGACACTTCCGGGTCGAGCACCTTGATCGCGACCCGCCGGTGAGGATGCTGCTCCACCGCCAGGAACACCCGGGCCATCCCCCCGGCGCCGATCTCGCGCTCCACGTCGTAGCGGGGCGCCAGATTCTCGCGCAGGGACTCGAGCACGTCGAGCATGCGCGCAACTTAGCGTCCCCTCGTCGGCCGGGCGAGCGTCGCGACTGGCCCCTGGCCGATTCCGTCCAGCGCGCTACAATTTCTTCGTGGACAACGGCGGTTCGGCGCGGAGCTCCCCCTACGTGCGGCTCGCGGCGTATTACACGCTGCTCGGCCTCGCCGTGTGGCTGCTGATCAGGTTCGTGCCGGACATCCCCCATCTGCTGGCTCGGTTCCGAGAGATCTCCGTGCTCGGGGCGGCGGCCAGTCGCGGCCGCCTCGTCGAGGAAGCGACCGCGGCGACCGAAAGCCTGTCTCAGGGCCAGTGGGCGCTCGTCACCTTCCTGTCGATGCTCACGGCCCTGGTGCTCGTGCTTCCCGTGTCCTGGGTGTACATGCTCACCAAGCGGCGCTCGGGATACGATCAATCGGTCGTGCAGACCGTGATCATCCTGCCGATGACGGTGGCGGCCACGGTGATTCTGGTGCAGAACAGCCTGGCGCTCGCGTTCACGCTCGCCGCGATCGTCGCGGCGGTACGGTTTCGAAACACGCTCAAGGACACCAAGGACGCGGTCTACATCTTCCTCGCCCTTGCGGTCGGCGTCGCCGCCGGCGTGTTCTCGCCCACCGTCGCGGCGGTGATGTCGGTCATGTTCAACCTCGTCGTGCTCGCGCTATGGGAGCTCAACGTCGGTAACATCTACGCGGACCAGCGGGGCCGTATCCCGGCGCTGTCCCCCGCCGAAGGGCTGCTCGGCCCGCGGCGGCGGTCTTCCGCCGCGCTGGCCGTCGGGGACCCTGACCTGCTCGCGGCGCTCGCGCCCCATGAGCTCGAGGAGGTCGCGGACCGCGCCGCCCGGCTGCAGGCCTACGTCATGGCCCGCTCGGGCGACAAAAAAGAGGATCGGTTCAACGGCATGCTGCTCGTCCACACGACACAACCGGAAGCGGCTCAGCGAGTCGTGGAGGAGCTCCTGCAGCTCCAGGCCCAGCGCTGGCGGCTGGCCGAAATCGTGCCGGCC
>Ga0207646_10007079_pt1 | contig 11471 bp, 11 predicted proteins | sample KBSK5502metaG_FD_184343 | JGI IMG/M metagenome (GOLD analysis project Ga0207646, IMG submission 184343) | Corn, switchgrass and miscanthus rhizosphere microbial communities from Kellogg Biological Station, Michigan, USA - KBS K5-50-2 metaG... | ecosystem: Host-associated > Plants > Roots >...
CCCAGCCCGCTGAATGCGGCTGTCGTCGCTCGGCGGACTCGCTACTCGGTGAGGCGCTTCAGGGCCTCCGGTGAGATCTTCGGCTTCGGGTCGAGCTGGGCCAGACCATTCCACGCCAGGTTGACCAGGTGCGCGGCCATCTCCTCGAGCTTCGGCTTGCGCACGTCGAGCCACCACTGGCCGGCGAAAGCGACCATGCCGACAAGCATCTGCGCGTAGACGGGAGCCAGCTTCGGTTCGTAACCGCGCATCTTGAGCACGTCCGCCAGCAGGTACTCGACCTGGCCTGCGATGTCGCTGATCAGGCTTGCGAAGGTGCCAGAGCCCGAGGCCGGGTTCGAGTCCCTGACGAGAATGCGGAATCCGTCGCTGTTGTCCTCGATATAGCGGAGCAGGGCGACCGCCGCGACCTCGAACTTCTCCATCGTGTCCTCGCCCTGGAGCAGCCCGGTCGCCATCAACAAGAACCTGTCGACTTCGCGGTCAACGACGACGGCGTACAGCCCTTCCTTGCCGCCGAAGTGCTCGTAGACCACCGGCTTCGAGACGCCGGCCCGCGCGGCGATCTCCTCGATTGATGTGCCGTCCAGGCCGCGCTCGGCGAAGAGGCGGCGCCCGATGTCAAGCAGCTGCTCGCGTCGCTCCTTGCCGGTCATTCGCTTGCGGCCGGACGCCGGGGGTTGGCTGCTCACTGCCCCATCATGCGCCGGCCGCCCGCCGTTCAGCTAATTGGCGCAGCCAGCCGGCTCCGGGCGCGCCGCCCTAGCTGGTCCGCGCCGGCGCCTCCCGCTTGGTCATCGAGCCGAGCGCGCGCACGGCGCCGACCTTCTTGCCGCTCAGCCTGCCCTCGTCGGGCCAGCGGACATCCTGCACCCAGCCGAGCTTCTCGGCCAGCCAGATTCCGCGCGCCGCGATGTCGATCTGGCCTTTGAACACGCCGTGCCGCGCGCACGTCGGGTCCGCGTGGTGCAGGTTGTGCCACGACTCGCCGAACGAGAGCACGGCGAGCCAGGCCACGTTCCTTGACTTGTCCCTGGCCTCGAACTCGCGCGCGCCGAACGTGTGGCAGATCGAGTTGATCGACCAGGTGACGTGGTGCAGGAACGAGACCCTGACCAGGCTGGCCCAGAAGAACGCGATCAGCGCGCCCTTCCATGACATCGTCCACAGCCCGCCGGCCAGGGCGGGGAGCAGCAGGGTGGCGGCGACCAGCGCTGGGAAGAACCGGTGCACGGCCACGATGTCGTCGTCGGCCAGCCAGTCTGGCGAGAACTTCTTGTGCGACGTGACGTCACGGTCGAACAGCCAGCCCATGTGGGCCCAGACCATGCCCTTGGTGAGCGCCTTCCAGTCGTCGCCGAACCGCCAGGGCGAGTGCGGGTCGCCCTCCTTGTCGCTGTACTTGTGATGCCTGCGGTGGTCGGAGACCCAGTCGAGCAGCGGTCCCTCGATCGCCATCGAGCCGGCGACGGCGAGCGCGATCTTGAAAGGCCGGCTCGCCTTGAACGACCCGTGCGTGAAATAGCGGTGGAAGCCCATCGCAATGCCGAGCCCGGAGAACAGGTAGAACGCGATCCCGATGACGACTGCCTGCCAGTCGAGCCAGCCAAGCACCCAGGCCGCGGGCACCGCGGCGAGCAGGGCGAGCATCGGCACGCCGGTGAAGATGCCGACCGCGACCCGCTCGAACGCGGATCTCGGCTCGGGCTCGACCTCAGGAACCGGGTCGCGGCGGCGGACCCGGACGGGCTCTGCGGGCCGGACCAGCCCGGTTTGCGTGCCAGCGGCGACGGTCTCGGCGGAGGCCGCTGCCTCGGCGGAGGCCGCTGCCTCGGCTTGCTCCGCTGGCATGGTGGACTCGACTTGCTCGGCAGGCTCGACGGAGACGTCGGTGGTAGCGGTCATCGCGGTTCCTCGGTTGTCGAAGGGCCGGTCAGATGAGCGATCCGCAAACCGAGGTCATGGGCCGAGCGAATACGCTTACGTAACCGTAGCTTACGCTAGCGTAGGTTGTGCGGGAGCTTCTAGAGCGATATCCGACAGATTCAGCCGGTCTCGCTTGTGGTCTTCGGTCAACCTGCCCGCTCGCGCACTGATCATGCGAAGCAACCGCGGCGGCGACCGGACTCTGCCGGACGCGGGGGCACGGCTGAGCTCGGAATCCGGATTAAAGGAATAGTTCCGGCGTCTGGACTCGAACCAGAATAAACGGGGCCAAAGCCCGTTGGGTTGCCAATTACCCCACGCCGGATTTCGCTGACATCGCGAAGTGGTGTTGTGTCGGTCGGTGCAACCTCACGATACCTAGCACTGGATCGCGCGGGCTACTGGAAGCGCCTGGAGCTGGGCGTCGCTGCGGCCCGCGAGGCATGCCGGGAAAACGCGACCACGGCTTGACCCAGCCGCTGACGGCTACGGGGATGTTGGCGCGGCTGAGGGTCGAGCCGCTGGTCCCAGCGCCGAATGCGAACGCTGCCGAGCGCGAACGTGCCTGGCGCCCAGGACTTCTGGCTGAAGATCACCGGCGTTAGCGCAGTGCAGTCCAGGAAGTGCAGGAAGAACGCACGGGCAAGTCCAGGCGCGAGATCAAGGAGATCCTGCGGATCGACAGCAACGAGACTCCTGAACAAAGCGCCTCAGTTACGAGGAGTGCGCCACGCGCCAGGCGGCAGCGGTCGCGACCTACTGGGATGGTGAACGCCGGAAGCGGCGCAACCGCCGCCCCGGCGGCGGCGAGGGCGGAGGCCATCGCAAGTCCGAGCCCGAAGATCGCGGGCGACGCTGACCGCGAGTCGGCCAGGGTTAGCGTCGGCCCGCTCGACAGGCGCGAGATCCGCCTCATATTCGAACCGTAGTGCTAGTCATTGACAGTCCTCGGCGCCGAGTCCGGGGTCGGCATGTCGGCAAACTCGGCGCGGACGCCGAGCAGGCGCACCGGGTCCCTGCGCGTGAACCAGTCGAGCGCGGTCAGCGCCGCGGCCTCGATCGCGGCCGGGTCTCGGGTCGGCTCGCTCAGCGCCTGCCCGTGCGTCTTGGTGAAGAACGGCGCGTACCGCACCTTCACGACGATCCGCCCCGCGGGCCGCCCGTCGGCACGCACGTCGCCGGCGACCAGCGCGGCGATCCTGGCGACCTCGTCGCGTACCTGCGCCCAGTCGGACAGGTTCTGCTGGAATGTGACCTCGCGGCCGTGGCCGCGCGGGACGTACGGTTCGGCGGTCACCAGGGACAGGTCGATGCCGCGTGCGAGCTGGACCAGCCACGGCCCGATCGTCGGCCCGAATCGCCCGGCCAGCTCGCGATGGTCGGCGGCGGCGAGCTCGGCCACCGTCATGATCCCGAGCGCGGCGAGCTTGCGCGCGGTCTTCGCGCCGACGCCCCACAGCGCGTCGGTCGGCATCGGGCCGAGCAGCTCGGGCCAGGTCCTGCTGGTGATCGTGAACACCCCGGCCGGCTTGCCGAAGCCGGTCGCGATCTTGGCCTGGAGCTTGTTCTCGCCGATGCCGACCGAGCAGTCAAGGCTGGTCGCCTCTCGCACCGCTGCCTGGATTTTCCTTGCCAACAACTCCGGCTCGCTGGTGTCGGCACCCAGGAATGCCTCGTCCCAGCCCATGACCTCTACCACCGCGTCGAGCCGCCTGAGCGTCGCCATCACCACGGCGGAAACGGCCTCGTACGCCTCCCTGTCGACCGGCAGGAACACCGCGTCGGGGCAGCGGCGGGCGGCTGTGCGCAACGGCTGGCCCGAGTGCACGCCGAACTCGCGCGCCTGGTAGGACGCCGTGCTGACGACGCCGCGCTTGGCGGGGTCTCCGTCGCCGCCGACAACGACCGGCCTGCCGCGCAGCTCCGGCCTGCGCAGCACCTCAACGGCCGCGATGAACTGGTCGAGGTCGACGTGCAGCACCCAGCGGGTCACACCCGTAAGTTTCACCCCCAACCCGATCGTGCGGCGAACCTGCCCAGCTACCGGGAGGTATCCTGCTCCCGTCGGGGGGATGTACAGCAGGGATCGCCCGCCCCGGAATCGAACGACCGGCACCGACAAATCCGCAGCTACATCGAGGAGCCGACCCGAGTGAGCGCATCAGGTCCGGCCGCGGTCATCGTGCTCGCGGCCGGCGAGGGCACCCGGATGAAGTCGCCCCTGCCGAAGACGCTCCACCGGGTCTGCGGCCAGACCATGCTGGGGCACTGCCTCGCCGCGGCCGCCGAACTGGCGCCCTCCCGCCTGATCGTCGTGGTCGGCCACGACGCGGAGCGGGTGACCGCGCACGCCACCGAGCAGGAGCCTGGCGCGATCATCGTCGTGCAGGACTACCTCGGCGGTACGGGGCACGCGGTCAGGGTCGTGCTCGAGACCGTCGGCACGATCGGCGGCACCGTGGTCGTGACCTACGCGGACACCCCGCTGCTGACGGGCGCGACGCTCTCCGGGCTGGTGAGGGCGCGGGAGACGGCTGGCGCTGCCGCTGCGGTGCTGACGGCGCGGGTGTCAGACCCGGCCGGGTACGGCCGGATCATCAGGGACGACGCGGGCGCGTTCGCCGCGATCGTCGAGCATGCGGACGCCACGGCCGACCAGCGCGCGATCGGCGAGATCAACACCGGAATGTACGCCTTCGACGGTGACCTGCTCGCCGACGCGGTGAAGCGGGTCAGGACCGACAACTCGCAAGGCGAGGAGTATCTCACCGACGCCGTCTCCGTCCTTTGCTGCGACGGTTACCCCGTGGTGACCGTTGAATGCCAAGACTTTGACGAGGTCCAGGGGGTCAACGACCTTGCGCAACTCGCCCGCGCCAGCCGGGTGATGAATTCGCGGCTGATCGAGGCGATGATGCGGGCCGGGGTGAAGGTCGCCGACCCGGCGACGACCTGGCTGGACGTCGGCGTCGACGTCGCGCCCGGCGCCAGCATCGGACCTGGCACCCAGCTCGAGGGCAGCACCAGCGTGGCGGCCGGGGCCGCGGTCGGGCCCGGCTGCCTGCTCCGCGACACCGTGGTCGGGCCGGGCGCAACCGTGATCCAGTCGGTCTGCGAGTCCGCCGTGATCGAGGGAGGCGCGCGGATCGGGCCATTCGCACACCTAATGAATTCGCACGCCGAGTGAAAGAGCAGGTCACGTGACGGGCGGTACCGGGCCAGCCGGCAAGAAGATGATGCTGTTCTCAGGGCGGGCGTTCCCCGAGCTCGGCCTGGAGATCGCGGACTACCTCGGCATCGAGCTGACACCGACTACGCTGTTCGACTTCGCCAACGGCGAGATCTTCGTGCGCTTCCTCGAATCGGTCAGGGGCTGCGACGCGTTCGTGGTGCAGAGCCACACCTCGCCGATCAACCAGTGGATCATGGAACAGCTGATCATGGTCGACGCGCTGAAGCGAGCGTCGGCGAAACGGATCACGGTCGTGGCGCCGTTCTTCGGCTACGCGCGGCAAGACAAGAAGAGCCGCGGTCGCGAGCCGATCTCGGCCAGGCTTATGGCCGACCTGTTCAGGACGGCGGGAGCGCACCGGCTGATGGCCGTCGACCTGCACACGGCCCAGATACAGGGGTTCTTCGACGGCCCGGTGGACCACCTGTTCGCGCTCCCGATCCTGGCCTCCTACCTCGAGGGCAAGCTGGACGTCTCGCGGGTCACGGTCGTCGCGCCGGACGCCGGCCGGGTGCGGGTCTGCGAGCGGTGGACCGACAGGCTCGGCTGCCCGCTGGCCATCATCCACAAGCGGCGCGACCCGGATGTCGCCAACAGCGTACGAGTGCTCGAGGTGGTCGGCCAGGTCGCCGGGCGGACGTGCATCCTGGTCGACGACATGATCGACACCGGCGCCACGATTGCGAACGCCGCGGAGGCGCTGTTCGAGCAGGGCGCCGCCCAGGTCGTGGTCGCGGCGACCCACGGCGTGCTGTCGGGCCCAGCTGTGGACTTGCTGAAGAACTCAGCGATCAGCGAGGTCATCGTCACCGATACGCTGCCGATCCAGCCCGACAAGCAATTCGATAAGCTGACCGTGCTGTCGATCGCTCCGCTGATCGCCAGGGCCATCACCGAGGTCTACTCGGAGGGCTCGGTGACGAGCCTGTTCGACGGCCAGAGCTGAGCCGGCCGCTGCCTGGGCGACCACGGTCATCCCTGGAGTCGGCTAGACTCGCTGCGAATTCTCCTGCCCTTCCTACGGGGCTGTACGCGCTTAGGAGTAAGACCGTGCCCGAGGTTCACATCGCCGCAACATCGCGGTCCGAGTTCGGCAAGGGTGCCGCTCGGCGCGAGCGCCGGGCCGGCCGGGTCCCCGCGATCCTGTACGGCCACGGCACGCAGACGCGGCACGTCAGCCTGCCCGGCCACGACGTGCTGCTTGCCCTGCGTACCCCGAACGTGCTGATCAGGCTCGACGGCCTCGAGGGCGGCAGCGAGCTCGCGCTGCCCAAGGCCGTCCAGCGGGACCCGATCAAGGGCACGGTCGAGCACGTCGACCTGATCCTGGTCCGCCGGGGCGAGAAGGTGACCGTGGACGTCCCGGTCATCGTGTCCGGCGAGGTTGCCCCAGATGGCCTGCTTGACCAGCAGCTCGTCCAGATCTCGGTCGAGGCCGATGCGACGAGGATCCCGCCTGGCATCGAGGTGAGTGTCGAGGGCATGGCGGTCGGCGCGTCCGTGCATGCCGGCGACCTCGAGCTGCCGCGCGGCGTCACCCTGGCCGAGGAGGCTGACATCCTCGTCCTGCACGTGATCCCGGCTCCGACCGCCGCGCAGCTCGAGGCCGATCTCGGCGTCGTGCCCGAGGCCCCGGAGGCCGCCGAGGCGGCAGAGGCGCCCGCCGGCGAGGCTGGCGAGGCACCGGGTGCGCAGCCGTCCGCCCAGCCGCAGCCATCGGCCGAGTAACCGGGCAGTTGGCCGCTGGCGGCCGGGTAGCACGCACCCTCAGCCTGCTTCGAGGTCGGAGGGGGCCTGAGCCGATGGGCGACGAGCGGCCGCGCGGTGGCTTGTCCGACCCGCGCGCTCCGGCGAGCGCTGAGCGGTGGCTGGTGGCCGGGCTCGGCAATCCGGGGCCCGGCTACGCGGGCAACAGGCACAACGCGGGATTCATGGTCGCCGACGTGCTGGCTGCCAGGATCGGCTCGGGATTCAGGCGGGACAGGTCCCGTGCCCAGGCGGCGACCGGCTGGCTGGCCGGCCTGCCCGTCATCGTCGCCAAGCCGATGACGTTCATGAACCTGTCGGGGCAGCCGGTCGCCGCGCTCGCGCGGTTCCACAAGGTTCCCGCCGAGCGCATTGTCGTCGTGCACGACGATCTCGACGTGCCCTTCGGCGCGATCAGGCTCAAGCTGGGTGGCGGGGACGGCGGCCACAACGGGCTGCGGTCGATGACCCGCGCGCTCGGCAGCCGCGACTACTACCGGGTGCGGGTCGGCATCGGCCGGCCAGCCGGGCGCCAGGACCCGGCGGACTACGTGCTCGCGGACTTCGGTTCCGCCGAGCGCAAGGAACTGCCGCTGGTGATCGAGCTGGCCGGCGACGCGGTCGAAGAGCTGCTGCGATCCGGCCTGGCCGCCGCCCAGAACCAGATCCACGCGCTCGGGACGCTCCCCGGTGCCGATCGGCCCGCCTGAGCCGAGCCCGCGGCCCGCGCTGCCAGCAGAGGCGGCCATGTATGGTGACCATGTGCGGCGCAGGCTGGCAGTCAAGCCAGGCATGACCGGTCTGTGGCAGGTGAACGGCCGGGCCGACTTGTCCTGAGACGAGGCGGTCCGCCTCGATGTGCGGTACGTGGAGAACTGGTCGTTCATGCTCGATCTGCAGATCCTGGGGAAGACGTGCGCGGCAGTCATCCGTGCGTCAGGCGCATACTGACCGGCACTCCCCAGCGTGGATCGGCGCGGCTCAGGGCAGACCCTAGGGACATCAGGGCGGCTGCCGACGCCGCCCTGATGGTGATCAAACCGAACACTGGAGCGTTACGTGGCTTTCCCCGACGACGACTGCCTCGCCCGCGACCTTGCCGTCGCGGCAGGCGAACGCCTGCTCAAGCTCCGCGCGTCAGGAATGACCGTCGACGACCTGAGGCGCGCGGGTGACCTAGGCTCGCAGGAATACCTGGCCAGCGAGCTCGCCAGGGTTCGCCCGAACGACGCGGTGCTGTCCGAGGAGGCGGTCGATGACCCGGTCAGGCTGACCGCCGAACGCGTCTGGATCATCGACCCGCTCGACGGCACGAGGGAGTTCGGCGAGGAGGGCCGCGTCGACTGGGCGGTGCACGTAGCGCTCTGGGAGCGCGGCGACCTGACCGCGGGGGCGGTGGCGCTGCCGGCGCAAGAAGCCGTCCTGTCCACGGCGGAACCGCCCCCCGCCCCGCCGGCACCCGTGCCCGGCGCCGTGCTGCGGCTGGTCGTCAGCCGGTCGCGGCCGCCCGAGTTCGTGCAGCGGCTGGCGGAGCAGCTCGGAGCCGAGCTCGTGCCGCTCGGCTCGGCGGGTGCCAAGTCGGCGTCCGTCATCACCGGCGACGTCGATGCCTACGTGCACAGCGGAGGACAGTACGAATGGGACTCGGCGGCCCCGGTGGCGGTCGCCAGGGCCGCTGGCCTGCATACCTCGAGGATTGACGGCGCAAATCTTCGCTACAACTCCGAGCAGCCGTGGATGCCGGATATCCTGATCTGTCCCGTCCCGCTGGCCGGCCGGCTGCTCGACGCGATCAGCGCGGTCCAGCGTCAGCAGTGATGCCGAACCCGGCCGAGCTCAGGCCGGGGCCAGAATTCACCGACCGGAGTTCGCCAGATGACAGTGTCACGCTCTGATTACCAGCTCTCGCAACTCGACGTGCTCGAGGCTGAGTCGATCCACGTGATGAGGGAGGTCGCAGCCGAGTTCGAGCGCCCCATGCTGCTGTTCTCTGGCGGCAAAGACTCGATCGTGATGCTGGCGCTCGCCGAGCGCGCCTTCTGGCCGGCCAAGATCCCCTTCCCCCTCATGCACGTGGACACCGGCCACAACTTCGACGAGGTGCTTGAGTTCAGGGACCGCAGGGCGGCCGAACTCGGCGTGCGCCTGATCGTCGCGTCCGTCCAGGAGTCGATCGACGCAGGCCGGGTGGTCGAGGAGACGGGCAAGTGGGCGAGCAGGAACCGGCTGCAGACGACGACGCTGCTCGACGCGATCTCGGACCATCGCTTCGACGCGGTCTTCGGCGGCGCCCGCAGGGACGAGGAGAAGGCCCGGGCGAAGGAGCGGGTGTGCTCGTTCCGCGATGAGTTCGGGCAGTGGGACCCTAAGAACCAGCGGCCTGAGCTGTGGAGCCTGTACAACACCAGGATCCGCCGTGGCGAGCACATCAGGGTGTTCCCGCTGTCGAACTGGACGGAGCTCGATATCTGGCACTACATCGCCAGGGAGGGGCTCGAGATCCCGTCGATTTACTTCGCGCACCGCCGGTCGGTGTTCGAGCGCGACGGCATCCTGCTCGCCGATCATCGGTACGCGAACCGCGCCGACAGCGAGGCCCCGTTCGAGGCGATGGTCAGGTACCGCACCGTCGGCGACATCAGCTGCACGGGCGCGGTCGAGTCGTCGGCGACCTCGCTCGCGGAGGTGATAGCGGAGATCGCCGCGACGCGGATCACCGAGCGGGGGCAGACCCGCGCGGACGACCGCTCGACCGAGGCCGCGATGGAAGACCGCAAGCGGGAGGGCTACTTCTGATGGCAACCGACCTCGACGGCGAGCAGCGCACGGGGCAGGGCGGCGGGCGCGGCACGGGGGTACCTGAAAGGAATCGGGCGATGGACATCCTGCGGCTGGCGACGGCCGGCTCGGTGGACGACGGCAAGTCGACCTTGATCGGCCGGCTGCTCTACGACTCGAAGGCGATCTTCGAAGACCAGCTGGCATCGGTGGAACGGACGAGCAAGGAGCGCGGCGAGGAGTACACGAACCTCGCTCTGCTGACGGACGGGCTGCGCGCCGAGCGCGAGCAGGGGATCACGATCGACGTCGCCTACCGGTACTTCGCGACTCCCCGGCGCAAGTTCATCATCGCGGACACCCCTGGCCACATCCAGTACACGCGGAACATGGTCACCGGGGCGTCCACGGCCGACCTGGCGGTCGTCCTCGTCGACGCGCGGAACGGGCTGACCGAGCAGAGCCGCAGGCACGCGTTCCTTACGACGTTGCTGCGAGTGCCGCACCTGGTGCTGGCGGTGAACAAGATGGACCTGGTCGGGTACGAGTCCGGGGCATTCGACCAGATCGTCGAGGAGTTCACCGCGTTCGGCAGCAAGCTGGAGATCGGCGACCTGACCTTCATCCCGATCTCGGCGCTGCACGGCGACAACGTCGTCGAGCGCTCGCTGAACATGCCCTGGTACAACGGGCCTTCGCTGCTGCACCATCTCGAGCACGTCCACATCGCCTCCGACCGGAACCTGATCGACGTGCGCTTCCCCGTGCAGTACGTCATCAGGCCGCACCAGGCCACCGACCCCGCCCTGCATGACTATCGCGGGTACGCGGGCCAGGTCGCGGGCGGGATACTTAAGCCCGGCGACGAAGTGATGCACCTGCCGTCCGGGCTGACCACGACGATCAGGCGGATCGACACCGCGGCCGGCCCCGTCAACCAGGCGTTCCCGCCGATGTCGGTGACGCTGCTGCTCGAGCACGACCTCGACATCTCTCGCGGCGACACGATCTGCCGGCCAGGCAACCAGCCGCACGTCACCCAGGACGTGCAGGCCATGGTGTCCTGGATGGCCGACGCTCCCGAGCTGACCGAGCGCAGCAGGCTGATCGTCAAGCACACCACCAGGACGGTCAAGGCGATGGTGCGCGAGATCAGCTACCGGCTCGACATCAACTCGCTGCACAGGGACGAGAAGGCCGACCGCCTCGGGCTGAACGAGATCGGGCGGATCGGGCTGCGGCTCACTCAGCCGATATTCTGCGATTCCTACGCCAGGAACCGCATGACCGGCGGGCTGATCCTGATCGACGAGGCGACGAGCGCCACCGTCGGGGCCGCCATGATCACCGATCCGTCCTGATCGAGGATCGGGCGTAAGCAGCCGGTCACGCGGCGGCGATCCGCGCCGGATCGGCGCGGCCGGACCAGCGCGTTCAGGTTCCTGGCGGCCGCGCCGTCACGGAGCCGCGCCGCGGCGCCTGAGACCTGGGTTGCCGCGGATTTCGGGGGGTTCGCCCCAGGTGGGGCGCGGGGTTCGCTGGGGGTATCTCCCGGGGGCTGGCTGCTGCCAGGCGGTCCTTATCGGGCACAATGCTTGCTCGAGAACCCCCGCCGGGTTTCGGGGGGTACGCGGGGGTGTCCCACCGCAGGGCTGGAGATGATGGTGAGCTGGTGCAGTGACCTGACCGAGTTTGTCGCCCTGCCGCGCGTGACGTCGCTGTGCCTGTCTCCTGACGGCACGTGGCTCGCGGCCGCCGTCCAGGCGCTCGGGCCCGAGCCCAAGAAGTT
>Ga0207646_10007080_pt1 | contig 11471 bp, 8 predicted proteins | sample KBSK5502metaG_FD_184343 | JGI IMG/M metagenome (GOLD analysis project Ga0207646, IMG submission 184343) | Corn, switchgrass and miscanthus rhizosphere microbial communities from Kellogg Biological Station, Michigan, USA - KBS K5-50-2 metaG... | ecosystem: Host-associated > Plants > Roots >...
GGTGCTGGCGGCGGCGTTCGGCCCGGACGGGCCCCTCGCCGCCGGGAGCTGCCAGGCCGTGGACGGCGTAGCGGAGATCACCGGCGTGGGCGTGCTGCCGTCATCGCGCCGCCAGGGCCTCGGCGCCGCCGTCACCGCGCTGCTGGCCCGGGACGCGGTGGACCGCGACGTGCACACCGTGTTCCTGTCCGCCAGCGACGACGCGGTGGCCCGCGTCTACGCCAGGATCGGCTTCCGCGAGATCGGCACCGCCATGATCGCCGAGCCCTCAGCGGGGTAGACGGGGTAGAACCACCGCGGCCGGCTAGCCGGTCGCGGGCTTCCTGACCGCCACGGTGGAGGTCCTCCCGGGCCGCGCGGCGGTCAGCGGCCGTGCTGCCCGGGCCAGGCGCGGGGTCATCCAGGTGAGCATCGACGGGACCTGCGCGCGCCACGTGGTCATGGTGTGCCCGCTTCCCGGGGTGAGCGTCAGCGGCGCATCCAGTTGCCGGGGCCGCAGTTCCCGCCAGAAGCGCTTGGAGTTAACCACGTCCTGGCTGTCGGCTGCCCCGGCGGCCAGCCAGAACCTGGGGACGACCGTGGCCGCGGGCAGGTTCGCGAGCTCGTCGGCCGGGGTGTTCTCTTCCCGCAGCCGGTCATCGCCGGCGAACGGGCTGACCGGGCGGCCGGCCCCGGCCAGCCGGTTGTCCATCGGCGCGAAGTAGCCGCTGAGTACCCCGGCGAACCCGTACTGGCGCGGATAGTGCAGGGCCATGTTGGCGGCGCAGAACCCGCCCTCCGAGTAACCGGCTATGCCCCAGGCACGGCCCGGCGGCGCCACCCGCACCATGCGCGCGACCTGCGTGGGCAGGTCCATCGCCAGGTAAGTCAAGTCCTGCGGGCCGCCTGCCTGGTTCAGGCACTGCAGCGAGATCCTGTCTCCGCCGTTCGCGTCCGGCATGACCAGGACGGCGGGCCTGGCGAGCTTGTCCGCCAGCAGGTGGTCGAAGGCGCGGGTCACACCTACCACGGTGATCCAGTCCTGCGGCCCGCCGGGCTGGCCGTGGATGAGCTCGATCACCGGGAACCGGTAGGCCCGATAGGCCGGCTGGAAGTACTGCGGCGGCAGGTACACGTACACCACCCTGGTGATGCGGCTGCGCTGGCCGGTCACCGTCGTGCGCACGAGGTACCCCTGCTGCTGCGCCAGCTCGAGATGGGCCCGGCTCCCGTCGAGCGTGCCGGACCGCGAGTCGGCGGCGAGCTTGACGTCGGGTACCTTGGCGGCCGCGCTGGCATCGGCGTGGGTCAGGTCCGCGACCATCGCGCCCCAGGTCTGGTAGTAGCCGTAGTACTTGTTGACGGCCAGCACGCCGAACGCCATGGCGGGAACGAACGCGAGGCACGCGACGAGGACGCGGAAGGCGGCGCGGCGGGTTGCCAGCGTCCGCCACATCAGCACGCCGAACAGCGCGATCAACAGGACGAAGAGCGCGGTGCTCTGGGGCTCCAGCATTCAGGCCTCCGGATCTGGGGCACCCAGAAAAGAACCTTCATGCTGCCTTTCGCGCCCCGTGCGCGTGGCATGCTCCCCGGTGTGGGCCCCCGTATGGACTGATCCCGCCTATACGGAGCCCGCGCGGCTCCCCCTGATACGCCGGAGAAGCGTCGTTTAGTGCGGCATCTCCGCGACGCCCTGGGCCACCGCGCACGGCGCGCACAGCCGCACGTCCGCCTGACCCACGCGCCGGGTCAGCACGGCCCTGCCGTCGCACACGCCCGCGTCATCCGGGTGGGCCGTGCCGCACTGGCACCGGCACACACGCCAGTCCCCGGACAGCGCGGAGCGCCCGGCCTCGACCGCGGCGCGGACCGCCGGATCGAGCTTGTTCATCGCCTCGGAAGTCGCGGTCGATATCTGCTGCCGCCACTCCCCCAGCGCGGCCGTGGCGGCCTGCCACGCCGCGGCGAACTGCCGGCTCGGGTTGCCTGCCTCATCAGCCATATCCGCATTTTCTCACCCCGCGGCCGCCGTGGCCAGCCATGATCGCAATCTAGTCCGGCCAGCGCGGATCGCGGCCGCTGCTGGCGACGGCACGGTCGAGCACCGGGCCGCCGGGCGGGGCGCTTGCCCGGATAGCGAACGGATCGGCACACAGCGGTTACACCTGCTAGGCTGCGCCCGTCTTGGGGTGTTACGCATGTGTAGGGGGGCGCCTGGTGGGCGACTTTGAGGAGGTAGAACGCCTCCAAGCGGGTGTCCGCGCGTGGCTGCTGCGGACGGCGCGAAGCGGCCGTCACGACCTGCGCGGCATCAGCGCCCCGGCCATGCTGCCGTTGCTGTGCGCAGCGGCCTTCGCGCCTGCTCTGGCCGACGCCGGTGACCCGGCTCCCGGCCTGGCCAGGATCGGCGTGCTCACATCGGTCGGCGCCGACGTACTGGCTCATCTTCTCGGAAAGGCGTCCAGCCGCATCCGTTCGGCATCGATGGACGCACCGGACCTGATCCGGAGCCTGGAAGCGGAGATCAGCCGGGCCGTCGGGGAGGTCCTTGAAGCGGGCGGCCAGCCGGCCGGCCAGCTGCGCTCCGACATCGCGATGGTGATGCGGGAGATCGACGCGGGCGGCACCGTGTTCCGGGCCGCGATCGAGGCCGGGGACGAGGAACTCGAGCGCGAGGCGCTCGCCGCGTTCGAGACGCTGGGCGCCGAGTTCGGTGACATGGCCTTCATGCTGGCGGACCTGGCCCGCGCGGCCGGCGAGATCCAGGACAGCCTCGGCGGCCAGGACGCGGAGCTGCGCGCCGCCAGCGAGCGGGCCGTCCGGCAGTCGGCGGACGTACGCATGATCCGCGAGGAGCTCGCGGTCATCGAGCAGCGGGCCGGCCAGTGGCAGCCGGAGCCGGCCGCCCCGGGCCCCCGCTGGGACGGCGGCTGCCCCTATCGCGGGCTGCTGCCCTACGACCAGGCGCACGCGGCGGTGTTCCGCGGCCGGGAACGGCTCACCGCCGAGCTGGCAGGCAAGGTCGCCAGCACCGGGATCGTCATGGTCACCGGCGCCTCGGGCGCCGGCAAGACCTCGCTGCTGCAGGCCGGCCTGGTGCCCGCGCTGGCCCGCGGGGTGCAGGTGCCCGGGTCGCCGACCTGGCCGGTGGTCAGCCTCGCCGTGACCACGCGGCCGCTCACCGACCTGGCCGCCGGGCTGGCTGCGCTGGACGACAGGGATCCGGCCGCGATCAGGCAGCGGCTGGCCGGCTCGCCGGGCGAGGCGCACCTGCTGATCCGCGAGATCACCAGGAGCGCGGGCGGCGCCGCCCGGATCGTCCTGATCATCGACCAGTTCGAGCGGGTCTTCGCGGCCGACGGAGCAGACGCCCGGGCCGAGCGGGCCGCGTTCGTCGACGCGGTGTGCGCGGCGGCGGCCCGCCCGGCCGGGCCGCGGGGGGAGCCGCCGGCCCGGGTGGTGATCGCGGTCCGCGGGGACTACTGGGACCGCTGCGCCGCCTACCCACAGCTGGTTCCGGCCATGGAACGTGATCAGCTGGTGGTCGGCCCGATGCCGGAATCCGGCCTGCGCCGGGCGATCGCCGGTCCGGCCGAGGCGAGCGGGCTGCGCGTTGAGAACGCTCTCATCGACGCCATCGTGGCCGACGCGCGCGCGGCCGGCGCCTCGCTCCCCATGCTGTCCCAGGCCCTGGCGCTGACCTGGGAGAACCGCGAAGACGGCCGGATGACCAGGGCAGGCTACGACCGGGCTGGCCGGGTCGCCGACGCCATCGAGGTCACCGCCGAGGCGGTCTACGCCGGGCTGACCGAGGTCCAGCAGGCGAGCGCCAGGGACCTGCTCCGCCGGATGACGGCCGTGGGTCACGACGGCAGGCTGACCCGCAGGCCGGTGTCCGCCGCCGAGCTGCGCGCGGGACGCGCCGACGCGGTGCTCGGCGCGCTGGCGCGGAGCCGACTGGTGGTTCTGGGCGACGGCACGGCGGAACTCGCGCACGACGCGCTGCTGGAGGGCTGGCCGCGGCTGCGGGGCTGGCTGGAGGAGGATCAGTCCAGCCTGATCCTCTACGGCCAGCTCGCCGAGGACACCGCGCGGTGGCGGCAGGACGGCCGGAGTTCCACGCGGCTGTACCGGGGGGTCCAGCTCGCCGCGGCCCGGGAGGCCGCGCGCGTCTGGGCCGCCGACCCGGGCCGGTACCCGGCGCTGCCCCCAGCCGAGGCCGAGTTCCTCCGGGCCAGCGGCCGGGCCAGCACCCGGCGCCGGTGGGGGTTCCGCACGCTGGCCGGCGCCCTGGTCCTGCTGCTCGTCGCCGCCGTGGCCGGGGCGGGGCTCGCCGTCCGTTCGGCCCGGGACGACGCGAGCCGACAGCGCACTGCGGCCGTGTCGGCGCGGCTCGCCGGGCAGAGCACGGCACTGGAAGCCACCGACCCGGCCACCGCGTCGCTGCTCGCCGGGGCCGCGTGGCGGATCGCGCCGACCGCGCAGGCGCGTTACAGCCTGCTCGAGTCGCTCGCCCAGCCGGTGCGCGGCATCCTGGCCGCCCGTTCGGGCGAGGTGACCGCGATAGCCTACAGCCCGGGCGGCAAGACCCTGGCGGCCGCCTACCGGGACGGCACGATCCGGCTCTGGGACGCCGCCTCGCATCGGTTGCTCAGCACCGCGACCTGGGGCGGCGGGGTGCTCGCGCTCGCGTTCACCGGCGGCGGCAAGAACCCGGAAGCCCTGGAGGTGGCCGGGCCCGCGGCCGTCGGGGTGTGGAACCTGGCCGGACGGGCGAGGATCGCCAGGCAGCCGCTGGGCGGCGCGACCGGCGCGACCGGCGCGACCGGCGCGACCGGCGGCCGGTCCGCCGCGTTCAGCCGGGACGGCGCCACCCTGGCCACCGGCGGCGACGACGGGAACGTCCGGCTGTGGCAGGTGGCCACCTGGCAGGAGATCGGCGCGCCGATGAGCTCGGGCCTCACGCCGGTGGAGGCCGTGGCGTTCAGCCCCGACGGGGCGACGGTCGCCGCGGCCAGCAGCGACGGGGCGGTCCAGTTGTGGGACGCGACCACCCAGCACGAGGTGGGCACGACCATGACGGCCGGCCCGGCCGCGGTCAGGGCGCTCGCGTTCAGCCCGGGCGGGAAGGTCCTCGCGGCCGGCGGCGGCGACGGGGACGTCCGGCTGTGGGACGCCGCCACCCAGAGCCAGGCGGGCGCGACCATGGCGACCCGGGCGCCGGTCGCGGCCCTCTCGTTCAACGCGAACGGAACGACGCTCGCCACCGCGGAAAGCGACGGAGGCACCGAGCTGTGGTCCTCCGCCACCTATAAGCAGACCGGCGCCGCGCTGGCGGCGCAGGGTTCCGGCCGGGTGAGCACGCTGGCCTTCGGCCCGGGCGCGGGTCTGCTGGCCACCAGCGACGCGACCGGGACCATCACGTTGTGGAACCCGGCCGGCTTTCACCAGGCCTCCGCCCCGGTCGCCGCCGACACGCCGGAATCAGCTGCCGCGGCCGGCGGGCGCTCGCCGGCCGTGCTCAGCGCCCGCGGCAATGTCCTCGCGGTCGGCAGCGCACGGGGCACGGTCCGGCTCAGGAACGCCCGGACCGGGCGGCCCATCGGCCAGGTCGCGAGCCATCATGCGATAACCGGGCTCGCGCTCAGCCCGGACGGCACGCTGGTCGCCGCGATCGGTTCGGACGGCAAGGCCCGGCTGTGGAACGTGGGCACCCAGCACGAGGTGGGCACGCCGCCGGCGATCGGCCTGGCCGCGGTCAGGGCGCTCGCGATCAGCCCCGGCGGCAAGACCTTCGCCACGGTCGGCGCGGACGGGACCGCGGCGCTGTGGAGCGTGGCCACCGGGCACCGGATCGGCGCGCTAATGAACGCGGGCGCGGTCGGGGGCGGGTCAGCCGCCGCGGGCGGCCAGGTGGCCGCGGTGGCGTTCAGCCCGGACGGCGGGAGGCTCGCCACGTCCGCTGGCGGCAGCATGCGGCTGTGGGACGCGGCCACTCAGCAGGAGATCGGCACCCCGATGACGGCCGGCCCCGGAGGGGTCTACGCGGTCGCCTTCAGCCCCGACGGCTCCATGCTGGCCACCGCGGGCGGCGACGGCACCGCCCGGCTGTGGGACGTGGCCACCCAGCAGCAGATCGGCACGCCGATGACGGCCGGCCCGGACGCGCTCTACGCGGTCGCCTTCAGCCCCGACGGCTCCATGCTGGCCACCGCGGGCGGCGACGGCACCGCCCGGCTGTGGGACGTGGCCACCCAGCAGCAGATCGGCACGCCGATGACGGCCGGCCCGGAAGCGCTCTACGCGGTCGCGTTCAGCCCGGGCGGCAGCACGCTGATTACCGCGGGCGGCGACGGCACCGCCCGGTCCTGGGACGTGGCCTTCCCGGCCGGGTTGCTGCCCGCGGCCTGCGCTATCGCGGACCAATCGCTCACCCGCCAGCAGTGGGCTGGCTACGCTGGGACCCAGCCGTTCCAGCAGGTCTGCCCCGCGAGCTAGCGCCTCGCCGCCGGCCCTGCCGCCAGGACGCGGCCAAGGCTCACGATCGGATGGTGGTCAGGACGTCGGTCTCCGGGGTGCACGGCAGGCATGCGGGCACCGGGCTCTCCGGGTCCAGGCCGCCCCGAGCGCCCATCCGGGTCGTGCTCGTGGCGCTGGGCGCCTGCGCCGTCATCGCCGGGGGCACCGTCGCGGGCCTGGCCGCGACGGGTTCGGGAGGTCCGGCTGTTTCGGCCGGCCTGGCCGGCCCGGCCAACGCGCGGTCCAGCGCCATCCGCGCCGCGAGCGATCCGTCCGCCAACGCCCGGCTGAACGTATCCTCGCCGCCGGTGCCTTCCCAGCGGGCGCATTCCCCGCGGGCGCATTCCTCGCCGATGCCTTCCCCGCAGGCAACGCCCGCGGCCGCGGCCGCGGCAGGCCACCGCGATCCGTTCGGGCCGGCCGTGGCGTCGTATCTGTCGGGCCGGACCGGTACCGTCGTGGCCGCCGTCTACGATCTGCGCACCGGCCGCTCCTGGGATCTGGGCCAGGGCCAGCCGCAGGCCGAGGCGAGCATCGTCAAGCTCGACGTCCTGGAGACCCTGCTGTCCGAGCGCGCTCAAGGTGGCGGTACCGGGCTGTCGGCCAGCGACCGTACGCTGGCCGAGCATATGATCGAGGACAGCGACAACGACGCCGCCACTAGCCTGTGGTACGCGGTGGGCGGGGCCGCCAGGATCCGCTCGTTCAACGCCAGGGTTGGCCTGACCCACACCGTGCCGTCATCGTGCGTGGTATGCCCCGGGTTCGCCTGGCCGGGCTGGGGGCTGACCACGACCACCCCGGACGACCAGATCGCCCTGCTCAGGCAGCTGGTCACGCCCAGCTCGGTGCTGACGCGGGCCGCCCGCGAGTACGCCCTGTCGCTGATGGAGAGCGTCGCGCCCGCCCAGCGGTGGGGCGTGTCCGGCGGTGTCCCGGCCCAGGTCACGGTGGCGCTGAAGAATGGCTGGCTGCCCCTGCGCGGGGTCGGCAGCGACTGGCAGATCAACAGCATCGGGTGGGTCTCCGGCGCCGGCCGGAACTACCTGATGGCCGTGCTCAGCACCGGGAATCCCACCGGGCAATACGGCATCGACACGCTCGATGAGCTGGCTGCCTTGGTGTGGCAGCACATGGGCTAGTACCCGGCCAGGCCCGTCGCAGGCGCTGGTTTCAGCGCCGTATCAGCTCCGTTCCAGAGCCCGCTGGCACCATCTGCGCGGGACCTGGATGGAGTGGTGCGGGGATGAGAAAGCCCTTCTGGACGTACCTGGCGTGCTGTATCGCGGTGTTCATGATCTCGATGGACAACCTCATCGTGACGAACGCGCTGCCGGTGATCCGCCAGGCCCTGCATACCGGCCTGGAGGGCCTGGAGTGGACGGTCAACGCCTACACGATGACCTTCGCCGTGCTGCTGCTGACCGGCGCGGCGCTGGGTGACCGGTTCGGCCGCCGCCGCCTGTTGATCATCGGAGTCATGGTGTTCACCGCGGGTAGCGCCGCCTCCGCGCTGGCGCCCAGCATCGGCTTGCTGATCGCCGCGCGCGCCGTCCAGGGCGTCGGCGCGGCGATCGTGACGCCGCTGACCGTCGCCGCGGCCATACTCGGAGCAAGCGCGCTGGTGGTCCTGCTGGCCCCGGAGACCCGGCCAGCCCGGCAGGCCAGCGCTGGCACCGCCGGAAGCGCCAGCGCTGGCACCGGCGGCAGCGCCGGCGCCGGCGCTAGGGCCGGCGGCGACGGCGGCCTGGCGGTTCCTTACCAGCGGCGCGGTGTTACGGATCCGGCGTGACTCGACCGCGGATCTGCAGTCACGGCGAGGCCAGTTCCCGGCCAGCACTCCGGTCACAGCAGTACCAGCGGCCCGCGCGGCCGAACCACGACGATGTGACATCGTCGTGGTCAGGTCAGTGTCCACGCATTGCTACTTTTGGGAGGTGCGGGAACAGACCCCCAGGTCAGGAGCGCGGAACCATGGCGAACATGCTCGGGCAACCCGAATCAGCCATAAGACAGACGCCAGCACGTCAGATGAGCGGCAGGCCGAGCAGATCGAGCACACCGCAGCGGCGCGCGGTGACACGCTCGTTGCTACTACGCATGACCTGGACGTGTCCGGGGCCGTCTCCCCGTTCGAGCGTGACGACCTGGGGCCGTGGCTCACCGACCCCGCGCGCATAGCGCAGTGGGACGTCCTGTGCGTCGCCAAGCTCGACCGGCTCACCCGCTCCATCGCCGACTTCGTGGCCCTGGCCGACTGGTGCAAGAAGCACGGCAAGACGCTCGTGTCCATCGGTGACAGCTTCGACCTGGGTACCTCCGTTGGCCGCATGGTGGCCACCATGCTCGCCATGTTCGCCCAGTTCGAGCGTGAGCGGATGGCAGAGCGGCGGGCCGACCACACCCGTAAGGCCATGGCCCAGGCGCACTGGGACGGTCGCAGCATTCCGCCCGGTTACCGGCCTGTGAAGGTCGACTCCCATTTTGAGCTGGAGCTGGACCTGGCGAAGACTGCGCAGGTCCGGGACATGGCCCAGGCGATCATCGCGGGCACCTCCGCCCGGCAGGTTGCCAAGGATGCCTACGGCGTTACCGACGCCAGCAAGGTGCTGTCCATCCTCCGCAACCCCGCACTGCGCGGCTACGTCATGCACGACGGCCAGCCGGTGCGCGGGGAGGACGGCCTGCCTGTCACCCGTACTCCGGTGCTTGACGACGACGTCTGGCACGACCTCCAGGCTGCGCTCGGCAGCCCGAACGGCTCAGAGCGACGTAAGGACGCTCACCTGCTGCTAGGCGTGGCGCACTGCGGCCGGTGCCAGGAGCGGCTGTATGGGCTCAGCCGGGCTGCGGGTGACCGTTACCGGCACGGACCCAAGTCGGCATGCCAGGGCAGCTTCCTGGCCCGGACGCTGGAGCGGATTGTGGAGCGCGAGCTGCTCAGCCACATCGGGCACCTGGAGATGACCGAGACCGTCACCATCGTGGGCGAGAACCACGACGCCGAAATCAAGCGGGTGGAAGACAGCATCCGCGAGCTGGACACCGCGTACGAAGCCGGCGACATCCCGGCCACGGCCTACGGCAGGATGCAGGGCCGGCTGGAGGCAAAGCTGGACCACCTCCGTTCCCTGCCGAACATCCCAGATCGCACGGAGGACCGGCCGACCAGCGGCACCTACGCCGAGCACTGGGCTCAGCTAGACCAGACCCAACGAGGTGCCTGGCTGCGTGAGAGCGGAGTCAGGATCTACGTCATCCGGCAGGCAGATCGCACCGACCCCGACGACCTCTTCGGTTCCGACTTCGGCCCGCTGCACGACATGCTGGCCGCCGGTACGACCGCCACCGGGCGCGACATGTCCCATCTCGTGGAAGAGGGAAGCCTGGCCGCCGTGGTGACGTGGAACAGCCTGCGCATCCTGCCTGCCGACAGGGTGAGGGTCAGCGGCATAAACGCATGAGCAGCCGGGCACGATGTAATGAGGCGTGGGCCGGTGTTTGTCCCTTGGCGCTCTCATTCGTCCGGCACCTTCGCGCTCATACGGTCCGCGGAGTGTGCTGGTCGGACTCAAAGCGCAGTCATCGTTCTGATCCGGCCAGCACCTCTCCCGGTAGATTGAACGCACGGCCCCGGCCGCGCTGTATGGTGAAGCCGTAAGTAAGACATGAAGGCCCCTTGGGTGCGGGCAATTTTTTCCTTGGCCAGAGGTGCGCCGCCCCAGGGGGCCTTTGTCATGTCCGGGTGGTGTGGTAACGTCCAAGAACCCTGGCCAAGGGAAGACGCTGAAAGCCCTAGGGACCGCCGTTCAGAATCGTCCCTCGGTGTATTCAAGCTACCCTTGACTGTGTATGCCCCCGGATCACTTGGGCGTGGGTAACGCGCGGCCGGGTCTTCCTTCTAGGCACTCAATGTGCCTAGCCCTGGTCTCTTCGAGCCCATGGCCTCTAGCGCAGTGCACTAGAGTAAGTCCAGGTCAAGAGCGACAAGCGCTTCGAGGCGCTGGTCGCAAAGACCGCTCCCATCGCCTGTTTCTAGCTTCGCTCACTGGATTAAGCCGGGGGCACCCAGCGCGGAGAGTTTCACGAAGTGAAACCAGCTCCAGCACCAGCGGATTAGCCAGCACCCCGCCCGGGCTATAGGCATCTCATATACGCATAATGAATGCGCATATATGCACCGCCTCAGGCCTGAGGCATTTGCATTCTTTGTTTCACCCGCTAAGCTTGTCCGTAGTATCTCCAGAAGATATATACGCATATTACTGACGCATATTACGGAGCAATCAATGCCTTCACGCATAGAGCTGTACGGGTCGAAGTGGCCGAGCGCGGAAGAGGCCCCGGTTTCCCTGACCAGCGAGTATAACGGCTTCGAGTACCGGATTACGGTCAGGCTCGCGCCGGGTGCTGACGGCATCGGCCTGGACGAGGAGGACGCGCAGCGGCTGGCCCGGTGGCTGGGCTGGGAGGCCCGGCGGGAGCACGGGCAGCAGCAGGCTGAGCGGCAGTGGCGGCCGTCGTCATGACGGCCAGCTACATCGGGAGCGGCGCGGACGGCGACGAGCTGGTGCGCCGGGCGATGGCTGCCTACTGGCGGTCGGCGGGCCGGCAGGGCGAGGAGTGGCCCATCCCCGGCCAGGACAGCTACCGGTGCGAGCTGGACGGCAAGGCGTACGTCGTGTTGCGGAACGTCGACGGCGTGCTCGCGGTCTACCGGGTCCGCAATGACGGGTTCCTCAAGGAGCTGCGGCGGTGGCCCACGGAGCTGGCCGGCCCGGAGGCGGTGGCATCGTGAGCGAGTACGACCCGGAAGAGCCCGTCATTCTGTGGATGCCGGTGCTTGACACCACGGGCATGTTGTCCATGCCGGTGAGCACGTTCGGCACGGGTAACCACGGCGACGGCGAGGGCGTGCCGGTACCGGAGGCGGGCGGCGCGCTCATCGACCGGGACATCGCGGAGCTGGT
>Ga0207646_10007081_pt1 | contig 11470 bp, 8 predicted proteins | sample KBSK5502metaG_FD_184343 | JGI IMG/M metagenome (GOLD analysis project Ga0207646, IMG submission 184343) | Corn, switchgrass and miscanthus rhizosphere microbial communities from Kellogg Biological Station, Michigan, USA - KBS K5-50-2 metaG... | ecosystem: Host-associated > Plants > Roots >...
GGGCAACGCGGCGGCGCACATCAAGGCGTCGCTGGTCGGCACCTCGCAGACGGTGCCGGTCCGCAACGGGCGACTTATGCTGGGACGCTGGCAGGGCATCTACTTCGCCGACTTCGACGGCCCACGTGAGCGGCACTTCCAGGTCACGGTTCTCGGCGCTCCGGTATAAGCGGCCCCGGTGTGAAAAGGCCGCGTGATGGAAAAGCGCGCGGTTAGATTCAGGAAACGGTTCTGTTGACGGTGGGTGAAAAGCCGTAACCAGGCCGAAGATGCCGGTATATACTGGCTAGATTCTTTAGCCGGGGAGACGCATGCTTACCAGCATCAAGTCGGTCGGCAGCTATGTTCCGTCCGGCATCCTGACCAACGCCGATCTCGAAAAAATGGTCGAGACCTCCGATACCTGGATCCGGGATCGCACCGGCATCCTGGAGCGGCGGATTGCGGCCGTCAACGAAACCGCGACGGACCTGGCCGCCGAGGCGGCAAAGGATGCGCTGCGGGTCGCCGGCTTACGCCCGGAGGACACCGACCTGATCGTGTGCAGCACGTCCACCCCCGACTCGATGTACCCCTCGGTTGCGTCGCGGGTCCAAGAACGCCTGGGCGCCCACGGCCCGGCGTTCGACGTGCAGGCGGCCTGCACCGGCTTTCTCGTGGCGATGAGTGTGGCCGATCGCTTCGTCAGCAGCGGCGAGTCGAAGCAGGCGGTCGTGATCGGCAGCGAGACCCTGACCAAGATCCTCAACTTCAAAGATCGCGGCACCTGCGTGGTCTTCGGTGACGGCGCCGGCGCGGTCGTTCTCGGACCGGGCGTCGACGGTGCCGGCATCAAGTCCTGCGTCCTCGGTTCAGACGGCTCGGGGGGCGATCTGATCTATGTCGCACCCGGCGCCGACGGTCCGGAGGGACGCGGCCGCCCGGAGATCCGCATGGACGGACGGAGAGTCTTTCGCTTTGCCACCGAAATCCTGGCGCAGGCGACGCTCGAGGCACTCGACAAAGCGAATGTCCGGTTGGAGGATGTCAAGCTGATCGTTCCCCACCAGGCCAATGCCCGCATCATCGAGGCGGCCGGCAAGCGGCTCGGGGTTAGCGCCGACGTCATGGTCAACGCCATCGCGAATTACGGCAACACATCGACCGCCTCCATCCCGCTGGCGCTCAAGGATGCGCTGGCGGCCGGCCGGCTGAAGCGCGGCGACAATCTCGTCCTGGTCGGCTTCGGGGCCGGGTTGACCTGGGGTGCCTGCGTGATCGAATGGGAAGGCGCGCCCGTCAGGGTCGCGGCCTAACCCATGTTTCGTCCCAAGACGCGGTACGTCGCTCTGCCGTCGCCGCGAGCCGGCGTCGGCGAGGAAATCGACCGGCTCATCTGCCCTAAGTGCGACACCTCGCTTGAGCCGGCGCGCCTGACCGCAGCCCTGGGCGTCTGTTATCGATGCGGCTATCACTTTCGTCTTCGTGCGCCTGAGCGCATCGCGATGCTGGTGGAGCCCGGCTCCTTTCGCGAAGAGGACCAGGCGATCACGGCGACCGACGTTCTCGGTTTCACCGATTCACAGCCCTATGCCAAGCGGATCGAGCAGAGCCGCGCCACCACCGGCGCCAACGAGGCCGTGACCTGGGGTGAGGCCACGCTCGCCGGACACCGCCTGGTGCTGGTCGTCCTCGACTTCGCCTTCATGGGGGGCAGCATGGGCGCGGCCACGGGCGAAAAGATCACCAACGGCATCGAGCGCGCCGGGCAGAGCCGGCTGCCGCTGCTCATCATCTCGGCCTCAGGCGGCGCCCGCATGCAGGAAGGCATGCTCGCCCTGATGCAATTGGCCAAGACCTCCGCCGCGCTCGGACGGCTGGCGGCGGCCGGGGTTCCCTACATCTCGCTCCTGACCGATCCAACGATGGGCGGGGTGACCGCCAGTTTCGCTTCCCTGGGCGACGTCATCATTGCCGAGCCGGGCGCCATGATCGGCTTTGCCGGGGCGCGAGTGATCCAGCAAGCCACCTACGAAACGCTGCCCGATGGCTTCCAGACGGCAGAGTTCCTGCTGGCGCACGGCATGATCGACCTGGTCGTTCCGCGTCAAGAGTTGCCCGCCGTCTTGCGCCAGCTGCTGGATCTCTATGCCCCGACTGCGGCCGCCCCCGGCCTCCAACTGCAGCGGCCGGCCAAGAAGACCGCAGCCCCGGCGCCCGCCGTTACTCGGTGAGCGACAACGGCAGCGTCGCCGCCGCCACCTGGGAACAGGTCGAGCTCGCCCGCCACCCGGACCGTCCCTACGCGCTCGACTACGTCCATGCGATCTTCAGCAACTTCTTGGAGCTCCATGGCGACCGCGTCTTCGGCGACGACCACGCCATCATCGGGGGGCCGGCCAGCTTCGACTCGCGAACCATCATGGTGATCGCGCAGCAGAAGGGGCGCAGCACCTCGGAGCGCGCGATGCGCAACTTTGGCATGGCCAACCCAGAGGGCTATCGCAAAGCGCTGCGGCTGGTCCGTCAGGCCGAACGCTTCAAGTTTCCGATCGTGGCTTTCGTCGACACCTCGGGTGCCTTTCCCGGTGCCGGCGCCGAGGAGCGCGGCATCGCCTGGGCGATCGCGGAAAACCTGGTGGCACTCTCGGCGGCGCGCGTTCCCATCCTGACGCTCGTGATTGGTGAGGGTGGCAGTGGCGGTGCGCTCGGCATTGGGGTCGGAGATCGGCTCCTGATGATGGAACATTCGATCTACAGCGTCGCCATGCCCGAGGCCTGCGCCTCGATCCTCTGGCGTGATATCGCCCGCAAGGTGGAGGCGGCCGAGGCCCTGAAGCTCACCGCCGCCGACCTGAAGCGGCTCGGCCTGGCTGATGAGATCATTCCCGAACCGCCGGGCGGCGCGCAGAACGATTACGGGCAGGCGGCCGACGCGGCCGGCGCCGCGTTGCGCCGCCACCTCAAAAGCCTCGAAGCCATCGCCACAGACCGGCTGGTCGAGGAACGTTATCAACGCTATCGGAGGATCGGCGCCACCTCCTGAGACTGCTACCGTAGAGACACTGCCGTGGCAACGGAAGCGGTAACCCAGGCCCCCGCCCGCAAACGCGAGCGCCTCGACCCGTCGGTATTTCGGCTGCCGGTCGAGCGAATCCGCGAGGGCTATTACAGCGACGTCTATTTCAATCGCACCGTTGACGTGCTGCGTGCGGACAATCGGCACCCGCAGGTTCTCATGCAGGTCTTCCAGAAGCAGCAGGCCGTGATCGGCGGAATGGACGAAGCGATTGCCATCGTCAAGCTCTGCTCCGAGGATTTCTCCCAGCTGCGCGTGCACGCGCTCTACGACGGCGACGAAGTGGGGCCCCGGGAGACCGTGATGACGATCGAGGGCGACTATTCCCTGTTCGCCCGGCTCGAGACCGTCTACCTGGGCGTCCTCACCCGCCGCACCAAGGTCGCCACCAACGTGCGCCGCGTGGTCGACGCCGCCAAGGGCAAGCAGATCATCTTCTTTCCCGCCCGCCACGATCATCACCTGGTACAGACCGGGGACGGATACGCCGCCTACGTCTCGGGCGCGATCGGCGTCTCCACCGATGCGCAAGCGGCCTGGTGGGGCGGCAAGGGGACGGGCACTGTCCCCCATTCGTTGATCGCCGCCTACAACGGCGACACCGTGCTCGCGGCCCGTAAGTACGCGGAGTATGTCGACCCGTCCGTCAACCTGGTGGTCCTCGTGGATTTCGAGAACGACTGCGTCCGCACTTCGCTCGAGGTGGCGCGCGCGCTGAAGGACCGCTTGTGGGGCGTGCGCCTGGATACCTCCGAGACGATGGTCGACGTCAGCGTGCAGAAGCTGATGGGCGACTTCGACCCCCGAGGTGTCAACCCGCAACTCTGCCAGCTGGTCCGTCGCGCACTCGACCGCGAGGGCTTCCAGCAGGTGAAGATCGTGGCCAGCGGCGGCTTCAACGTCGACAAGATCGCGCGCTTTGAACGCGAGCATGTACCGGTCGATGCCTACGGCGTCGGCAGCGCCTTCTTCCAGGGCAACTTCGACTTCACCGCCGACGTGGTGATGGTCGAGGGACGGCCGTGCGCCAAGGTAGGTCGCCGCTTCCGGCCAAACCCCCGGCTCGAGCTGGTCTCATAGCCGTGCCCAACGTCACGATCGTGGTCGACGTCCTCAACGGCTTTTGCAAGCGCGGCAACCTCGCCTCCCCGCGCTGCGATGCCGCCATCCCGAAGATCCGCGAAGTCATCGAGGAGCGCCGCCAGGCGGGTGACCACCTGATCTTCCTCGCCGATACGCACGACCCCAACGACCGCGAATTCGAGGTTTTCCCGGTGCACTGCGTGCGCGGGACGATCGAGTCCGAGGTGGTCCCCGAACTCCAGCCGCTGCTCCACGACGCCACCTTGATCCGCAAGCGGCGCTACTCCGGTTTCTTTGAGACCGACCTCGACGAACGGCTCAGGGCGGCGCAGCCGGAGCAGGTCACGGTAGTCGGCGTCTGTACCGACATCTGTGTTCTCCACACGGTGGCCGATCTGCGAAACCGCGACTACCGGGTCATCGTGCCGGCCGCGGCGGTCGAGACCTTCGACGGGCCGGGGCATCCGGGCGACGAGGTGCAGCACTGGGCGCTGGCCCATATCAAGGGCGTCCTCGGCGCCCGTGTCGTCTAGGCTTCGATCCAAGCCAGGGGGCTATCCTGAGCCTAGCGTTATAATCTAACCCGTCAACGTGAATAGGACATACCCGGAAGCGTCCGGATCGCGTTGCCCCGCGTGTGGGTCCCAGTTCGAGCCCGATAGCCGCTTCTGCTCGAACTGCGGGCGAAGGGTCGCTCGATGGGCTCGTCGGCTTCGGCTCCGGCCCTGGATGGTGCTGCCGGCCGTGCTGCTTGCGCTCCTCCTCGTGGTACTTCCCGGCGTCCTCTTCGTATGGGCCGGCCTTCCCTCCACCGCGAACCTCAGTACCGCCCGCCTGCCACTCTCGACCCGCATCTACGACCGGACGGGAACCATCCTGTTGGCCGAGATCCACCAGGGATCCGAGCTGCGCCACATCGTGCCCTTGCGGCAGGTCGCACCGGCAATGCAGAAGGCAACGATCGCCGTCGAAGACCGCACGTTCTACCAGCACGGCGGCCTCAACCTGCTCCGGACCGGGCAGGCCGGCGTCGATGACCTGCTGCATCTTCGCTTCAATCAAGGCGGCAGCACCATCACGCAGCAGCTCGTCAAGAATATTTATCTTTCAGGAGACCGTTCGATCCTGCGCAAACTGGACGAAGCGATCCTCGCCGTCGAGATCGAGCACCAGTACTCGAAGGCACAGATCCTCGAGGCGTATCTCAACCGCGTGTACTACGGTAACCGGTCGTACGGCGTGGAAGCCGCGGCGCAGACCTACTTCGGGAAACCTGCCAGTCAGCTCTCGCTCGGGGAAGCCGCGTTTCTCGCCGGCTTGCCGCAAGCCCCGACCGAGCTGGATCCCTTCAGCAATCTGAACGGCGCGAAAGCCCGTCAGCGCGTGGTGCTCGACGCCATGGTTCGGGCACACGACATCACGCCGGCCCAGGCTCGAACCGCGTCCGCGCAGGCGCTCGCCCTGCAGAAGCCGTCGACGTCCGACGACGTCAAGGCCCCTGGCTTCGTGCACTGGGTGGCGGCGCAGCTGGAGAAGACCTACGGCGAGGAACTGCTCAAGAACGGCGGGCTGACGGTGATCACCTCACTGGACTGGAACCTCCAGGCGATGGCCGAACGCCAGGTTCGTGAGAAAGTCATGGCGCTTCAGGCCCAGCACGTGACCGATGGCGCACTGGTCGCGCTCGACCCGGCGACCGGCGCGGTGCTGGCGATGGTTGGATCAGCGGGCGGCGATGTGCCGGGCGGTCAATACAACATGGCGATCATTCCCCGGCAACCGGGGTCGTCATTCAAGATCTTCACCTACACGGCCGCTATCGAGTCACAGAAGTTCACCATGGCCTCGTGGGTGCTCGACCAGCCGATCAAGGTTCGGCTCGGCGATGGCAGCACCTACACGCCACACAACTACGACGGCAACTATCACGGCTGGCAGCCGATTCCGTATGCCCTGGGCAACTCGTTCAACATCCCGGCCGTGAAAGTCGAACTGGGCACCGGCATCGATCACGTCGTCGACGTCGCGCGGCGGATGGGCGTAGAGACGCTAACCCAACCGGCCACCAGCTATCAACCGAGCCTGACGCTGGGCGGCTACGAGGTGCCGCTCATCGACATGGCCGCCGGTGCCAGCACGCTCGCCGCCCAGGGAACCTACCGGCATCCGCAAGGCATCCTGAGCATCGTCGCGCAGGGCCAGACCCTCTACCGGTATGACCCGAGAACCAACCAGAAGGCGGCGCTCAGCCCGCAGGTGAGCTTCATCATGGCGGACATGCTGTCCAATGACCGAAACCGGAGGCTCGCGTTCGGTTCCAACAGCGACCTGGTCATCCCGGGCCACCATGTCGCAGCCAAGACGGGCACGACCAATGACTTTCGCGACAACCTGACCGTGGGCTTCACGCCGAACCTCGCGGTCGCCGTCTGGGTGGGCAATGCCGATCACAGCCCGATGCTCCACGTTTCCGGCATCGTTGGCGCCGCCCCCATCTTTCACGGCTTCATGACGCAGGCATTGAGCGGGCAGCCCGACAGCTGGTTTGCCATTCCGGACGGCCTGCAGGCGGTCAACATGAATGGATACACCGCCTACCTGCTGCCGGGGACGGAGCAGGTGGCGCAGTCGCAACAACCTTCGGGCTGCGATGGGGACTGCAGCGGCGGCGGCGGCCAGGGCCGCCACAAGAAGCACGGCTAACAAGGCCGACGAACGCGGGCGAGCTACGCCTAGGGCTACGGTCGTTCGCGCGTCGCGGTCGGACCCGTGGATGACGGCGTTGCGCGGTTACCCTTCAGCGATTCGATTTCGGTTTTCAGTTCCGCGACCTGTCGTTCCAGACTGGCGATTTGATCGCGCGTTGCCACCGGCATCGAGGAGCGCATGCTCTCCGAGACGCGGCGGCTGAGATCCTCGCCCCGACGACGGGTGTTGGATGCGAACTCCTCGAAGCGCCGACGCCCCTCCTCGCGGCTGACGTGCCCCTGGTGCAGCCAGGTATCGACCAGCCGATCACCCTGCTCGAACGCCCAGCTCGCGGCGCCCAGCATGATGGTGAAGCCGTCGCGGACGACCTCGCGAACGCGCTCGCCGCCTTCTGAGTGTTGATGCTCGTGCGGATCGGTATGCTCTGCCATGCGCTAAGTTTAGGGCTACGCCATGCCCATCTATGAATATCGCTGCGCCGACTGCGGCAAGCGGCCGTCCATCTTCTTCAGGAGCTTTGCGGCGGTAGAAGCGGCACCGGCCTGCCCGCTCTGCGGCGGCGTGCACCTGACGCGCCTCATCTCGCGCACTGCCCAGGTGCTTTCCGAGGACAGCCGGCTCGATCGGTTGAGCGATAGCGCCGACCTGTCCGACGTCGACGAGAACGACCCCAAGAGCATGGCGCGCTGGGCGAAGAAAATGGGACAGGAGATGGGTGGAGACGAGCTCGGCGAGGACTTCGACCAGGTGGTCGACGAGATGGGAGAGGGCGAGTCCAACGGCTCGGGCGGCTTCGAGGACGATGAGCTGTGACCCGGGCCCGCATCGACCGCATCCACGGCCGCGAGATCCTCGACTCGCGCGGCAACCCGACCGTCGAGGTGGACGTGCTGCTCGACTCCGGTGAGCGCGCAAGCGCGGCCGTCCCGTCAGGGGCATCCACCGGGGCCCATGAGGCGGTCGAGTTGCGCGATGGCGACAAGGGCCGCTACGGCGGCAACGGCGTGCTCAAAGCCGTTAGCCACGTCAATGACGAGATCGCCGGCGCCCTGCGTGGCGCCGACCCCGCTGACCAGCGCGCCATCGATGAACGATTGATCAATCTCGACGGCACCGCCAATAAGTCACGGCTGGGCGCCAATGCGATTCTCGGTGCCTCGCTGGCGGTGGCACGGGCGGCGGCGCTGGCGGCACGGCAGCCGCTCTATCGCTATCTGGCGGGCGATCGCCAGCTGCTGATGCCGGTGCCGATGATGAACATCCTGAACGGCGGCAAGCACGCGCAGACCAAAGTCGACTTCCAGGAATTCATGGTGGTGCCGGCCGGCGCGCCGAGCTATCGGGAGGGGCTTCGCTGGGGCGCGGAGGTGTTTCACGCGCTCAAAGAGAGCCTGCACCAGGCCGGACTCAGCACCGGCCAGGGCGACGAGGGCGGATTCGCGCCGGAGCTCGATGCCAACGAGAACGCGATGTCGTTGCTGGTTGACGCCATCGAGCGAAGCGGCCACCGCCCGGGTGAGGACGTCTTCATCGCGCTCGATCCGGCTGCCTCCGAGTTCTACCGGGCCGGACAGTACCAACTGCAGGGCGAGGGGCGAACCCTCGATCCCGGCGAGCTGATCGATCGCTGGGAGGCGTGGGTCGATCGCTACCCGGTGATCTCCATCGAGGACGGGCTGGCCGAGGACGACTGGGACGGCTGGCGCCAGCTCACACAGCGGCTCGGCAAACGCGTTCAGCTCGTGGGCGACGACATCTTCGTCACCAATGTCGTCCGTCTTCGCCACGGCATCGAGGAAGGGATCGCCAACAGCATTTTGATCAAGGTCAACCAGATCGGTACGCTGACCGAGACGCTGGAAACCATGGCGACCGCGGCGCGCGCCGGGTACTCGACCGTGGTATCGCACCGATCCGGCGAGACCGAGGACACCTTCATCGCGGATCTTGCCGTGGCCACCGGCGCCGGGCAGATCAAAACGGGTGCGCCGTCACGGTCGGAGCGAGTCGCGAAGTACAATCGGCTCTTACAGATCGAGGAAGAGGTGGGTATTACCGCACAGTATCCGGGGCGCGCCGCTTTTGTCGGCATGTCTGGATCGCGGGTCTCCGGTGTCTAGGCGCGTCCCGCCGCGCGGATTCTTCGAGGGCGGCGGGGAGTCCCCCTTCGGGCGCCTCCCAACCGAGCCGAGCTTCCCCACCATCCGTGTCTCGCGTCGCGCGGTCTTCTGGATCATCGGCATCGCGCTGGCACTGCTGATCCTGTTCTTACTGAAGCCGTTCGCGACGCTCTACACCGATTTCCTGTGGTTCCGCGCCCTCAACTACGGCAGCGTCTTCGGCGTACGCTTCGCCGCCCAGATCTGGTCCTTCTTCATCTTCGCCGTCATCTTCTGGGTGATCGCGGGGGCAAATGTCGTGGTGGCGCTCAACTCCAACGCCGGCCGGCGCCTGTCGTCGATCGGCATCCGCCAGCGGCCGCTGACCGCGCCCTCGACCATCCTGGCCCTGCTCGCCGTATTCCTGCTCGGCCTGATCTTCGGCCGGGTGGCCGCCAGCCAGTGGGAAACGATTCTGGCGTTCTTTAATCAGAAGCCTTTCAACGTCCAGGACCCGATCTGGCACAAGGACGTCTCCTTCTACGTCTTCACCCTCCCCTTCTACCGGTTCGTGTGGGGCTGGCTGTTGTGGGTCGTGATCCTGATGATGCTGGTCGTAGGCGGCCTCTACGCATCACGGACCAATCTGCAGAGCTTCGCCTTGCCAGCCCGGGCGATTCGGCATCTGACGGTGCTGGCGGCGGCGTTTGCCGCACTGCTTGCGATCCATTACCGGCTCGATCTGTATGAGCTACTGCTTAGCAAGCGCGGCTTCGTCTACGGCATCGGCTACACGGACCTCGCGGCCCGCATTCCGGCCTACTGGATCATGACGGTGCTGATGGTGCTGATCGCCATCGGCTTGCTGATCAACGCCGCCGGGGCACGTCTTGCGGCGCTCCCCGCTGCTCTGGTCGCCTGGCTGGGCGCTGCTTTCATCCTGGTCGTGGTCTTTCCCGGCATCATCGAGCGATTCCAGGTCGCGCCCAGCCAGCTCCAGCGGGAGACGCCGTACATCAAGAATGAAATCGACTTCACGCGGCAGGCGTTCGGACTCACCTCGATCGCCGACCGGCCGTTTACGCCCCAGGACACGCTCACCGCCGATAAGGTGGCGAACAACCCGCAAACGGTTCAGAATGCGCGCCTCTGGGATCCCCAGCTGGCGCTGCCCTTCACGTTGGAGAACATCCAGAGCCTTCGGACCTACTACCAGTTCTACCCGAACGAGGTGGCGGTCGACCGCTACCAGCTCGGTGACCAGTATCTGCAGCTCTTGCTCGCCGCCCGTGAGCTGAACCCGGACAAGGTGCCGGCAAACACCTGGGTCGCCCTCAAGTTGCAGTACACGCACGGCTACGGCGTGGTGGCGGCGCGCGCCAACGAGGCCACCCCCCAGGGCGATCCCGTCCTGACGCTCCAGGACATTCCGCCGGCCGGCGTGCCGCCGGTGACCCAGTCCGGCATCTACTTTGGCCGCCACACCTCGAACTACGTGTTGACCGACTCCAAGCAACCCGAATTCGATTACCCGTTCACCACCGACCAGTACACGGAGTGGAAGGGCACAACGGGCGTGCCGCTGTCGTCGGCGCTGAGGAGCCTCGCCTTCGCCATTCGCTTTGGCGACGTCAACCTTCTGATCAGCCCCCAGCTGACAAGCCAGACCGAGGTGCTTTTCAACCGCGCCGTCCTGGATCGGGTCAGCGCACTCGCGCCATTCCTGCAGTTCGACCAGGATCCATACGTCGTCGTGGTCGATGGCCGCATCTACTGGATCCTGGATGGGTTCACCACCACCGACCACTACCCGTACAGCGAGATGCCGGCCGACGATGGCGGTCCGTTGACGGGCGTCAACTATGCGCGCAACTCCATCAAGGCGGTGGTCGATGCCTACGACGGCACCACGACCTTCTATCAGATCGATACCAAAGACGCGATCGCCAACACCTACGGTTCCATCTTTCCTGGCCTCTTCAAGCCGTTCAGCGCGATGCCCGCCGGGCTCCAGGCCCACATCCGTTATCCGCGCGACCTTTTCAACCGGCAGGCCGAGCGCTTCACCTACTACCACATGACGGATCCCACGGTGTTCTACCTTCGCTCGGATCTCTGGAACATCGCCAAGGAGAATTTGTCCCAGGGCGGCGGCGCCTCACCGATACGGCCCTTCTACGTCATCAGCCGGCTTCCCGGCGAGCCCAAGGAAGAGTTCCTCACCATCTTGCCTTACACGCCCAACGGCAAAACCAACATGATCGCCTACCTGGCGGCGCGCTCCGATCAGCCGGACTATGGCACGCTCTTCGATTTCCGTTTCCCCAAAGACAGCCTGGTCGTCGGCCCGCAGCAGGTCGAGGCCAACATCGACCAGGCGCCGCTGATCAAGTCGCAATTCGCGCTGCTGAATGCTCCCGGTTCAAGTGTGATCCGTGGCAACCTGCTCGTCCTTCCCATCGAGACGTCCCTGCTCTACATCGAACCGGTCTACCTCGAAGCGACCAACGTTGCCAAACCG
>Ga0207646_10007084_pt1 | contig 11468 bp, 9 predicted proteins | sample KBSK5502metaG_FD_184343 | JGI IMG/M metagenome (GOLD analysis project Ga0207646, IMG submission 184343) | Corn, switchgrass and miscanthus rhizosphere microbial communities from Kellogg Biological Station, Michigan, USA - KBS K5-50-2 metaG... | ecosystem: Host-associated > Plants > Roots >...
CGATTCCTGGGCCGTGATCGTCGCGGGGTCGACCGTGTAGTCCGTGGCGGACGCGGCCGCCGGGCCGGCGATCGCGGCTCCGAGGACGGCCAGCAGGAGGAAGGCGGCAAGGCGACGTCGACCGAGGGCGGCGGGCATGCGGGTCATGTCCCAACCTTGTCGGCACGGACCCGGAATCGGTATGGGCCACGTGTCCCGCCTGCTCGGGGGCGATTGGTACGGGAGCCGTCCTACGGCATCGGACGCAGGGTCTCCACCGCACTCGTGCGGACCGGTCGCGACCGCACCGGACCGTCGGCGCGACCTGTGGGACGATGGTCAGCGCGATCGACGACGAGGCCCCTCAACCGCGGAGGATCCCCCATGGCAACGACCCGCCGTGCAACCGCAACATGGAGCGGCGATCTTCTCTCCGGGCGCGGAACGGTGACCGCCGCGACAACCGGCGTCTTCCGCGACCTCCCGACGACGTGGGCCTCGCGGACCGGCGAGCCGGTCGGCGTCACCTCGCCCGAGGAGCTGCTGGCCAGCGCCCACGCGTCGTGCTTCTCGATGGCCTGCTCCAACGAGCTCGCGAAGGCCGGCACGCCCCCGACGGCGCTGTCCGTCCAGGTCGACGTCAGCGCCGACAAGCTCGAGGCCGGCTGGACGGTGATCGCGGCCGCGATCACCGTCCACGGGACGGCGCCCGGCGCGACGGCCGACAGCTTCCGAGCCGCCGCCGAGAAGGCAAAGGACGGCTGCCCGATCTCGCGGGCGCTCAAGGGCAACGTCGAGCTATCCGTGAAGGCGACGCTCGACGCCTGAGGGAAGCGGGCGTCGGCGGACCAGGCCGGGCCGGCCATTCACGCGGGGCTCGGTTCAGCCGATCGTCAGGAGTCGCCGCGGGTTGTCGACGGTGATCGTCCGGATCTCGGACTCGGACACGCCGGCGGCGCGGAGCCGGGGCAGGAACGTGTCGGCGAGGTACGTGTAGCCATTGCCGCCGTAGCGGCGGAGCTGGCTGTCATGACACACGTCCTGCGAGATCAGGATTCGCTCGACGTGGCCGCGGGCGAGGAGCTCGCGGAGGTTGTCGACGATGCGGCCCTCGCCGTGTCGCTCGAGGGGCGTGAACGTCATCCCGAGAAAATCGAACTCGACGGTCGCGCCGCGCCCGACGATTGCCAGGTGGTAGTCGAGCGATGGGTTCGAGTCGGCGTGACCGATGACGACCCGCGACAGGTCGGCGCCCTCCGCCTCGAAGATCGTGAGCTGGTCGAGCCCGACCGTTGACTGGACCGCATGGGTCGTGATCGCGAGGCCGCTCCGGCGGCTGGCCCGGGCGGCGGCGCGGTGGACTCGCTCCTCCTGAGCGCTCAGCCATGGCTTGTCGGTCCCGATCTCGCCGATGATCCCCGACCGGATGCCGGTGTCCGCGACGCCTTCCGTGGCGTCGCGGACGATCTCGTCGGCGAGGGAGTCGACCGAGCGGCGGTCGACCAGGGTCTCCGCGGGATAGTGCGCGCCGCGATACCAGCCGCTGCCCATGACGAGATGGAGTCCCGTCGCGCGGGCGATCCCGGCCAGCCACCCCGGGTCGCGGCCGACCCCGTCGAGTGTCAGGTCCACCACCGTGCCCCCGCCAGCTGCTCGGAACGCAGCGAGCTCCTCGACGATGACCGGCTCGTCGCGGCGCAGCTCCCAGTAATCCCAGCGGTTGGCGATGTGCCAGAGGGCGATCGCCGTGTGCTCGTGGGGCAGGGTCCAGCCGAGGTCGGCCGGATCGATCGGCCCCAGGACGGTCTCCGCGTGCGGCCCGGTCGCGTTCCTCCGAGCGACCACGCGAGCGACCTCGGGAGCGCCCTCGCTCACGAGGCGACGCGGGGGGCGCGCGCCGATTCGTAGGCCTGCGGCGGGACGGGCTCGATGCGCGCGGGCGCCTCCGCGGCGACCGCCGCGAGGAGCGTCTCGATCAGCGCCAGGACGCGCCGCTCCGCGTCCGCCCGACGGTACGCGGCGCCGTCCTCGCTCGCCTCGATGAGGACGCCGTCCAGCAGCGCCGCGAGCGCGTGGGCGATCGGCGGTAGGTCGAGCCAGACGGGGAGCTCGCCGCGCATCACGCCCTCCTGGAGGACGAGGGCGACGGCCGTCACTGTCTCCCGCCGGCGACGGAGGAGCATCTCCCGGATCGCCGGATCGGTATCCGCCTCTGCCCAGGCCTGGAGGATGAGGAACCCGGAGCCGCGATCGGTCTGCTCGACCGCGATGTTGTCGAACCAGAAGCCGACCGCCGTGGCGATCCGTTCGCGATAGCCGGTGACGGACGCGAGCCGGTCGCGAAGCTCGCCGAGCTCCTGGTCGGTGATGAGATCGCAGCCGGCGAGGATCAGGTCCGACTTGCTCCGGAAGTACGTGTAGATCGCGCCGACCGACAGGCCCGAGGCACGGACGATGTCCTGCATCGTGGCCCGGTGGAACCCGCGCTCGGCGAAGACGGAGATCGCGGCCCGGACGATCCGGTCGCGGACCTCCTGTTCATGCTGCTGGGTGACCCTGGGCATCGAGACTCCGAGAACGGTTGCTCCCCTAGCCTAGCCAGCGTACGTGTGGCGCGCAAGCTTGACAAAACGAATGCTCATTCTCTATGTTCGACGACGACGGAAACGACCAGGACCCGGCTCAGTCACGACCGAAGGGGCGCCCGATGCTCTTCTCCCGCTGGGGTGCGTTCGTCTATCGCTTTCGACGACCGATCGCCCTCCTGACGATCGCCCTCGCCATCGCCGCGGCCATCGCCGGTTCGAGGGTCACGAGTGCGCTCAGCGCTGGCGGCTGGATCGATCCGACCTCCGAGTCCGCTGCAGTCAGCACGCGTCTGAATGACGAGTTCGGGGCCGGGCGCGGCTCGCTCGTCGCCCTGTTCCAGGCGCCGCCCGGCACGGACGCGAAAGCGCCCGCGACCCAGGAAGCAATCGCCGCGTCGCTCGCCCGGCTCGCGGCCGACTCCCGCGTCGAGAGCCTCGTCGGCTTCGCCCAGACGGGCGATGCCCGGTTCATCAGCAAGGACGGCAGCTCCGCGTACGTCGTGGTGCGCCTGGCGATCACGGACGAGCAGTCGGTCGACCAGATGGACGCCCTCCGGGCGCTGATCGATCCGCCGGCCGGGCTGTCCTACAAGCTGGCAGGCATCGGGCCGTTCACGAAGGACCAGGCCCATCAATCGGAGATCGAGCTCGTCCAGGCGGAGACGGTATCGGCGCCGTTCGTCCTGCTGATCCTGCTCGCCGTGTTCGCCTCGGTCGTGGCCGCCGGGCTGCCCCTGCTCGTGGCCGGGCTGACCATTCCCACGACGCTCGGCGGACTCTTCCTCATCGCCCAGTTCACGGACCTCTCGATCTACGTCCAGAACGTCGCGACGATGCTCGGGCTCGCGCTGGCGATCGACTACTCGCTGTTCATGGTGAGCCGGTTCCGCGAGGAGCTGCGCCGTGGCCGGAGCGTCGCCCAGGCCGTCGAGACGACGGTCGGGACGAGCGGCAAGGCCGTCGCGTTCTCCGGGCTGGCCGTGGCGATCGGGCTCTCCGGGCTGCTCCTGTTCCGGCCGACCGCGCTGCGCTCGTTCGGGATCGGCGGGTCCCTGGTCGTGGCGTCGTCGGTGTTCTATGCGCTGACGTTCCTGCCGGCGATGCTCGGGATGCTCGGCCCGCGAGTCAACGCCCTCAGCCTCGGCGGTCTCGTCGATGCGATCCGGCGGCGGCTCGGCCGGCCGGTCGGCGATCGCGCGGTGGCCGCACGCCGATCCCGGTGGGCCGCGGTCGCCCGGGCGGTGATGGCCCGGCCGTTCGCCTTCCTGATCCCGACGCTCGTCTTCCTGCTCATCGCCGGCACACCGTTCCTGCGCCTGTCACAGGGAATCCCGAACGCGAGCACGCTCCCCGCCGGCCTCGAGAGTCGCGACGCCGCGGTCGCCCTGGCATCGGACTTCGCCGCTGGTGAGACCTCGCCGATCACGATCCTCGCCACGGTCAACGGCAACCTGACGTCGGCGCAGAACATCGGCCGGATCGCCAGCCTGGCCGCGGCCATCGACGCCGTGGACGGCATCGACCGCGTCGAGGGCCCGTTCACGGGGCTGCGCGACCCGGCGACCGGGGCCATCCTGACGACTGAACAGGTGGCGGCGCTCTACGCGACCCCACGTGGCCAGCTGCCGCCGCAGCTCGCGGCCGCGCTCGATCAGCTCGAGGCGGCCTACGTCCGCGGCTCCACGGTCCGGCTGGACGCGATCAGCCCGATCGACGCCGTCAGCCCGGCCGGCACCGCCCTGATCGACCGCGTCCGACACGTATCGGTCGACGGCGTCTCGACCCAGGTTGGCGGCCTCGCGGCCGAGGGCCGCGACTTCATGCTCAGCCAGGCAGCCACGATCCCGTACGCGGTCGGGGTCACGCTCTTCGCGAGCGGCCTGATCCTGTACCTGCTCTTCGGCTCGCTCGTGATCCCGCTGAAGGCGATCGTCATGACCCTCCTGTCGATCACCGCGAGCTTCGGCGCCCTCGTCTGGATCTTCCAGGACGGCAACCTCTCGAACGTCCTCGGCTTCACGTCGCCCGGGTTCACGATCGCCGGCAACCCGATCATCATGTTCAGTGTCCTGTTCGGGCTGTCGATGGACTACGAGGTCCTCCTCCTGTCGCGGATCCAGGAGGCGTACCGCCGATCGGGCGACAACACCGCATCGGTCGCCGAGGGACTCGGGCGGACGGCGAGCGTCATCACCGGCGCGGCGCTGATCATGGTCACGGTGTTCTCGGCCTTCGCCCTGGCCCAGTCGATCACGATCAAGAGCATCGGCGTCGGCATGGCGATCGCGGTCCTGATCGACGCGACGATCATTCGGGTCCTGCTCGTGCCGGCCACGATGCGCCTCATGGGCCGCTGGAACTGGTGGGCCCCGGGACCCCTCGGCCGCCTGGCCGACCGGCTCGGCTTCAGCCACGTCGAGGACGAGCCGATCGTCGAGGGGCCGGCCCCGAGCGGACCGGCCGCCGGCCTGGCGGGGTCCTAGGGACGGCGGGCCAGGGACGCGGGGGCTCGGGCGGGTGCCTTGAGTGAACCGACAGCCCGCGCCGGCACGTTCGCGACCGGCTCGGGCCGATCGGCGGCGACCGACGGCTCGGGCCGATCGGCGGCGAGCGGTTCGACCGGCTGGCCCTCGCTGAACGCGACCATGCCACTGGCCCGGGGCAGCAGCTCCTGCTCGACCATCGTTCCGAAGACCTCGACGACCGCCGGATCGAACTGGCTGCCGGAGTTCTTGACGATCTCCTGCCACGCCGGCTCGAGCGGGATCGCCCGGCGGTAGGGACGGTCGTTCGTCATCGCGCTCAGGGCGTCGGCGATCGAGATGATCCGGGCGCCGAGCGGCACCGCGTCTCCGGCAAGGCGATCCGGGTAGCCGCGGCCGTCGAACCGCTCGTGGTGGTGGCGGACGATCTGGGCGATTCCGGCCATCGCCTCGTGCGTTGACACGATGTCGCCGCCGATCTCGGAGTGCCGCTGCATCTCGAGGTACTCCTCTTCGGTCAGCGGACCCGGCTTCAGGAGGATCCGGTCGGCGATCGCGATCTTGCCGACGTCGTGGAGATACCCGCCGATCCGGATCGTCGTCTGCTCGAGCTCCGGCAGGCCGAGCCGGCGGGCGACCCGCTCGCCCATCCATCCGAGCTGCTGGCAATGCTCGCCGGTCTCGAGATCGCGGGCCTCGATCGCCGCCGTGAGGGCGAGGGCGACGCCGTCGAGGATCGGGGTGACGTAGCGGTAGCGGAGCGCATCGGACCGGATCCGCGCCCGCTCGAGGGCCGCCGTGACCTCCTTCGCGAACTCCTCGCCGGTGAACGGCTTGATCAGCATCCCGGACGCACCGTCGCGGAGGCCGCGGATCGCGTTGTCGAGCGAGGCATGGCCCGTCGCGACGATCACCGGGACCTGCGGGTCCCGCACCCGGATCTCGCTCAGGAACGCGTGTCCGTCCATCCCGGGCATCCGGATGTCGGTGATGACGAGGTCGAACCGACCCTGGTCGAAGAGCTCGAGCGCGGGCAGCGGCCCGGATGCGGTCGTCACCGACAGCTCGAGCCGCTCGAGCAGCCGGCTCATCAGATTCAGGATCGCGGGCTCGTCGTCGACGCACAGGACCCGCAGGCGATCACGTTCGGCCGACAAGCGACCGGTCACGGCGCGGTTGCTCACGCGTTCCCTCCCTCCAGCGTGCCGTGGTCGATGTCGGTCGCCGGCCGGTGGACCGGCAGCCGAAGCTCGACCCGGGTCCCGCGTCCCGGACCACTGGTCAGGGTGATAGTGCCACCATGGGCTTCGATTAGTCCACGGCTGACCGCGAGACCCAGCCCGGTCCGGATCGCGTCGTCCGTCTGGAACTCGCGTCCCGTGAAGAACGGCTCGAAGGCGCGGCTGGCCGTCGACTCTGTCATCCCGATTCCGTCGTCGGTCACGGTGATCGCGATTTCGTGGTCCATGGCGCTCGTTGCGATCTCGATCCGGCCGCCATCCGCGACGGCCAGCGTGGCGTTCGCGAGGACGTTGATCACGGCCTGCTGGATGGCCTGGGGATCGATCAGCACGTCGGGGAGGGGCGCATAGCGCTCGTCGATCGTGACGCCCCGGCTCGCCAACGGGAATCGGACGAGATCGACGGTCCGTCGGACCAGGTCGCCGAGGTCACTCGGCACGAGCATGGGATCGCCGCGCTGCGCGAACTCGCCGAGCGCACGGACGATCGATCGCGCCCGCAGCGCGTGGCTCCGGATCGTCTCGACGCTTGCACGTCGCGGGTCTCCCTCGTCGAGCTCGTCCTGGAGCAGCTCGGCGAATCCGAGGACGACCGCGAGCGGGTTGTTCACCTCGTGGGCGACCCCGGCCGCGAGCTCGCCGACCGCGGCTGCGCGGGACGCCTGGATCATCCGCCGCTGGTCGAGGGCGTGCTCCTCGAGCTCCTCCCGGAGCTCGCGGACGAGACGGTCGTTATCGAGCTTCAAGCTGGTGACCTCGTCGAGCATCGTCGTGCGCTCGCGGAGCAGCAGGGCCTGGCGCGTCACGAACAGGCCGCCGGCGACGAACACGGCGATGTCGACGAACAATTCGACGTTGTCGCCGACCTCCGGCAGCAGGGCGAGGAAGATCACGCCCGCGGTCGTGGGCCCGACCGCCCGGGTCAGGTAGCGGGTCACCGCGGTGTAGCGCGGGCTGTCGTTCCGCTCGTCCTGCCACGTCACGACCCCGTACGCGGCGACGAGGATGCCGGCCGTGAACAGGATGCTGGGGAGCTCGCCCGCCGCGACGCCATCGACCGTCGGGGCGACCCAGCCGAGGTAGGCGAAGCCGATCATCGCGATCCCGGCCGTCATCGCCAGCTGGCCGCGCGGCGCAAGCGGGAACTGCGCGGCGAGCAGCGCGATGAAGCCGGCTCCACCGAGCCCGATGAACGCGATCGGGAAGCCCAGCGCGACGATCCCGGCACCATCCGGCAGGGCCAGGGCCGTCGAGCCGTGCAGGAGGATCAGGACCGTCGCGATGAAGCACGTGAACAGCGCCGAGTCGAGATAGACCGCGGCCGCTTCGGCCCACGAGAGCCGGCCCCGGACGCCGGCCGGGATCATGAAGATCCAGGGCAGCAGGACCAGGACGATCAGGATGTCGACGACCGACGGCACCGTCGCCTGGCCGATCAGGTTCAGGTAGGCCCACAGGAGGTTGGCAACGGTGCCGGCCGCGAACGCGACGGCCCCCGCCACGCGGATCGCCCGGACACGACCGATCGAGCCGCGGACGGCCAGTGCTGTGGCCAGGGCGGCCCCGATCGCGGACACGCTCCATTGAAGGTTGTCCCAGAGCACCTGGAGACCGCCTGCATCGACGATCGAGAGCGCGATCATGGGGATCACGAGCAGCGTCGAGATCACGAGGATCGCGACGGCAGGCGAGCGCAGGAGCGTGCTTCGAGGCCGTGCCGACGATGCGCTCTCGATCGCCAGCTGAGCGGAGCCGGTAGGGGTCACGTTCGAACCCTAGCCGAGCGCGGGGTAGGCCGGCCATCCCCCGATCGGACCCATGACTCCTACGACGGCGTGCGTACCAGGTCCGGGTCGAGCAAGTCGACCGCAACTGCGACGGCGTCGGCGACGACATCGGCAATTCGGACGAGCTCGGCGTCCGTCACGACGAACGGCGGCCCGAGGAGGATCGTGTCCCCGTCGGTTCCGTTGGCGGTGCCGATGCCCGAGTAGACGAGCACGCCGCGGTCCCGCGCCGCGCGGACGACGGCCTCCGTCAACCGAGCCGCGCGCGCGAACGGCCGATGCGTCTCTCGGTTCTCGACGAGCTCGATGCCGACCATGAGGCCGCGGCCGCGGATCTCGCCGACATGGTCGTCTTCGCCGAGCCGGACGCGGAGCAGCGCCTGGAGGCGCTCGCCCTTCTCCCGGCTCGCGCCCACGAGGTCCTCGTCGCGGAGGATCCGCAGGACCTCGCGGGCGACCGCGGCGCCGGCCGGCGCGTGCGAGAAGGTGAAGCCGTGCACGAAGCCGCCGCGGCTCGTGATCGTGTCGTGGATCTCCCCGGAGGCGGCGGCGAACCCGAAGGGCCAGTACCCGGAGGTCGCCCCCTTCGCGGCGACGAGGATGTCCGCCCGCACATCCCAGTGATCCAGGCCGAACCAGCGGCCGGTTCGGCCGAACCCGGTCATCACCTCATCCGCGATCAGCAGGACGCCGTGCCGCCGGCAGACCTCGGCGATCTTCGGCCAGTAGTCGTCGGGCGGGACGACGGCGCCGAGCGTCGCCCCGACGATCGGCTCCGCGACGAACGCCGCGACCGTGCCGGGCCCAGCCTTCGTGATCTCGCGATCGAGCTCCGCGGCCAGGTCGTCGGCGGAGTCGAGCGACTGGGCGTCCGGCTCGCCGGCCCGGTACGGGTAGGCAGCGGAGACGTGTCGGAACCGGCCGAGCCAGCCCTCGTACGGCCGGCGAAGCGGGCGCCGGCCCGACAGGTCGAGGGCGCCGAGGCTGTTGCCGTGATAGCTGCCCCAGCGCGCGAACACGATCAGGCGATCGGCCTCGCCACGGGCGAGGTGGTAGGTCCGGGCCATCTTGAGGGCGGTCTCGATCGCCTCCGACCCGCCGCTGACCGGATAGATCGCCGGGTCGTCGACGGGTAGCAGCGGCCCGATCTCGGTGGCGTAGGCCTCGAGCGGCTCGGTCGTGAAGGCCGACCCGTGGGCGTACGAGAGGCGCGCCGCCTGCTCGGCCAGGACGCGGGCGATCGTGTCGCGGCCGTGACCGACGTTGACGACGATCGCGCCACCGGCCGCATCGAGGTATTCGTGGCCGCTCGCATCGCGGATCGTCGAGCCATGTGCCTCGACCGCGATCGGCAGGGCCGGGTCGAGCGAGCGGCGGAAGACGCGGCCTGTCCTGCCTCCGGGTTCGGGCTGATCCACGGGCCGATCGTAGCAGCGGGGCGGGGCTCGCCCCGCTCCCCGTTGAACGTGACCGCCACCGTGATCATGGGATGAGCATTCTCGGCGTTGTCAGGGCAGAGGGCGGCCGTTGAGCCGCCCTTTGTGAGACGCCGTGATCACGCGACGTGAAAGCGGCGGCACAAGGTGCTCGCAGCAGGGTTCGGGCTTCGGCGAGACGCGCCCCGAACCCGCCAATTAGCCCGGTAATGCTCGCCTGGTGTGCACGCCGAGTGAGTCCCCGCGGGCCGCGGCGGGGCGTCTGCGAGGCCCAATGGGAACCGTGCCGAAGACCGTGGTGTATCCACTACGGTTGACCGTGGAGGGCCGTCCACTGGAAGACGAACGGCGAAACGATGCCGAGCTGATCGAACGCGCGCGCGGAGGCGAGACCGTGGCCTACGAGGAGCTCGTCCGGCGGTACCAGGACGTGGCCGTCCGGACGGCTTACCTGTTCGCGCCCGACGGCGACGCCGAGGATGCGACCCAGGAAGCCTTCGTCAAGGCCTACCGCGCGCTTGCGCGGTTCCGCCCGGAGGCGCCGTTCCGCCCGTGGCTGCTTCGGATCGTCGCCAATGAGGCGCGCAACCGGCGCCGTTCGGCGACCCGGCGGACCGGTCTCGCCTTGCGCGTCGTCGAGGACCACCGGCCGGACGATGCGGCTCCATCGCCCGAGTCGGCGGTCCTCGCCGGCGAGCGCCGGTCGACGCTGGTCCAGGCCGTCAATGCCCTTCGGGACGAGGACCGCGAGGTCATCGCGGTCCGGTTCTTCCTCGACCTCTCGGAGGCGGAGGCCGCGACGACCCTCGGGATCCCGCGGGGAACGGTGAAGTCGCGCCTCTCGCGCGCGCTCGGGCGGCTCCGGGACCAGCTCGCAGCCGACGGGGCCGAACGATGACCGAGATGCGCGGCTCGCTCCCTCGCTCGGCGGACGAAGCGCTCGCTGACGAGCTTCGGGCGCTGTCCGGCTGGCTCGCCGCGCCCGCGATCGGCGGCTCCCCGGGCGCGATCGATCCCGCCCGGCGCGCCCGGCTGCGTCTCGAGGCCGGCGCTGGACGCCGCCGCCCGGCCTGGTGGCCCCTCGGCAGCTTCGCGGGGCGGCCGCTGCGGCGGAGCTTCGTCCTCGCGGTCATCGCCCTCGTCGTCCTCGCGGCGCTCGTCGGGGCGATCGGGTTCGGCGTGCCCGGGATCCGGATCTTCTTCGTCGGCCCCACGCCATCGCCCGTCGGCTCGGCGTCATCGGTGCTCCCGGCATCGCCATCGCCCTCCCCGTCGGGGTCGCCGAGCCCATCGATCCCCGCCCCGCCCGGCTCGAATCTCGACCTCGGCTTCGCCACGACGCCGTCGGAGGCACCGAGCCTCACCGGCTTCGGTGTCCTGCTCCCGGCCGATCCGTCGGTCGGACCGCCCGACACGATGTGGTACGGCGACGGTCGCCTGACCCTCGTGTGGAGGAGCCGGCCGGACCTGCCGGAGACGCAGGCCGCCGGCGTCGGGCTCCTCGTCACCGAGCTCCAGGGCCGCCTGAACGAGGAGTTCCTCGGGAAGATGATCCCGACTGGGACCACGCTCACGCCGGTGACGATCGACGGCGTGACCGGCTGGTGGATCAGCGGCGCGGTCCATGAGCTCCTCTATCTCGACGACCGCGGCGAGATGGTCAGCGACAGCCGGCGGTCGGTCGGGGACACCCTGATCTGGACCCGCGGCGACCTGACGTTCCGCCTCGAGACGGCGCTGGGCCGGGACGCCGCGATCCGGATCGCCGAATCCATCCGCTAGCCGGAACCGCCCGCCGTCGGTCGGTGTAGGACGGTCGACGAGACCCGTCCCGGTGACGGGCCGACGCGACCGGAGGACCGACCCGATGCGTACCTCGCGACCGACGAACCCGCTCCATCTCGGGGCGATCGCCACGCTGTTGGTCGTGCTCGGGGCGTGCACCGCGGCGTCC
>Ga0207646_10007085_pt1 | contig 11467 bp, 10 predicted proteins | sample KBSK5502metaG_FD_184343 | JGI IMG/M metagenome (GOLD analysis project Ga0207646, IMG submission 184343) | Corn, switchgrass and miscanthus rhizosphere microbial communities from Kellogg Biological Station, Michigan, USA - KBS K5-50-2 metaG... | ecosystem: Host-associated > Plants > Roots >...
AGAAACTGAGGCGCGCGCGGGACAAGATCGAGCCCAGGTGTCCTGCGAGTCCTTCGCTCACCTCCGCGCGGCTTCGGCACGGCCACCCTTTGGAAGTGTTGTTCACCGACGAGTATAATGGTGCGCCGTGGACGCGTCTAGCCTGAAAAAATGGGAGCGAAGTTGCGATTTTTGAGATAATCGCGGCACCGCTGAGAGACGCCGGTATCGAACGTTGGTCAAATGCCCGTCAGGTCAGAACTTCCTGTTAGACGACGATCGTGCCTGCTCCGGCCGCACCCGACGATCGGCAGCCACGCAGGATCGGGCAGCGCCAACGAGACGTCGGCCCGGAGCGGCAGGTGCTCATGGCCGGCCACGACGATGGTGCTGGATGCTAAGTAAACGCGCAGATTCTGCAACATGCGCTGCGCCGCCGCCGCGTCGACCCCAGCTGCCGGCTCGTCCAGCAGCAGCAACGATGGCCGTCGCAGCGCCGCACGGGCTACGCATAGACGTCGGCGCTCACCCCCCGAGAGGTTGTCACCCTGTTCGCCAACGAGCGTGTCCAGCCCGTACCGGAGGCGCCGCACGAGATCGGTCAACCCAACCACGGCCAGCACCGCGGACAGCTCTCCATCGGTGGCGGTAGGAGCACCCAGCAACATGTTGTCGCGAAGACTGCCGGCGAAGATATGGCTGTCATGCGCGACATAGCCTACCCCCCGCCAAAACGAGACCAGGTCGATGGTTTGCAACGGCGCCATGGCCAAGCTGATCTGGCCAGCGTCCGGCTCGAGCTCGCGGGCGCACAACCGAAGCAGGGTCGACTTGCCGGTGCCGGAACGTCCCGTGATGGTCACAAGCGAGCCGGCCGGGGCCACCAAGGTGATGTCGTGGAGCACCGGACGAGATTGCCCGGGATAGCGGAAGGAGACACCACACAACCGGAGGTCGGCGCCTTGCAGCGTCACGGACCGGCCGACAGGGCGGCCATCGCCTTCCGCTGTCGCGAAGATGTCGTGCAACCGGTGTCCAGCCCGGCGAATCACCCCGAGCTGCTGGTACGCAGCGGTGAGAGGCTCGAGACCATCGAAAAGCGCCAGCACCACGAAGCACATCGCGGCGAAGATGGGGGCGGTCAGCGCTCCGCCGGCGACTTGGGCCAGGCCCAGCGTGAGCGCGAGAAACATCGCGGTGCCCGTCGCCGCGGTCCCGGCCGCCGCGCTGCGGGCGCTCATACAGTCCACGTGCGCCTGGCGGCGCTCTACTTCCGCAACGCCGCCCGCCAGATGCGCCGCGATGTGCCGCTGTGCGCCGTACGCCGCGATCTCTCGCGCACCTTCGAGCCCGTCAACGAGCTCGGTCCTTAGCCGCGCGCGTGCATCCAGGGATGCGGCGCCGGGGCGGCGTCCGAGCGCTGCGCTCAGCAGCGGCACCCCCCCGCCGGCGAGCCCCACCCAAACGGCTGCGACCGTCGCGACGGCGGGGGCCTGGAAGGCCAGGAATCCCAATGCACCGACGGCGACCACAACCGCGCTCGCGGTGGGCAGCACCACGCGCAACGGGAATTGGTCGAGCGCGTCCACCTCGGCGACGGCCCTGCCCAGCAAATCGCCGGTCCCGAACCTGGCCACCTGGCTAGCCGGAAGCTGAAGCGCCTGTTGGAAGAAGTGCACCCGAAGGCGGGCCAACCACGTGAACGTGGCGCGATGTGCGGTGACGCGTTCAGCGTAGCGTCCCAGCACGCGGGTCAACGCCAAGGCTCGGACGCCACCGCTGGCAAGAAACAGCGAGAAGGTCAGGGTCCCGACCAGGCCCGACAGCGCCGAGAGGGTGATGAACCAGCCGGCGACGCCGAGCAACCCGACCGTCGAGGCATATGCCAGACTGCCCAGCAGCACGGCGGCCGCGAGCTCCCGGCGCGTCCGGTCGTCCATGAGCCGCAGGAGCGGTCTCAATTCGTCTCGCCCCTCCCCGGAGATCTGGCGCCCCGCAGCGTTAGGCATCTTGCACCGCCGGTGTTGAGCTAGGGACAGGCATACCCCGCGGCCGCTCGCTATCGGCTACGATTGCCCCTTCCTCCAAGTACACCACGCGTCCGCAGCAGGCGATCATCGCCGGACTGTGGCTGGCGACGACGATCGTCTTGCGTCCGACGAGAGACACGATCGATTCGGTCAGCTGGCGCTCGCTCACGGCATCGAGATGGGCCGTTGGTTCATCCAGCAGCAACAGCGGCGCATCCTTGAGGAGCGCTCGGGCCAGCGCCACGCGCTGTGCCTGCCCGCTCGAGAGCTGCCGGCCGCGCTCGCCCACCACTGAGTCAAGCCCGCCCGGCCTTGCATCGGCGAACTCCATAACGCCCGCGCGAGCCGCTGCGGCCCGGATCATCGCCGGCGTGGCCTCGGGCCGAGGAAGGCAAATGTTATCTGCAATGCTCCCTGGAAAGAGATATGGCCGCTGGCCCAGCCAACAGCACGCCGCAAGGAGCGCGCTCGGACCGTCGACCGTCTGCCCGTCGACGCTGACGGACCCGGAGGAGGGGCGAACCAAGCCGCCCAGCACCGCAAGCAACGTGGACTTGCCCGCTCCCGACGACCCGGCGACACCCAGCATCTCGCCGGCGTGAACCGTCAGGGAGACGTTCCGAAGGGCTGGCCGTTCCTGACCGGAGAAGCGGACGGTTACATCGCGCAGAGACAAGTCACCGAAAGCGGCCGCGGAATCACCGGTACCGCGCGTTGTTCCGGGCTGACCGACTGCCGGTTCATCGGACTGGAGCAGCGGCATCAAATGGTCGGCCGCGGCGAAGGCATCCGCGCGATCGTGATACGCTGCCGCCAGTGCCCGCAGGGGCTGGAAATAGGCCGGAGCCAGGAGAAGCACGAACAAGCCCACCTGCAGGGACATCCCATGACGCCCAAGACCGACATGCACATACCCGAGCAAGCTCAGGCCCACGTAAATCGCGGCGATGGCGACGGCGAACGTACTGAAGAACTCAAGCACCGCCGACGACAACAGCGCGACACCAAGCACGTCCATCGAACGCCGTCCCAAGGCCTCGGAGACGGCGGCGATGCGTGTCAGCTCCCGCTCGGCCGCGCCGAGACTCTTGAGGGTGGCGAGCCCCTGCAGGCGGTCGAGAAAATACGCGGAGAGAAACCGCACCACGTGCAGCTGCCGCCGGCTGCGCGTCTCCGCGTCCATGCCGATCAGCGCCATGTAGATGGGGATCACCGGCGTCGCGGACAACAGGATCACGCCCGCCACCCAGTTGACGGGAAAGATCACCGCCAGGAAGAGCGCTGGCGCCAACACGGCCAGCTGGCGTCGCGGCAGGTACCGGGCGACATAGGGGCCGATGCGGTCGACTTGTTCAACGACCGTCTGGACATGACGGCCGGCTTGCGGCGCGAAGCCGGCTTCTGCCACGCGGGCCGGAACGAATAACGCCTCGATCAGCCGGCCGCGAAGGTCGCGCTGCACCGCGCGGGCGGCGGCCGCGCCAGCCCGCTCGCCTGCATTGGTGCAGGCCGCTCGCACGAGCACGGCAGCGGCCAAGACAACCAGCCAGGGTATCAGGTCCTGAACCGACCGGCGCTGGAGACCACCCTGATCGATCGCCGCAGCGAAGGCATACGCCTGCACCGCTGTCCCGGCCGCCGTGCCCAGGCCGGCGAGCACGGCGAGCGCGAGCGGGCGCCTCACCAGGCACGCCTCCCTTCGGAGGAACTGGGTCCGCGCCCGCGCCTCCCTAGGATGTTCTTCCCGCCGCACGGTCTGCTCCATTCGGTTCGTCTGCGTTACCCAGATCGCATCGGCTTCGGCGGCCTAAGGGACCAGGTCGCGTCGGTCGGTGAGGATCCAGACGGCGACCATCGCGGCGATGAGGACCAGGATCCCGGCAACGGTGCCGCGATCTCCGAGGACGCTGCCGAACGCGCCGAGGCAAAAAAAGTAGAGGACAACCCACACGGCGACCCAGCCGACGTTTCGCAGCCACGCCAAAGGCGTGACCGTCTCGGAGACGCCGGCGATCGATGCCTGAAGCGTCGCCGTGGCCGCAGGACTGCTCCGCCTCCGCATCCGCCGCGGCGGCGCCATCGCCACCACCTGCGTCGGAAGCGGTATCACGAATTTGCCGCGGAACACATGATAGGCGTACGCATTATATGCCAGCACGATGGGCATACAGCACCCGACGCCAATGAGGAGCACGTTCACCGTCGTGGCCGGCGCCGCCGCCTGCCAAAACGTCACTGTCGGCGGCACGAGATACGGGTAGGTGCAGGCCGCGAACCCGAGCGCCACACTCAGCAGCGCCAGCTCATTCCACACAAAGGGTAGGCTGTCTGCCGTCCCCCGCGTCGCCCGCGCCCCCGCCCAGAAGAAGGCGCCGGACGCGAGCGCTGCTGCGATGACAGCCGAAAGGCGAGGACTCACCCCATGGGGTGCGCCGTGGCCGGTCACGAACCCCAGCAGCAGCGCCGCCGCGGCCAGCCCGGGGACGGGGGCCGCGCCGCGCCGCAACACCCGCTTGCTCCACGCCTGCAGCTCGCCCGAAGTCTTGTCGTTGAGCCAGGCGGCGCCGATCAGCAGATACGTACCGACCAGCCACGCGGCGGTCAGAATGGACAGCGGGTGCGCGAAGGTGAAGGGACCGCCCGCGAAGCGGCGGTTCGCGACCGGGATACCCGGGAGCACCGCGCCCGCGATGGCGCCCTGACATAGCGCGGCGACGAGCGACCCGAAGGCGAACACGGCGCCCCAGGCTGGATCGTAACGTTCGCTCTGCGACTGATACTCTATGGCGACTCCTCGAACGATCAAGGCGAGCAGCATGGCGACGAGCGGCACATACAACGCGGGCAGCCAGGTGCTGTAGGCGAGCGGGAATCCACCGAATAACGCGATACCCGCGAGCACCAGCCACGATTCATTCGCGTCCCATGCGGTGGCAACGATCTCAACCATCTCCTTGCGGTCGGTGCCCTGCCGTGGCAGCAGCAGCAACATGCCAATGCCAAGGTCGAACCCGTCAAGGCAGACGTACATCACCAAGCTGAACACTGCCATGCCGAGCCACGCGAAGACAACCGGTGTGGGCGCGGTCATGCCGCGTCCTTCCCGGGTCCTGGCGCGGGGTCGCCCGGCGGGACCGTCGCCTGTCCGCCCGATGCCCCCGTCACTGCCGGTTCGTACACGCGATCGCCGATTCGTACGGCATCGCCGAAGTCAACGGGGCCGCGCCGCACCGTGCGCAGATAATAGGCGATAAAGATGCCGAACAGGCCTGCATAGAGGGACACGAAGCTAGCCGCCGTGACCACGACGAGCGGCGGGCTAAGCGGCGATACGGCGTCTACGGTCCGCAAGAGCCCGTAGGCGACCCATGGTTGGCGGCCTGTCTCCGCGGTGGTCCAGCCTCCGATGATGGCTAGGGTTCCCGCGGGCGTCATCCAGACCGCAAACCGGTGAAACCAGCGTGTCCCGTACAACCGCCTCCGCAAACGCAGCACGATCGAGGAGGCCATTACGGCAAACATGAGGATGGAGAGATAGAACATCAGGCGGAAGCCCCAGAATGGGAAGACCATCTTCGGCTGATCGGCGACCGGCGTGCGAGCCAGCCCTGGGAACGCCGTGTGGCAGGCAAGATCCCTGCCAATGATCGATCCCAGGCAGGGGATGGCGACCTGAACCAGGTTGCGCTGCCCCGCCTGGTCGGGAACAACGAAGACATTGTAGCCGGTGTTCGTCGAGCCCCAGTTTCCTTCCACCGCTTGCATCTTCGGTGGTTGAAAATTGAACATGGCGAAGGCGAGCGTATCGCCCATATACAGTTGAAGTGGCAGCAGCACGCTGATGGCCCCGAGTGCAAGCGAGAAGGCGCGCCGGGAGACGTCGAGGTGTATGCCCTTGAGCAGGTAATAGGCTGAGGTGCCGGCGATGAGAAAGCCCGTGCTAATCAACACGGCGAGCAGCATATGCGGGAACCGATAGATGAACGATGGATTCAAGATGGCCGCGGTCCAATTCACCGCCTGGAACTGCCCCCCGACACGCGTGTAGCCGGCAGGCGTCTGCATCCAGGAATTCGCGGAGATGATCCAGGTGGCCGACAGAAGTGTCCCCAGCGCCACCATGCATGTCGCGAAGAGGTGCACCCGGGGGCTGACGCGTCCTTCGCCGTAGAGCATGATGCCGAGGAACCCGGCCTCCAAAAAAAAAGCGGTGACCACCTCCATGCTGATGATGACTCCTAGAATCGGCCCGACGGCGTCGGCGTAGCCAGCCCAATTGAGCCCGAGCTCGAAGGTGAGGACGATTCCGGAGACGACGCCGATCGCGAACGCGACCGCGAAGATGCGCAGCCAGAACCGATAGATCGCGAGAAACACACCCTTGCCGGTCCACACATACCCGGCGTACATCACCGCCAAGAATACGCTGAGCCCCACGGTGATGGAAGGAAAGATCATGTGGAAGACCACCGTCGCGGCGAACTGCGCTCGAGAGACGTTGACGAGCAGATCGGTCATCGCGCCTCCTCAACTTAACCAGAGACGTTGGGCCACATGCCACGGCTCACTCGTAACCGCGCCACGTGTCACATCTGCCGTGCCACTCCTCTGTACCGGATCGAGGGTTCCTCGACAACGTCCAAAAGGCCCTACCTGCGATTGCCCAAAGGGACCCGGAAATCTTAGCGTGGATCTGGCTCCACTCTCGATCAATCAATTGGCCGCGAACTCGCAACCCGCGGCCCGCGCCGTTCGAAGGGGCAGGCCAGCGTGTGGCCCTGTGGCCAAGCTGAGGCCGGTCCTCCTGGACGATGTCGCAAGGGGCTGCCGGTGAGAAACTAACGACCGGAGGCGGCCGGGAGTCAATCCCGGCCGGCACGCGCTACCGTGATCATCAAGAAAGACCAACCCAGGAAGGAAGTGTACAATGAAACAGCGGCATCCCGGATCGTTGACGCCCCTGGCGGCGATTCCGCCTGTATCAAGAGAGCCCGAGAAGGGCATGCGCCCCGCGGGTCAAGGCGTCCGGCCCAAGCTCTTCCATGAGATGGCGACCGAGCATCCAGACACGCTGCACCGCAAGGCGCGGCGATTGACCCGAGACTCGCACGATGCTGAAGACCTGGTGCAGGAGACCTTACTGCGGGCGTGGCGGTCACTGCACACGTACAGGCTGGGCACAAACTCAAGAAGCGTGGCTGCTCAGGATCTTGCGTAACGTACACATCGACCGGCTCCGAGTAGCCTACCGCGCTGCCAGAACCACCGCGGAGACGCAGGGACACAACCGAGTGCCGGTTGCACATGAGACGCCGGAGAGTCTCTTCATGGCGCGGCTCGTGGACGTGGAGGTGCGTCAGGCCCTGATGCAGATTCCCGAGGTTTACCGCGTCTGCGTGATCCTGGCGGATCTGGAAGGAGCTTCGTATACAAAGATCATGGACGCACTCGCTATTCCGCGGGACGGTGATGAGCCGGCTGTTCCGGGGCCGCCGGGCAATGCGCCGTCTACTCACGGCGTACGGTCGAGAGCACGGATATCCGAAGGCGAGCTGGACATGCCCCCATCATACCGGCAATGTCGAAGAAACCCTGGCAGCGTGTTCCGTGGCGGTCCTTTTGTACCTGTCGTATTTCGCCCTTTTGGCGGTATCGTCCCGGCGACAGATATGCCAGTATGTTCCTGAGAAAACAGACTTACCGAGTGAGTAGAGCCGTGCGGAGGACGGCAGCGCAACAGGCGGCTCGTCGGCGCGTCTGAGCGGGAGGTTACCATGCTGAGGGCAGCGATCATCCTCGGAAGCTCGCGCCCGGGCCGGAAGGGTGAACCGGTGGCGAAGTGGGTGTACGAAATTGCAACGAAGCGCAGCGACGCCGAGTTTGAGCTCGTGGATATCAAGGATTTCAACCTCCCGCACTTGGACGAGCCGATGCCGCCGTCGCTCGGCCAGTACACGCAACCACACACGTTGGCATGGGCGGCCAAGATTGACTCCTTCGACGCTTACGTCTTCGTGACGCCCGAGTACAACCACAGTACCTCGGGCGCCCTGAAGAGCGCGATCGACTTTCTGTATCGCGAGTGGAATGATAAAGTCGCCGGGTTCGTGAGCTACGGCAGCGTGGGTGGGGCGCGGGCCGTCGAGCACCTCCGGCTCGTCATGTCTGAGCTGTCCGTCGCTACCGTCCGAGCCCAGGTTGCGCTCTCGCTCTTCACGGACTTCGAGAACTTCAGTGTCTTTCAGCCGGGAGCGCGGCAGGAACGAGCGGTGAACACGATGCTCGACCAGGTGATCGGGTGGGGCGCGGCGCTAAAGCTGTATCGAGAGAAACAACTCGAAGAGCGCCCCTCTGCTTGATGGGGCTCGAGATGCGTAACCCCGAGGCATGGCCCCCGCTGCCGCTGGAAGCCTGGAAAGAGACGTACGAGACGCTCCACATGTGGACGCAGATCGTGGGAAAGATCCGGCTCGAACTCACGCCGCACCTCAATCATTGGTGGGAGGTGCCCTTCTACCTGACGTCTCGTGGTCTGACCACCACGCCGATCCCGTTCGGCGACCGCACCTTCGATGCGACGTTCGACTTCATCGATCACGTGTTGACGTTCCAAACGGCCGAAGGCCGGACCGAAACGGTCGCGCTCCGGCCTCGATCGGTCGCCGACTTCTATCGCGACGTGATGGTGACGCTGCAGAGGCTTGCGATCGATGTGAGAATCTGGACGATGCCCGTGGAGGTCCCGACGCCGATCCGTTTTACAGCAGACCATCGACACGCGGCGTACGAGGCGGCGTGCGCGCATCGATGGTGGCGCATTCTGTTGCGCGCGGACGCCATCTTCAAGGAGTTCCGGGCTCGGTTCATCGGCAAGGCGAGCCCGGTCCACTTCTTCTGGGGAAGCTTCGATCTGGCGGTGACGCGCTTTTCCGGCCGTCGCGCGCCGATGGCCGAGAGCGCCGACCAGATCACCCGCGAAGGGTACTCGCATGAGGTGAGCAGCTGCGGTTTCTGGCCCGGGAGCGGTACCCTGACAGGCCCGGCTTTCTACTCGTACGCGGTTCCCCAGCCTCCCGGTTTCAAAGAGGCCGGCATCCGCCCCGCGCCGGCGTTCTACAGTGAGGAGTTCTCCAACTTCCTGCTGTTGTACGACGACGTGCGGTCCGTGGCGGATCCGGAGACGATGGTGTTGGAGTTCCTGCAGAGCACCTACGAGGCGGCCGCGACGCTCGGGCGATGGGATCGCGAAAACCTGGAATCTCGGCAGCGAGATCGTCGCAGCCAAGCCGACGTTTCCCCGGCCATGGGGGTCGAGCGGTGAGCAACGAACGCGGGACGCTCTGGGCGACGATTCTCGGGTCCTGCATCGTGTTCCTGGACTCGAGTGTGGTGTCGGTCGCCCTACCGCGGATCGGGCACGACCTGCCCGCGCACCTCCTCGGCGTTCTGGAAGGCCAGTCTTACGTCTACAGCGGGTACCTCCTGGCGGAAAGCGCGCTGCTCGTTCTGGCGGGTGGGTTGACCGACGCCTACGGCCGCCGCCGGATGTTTGCGCTTGGGGTTGCCGGATTCGGCGCGACGTCAATCCTCAGCGGACTGGCGCCCACCTTGGAGTGGCTGGTGGTGTTCCGCGTGCTGCAAGGAGTGGCCGGGGCCCTGCTGCTCCCAGGGTCGCTGGCTCTGATTACGGCAACGTTTACCGGCGAGGCGCAGGGGCGGGCCTTTGGTGTGTGGTCCAGCGCCACGGCGGGCCTCGCGATTCTTGGGCCTTTTGTCGGCGGATTGCTCGTGGACACGGTGTCCTGGCGGGCGGTGTTCTTGATCAATGTGCCGCTCGTGCTGCTCACGCTGTGGATGACCCGACGGTTTGTCCGCGAAAGCCGCGACGCGGCCGCGGCCAAAGGCTTCGATGTGCCGGGCACACTGCTCACGGCGCTTGCGGTTGGCGGCTTCGTCGTGGGGATCATTTCAGGCCAGCAGCGGCAGTGGCACAACCCGGCCGCCTACGTCGCGCTCGGAATCGGCGCCGCGGCCACCGCGCTGCTGCCGTGGTGGATGCTGCACGTTTCGAATCCCCTGGTCCCGCCCTCGCTGTTTCGTTCACGAAACTTCACCGTGACGAACCTCTCCAGCCTCGTGATCTACGCGGCGCTCGCCGTGATCTTCTACTATCTAACGCTGCTGCTGCAGGGGACCTTCGGATATTCCGCCGCGGCCGCCGGCGTCGCCACCGTTCCCGGGATCCTGTTCATGGCGCTGTTCTCGGCGCGGTTCGGTGCGCTCGCCGCCCGGTACGGGGCGCGTTGGTTCATGACGGCGGGACCGGCCCTCATGGCCCTCGGCGCCCTCTGGTTGGCGCGGATTCCCGCTGCGAGCCCGGCGTGGGGTCTCAACCTCTCGGCGGTCGATACGTTCATGCCGCCCGTCGGGTACGTGACCGGCATACTTCCCGGTATCCTGGTGTTTGGACTCGGGGCCATGGTGATGGTCGCCCCACTCACCGCGACGCTCATGGCCTCCGTCCCCGTCGAGCACTCGGGGGTGGCGTCTGCCATCAACAACGCGATTTCGGATGTTGGCCCCCAACTCGCCGTCGCCGCGCTGTTTGTTGTGCTCACCGCGCATTTCTACTCGGCGCTGTCAGGACAGGTCCCGGGGTTGAACATCGCGTCCCCGGCGATGCGCGCGGAGGTCGCCCCCCTCAATCCGCCTGCCCCGGGAACCTCGGAGGACCTCCGGCGCGCCGCGCGCGACGCGTCCACCGGCGCCTTTCGTCTTGCGATGTTGGTTGCCGCCGTGCTGCTTTTTGGAGGGGCTGCGATCAACGGCGCCGGTATCCGGACACTCAGGACCGAGCGTGCGGCGCAGGTTGTTTCCCCGGATCCATCGTGGCGGCGATGCACCCACATCAGTGCTGGGGCGCCCCCGGGAGCCCCACCGCCCGCCGGCCGCGCGACTCTGTCGGGATCGACATAGTACCGGCATTGACGTCAGTTGATGATACTCATGGAGGCCGGTATGGCGATGACCTGCACACATCTGAATCAAATCCGCAAAGTGTCGCCCTCGGGCACGGGATGCAAGGAGTGTCTGGAGACCGGCGACACCTGGGTGCATCTCCGATTGTGCTTGACGTGCGGACATGTCGGCTGTTGCGATGACTCGAAGAACCGCCACGCAACCAAGCATTTTCACGCCACGCGGCATCCGCTCATCCAATCCATCGAACCCGGAGAGGACTGGCGGTGGTGCTACATCGATGAGATCGCTCTCTGAGCCAGCGGCTGTCCGACGGCCCCCGTGAGTTCGTGGACCGTGCAGGCAGGGTTGTCCGGCTGCTCAAGGAGGACTCAACCATGCGGCGGGCTTTCCTCGCATTGATCCTCAGCGGTGTCGTTGCCGCGACGCTGTGCGTCAGGTCCGGGCAGACGGCTGTCCCCCTCGCGGTGACCATTTCA
>Ga0207646_10007089_pt1 | contig 11466 bp, 10 predicted proteins | sample KBSK5502metaG_FD_184343 | JGI IMG/M metagenome (GOLD analysis project Ga0207646, IMG submission 184343) | Corn, switchgrass and miscanthus rhizosphere microbial communities from Kellogg Biological Station, Michigan, USA - KBS K5-50-2 metaG... | ecosystem: Host-associated > Plants > Roots >...
GACTTCGTGCCGCAGATCCACGCCGCGACGATGATCGGCCGTGACCCCGATCGCTACGGATTCGATTTTGACGATCTCGAGCCGGTCGCCGTCGAGACCATTGCTGTGCCGCCGTCGACGGACCTGCACCGTCTTGCGTCGAACGCCGGCCTCTCGCTTCAGACCGTCCGCACACTGAATCCGACCCTGGTGCGCGGGGTGACGCCCCCGGGCGGCTCCTGGACGCTTCGCGTACCCGAGGGCGAACGGGATCGCGTGGTCGCCGCGCTGGCGCCGCGTCGGCCGCCGGTGATGGTGGGATCGGTGCGGACCGAGGTAACCCGAGCCGGGGCCACCGGCGACATCCACATCGTGCGCCCGCGCGACACCGTCAGCGCCATCGCCCACCGCTACGGCGTCTCCGTGGACGACGTGATGCGCTGGAACCGGCTGGACAGCCAGGACCGCATCCGTCCCGGCGATCGCCTTCGTATCGCTCGCTCGACCGCCGACCGCTGAGGCGGTGCGGGTCGAAGTCCACCTCTTCGCGACCCTCGAGCGCTTTCTTCCACCCGGCAGCCGTGACGGTGTCGCCGTCCTCGACGTCCCCGAGGGCAGCACCGCGTCCGATGTGACGGCCGGCCTCGGCATTCCGGCGGGCTTCGAACGCGTCCTCCTGGTGAACGGACATGAGACAGCCCCGGACCGCCAGCTCGCGGCCGGAGACGTCCTCGATGTCTACCCGCCCCTGGCCGGCGGCTAGCTCAGCAAGCGTGCGGGGGCGGGGCGCCCGCCGTCCAGTTGCGCCCGGCGAATCTGCGAATTGATCTCGGCGCCCACCAGCAAGGCCAGGCTGGAGAGATAAAACCACAGCATCAGGACGATGACGCCGCCGATCGAGCCGTATGTGGCGTTGTAATTGCCCACGTAGCGGACATAGACCCGGAGGGCGTAGGAGGCGAACAACCAGCCGGCCAGCGCGAAGATGGCGCCGGGCATGACCCGCCGCCAGTGCAGGCGCGCGGCGGGCGCCAGCTGGTACACGAGGATGATCCCGACGAGCCCGCAGAGCGTTAGCGCCGGCCAGCGGGCGATATTCCATGCACGGGTGAATGCCTTTCCGACGCCCAGCCCCTGCGCCACCTCCTCACCGATACGCTCGCCGAACACGAACAGGAGCATGGCCACGATCGTGAGCAACGAAAACCCGATGGTGAGGCCCATCGCCTCGAGCCGGTGTCGCCACCACCGGCGCGGGTCGCGCACATCGAAGGCGACGTTGAGCGCATTGCTGATCGAGACCATGCCGCTGGAGGCGCCCCAGAGTGCCCCGAGCACACCGAGCGAGACGAGCGAGCCGCGCGCGCCTTTGATTACCTCGGCGACGGTCTTGGTCAGCAGCGAGCCGGCGTCGGTCGGAAGCACGCGGGCCATGTAGCCGAGGAGCTGGTCCATCAATTTCGGCCACGGCAGAAGGCCGACGATCGCTGTGAGGAAGAGCAGGGCGGGGAACAGCGCGAACAAGAAGTAGTACGAGAGGCTCGCGGCGCGATCGAAGACCTCGTGCGCCCACAGCCCTCGATACACTCGCCGAGACAGTGCGGCAGGCGAGAGTCCCCCCAGCCGCCAGGGAGAAACCGACGGACGCCGCTCGTCAGCGAAAAGGCGTGGGTCGGAATTCACCGTGCGGCCCCAATGGTACACTCGGGACGCTCGGAAGCGTCCAAGAACCCGGTGGGCCTCCCGGCCTCGGAGAGTTGCTTAATTCATGGCGTTCGACTGCCTGCACGTCCACGGGCTCGACATCCGCGGCCTGCCGTTGCACCGGCGCTATCGCGGCACCGTCGAGTGGGGGCTCGGCCTGCGCACCGCGAATGATTTGCTTCGCTGCGGGCGCGAGCGCTCGAGCTCTCCGTTCCATGACGTCCGACTGTCGCGCCGCGCCACGTGGCTCGAGCCCACGCTGAGCGTGGAAGTCACGTACCGCGAGGTCATAGAGGGCCGGCTGCGCGATCCGGTATATCGCGGGCACGGCTGATACGCCCGCACGGCTCGTCCGCAGCCTTCCGTCACCGCGTCAACGATTGTCCAAAAATTTCCTGTCCAAAAATTTCCCCTGGCGCGCGTGACACCAGGTCACAATGTCAAGTTGATGGCGCGGCGTCTGCAGCCGGTCGATGTATGGAATACCAATACTTTCGCCGATGCGCCCTTTGGGTCAGCCCCCGAGTACTCGTCGCGGCCGAGGAACTCGCAGACTTACTCGGCGTCGACGTCGATACGTTCATAGAGAGCACCGTGCTGGTGCTACGTGACCAAGAAGCGGCGGAGGGCCGGCTGCGGGCCCGAACTGCAGCAGTCGAGCAATCCCCAAAGGGCCAGGTCATACCAATGGCCGATCGGAGCAAGCGTTCACAGCGGTCAGGATGATGATTCCGCGCCGGCGCATAGCCCTTGGCGAACTTTCGGAACTCTCCGGTCGGACCTTGCTTGTGGTCGAGGACGACGACGATATCGTCGATATCGTTGCCACGCTGATGGGAAGGTACGGCCTCCACGTCGTGCGGGCCCGCACGGTCGCTGACGCTCTCGCCTACGTCGACACCGCGCCGAACCGATTAGCACGGCTCCCCCAGGCGCTGAGCCGTCATCTCTACATGAGGATCGCTGCTCGACCGTTGTGTCGGCGGTGCTCGCGCAGGCTGGGGGGGCGTTGATGTGATGGAGAACGCAATTCTGCGCGGCCGATGACTGAGAGTCTGAGCCTTGCGACTCCCCAGGAACCTGGTCGCGTCTCATCGCCGCGACTCGTCTGTCGCAGTCCAGTCGCTCGGCGCGGCGTCCGGGCCCTCGAGCTTGTGTAGCGCATCCGCGGCCGCGCGCTGCACCGCCTCCCATGGGCTTCGCGCCCACCCGGCGCCGCCATGCGACGTCAGCGAGTGCTCAAAACCGCTCTGGAAGAAGATGGCGCGCCAGCCCCGGCCGTCGTAGCGCCCGCAACTCGAGGTCGTACTCCTGACGTGCCATCCCAGCCACGACGTCGCCTATCCCGCGCCAGGTATCGGTCCGGGTTTGCCGCCATCATTGCGGGTCTGATCGGGCGCGAAGGTCGGCGAAGTGACCCCAGCCAGCGCTCGAGCGGAGGCGCCAGCGTGAATTTACAAGGCGTGGCGGTCAGCCTGTCGCAAGGCCGGTTATACTGGCGTCCTGTTGCATGACCTTCGGCGGTCGGGGGTCCGAGCGATGGTGAGGGCAGGGGTGCCGGAATCGGTGGCCCAGCGCATTTCGGGCCATGCCACGTCGGCGGTGTTTCGCCGCTACGACATCACCAGCGATCAGGATCTTCGCGATGCGCGAGACCGCAGGGCACAATTTGGGCACAATCAGGCCGCGAAGGTCGTAAGGCTCGATCGACAAGTAGCGAATTCGTAAGTACGGAAGCGTCTAGGAACCCGGTGGGCCTCCCGGACTTCAAATCCGGCGTCCGGCTCTAGACAAGCTGGAGGTGGGTTCGACTCCCACACGCTTCCGCCACGCGCGAGGGAGCGGAGGGGATGGCCACTCAGAACCGCAAAGGACACGGCCGTGCTGGACGCGGACGGCGGCGCTGGACATTCGGCGCAGGCGTCGCCGCTGTCGTCGTCATCGCGGTGGTCGTCGGCTATTTCGCGTATCGCGCGCAGGCGGATCTGCCCGGACAGAAGTTCCCCGACCAGGGCAACCTCCACGTACAAACGCTCAGCGACGCGCACGAGCCCTACAACTCCACCCCGCCGACCTCGGGCCCGCACTTGCCGTACATTGCCTCCTGGGGCATCCACACACGCCCGATCCCCAACGAGCTGCAGGTCCACAATCTCGAAGACGCCGGCGTCGTGATCCAGTACAACTGCTCGTGTCCGGACGTCGTCGAGAAGCTGACGGCCATCGTGCGCAAGTACCCGACTCAGATCCTTCTGGCGCCGTATCCGACGATGCAAAGTCGCATCGCGCTCACCGCGTGGACGCGGCTGGAGATCATGGACAACCTCGACGAGGCGCGCATCGAGCGGTTCATTCGAGCGTACCGTGGGATCGATCACCACCCGCCTGGCGGCCTTCGGTAGGCTGGCGGTGATGGCGGTGGCGTTGTTGCCGCTCGGGTGCGCGCGGCCGCACGTGTCGCCCCTCGCGCCCCCGCCCTACCGGGCCGAGATCGGCGCCGGCTACGACCTCACGTGGACGGCGCTGGTGCGCGCCCTCGCCAAGCAGAACCTGCCGCTGCGCGCGATTGCGCGCGATTCGGGCGTGATCGCCACCGACGACGTCGTGACGCCGATTGGCGTGTACTCGGACTGCGGCCGCATCGGCGACGAGGCGCTGGAGGGCGAGGCGCTCGTGACGTTCACGGTGTTCGCCGAGCCCGACGGCGACGCCACGCGCCTGCAGATCAACTCGAGCATGCGCACCCAGGGACACCGCAAGGGATCCTCCGGTAAGCTCAAGAGGAACCCCGTCTACCCGTGCGCGTCCACGGGCCGCTTCGAGGCCAATCTCGTGGACGCCGTGCGGGAGGCGGTGAAGCACTAGCGATGGCGTCCCGACTCGCCGACCTGATCCGCAAGGCGCGACGTCTCGCCGCCGAGCGAGACCGTCTCATCGACGCGCTCGCCGCCGACTGGGCGCGCGCGCTGCGCGGCCAGGGACTGACCGCCGACGACCTGGAGGAGCTGTGGGCCGGACTCACCGAGGACGCCGTGCGCCGCGGCACGCCGGAAGGCCGCTGGTCGGCACAGGCCTGGCGCGCGGAGGCGCACGAGGTCATCGCGCGCCTGCGCGCCAAGGTCGAGGCCGCGCTCAGTGAGCGCTGACCGCGCCGCGCTCCGCAGCCTGCCGTCGGTCGACCAGCTCGTGCGGCGCCTCGCCGGCGATCCTGCCCTCGCGGGCCTGCCTCGCGCGCGGCTGACGGCGGCCGTGCGTGAGGCGCTCGACGCCGAGCGTGCGCGCGCGCGGGGGCAGGGGATGCCCCCCGCCGATGCGGACACGCTCGTCGCCCGGATCGCCGACGGCATCCGCCGCGCCGGACGCTTCTCCCTGCGGCCGGTGATCAACGCCACCGGCGTGGTGCTGCACACCAACCTCGGCCGCGCGCTGCTGAGCGATCTGGCGCGCGAGCGCGTGGCGGCGGTCGCTGCCGCCTACTCGAACCTCGAAATGGATCTCGCAAGCAAGGAGCGCGGCTCCCGGTATAGCCACCTGGAGCCGCTGCTGCGTCGCCTCACGGGCGCCGAGGACGCTCTCGTCGTCAACAACAACGCCGCCGCCGTGTTGCTGGCGCTCGAGACGCTGGCGCACGGCAAAGAGGTCATCGTCTCGCGCGGGGAGCTGATCGAGATCGGCGGCGAGTTCCGCATTCCTGACATCATGCTGCGCAGCGGGGCCGTGCTGCGGGAGGTCGGCGCCACGAACCGCACGCACCTGCGCGACTATGCCGAGGCCATCGGGCCTGCCACCGCGCTGCTGCTCAAGGTCCACACGTCGAACTACCGCGTGATCGGTTTCACCGCCGACGTGTCGAGCCGCGAGCTCGTCGAGCTCGGCCGCGAGCGCGCAGTTCCGGTGATGGAGGATCTCGGCTCGGGCTCCCTCGTCGACCTGCGCCCCTGGGGCTTTCCCTACGAGCCGACGGTGCCCGAGGTGGTCGCGTCCGGCGTGGACCTCGTGTCGTTCTCGGGCGACAAGCTGCTCGGGGGTCCGCAGGCCGGCATCGTCGTGGGCAAGCGGGCGATCGTCTCGCAACTCAAGAAGAACCCGTGGAATCGCGCCCTCCGAATCGACAAGTTCACGATCGCCGCGCTCGAGGCGACGCTGTCAGCCTACGAGTCGGGCGCCGCGCGCGACGCGGTGCCGACGCTGCGCCTGCTCACCGAGCCCCTCACGGCCGTCATGGCGCGCGCCCGCCGCGTGCTGCGCGGACTTGGCGCGGAGACGGCCCAGCGCCTGGCCGCACGTGTCGAGGAGGGCCGCGCGCAGGTCGGAGGCGGCGCGCTCCCGACGGTGGAGCTGCCGACGGCGGTCCTCGCGCTCGGCGCCACCGACGCCGCCGCGCGCGCGCTCGACGCCGCGCTGCGCGTCGGAGAGCCACCGGTCGTCGGCCGGCTCGTCGAGGACCGCCTGTTGCTCGACTGTCGCACCGTGCTGCCGTCGCAAGTCCCGGCGCTCGTCAAAGCGCTCGTCGCCGCCGCGCGCCCATGAGTCGCGCCCGCGCATGAGCGCGGCCAGCCGCCACGTCGTGGTCGGCACCGCCGGACACATCGACCACGGCAAGACGTCGCTGGTCAAGGCGCTGACAGGCACCGACACCGACCGCCTGCCCGAAGAGAAGGCGCGCGGCATCACCATCGACCTCGGCTTCGCGTTCCTCGAGGAGCCCGACGGGCTGACCATCGAGATCGTCGACGTGCCCGGCCACGAGCGGTTCGTCAAGAACATGCTCGCCGGCGTCGGCGGCATCGACCTCGCCATGCTGGTGGTCGCGGCGGATGAGGGCGTGATGCCGCAGACACGAGAGCACCTCGCCATCTGTTCCCTCCTCCACATTCGAACGGGTCTGGTCGTCCTGACAAAGACCGACATGGTGGAGTCGGACTGGATTGGCCTGGTGCGTGACGACGTGGCCGCGCTGGTGCGCGGCACGTTCCTGGAGGGCGCGCCGGTGGTGGCCGTGTCGGCCAAGACGGGCGCGGGGCTCGACGAGCTGCGCGCGGCGCTGCGAGGCCTTGCCGAAACGGTGCCCGCGCGCGGCACCGACCAGCTGCCGCGGCTGCCGATCGATCGGGTGTTCACGATCAAGGGCTTCGGCACCGTGGTGACGGGCACCCTGGCCGCGGGCGCTCTCGCGGCCGACGACCGCGTCGAGGTCTTTCCGCGCGGCCTCGTGGCCAAGGTTCGGGGGCTGCAAGCGCATGGGCACGCCGTCGAGCGTGCCGTGGCCGGTCAGCGTACCGCGATCAACTTGCAGGGCCTCGAGCGCGCCGCCGTGGAGCGCGGCGACGTCGTCGGGCTCGCCGGGACGCTGTCGGCGACCGCACTGGTGGACGTCGTGCTCGAGATGCTCGCCGACACGCCACGGGCGCTCGAGAGCCGTGACCGCGTGCGTCTGCACACGGGGACGAGCGAGGTCATGGCCCGCGCCCTGCTGCTCGACGGCGCGGAGCTGGCGCCGGGTGAGCGCGGCTTCGCGCGGCTGCGGCTGGAGGCGCCGCTCGTCGCACTGGCCGGCGACCGCTTCGTGATCCGCTCGTACTCGCCGATCGTGACCATCGGCGGTGGCACGCTCCTCGACACGGATCCGCCGCGGCTCAAGCGCCCCGCGCGGCTCGCCCACCTGCAGGTGCTCGAGTCTGGCGCACCGGAGGCGGTGGTGGAGGAGCACGTGCGTGGGGCCGGCGTGAGCGGCATCCGCCTGCCCGCGCTCGTGGCCCGCGTGCCGTTCGGCCCGGCGCGCACCCGCCAGCTGCTGGACGCGCTGGCCGCCGCCGGACGCGTGACCCTCGTCGATCGCGACTGGTCGCTGCACGCGGACGCCGTGGCGCGCCTGCGCAGCCTCATCACGAGCGCGCTCGAGCGGTTCCACCACGCTCAACCGCTGCGCGGCGGGATGTCGCGCGAGGAGCTGCGCGTGCGGGCGGCGAATGCCGACGAGCGCGTGTTCGCGCACGTGCTCGCCGCCCTCGACGCCGAGGGCGCGGTGCGCGTGGATCGCGATAAAGTCCGGCTGGCCTCCCACGAGTTGCGCCTGAGCCCCGTCCAGCAGACGGCGGTCGACCAGCTCGAACGCGAGTTCCGGGCGGCGGCGGCGGCTCCGCCGAGCCCTGAAGAGGCGCTGAGCCGCGCCGGCCTTTCCGGCGACGAGCAGCATGAGCTGTTCCAGCTCCTGCTGGAATCGCGCAAGCTGGTGCGCGTGAAGGAGTCGCTCTTCTTCCACACGGCGGCACTGGAGGCGATCCAGGACAAGCTCGTCGCGCTGCTGCGCGAGCGCAAGGAGATCGGACCCGGCGACGTCAAGGACCTGCTCGGAATCTCTCGCAAGTACGCGATCCCGCTCCTGGAATACTTCGATGCGCGCCGCGTGACGACGAGGGTCGGCGAGCGCCGGGTGTTGCGCGGAGGATAGAAAACGGTGCTAAGGTAAGGCGGTCGGAAAGGAGCATCGCCATGTTTGGTCTGGGTTATCAGGAATTGCTCATCATTCTCGTGATCGTTCTCGTTCTGTTCGGCGCCAATCGCCTGCCCGAGCTCGCCCGCTCGCTGGGCTCCAGCATGAAGGAGTTCAAGAAGGGCATGCACGAGGCCAACAAGGAAGAGACCTCGCCCGCTCGAAAGGAAGACGAGAAGAAGGCGTAGTTCCGACCAGGCCCCCGCTCGACCGCGCTCGCAGGTATACTCCACAGCCGCAATGCGGGACCGGGCCGACCGCTGGGATTATCTGTTTGCGTGCGCGCTCGGCCTGCTCACCGTGCTCTCCCGGCTGCCGTACCGCACGCGCATGCTCTACAACTGGGACGCCGTGCAGTTCGCGCTGGCGCTGCGCGAGTACGACGTCGTCAAGCACCAGCCTCATCCGCCGGGCTACATCCTTTATGTCGGTCTCGGCCGCGTCGTGAACGCGTGGCTGCGCGATCCCACCGCGGCCTACGTGCTGCTTGCCGTCGCTTTCAGCGGCCTGACGACCGTGGTCGTGTACCTGCTCGCGCGCGCCATCTACGATCGCGCGACCGCGCTCGCGGCGGCCAGCGTGCTGGCCGTCAGTCCGCTGTTCTGGTTCTACGGGTCCGTGGGGCTCACGTACGCCGGCGAGGCACTCTTCGCGTCGACCGTCGCCTACTTCGCGTTTCGTGCACTCGACGGCAGCGAGGGCGATGCCTGGATCGCCGCCGCGTATCTCGCGCTGGCGGCGGGCATGCGACAGTCGCTGCTGCTCCTGCTCCTGCCGATGTGGCTCGTCGCCTGCGTCCTCGGCACTCGCCGCGCGCGCACCGTGCTCGTCGGCGGCGTCGTGCTCGGCGTCCTCACCTTGCTGTGGTTCGTGCCGATGGTCGTGTTGACGGGTGGGTTGGGTCGCTATCTGACGGCCTCCGCCAAGCTCGCCGACACGGTCGTGCTTCCGACGACCATCGTGACCGGCCCGTTCGAGACGACGCTGCGCATGTCGCGCTACCTGCTCGAATCCGTGCTCGTCGCCCTCGGTCCGCTCGCGCTCGCCGCGCTGCTGCTGCCGTGGTACACGCGCCGCCGCGGCTGGGGCCATCGCGAATGGCTGCTGCTGGCGTGGATCGTGCCGCCCGTCCTCGTCTACACGCTCGTGCACTTCGGCCAGGCCGGCTACGTGCTGACGTTCCTGCCGGCGCTGGTGATCCTGCTCGCGCGCGTGCTCGTCAGCGCCTTCGGCGAGGCGGCGGTGCTGGCGCGCCGGCGCGCGCTGGGGCCGGCGCTCACGGCGGCGGCGATCGTGCTCGTCGTGCTCGTCAATGGCGCGTTCTTCGTGAACGCGCGTCCGCTGCCGCGCGACTTCGACACGCCGAAGCCCGCGTGGCGGCTCGCCGCCGAGCACGACGCGTTCGACTGGATCTTCAGCCGCACCGCGGCCGCGCTGCGCGAGCACGAAGAGGTCGTCCGCACGTTCGTGGACTCGATTCGCGGACTCTACTCCCCGGAGGACACGGTCGTCATCACCGAGCTCGGCAACGCGCGCTCGTACCCGTGGCTGCGGCACGCGATGTTCTACCTGCCGGAGTACTCGATGTTCGAGCTGCGCGTCGGCGAGATGCCGCCCGGCTACTACGCGCCGCAGCTCGCGTCCGAGATGGTGCCGCAGCCCGACAGCGAGGTGCGGCTGCCCGCGCGCACGCGCCGGCTCGTCTGGTTCGTGGACCACTGGGCGCCCTCGACGGCGCGGCCGCCGGGGCTCGTAGAAATCGAGCTGCCGTACGGTCGTTTCCTCTACACGCTGCCGGTGGACCGCCGTCCGATCGGCTATGCGGGCTACACGCTCGTGCGTGACCGCTGACCGGCGCGACGACCTCCTCGTTCTCCTCGCGGCCGCACTGTCGCTGACGGTACTGCTGCTGCGCGAGCGCCTGATCGCGGGCGCGGCCGGCTTTCCGCTCGATGACTCATGGATCCACCTGCATTTCGCACGTAACCTCGCCGAAGGCGCGGGCTTCGCGTACAACCCCGGCGTTCCCGTGGCGGGCTCCACCGCACCCCTGTGGACGCTGCTGCTCGCCGCCGGCGCGCGGATCGCGGGGGCGTCGATCTTCATGGCCAAGACGCTCGGCATCGCCGCGGCGCTGGCCGCCGCTCTGCTGTTGCGTCGCGCGGCGCTGGCCTGGGGCGCGTCGCGGCCCACCGCGCTCGTGGCCGCCATCGCATTGTGCTGGAGCGGCCCGTTCGTGTGGGGCGCGCTGTCGGGCATGGAAGTGACGCTCGCCGCGCTCCTGGTGACAGCCGCGCTGCTCGCCCTGGCCCGCGAGCGACTGGTGCTGACCTCGCTCGCCGGCGCGCTCGCGACGCTGGCGCGCCCCGAGGCCATCGTGCTGCTCCCGCTGCTGGCCCTCGCGAGCCGGCCCACACCGAGACGGCTCGCTGCGTTCGCCGCAATCGTGATCGTTGTGCTCGTGCCGTTCATGGCGTTCTGTTGGGCCACGACCGGCACGCCGATTCCGGCCACCGCTTCGGCCAAAGTCGAGGGCGGCCTGCTGGGTCGGCTCATCGGCATCCGCGAGCCCGCGCGACTGACGTGGATCGACCGGCCGCTTGCCTTCGGTATCGAATGGGTCGTCTGGCTTGCGCGAACACACCCGCTGCTGCCGCTGGCGCTGCCGATGATCGTGCTCGTTTGGCGCCGGAGCCGCGCGCTCGGCATCGTCGGGCTCGTGCTGCTGGTACACCCGCTCGCCATGGCTGTGCTCGCGCCGTATCGCGGCCCGGGCTTCCAGGAAGGGCGGTACTCGATCCACCTGCTGCCGGTCGCACTGCTCGTGTTGGCCGCGGCGTGGACGACGGTCGCCGATCGCTTCGAGCCGCGCCGGGTGGCGCTCGCGTCAGCGCTGCGCGTGCTCTATCTCGCCGTGGCGCTGGTCACGCTGGTGCCGGCGGCCAACCGCTACGCGTGGGGCGTGCAGAACATCAACGCGATGCAGGTGCACCTCGGCCACTGGGTGGACGAGCATCTGCCGCGCACGGCCACGCTCGCGGTCAACGACATCGGCGCCATCGCGTATTTCTCGCGGCGTCCGGTGATCGATCTCATGGGGCTCGTGACGCCGGAGATCCGGCCGTACCGCCGGGAAGGGGAAATGGGCGTGCTCCGGTTCATCGCCGAGCGGTGTCCCGACGCCATCATCATTTTCCCGACGTGGTTTCCAGAGATCGCCGCGCGACGAGATCTCCTGACTCCGATCTATAGCGTGCGGCTGGAGCGTAACGAGGTGTCGGGCGGACCGG
>Ga0207646_10007091_pt1 | contig 11465 bp, 12 predicted proteins | sample KBSK5502metaG_FD_184343 | JGI IMG/M metagenome (GOLD analysis project Ga0207646, IMG submission 184343) | Corn, switchgrass and miscanthus rhizosphere microbial communities from Kellogg Biological Station, Michigan, USA - KBS K5-50-2 metaG... | ecosystem: Host-associated > Plants > Roots >...
GTCTCTCCACCGTGCGGTCGTTCTTCACGTCGCCGGTGTTGAGGGTTCCCTTCGGCTCGAGCAGGACGACGTGGACCTCGTCGGTGAGCGCCCGGGGGCAGTGCTCGACCCCGCGCGGCACGATGATGAATTGCCCGGGCCCGACATCGCGATCACCGTCACGCAGCTGCATGCGCAGCCGCCCGGCGACCACCAGAAACAGCTCGTCCTCCGCGTCGTGATGGTGCCAGACGAACTCTCCGCGTAGCTTCACGACCTTCACGTACATGTCGTTGACGTCGCCGACGATCTTCGGCGACCAGGGATCCGCGAAGCGGCCGAACGTCTCGGCGAGATCGACCACACGCATGGGCTCACCTCCAAACTGCCATTTCACCGCTCGGCTCGCGCCGCGGCGGCGCTCACCTCGCACTGCCGTCGCCTGAAGTATAAGTAGTCCATGTCCGACTCCGCTGCCGTGCCCGCCGAGCCCCGGCCGGCGGCGTCCGTCATCATCGTCCGCGACGCGCCGACGACTGCGCCCGAGCCCATCGAGGTCTACATGGTGCGCCGGCAGCGCAGCATGAAGTTTCTCGGCGGCTTCTACGCGTTCCCCGGCGGCAAGGTCGATCCGGGAGACGCTGCGCCGGCCGTGCTCGATGGGTGCTCGGGACTCGACGCGGCGCGTGCCGCACAGTGCTTTCCCCTGCACGGCGAGCTGCCGCCGCTGGCGTTCTGGGTGACCGCGGTGCGCGAGCTGCTGGAGGAGAGCGGCGTGCTGCTCGCCTGCGACGGCGCGGGTCGCGTCATCGATCCGCGCGAGGCCGGCGTCGCCGCGCACGCCGATGCCACCCGCCACGCGCTCGTCACCAACGGCGCCGACTTCGGCGCGCTGCTCGCCGAGCGCGGCTGGCGCTGTGACCTTCGTCCGCTGCGCTACCTGTCGCACTTCGTGACGCCGAAGACGAGCCCCATCCGCTTCACCGCGCGTTTCTTCCTGTGCCGGCTGCCGTCGGGCCAGACGCCGCGGCTCTATACAGAGGAGACGTCGGAGGGCTTCTGGATCCATCCCGATGCCGGCTACCGACGCTTCCTGGCGAAGGAGATGGCGATGGCGGAGCCGGGGGAATACGGCCTGGCCTACATCGCGCAGTTCCGCTCGGTGGAGGAGCTGTGGGCGGCCTGCGACGACAACCGCGAGAAGTTCACCGGCATCGTCGACCGCATCGAGTTCCAGTTCTGGAAGGACTTCGACTGGAGGGCGGGGCGATGGAGTCGCTGACGAAATTTCGCGCCGTCGCGCTTACCGTGCCCTTCGCGCTGGCGCTCTGGGCGCTGATGTTCTTTGCCGCCGGGTATGGCCACGGCAACTACGTGCCGTTCATCGTCTTCTATGCGCCGCTCCTGGTCGTCAGCTCCATCGGATGGCAGACCTTCCTGGTGGCGCCCGCGCTGCACCTCGTGTACGCGGCGGTGACGGACCTCGTGCGCGCAAGTGTCGTTCCACTTCGTTATCTGATCGCGCTCGCGGTGGCTCACTACGCGGCGATCGCGTACGTGGCGCTCGCCACGCCCGACGGCCGCGACGCGTTCGTGGAGGGCGGCCCCGGCGCATGGCGCGCGGCCGGCGCCTGGGTCGCGCTCGGTCTCGCCCTGTTCATCGCCTGGCAGGTGGCCCTGGCGCGCAGCGTTCGCCATCGGCCGCCGATGGTATCTTGACCGACCACACGGCCATGTCCAACGCGACGCCCTCGTTCCTCGACGATCACGTCGCAGCCGGCGCCGGCGCGCGGCCCGCCATCGTCACCGCCGCGGGCGAGACCACCTACGACGAGCTCTTGACGCTGGTGTGCCGCACGGGCCACGCCCTGCGCGCACTCGGCGTGGAGCCGGGGCAGCGCGTCGCGCTGCTGCTGTCCGACGGTCTCGCGTGGGCCGCGACGTTCTTCGGCGCGCTGCGCATCGGCGCCGTCGCCGTTCCGCTCAACACCCGGCTCGGCGGTGCGGCGTGGGCCGCGATGCTGGCCGACAGTGACGCGCGCGTGCTCGTCGCCGATTCGTCACTGCTCGGGGACCTGGCGCCGAAACTCGGCGACCTGCCGCATCTGGTACACGTGATCGTCGCCGACGGCGACGCGCCCACGAGCCTCGCGGCGCTTGCCGCGGACGCGCCGTCCACATTGGTCCCCGAGCCCGTGGACGGCGCTGCGATGGCGTTCTGGCTCTACACGTCGGGCACGACGGGCGGACCGAAAGCGGCGATCCATCGGCATCGCGACCTGCTCGCCTGCCGACACTATGGGATCGACGTGCTCGACGCGACCGCGACCGATCGCATCCTGGCCACGTCGAAGTTGTTCTTCGCCTATGCGCTCGGCAACGCCTTGCTGATTCCGCTCTTCGTCGGCGCGCGGACGTTTCTCGAGCCGCGCTGGGCCGAGCCCGATGCCGTCGCGCGCACGGTGACGACGTTCCGCCCGACGCTGCTGTTCTCGATTCCGACGTTCTACGCACGGCTGTTACGCGCCGAGCTGCCGCGCGACACGTTCCGTTCGATCCGCGCGTGCGTCTCGGCGGGCGAGCGCCTGCCCGCCGACGTCTACGAGGCCTGGCGCGCGCGCTTCGGCGTCGAGATCCTGGACGGCCTCGGCGCGACGGAGACGATCTTCATGGTCGTCGCCAACCGTCCGGGCGCGAGCCGCGCGGGTTCGGCGGGCGTGGTGGTCCCGGGCACCGAGGCGCGACTGCTCGACGCGGATGGACGCCCGGTGCCCGACGACTCGCCCGGCGTGCTGCACGTTCGCACACCGTCGGCGAGCCCCGGCTACTGGAACCATCCGGAGCACACGCGGCGAGCGTTCGCCGACGGCTGGTTCAGGACGGGCGACCTGCTCACCCGCGACGCCGAGGGTTTCTATCATCACCTGGGGCGCGCCGACGACGTCTTCAAGGTGGCGGGGCAGTGGGTGGTGCCCGCCGACGTCGAGCGCGTGCTGCTGGCGCACCCCGCGGTAGCCGAGGTGGCGGTCGTCGGCGCCGCGGAGGCGGGCGGCCTCGTCAAGCCGTTCGCGTTCGTCGTCGCGAAGACCGGCGAGCGCTGCGAGCAGCTCACCGACGAGCTTGCCGTGCTGATTGCTGCGGATTTGCCGCCGCATCAGCGTCCGCGGCGGATCGCGGTCGTCGACGAGCTCCCGCGCACGGCCACCGGTAAAGTTCAGCGCTTCGTGCTGAAACAACTCATCGAACAGACATGACGGCGTCCCACGCGATGACCATTCCCGTGCGCTGGGGCGACGTCGATCTCGCCGGCATCGCGTTCTACCCACGCTTCTACGAGTGGTACGACCTCGGCTGCGAGGCGCTCTTCGATTCCCTCGGCCTCGGGTGGCCCCAGACGTTTCCGAAGTACGGGATCATCGGCGTGCCGATCCTCGAGTCGGGGTCGACATTCTCCTCACCCGCCCGCTACGGCGACGTGCTCACCATCCGCTCGGCCGTGGCGTGGGTGAAGACCACCACGTTTCGGATGGAGCACGCGATCTCCGTCGGCGAGCGGCTGTGCGCCACGGGCTTCGAGGTGCGTGCCTGGGTGGGACGGCCCGAGCGGCCGGGCGCGCCGCTGTCCACCAAGCCGATCCCGGACGAAGTTGTGCGCAAGCTCAAGGGAGGAGTCGCGTGAAACCCGAAGTCGTCTTCACGAAAGCCGCGCCGAAGACCGGATTCTCCGAGGGCCAGGAATCGCCCATCGCGCAGGGTGTGCGGTGCGGCGACTTCGTGTTCGTCTCGGGGCAGGGTCCACTCGATCCGTTGACGAAGCAGGTCGTCTCCGACGATCTCGCCGAGCAGACCCGCGTCACGCTCGACAACGTCAACAAGGTCCTCGAGGCCGCCGGAACGTCACTGGCCAATGTCGTGAAGGTCGGCGTGTTCCTGCGCGACATGAAGGACTTCGACACGTTCAATCGTGTGTTCCGCGAGTACTTCAAGGGCGTGCAGCCTGCGCGCACGACCGTCGAAGCGGCGGCTCCGCGCAAGGGCGTGAACGTCGAGATCGACGCCATCGCATGGATTCCGCGCTGATTCGTCGCGCGCTCGCCCTTCTGGCGGTGCCTCTCGCCACCGCCTGTGTATCCACGCCGCCGACCGCGGTGACCGCGCGCTCCGCGACGCTCGCGCTTGTGGGGGGCCGGGTTCAGCCGGATCCCGGTAGCGTGGCGATCGAGGACGGCGTGGTCGTGATCGACCGCGGGACGATCGCGGCCGTCGGTCCGCGATCCGCGGTGCGCCTACCGACGGGCATACGCGTCCTCGACTGCGCCGGCGCTACCGTGCTCGCGGGATTCTGGAACAGCCACGTGCACTTCACCGGCGCGGCGTTTCGCGGCGCCGCGTCGGCGCCACAGGCGCAGTTGGCGGCGGCCGTCACGACGATGCTGAGCTCGCGCGGCGTCGTCCACGCGGTCGACACCGGCTCATTCCTTCGCAACACACTCGCACTGCGCGGCCGCATCGAGACGGGTGAGATCGCCGGACCGTCGATCCTCACGGCCGGCTCAGGTCTGGCGCCGGCGGGCGGCAGTCCGTATTACATCCTGCCTGCCCGGCTTCCCGAGGCGGCGTCCGCCGCCGACGCGGCGGCCATCGTCGAGCGCGAGCTCGATGAGGGCTCCGACGTCGTGAAGCTGTTCACGGGATCGTGGGCGCGCCGCGACGCCATCGTCGTCATGCCCGTCGACGTCGTGCGCGCTGCGGTGGGCGTGGCCCACCGGCGCGGCAAGCTCGTGATCGCGCACCCATCGAACAGCGCCGGCGCGCGCGCCGCCATCGAGGGCGGTGTCGATATCCTCGCGCACACGTTTCCTACAGAGCTCGATGGACGCCCGTGGGACCGCGCGCTGCCGCCGCTCATGCGCGAGCGCGGGATGGCGCTGATCCCGACGCTGAAGCTCTTCTCGTACGAGCTGGCACGCGCCGGTCTGCCGCCGGCGGTGGTCGAGCGCGTGACCGGCAACGCGCGCGAGCAGCTCCGTGTGTTTGCCCAGCTCGGCGGGCAGGTGCTGTTCGGCACGGACGTTGGTTACATGACCGATGACGACCCGACGGACGAATACGTTGCGATGCAGGAGGCAGGGCTGACCTATCCCGCGATCGTCGCCGCGCTGACGACCGCTCCGGCGGCTCGGTTCGGCGCCACACGCACCGGGCGCCTGGCGACGGGGATGGCCGCCGACGTCGCGGTGGTCGACGGCCGGCCTGACGACGACATCCGCGCGCTCAATCGCGTTCGTCTCGTCCTGCGCAACGGCCACCTCATCTACGAGAGGGCACGATGACTCATACAGGACTCGCCGGCATCTATCTCTCCGTTCACACGCCGCGCTACTGCACCTACGACGCGGCCTTCGCGGGCAAGCTCGCGCATCCGAATTTCCAGGCGGTGCGCGAGGGGCTCGTCGCGCAAGGCCGACACGTCGCGACGCTGGCGCCGGACGTCATCGTGATCAACTCCTGCCATCTGATCGCGACCTTTCCGACGGTCGTGGACGGCACGCCGCGCCACGCCGGCGTGCTCACCGCGCAGGAGGCGCCCGAGCTGATCCACGGTGTCGCCTACGATTTTCCGGGTGACTTCGAGCTGGCGGCGGCGATGATCGAGCGCGGGCGAGCGGCGGGGCTTCCGTGCACGCTGGCCAACGACGTGCACTACCCGCTCGACTACGGAACCGTCATGCCGCTCGTGTGTTACCTCGACAGGGCGCAGCGCATTGCCGCCGTGCCCGTCTCCGTCTGCCTCTCCGCGGATCTCGACGAGAGCTTCGCGTGGGGACGGCACATCGCGCGGGCGGCGGCGGCGCTCGGCCGGCGCGCCGCGTTCGTGGCCAGCGGCAGCGTGTCGCACAAGCTCGTGCGCGGCCCGGAGCAGTGGCCGGGCGCCGCCGAGCAGGAGCTCGATCATCGGCTGGTGCGGCTGATCGCCGATGGCGAGTACGACAAGGCCTGGGCGTGGCTGCCGGAGTACGCGGAGGCGGCGGAGCCCGAGATGGGCGGCCGTCACCTCGCGATGATGCTCGGCGCGCTGATCGAGACGGGCCGCCGCTTCGAGGCGACCGTGCACGCGTACGGTCCGTCCTCCGGCAGCGGCAACTACGTCGTCTCGCTGGCGTGCTAGAATTCCGCGCCAACCCAAGGAGGTCAGCTGTGCGCGCATTGCGAATCACGGTGATCCTCGGCCTCATCGCGGGTCTGGCCGCCGGCCACGCGGCCCGCGCGGCCGAACCGGTCAAGATCGGGTTCATCACCTCGCTGTCCGGCCCTGCCGGCATCATCGGCAAGCACATGAAGGATTCTGTCGAGCTGGCGCTCGATCACCTCGGACGCAAGGTCGGCGGTCTCGACGTCGACGTCATCTACGGTGACGACCAGCGCAAGCCCGACGTCGGCAAGCAGCTCGCCGACGAGATGCTCAAGAAGCACAAGGTCAATTTCGTGAGCGGCATCATCTGGTCGAACGTCATGCTCGCGGTGGCGCCGACGGTGACGGGCGCCGGGACCATCATGGTCGGCACCAACGCGGGGCCGCACGAGCTGTCGGGCAAGATGTGCAACGAGCTCTACTTCACGACGTCGTGGCAGAACGATCAGACGCCCGAGGCCATGGGCAAATACATGCAGGACCAGGGCCTCAATGACGTCTACGCGATGGCGCCGAACTATGCGGCCGGCAAGGACATGATCAACGGCTTCAAGCGCTACTTCAAAGGTCGGGTCGTGGACGAGGTCTACACCAAGCTCGGCCAGCAGGATTACCAGGCCGAGATCAGCCAGCTGCGCGGCAAGAATCCCAAGGCCGTGTTCGTGTTCTACCCGGGCGACATGGGCATCCAGTTCCTCAAGCAGTACGTGCAGGCGGGCCTGCGCGAGCAGATCCCGCTCTATTCGGTCTACACGGTCGACGAGACGACGCTACCGGCCGTCGGTGAGGCCGCGCTCGGCAACTTCGAGGCCCGCTACTGGAGTCCGGATCTCAAGAACGAGGCGAGCCAGCGCTACGTCGCCGACTTCAAGAAGAAGTTCGGCTACACGCCGTCCTACTATGGCGCCCAGAGCTACGACGGCATCTTGCTGATCGACTCCGCCGTGCGTGCCGTCAAGGGCGACCTGTCCGACAAGAAGGGCATGGTCGCCGCCATGCGAAAGGCCGACTTCAAGTCGACGCGCGGCAAGTTCACGTACAACGTCAACCACACCCCGATCCAGAACTTCTACCTGCTGCGGGCGGTGAAGGGCACGGGCGGGGAGATCGAGATGCAGATCCAGAAAACCATCTTCGAGAACCACAAGGACGCCTACTACCAAGAGTGTCCGATGAAGTGGTAGGCGCACGCGCCCGTTGAACTGGCTTCTCGTCGTCGAGCAATGCCTCAACGGGCTGCAGTTCGGCGTGATGTTGTTCCTGATGGCCGCGGGGCTGACGCTGGTCTTCGGCATCATGAACCTCGTCAACCTCGCGCACGGCTCGCTCTACATGGTCGGCGCCTACCTCGCCACCGCCGCGCTCACGTGGACGGGCTCCTTCCTGGTGGCGGCGGTGTTCGCTCTCGCGGCCACGCTGGTCGTCGGCATGCTGGTGGAGGTGATCGCGCTCCGCACGCTGTACGAGCGGGATCACCTCGACCAGGTTCTCGCGACGTTCGGCCTGATCCTCTTCTTCAACGAGGCCGTAGCCGTCGTGTGGGGACGCGCCGCGCTCTTCACGACCGTCCCGCGCGCGCTGGCCGGGCACATCACGGTGCTGCCGGGCATTCGCTATCCCGCCTATCGCGCCGTGATCATTCTCGTGGGACTCGTCGTCGCGCTCCTGCTGTACGTCGTCATCAGCCGTACGCGGCTCGGCATGCTCATCCGCGCCGGCGCCAGCAACCGCACCATGGTGGCCGCGCTGGGGGTCAATATCCGTCTGCTCTACACGGTGGTCTTTGGATTCGGCGCCGCGCTCGCCGCCCTCGGCGGCCTCATGGCCGGCCCGATCTACACCGTGCTGCCGGGTATGGGCGAGGAAATCTTGATCCAGGTCTTCGTCGTCATCGTGATCGGAGGTATCGGCTCGATCCGTGGCGCACTCGTCGGCGCCGTCATCGTGGGCATGGTGGACACGCTCGGCCGCGCCTTCCTGAAGCCGATGCTGAGCAGCGTGCTCGGCCCCTCGGCCGCCGACAACGCGGGCCCGGCGCTGGCGTCGATGCTCATCTACATCCTCATGGCCGCCGTGCTTTACTTCCGACCGCAAGGCTTGTTCCCCGCCGTCCGCGCCTGATGCGCTCGCGCGCGCGCATGCTGACGCTGCTGGGCGGCCTCCTGGTGCTGCTCCTCGTGCCGGTGGTCGCCGCGCTTGCGGACCAGCCCTTCTACCTCGACCTGTTCCGCCGCATCATGATCTTCGCGATCGCGGCGGTGGGCCTCGATTTGATCCTCGGCTTCGGCGGCATGGTCAGCTTCGGCCACGCGGCCTACCTCGGCATCGGCGCCTACGCGGTGGCCATTCCCGCCTTCTACGGCATCGACAATGGCCTTGCGCAGTGGACGCTCGCGCTCGTGCTGTCCGGGTTGATCGCGCTCGCGATCGGCGCGGTGTCGCTGCGGACGAGCGGCGTGTCCTTCATCATGATCACGCTGGCGTTCGCGCAGATGCTCTATTACCTCGGCATCTCGATCAATGCATGGGGCGCGGACGACGGCATGCGCCTGGCGCGGCGCAGCCAGTTCGGCGTGGTGAACCTGGCCAACGGCTACGTCTTCTACTACGTCGTGCTCGCCCTGCTCGTCGCCCTCCTCGGCCTCGGGCACCGCCTCGTTCACGCGCGCTTCGGCGTCGTCATCCGCGCGGCGAAATCCAACGAGGCGCGCATGCGGGCCATCGGCTTCTCGACGTTCCGCTACAAGCTCGCAGCGTTCGCGATCGCGGGCGCGGTGGGCGGACTCGCGGGCGCGCTGCTCACGAACCAGACGGAGTACCTCACGCCGAGCTACATGCACTGGACGCGCTCGGGCGAGATCATGGTGATGGTCATCCTGGGCGGCATGGGGACGCTGTACGGTCCGGTCCTCGGCGCCTTCGCCTTCCTGCTGCTGGAGGACGTGCTGTCGGCGTGGACGGTGCACTGGCAGATCGTGCTCGGCCCGCTGCTCGTCCTCGTCGTGCTCTACGCGCGTCGCGGCCTCTACGGCCTGCTGCCCGGGCGCGATGGCTGAGTCGCTGCTCGCCGTGCGTGGGCTGACCAAGCGGTTCGGCGGCCTCGTCGCCACCGACAACGTGGATCTCGACGTCGCCGACGGCGAGACGCTGGCGATCATCGGACCGAACGGGGCGGGCAAGACGACGCTGATCGGCCAGCTTTCGGGCGACCTCGCTCCCGACGCCGGGACGATTCGATTCGCCGGCGACGACGTCACCGCGCTGCCGGCGCCCGCGCGCTCGCAGCGCGGGCTCGCGCGCTCGTTTCAGATCACGAGCATCTTTGCCGAGTTCACCGCGCTCGACAACGTCGCGCTGGCGGTGCAGGCGCACGCCGGCCACAGCTTTCGCTTCTGGACGCCGGCACGCGCGGAGCGGGCGCTGCGCGAGCCGGCGCAGGCGACGCTGCAGCAAGTCGGGCTCGGCGCCCGCGCCGACGTCCCCGCCCGCGCCCTCGCGCATGGCGAGCAGCGTCAGCTCGAGATCGCCATGGCGCTCGCCACGCGGCCCCGGCTGCTCCTGCTCGACGAGCCGGTGGCCGGCATGGGCGCCGACGAGTCGCAGCGCATGGTGCAGCTGCTGCGCGCGCTGCGTGGCCGGCACACGATCGTGCTCGTCGAGCACGACATGGACGTCGTCTGGGCACTCGCCGATCGCATCAGTGTGATGGTCTACGGCCGCGTCATCGCCAGCGGCACGCCGGAGGCGATCCGGGCCAACGCCGACGTCCGGCGCGCGTATCTCGGCGAGGAGGTTGTCGCGTGACGCTGCGGCTCGAGGCGATCGAGGCTGCCTACGGCCTCGGCCAGGTGCTCTTCGGCATAAATCTAGAAGTGCCCTCGGGTCGGCTGGTGACGCTGCTCGGCCGCAACGGCATGGGTAAGACCACGACGATACGCGCCGTGATGGGCATGGTGCCGATCCAGGCTGGGCGCGTGCACTTCGACGGGCGTGCGCTGCACGGCTTGCCGTCGTATCGCATCGCCCGGGCCGGCCTCGGTCTGGTGCCGGAGGGACGGCAAGTGTTTCCCAACCTCACCGTTCGCGAGAATCTCGTCGCCACCGCGGCGAACCGCCGAAGCGCGGCCGAGCCCTGGACCGTCGAGCGCGTGTGCGGACTGTTCCCGCACCTGGCGGCACGCGCGCGCAGTCTGGCCGGCACGCTGTCCGGCGGTGAGCAGCAGATGCTGGCCATCGGGCGCGCGCTCATGACCAACCCGTCGCTGCTCATCCTCGACGAGGCCACCGAGGGGCTGGCGCCGCTCGTGCGCGGCGAGATCTGGGCGTGTCTCGAGCGGCTCAAGCAGAGCGGTCTCTCGATCCTGTTGATCGACAAGCACGTGCAGGCGGTGACGCGGCTGGCCGATCATCACTACGTGCTCGAGAAGGGGCGGGTGGTGTGGGACGGCACCTCCGCCGAGCTGCGGGCGCGTGCGGACGTGCAGCACCGCTACCTCGGCGTATGATCGAACGCTGATGGCCGAGCCCTTTCCGACCACCGCCACGCCCACCGACCTCGTCGGTCGCGTGCTGGGACTCAATCCCGGGATGATGACGGGGCCCGGGACCAACACGTATCTCGTGGGCCGTCGCGACCCGATCCTCATCGACACCGGCGCCGGCGTGCCCGACTACGTGCCGCTCCTGGAGCGCTATCTCGGCGAGCGCGGCTGGACCCAGCCCTCGCGCGTGATCCTCACGCACCGACATCGCGACCACCTGGGTGGGGTGCCGTCGCTGCGCGCGCGCTTCAAGGGGCTGCGCGTGTCCAAGATGCGGCATCGGGATGCGGATCTGCCCGAGCCCATCGAGGACTTGCGCGCGGGCGAGACCGTGCACGGCGATGGCGTGACGCTCGTGCCCGTCTACACGCCGGGCCACGCTTCTGATCATCTTTGCTACTACCTCGTGGAGGAGAAGGCGCTCTTCACGGGCGACGTGATCCTCGGCGGCTCCACCACGGTGATTCCCGCGGACGACGGCGACCTCGCCGACTATCTGGACTCGCTACGCCGGCTTCAGCAGATGGAGGTCCGGCGCATCTATCCCGCGCACGGTCCGGTGATCGAGGACGGGCCCGCGAGGATCGCCGAGTACCTGGAGCACCGGATGCTGCGCGAGCGGCAGATTCTCGAGGCGCTGGCCGACGGCGTCGAGACCATTGCGGCGATCGTGGCGCGAATCTACGTCGATGTGGCGCCGGCGCTGCATCCGGTGGCGGCGCTGTCCGTGGAGTCGCATCTCAAGAAGCTGG
>Ga0207646_10007092_pt1 | contig 11465 bp, 9 predicted proteins | sample KBSK5502metaG_FD_184343 | JGI IMG/M metagenome (GOLD analysis project Ga0207646, IMG submission 184343) | Corn, switchgrass and miscanthus rhizosphere microbial communities from Kellogg Biological Station, Michigan, USA - KBS K5-50-2 metaG... | ecosystem: Host-associated > Plants > Roots >...
CCCGTCGGGGAGGAGTCCGCGGTAGGTCGCGCGCCAGGTCTCGACACGGATCCGCTCGATCGCCTCGGCGTCGTCCACCGTCGCGCGCCGGACGCCCATGTCAGGGGTGCGCGTCGAACCAGTCGGCGATCCGGCGAGCGTGCTCGACGCGGTGCTTCGGCTTTCCGCCGCGCGTGAGGTCATGGTTGTCTTCGGGGAACCGTACGAACACGGCTTCCTTCCCGAGCACCTTCAACGCCGTGAAGAGCTGCTCCGCCTGCTCGATCGGACAGCGCAGGTCTCGTTCGGCGTGGAGGATGAGGAGCGGCGTCTTGACGTTCGTCACATACGTGAGCGGTGAGCGGAAGATGAGCTTCTGGCCGCCGTTCCAGGGCGTGGCGTCACCCATCTCGTGCTCCCAGAAGTGCCAGCCGATGTCGCTCGTACCGAACGCCGAAATGTTGTTCGAGATGCTTCGTTGGGTGACCGCCGCACGGAAGCGATCGGTATGGCCGACGATCCAGTTCGTCATGAACCCCCCGTAGCTCCCGCCGGTGACGTAGAGACGCTTGGGGTCGATCCAGCCCAGGCCGAGCGCGTGGTCCACGCCGGCCATGAGGTCTTCGTAATCCTTGCCGCCCCAATCGCCGATACAGGCTTCGACGAACCGCTGACCGTACGCGTGGCTTCCGCGCGGGTTCGTGAGGAGCACCGCATACCCCCGACCGGCGAGCACGTGGAACTCGTGAAAGAAGGAATGCCCGTATGCCGTATGAGGCCCGCCGTGGATCTCGAGGACGAGCGGCCACTTCTTCGCCGGGTCGAAGTCATGCGGCTTCATGAGCCAGCCCTCGATCTTCCACCCGTCCGCGCCGGTGAACTCGACGCGCTCCGGAGCGGCGATGTACCGCGACCCCAGCAGCTCGTCGTTGAGGCAGGTCAGCTTGCGCATGGGTCCCCCGACCTCGCCGACGAAGACATTCCCGGGATCCGTCACGGTCGCGACGATCGCAGCGAAGCGACGGCGCGAATCGTCAAGCGACCACGACACGACCTGGTGGGCACCCACCGTCTCGGCGCGCACGTCCCCGCCGCTCGCGGCGCAGGAGTACGCATTCGCGGTCCCCTGATCCGAACCGAGGAAGAGGATGCGCCCGTCGCGGGTCCACGCGGGTGGCAAGGTCTGCGCGTGTGCGCGCATGTCGCTGATGACGGATGACCCCACCGAGCGGTCCCAGCTGTCCAGGAGGTCCCTGCCCGGTCCGCCCCTTTTCGGGAAGGCCCAGATGTGAATGTTGCGAGCCGACGAGCCGATCGCGCGGTCGGTGCCGTACGCCGTGATCGTGCCGCCGTCGGGCGACCACGACGGGTTGCCGTAGCTGCCCTCACCGTCGGTGATCCGGCGCGTCTCGCCCGAGATCGTCACGACGTGGATGTCAGCGACCGTGTTGAGGTCTCGCTTTTCGGTTCGATTGGAGACGAACGCGATCTCGCGGCCGTCGGGTGAGAATTCGGGCTGAGCGTCGTCCCAGTCCCCGTCGGTCAGCTGGCGCGGGGCTGAGCCGTCCACGGCGACGATCCAGATGTGCTTGTGACGGCCGTCGCTGAGCCCACCCTCGTCCGAGCGGTAGCGCGCGCGGTCGTAAACGCGGATGCCGTCCTCCTCGTCGTTCGAGTCCTTCGGGTCCTTCACGACGAACGCGAGGGTCCGCCCGTCCGGCGACCACATGATTTCGGAGCAGTCATCGGCGAATCGCGTGAGCTGCCGAGCCTCGCCGCCCGCGAGATCGAGCAGAAACACGTTTCGCGGCGGTCGCTTCCGGCCCTTCGGCACGTCACCGCGGTCGGAGGTGAACGCGAGCCCCCGGCCATCGGGCGACCACCGCGGCGAGGAGTCATGAGCGGTGCCCGCGGTGACCTGCGCGGGTGGCTCTGTGCCGTCCGAAGAGACCAGCCAGACCGCCCCCATGTAGCCGTCACGCTTCGGGTTCGCGGTCTTCACCGAGTACGCGATGCGCGCACCGTCGGGCGAGATCTGCGCATCCGTAAGGAAACGGAATTCGTACAGATCTTCAGGAGAAAGGGGAAGGGGCGACGAAGACAACGCGGCGTATCGTGCCATATATGGGCCGGTTCGACCGGCGCGCACGTACCGGGATGCTCGTCGGAGCGCTTTCGATGTTCTTCGCGCTCGACGTCGCGTTCCTTCTCAGCATGGCCGGACTGCCATTCGTCGCCGACAGCCTCGGTCAGGCGATCATCGACGTGCTCCCCGGTTGGATCTCGATCCCCCTCATAGACCTGCTGCATGAGTGGGCGAAGATCCTCCTCATCGTCGGCGTCATCGCACTCTTTCTCATCGACGGTGCGGCAACCGGTCTCCTCGCGGCATCGCGGCGCAGGACCGCCGCGGTTCTCGGCGTCGGGCTTCTTCCCTGGGTGGGTGCGTTCGGACTGGCGCGACTGTTCTCACCGCTGCGGATCGAGGCGATCACGAGCCTCATCGACGCGGCGGTCGGCGCGGCGGTGTTCCTCGCGGCGCTCGCGTTCATCCTCCCGGGCGCCCTCGACCGGTCCAGCGACACCGAGCCGGCGTCCCCGAGCCGCCGGCGCGCGCTTCTGGGGACCGCGGCAGCCGCCGCGGTCATCGCGATCGTGTCGCTGCCGCTTTCGCGGATCGCGGCGGTCGGCTCGGGCGGGCTCGGCAACATCGCCATGGCTGCGCGTCGGCTGCGCTCACGCGCTGACATCCCGCCGGCGGACCCGGCGGTCGACGCGCTCCCCGGCATCACTCCCCGGATCACCGCCAACGAGAATCACTACGTCGTCGACACGACCCTCGTGAAGCCGCGCGTCCTCATCGATGAGTGGCGGCTCGACATCAAGGGCCTCGTGCAATCGCCGTTCTCTCTCACGTACGACCAGCTCCTCGACCTGGACGCCGTCGAGCAGGTCCATACGCTCGAGTGCATCTCGAACTACGTCGGCGGAGACCTCATCTCGACCGCACTCTGGACAGGCGTGCCGCTCCGCGACCTGCTCGACCGTGCGCAAGTGAAGGCGGGCGCGTACGACGTAGTCTTCACCTCGGTCGACGGGTACACCGACTCGATCCCGATCGCGAAGGCGATGGAAGAGCGGACCCTCGTCGCCTATCTCATGAACGGGAAGACCGTGCCGCAGGACCACGGCTATCCCGCGCGGATGCTCGTGCCGAACATCTACGGCATGAAGAACGTGAAGTGGATCCGCACGATCGAGGTCGTGAACTACGACTTCCTCGGTTACTGGCAGCAGCAGGGCTGGTCCGACAGCGCGAACATCAACACGAACGCGCGCATCGACCTACCCGGACGCAGCGTGCGGTGGAGCGGCGGCGCGATCCCCGTCGCCGGTATCGCGTTCGCGGGAGCGCGCGGCATCTCGAAGGTCGAGCTCTCGAGCGATGGCGGGAAGTCGTGGGGTCAGGCGACGCTCGAAGCCGCGATGGGTCCGCTCTCGTGGCGCCGCTGGAGCTACGACTGGACGCCGAACGCTGCCGGGCCGGCGAAGCTCATCGTCCGCGCCACCGACGGAGCCGGGAATACCGAAACGCCCGTCGCGCGCAGCCCGTACCCGAATGGCTCGACGGGGTACGACTCGCTCGACCTGACCGTGCAGCGCGGCTAGCCGAGGCTCCCTCGGGCACCCGCCGTAACTAGCTCAGCCGACCTCCACCCGCGGCGTAGCGCCGATTCGTCTCATTCATGAAATCGATCATCTGCTCTCGTGAGAGAGGCTCGTACAACTTTCCGAGTTGCGCGGTACACACGAAGCGGCCGGGGATCATCACTGCATAGATGTCCTCAGGCATCTCATCCGGATCGAAGAGCGTGGGCGGAAGGGCCCATCCCGGCTCCAGTGCACACCAGGCGACCACTGCGTCGCCATCGCTCAGCGCGTTCAAGGTGCTCTCAATCGTCGCGCGCCAGCGATCCGGCTCCGGCCACGAGCCGGGAAGGATCGTCCAGTAGATGGCGGCGTAGGTCTTGTCGTCCTCATCGGTCAGCCGAGAGGAGTGGAATCGCGTGCCGGCCGGCCACGCCCCGACTGGAAATGGCGGGCTCTGGCGCTCTGAATCCGTGAACAGCGCGTAGGCAAGCACGCCCTTCCGAAGGTCTTGGCCGTCATCGTCCGTCCAGACCATATCGAGGGCTTCCTCGGTGCGAAACTTTCTCTCCATCAGATCGTCGGATTCGTTCTCGAATCTTGTCGCGATATACGGACACTTCCGAGCGTTCGGGGTCGGGGAAACCTAGCGCGCAAATCGGCGGTGTCGACCTGCCAGAGAGCCTCAGGCTCGGCGACGCCGTGGAGCGAGAAGCGTCCGAGGCTTCGCAATGTGATCCCTTCGGCGAGCCGTTCCGCGAAGGAGTCGCGCGCGGCCGATGAGAGGAGGATCTGACCGCCGTGGCTCGCCCAGCACACCCGCGCGGCGATATGGACGGCGATCCCGACGTATCCGGTGTCGGTGAGCGTCGGGCGTCCCGTGTGCATGCCGATGCGCACGCGCACCTCTGCCTTCTGCGGCCAGGCCTTCTCACGAAGCGCGCGCTGGATTGCGAGCGCGGCGTCGAGGGCGTGCGTCGAACGGCGGAAGACGGCGAAGAACTCGTCTGCCCGCGCGTCGACCTCGTAACCGCTCGCTGTCCGGACGCTCGCTCGGATCACCGCCCGCACGTCGCGGAGCAGGCCGGCGTAGTCGTCGCCGAGCCGCTCGAGCAGTTTCGTCGAGCCTTCGATGTCGGTGAGGAGGAAGGTCACGGTCCCGCGGGGGAGCGAGCGGACGTTGGCGCCGCGGGCCTTCCGGAGCTGCCCGTCGAAGAAGCCGAGTGGCACGATCCCGTGCTTTTTCGCGGCCCGCAGAAGGCGCTCCCGAGCCCGCTCTCGCGCGGCGTCGTCCTCGAAGTCGACCTGATCGAACCGCGCGAGGGCGTTCCGCACGTGCGAGACGTCGTTGATCGGCAGCCGGCGGCGGCCCTGCGAGTCGATGTAGGCGAACGCGCTATCAGGGAGGCGGGCTCGGGCGGTGGCGCTGAGCGGTGGCACGGGGCAGGTCTCCTCGGAGAGGAAAATGATAGAGCGCTAGTCTCGCTGCGTGGCGAAGCGCCGGTTCACATTCAGCGCGACCCTCCCGCCCTACGCGCCACCTCGGAATGAGTGGCGCCGGCGGGTCCACGCGGCCGTGCTCGAGTCACAGGCGTCACGTGGGGTCGGCTACAGCGAGAGCGACCGGCTCGAGGTGCGCATCGAGCTCTTCCTCGGTTCGCGCCCTCTCGCCATGCTTGACATCGACGACCGCGTGAACGACGTCATTGACGCACTCGGTGGATACATCGCCGGTCCGCGCAGCCTGAGGCGCATCGCGCCGATCGTCCCGAACGCCGATCAAATACGGCGCATCACACTCGAGAAATCGACACGCGTTCCGCGCGGCCGTCCGCTCGGGCAGATCACGCTCGCGCGGTATCGCCGGCGGCGGAGGGCGTGACCGAGCTCACCACCGGCGCCCTCGTCTGGGCCGGCTTCGACGGGGATCGCGTGCCGGGGCCGCTCCTTGATGCGATCCGCACGGGAAAGATCGGCGGCCTCCTCCTCTTCGCGTTCCGCGGCAACATCCGCTCGAAGGATCAGGTGCGCGCGATGCTGCGCGAGGCGCAGGACGCCGCAGCGGAAGGTGAGCTGCCGCCGATACCGATCGCGGTCGACCAGGAAGGGGGGTCCGTCGTGCGCGTCGGGTACCGCGCGGTGTTTCCGAGCGCGATGGCCATCGGCGCGACGGGCGATCCGCGGAATGCCGAGCGCGCCGCGCGCGCGGTCGCGGAAGGTCTGCTCGCCGACGGCATCACCGTGAACCACGCGCCGGTCTGCGACGTGAACGTCGAGCCGCGCAACCCGGTGATCGGGACGCGCTCGTTCGGCGACGACGCCGAACGCGTCGCGCAGTTCACGGCCGCGTGGGTCCGCGGCTCCGAAGGCGCGGGCGTGGCATCGACGCCCAAACACTTCCCCGGGCACGGCGACACCTCGCTCGATTCGCATTTCACGCGGCCGGACGTGACCGCCGATCGGGTCACCCTCGTTCGCCGCGAGCTCCTTCCGTTTCGCAGCGCATTCGCGGCGGGAGCGACGACCGTGATGAGCGCGCACATCCGCTACACCGCGCTCGACACCGAAGCGCCCGCCACGATCTCGCGCCCGATCCTCACCGATCTCCTTCGCAACGAGCTGCGCTTCGACGGCCTTTCGATGACCGACTCCCTCGACATGAGCGGCATCGCCGACATCTCGATAGAGGATGTGGTCGTCACCGGTCTCGAGGCGGGCGTCGACGCGATGATGGTCACGAGCGGCATCGAGCGACAGCTCGCCGCGGCGCAATGGATCGCGGAGCGGGTACGGCCGGAGCGCATACGCGAGGCACTGCGGCGCGCGACCTGGTTCCGCGAGCGCTTCGGACGGACGGCGCCCGACACCGACTTCAACGACGAACCGCGGCGCGATCTCGCGCGTGAGATCGCCGAGGCGTCGATCACGCGCGTCGGTCCGCCGCTTCCCCGATTCGGTGGCGCGCTGCGGGTCCTCTATTTCGAGCCGACGCAAGCCTCGCCGGTCGAGGAGCTGTCGACCCCGGGGTCGACCCTGGAGAGCGCGCTCCGGCGCCATCTCGGCGACCGAGTCGCATTCGCGACGAACGGACCCGTGCCGCGCGGCCCGGCTCCGCTCGTGGTGTGCTCGACGAACGCGTGGTTCGAGGCGAAGCAGGCGGCACGCGTACGAGACGCGCTCGCCGATGGCGGCGTGTTGTGCGCCCTTCGCAGTCCGTACGACGCGGCGCTCGTTCCTGACCTCCCGGCACTCCTCACGTACGGGGACGTGCCCGTCTCGCTCGAGGCGCTCGCGGCGGTGCTCGCCGGTAAACGGCAGGCGGAAGGGCGTCTGCCGGTCCAGATGCCGTGAGGCGCCGCGATTTTCTGCGCGCCGCAGCGGCGACCGCCCTCGCCGCGTGTACGCCGACGACGCCCAGCCCGAGCGGCGATCCGGTCGCGTCGCTGTCGCTCGAACGCAAGGTCGGGCAGCTCATGAGCGTCGCGTTCCACGGCACGAAGATCACGCCTCCGCTCGAAGCGATGATCCGCGACCGCGGAATCGGCGGGGTGATTCTGTACTCGGAGAACTTCGCCGACGCGAACGGCCTCAAGCGGCTGATCGCCGATCTCTCCGCTATCGCGCGGGACGCGAAGGTGATCCCGCTCTTCTTCGAGATCGATCAGGAAGGGGGCGCGGTCACGCGCATCGGCAGCGGAGCGACGGTGCTGCCCGGACAGATGGCGCTCGCGGCGACCCCCGATCCGACCGCGAGCATCGCGAAGGCCGTGGCCGTCACGGCCGCTGAGCTCACCGCGATCGGGGTCAACTGGAACTTGGCGCCGGTCGCCGATGTCAACGACGAGCCGACCAATCCGATCATCGGCAACCGCTCGTTTTCGAGCGACCCCGGTCGCGTTTCGGCGATGGTGGCGGCCGCCGTCCGCGCCTACGCGTCCGCGAGCTTCCTCGCCTGCGCCAAGCATTTCCCCGGACACGGTTCCACGACCGTGGACTCGCACACCGGGCTGCCGCGGATCGACGCCGGGCGCGCAACGATCGATCGCCTCCAGCTTGCGCCGTTCCGGGCCGCGATCGCGGCAGGCGTTCCGGCGATCATGAGCGCGCACATCGTGGTACCGGCCCTCGATCCGACGCCGGACCTGCCGGTGACGTTGTCCAAGCCGGTGCTCAGCGATCTGCTCCGCACGACCATGGGGTTCGAGGGCGTGATCGTCACCGACGACCTCGAGATGGGCGCGCTCGCAAGCATCGGCGAAGCGACGGCAGGCGTGCGGGCGTTTCAGGCCGGCGCCGATTACCTCCTCTTCCGCTACGACGAGAGCGCGCCGGCCGAGGCGCATCGGCGCATCGTCGACCTGGTGCGTGCCGGCACGATCACGTCGGCGCGGCTCGACGAGTCGGTTCGTCGGATCGTCAATCTCAAACGCGCGTACTCGATCTATCTCGGACAGCGAGGTGCACCCCCGCCAGATCTCGACGCGGATGGGCGGATCGCGCTCGACCTCGCCCGCGACAGCATCACCCTCTTACGCAACCGCGGAGCGCTCCCGCTTCGCGGTCGGACTCTTGTCGTCGCGCCGGCGAACGCCGACGTGGCGGTGCTCCCGGGTCAGCCTGGTCTCGGCGCGGTCTTCGAGCGCAAGCGCCTCGACGCGGTCGTGCAGTCGATCCCCCTCCACCCGAGCGCGTCCGACGTCAGCCGCGCCGTCGCGGCGGCGCGCGGCGTCGACGCGGTCGTCGTGGGCACCACCGACCTCTTCGCGTACGCGGAGCAGCGCCAGCTCGTCGCGGAGCTGACTCGAGAGCGCGCGCCGGTCATCATGGTCTCGCTGCGCGGGCCGTACGACATCGCGCAGCAGCCCGACGTCGCGGCGTATCTCTGCGCGTACGACGGCCGCGAGCCGACCCTCGTGGCCGCCACCGAGGTGTTGATCGCCGAGCGCAAGCCCGTGGGGTCGCTTCCGGTGGACATTCCCGGTCTTTTCGCGATCGGCGCGGGGCTCCGGGACTTCGCTTGAACGCGGCCTCGGTCGAACGCGCGAAACCGCTCGTCGACGATGCGATCGGCTCGCTCTGCACGGCGGCGGTCGTGCGCGTGGAACGGCGCGGCTCGGTCGACACGTACGCTGCCGGCACGCTCTGCCCGGATCCAAGCGCCGGACCGGACACCGCGTGCACGGCGACATCGCTCTTCGATCTCGCGTCGCTCACGAAGCTCGCGACGACCGCGCTCGTGCTGTCATTCGTGCGCGAGAAGCAGCTCGAGCTCGACATGCCCTTCCGCGAGCTCGTCCCGGACTTCCGCGGCGGCAACAAAGACCGCGTCACGCTTCGGCAGGTACTCACCCACACCGCGGGGCTCGCCTGGTGGAAGTCCTTCTGGAAGGAAGCGACCTCGCCGGACGAAGTGGTCTGGCTCGCCGCGCGCGAGCCGCTCGCGCAGGACATCGGTGAGTTCCGCTACAGCGACCTTGGCTACATCATGCTGACCGCCGGACTAGCGGACGTCGCGGGTGAACCCTTCCGCACCGCGATGCGCGAACGGGTCCTCGACGTGGTCGAGGCGCGATCCTGCGAGTTCGGGCCGCGGCCGGCCGAGGAGTGCGCGGCGACCGAAGAAGACACCGAGTGGCGTCGCAAGCGGCTGCGCGGCGAGGTCCACGACGAGAACGCGTACGCGATGGGCGGCGTATCCGGACACGCGGGGCTATTCGGCACCGCGGCGGACGTTGCCTCGCTGATCCGCGTCTACCGCGACGGTGCGGTCATCGGGAACGACCTGCGCGATCTCGCTCGGACCGAGGCGTACCGCGGCGGCGGCGTGCGCCGCGGCATCGGCCTCGTCCTGCGCCCGCCCGAGGGCCTGCCGTTCTTCAGCGAGGACGCGTTCGGGCACACCGGGTTCACGGGCACGAGCGTGTGGGTCGATCCGGCGAAGGACCTCACGCTCGTCGTTCTCACGAACCGGGTGTACTTCGGCCGGGCCAACGACGAGGAGCTGTACCGCTTCCGCATCGCGGCCTACGAGGCGCTGGCCAGACCTTGACGCGCGACAATTCGCGGATGATCGCGATCGGAATGATGTCCGGGACGTCCATCGACGGAATCGACATCGCGGCGGTCGACGTCAACGGCGACGACATCAAGGTGATCTCGACGGGGCACCGCGACTACGACGAAGAGCTCCGGAAGCGGATCCTCGCCGCTGCATCCGGCGAAAAGGTCGGCGCCTCGGAGCTCGCGTCGCTGCACGTGGCGATCGGCGACGCATACGCCGAGGCCGCGGTCGCATTCGTTCCGACCCTCTCCGCATTTCCGGGCGTCGTCGCGATGCACGGGCAGACCGTCGCGCACCTCCCAAAGCGCGCCACGCTCCAGCTCGGCGACGCGTCGCGGGTCGCATTGCGGACCGGCGTGCCGACTATCGCGGACTTTCGGAGCGCGAATGTCGCGGCCGGCGGCGAGGGCGCTCCGCTCGTGCCCTTCGCCGACTACGTCCTGTTCGGCAAGCGCGCGCCGGTCTCGCTTCTGAACCTCGGCGGTATCGCGAACCTCACGCTCATTCCCAAAGCGGATCCCGACAGCGTGATCGCGTTCGACACCGGGCCTGCGAACATCCTGAGCGACCTGATCGCGCAGCGCGACGGCAAGCGCTTCGACGACGCCGGGAGCGGCGCGGCCCGGGGCCGCGTCGACGAACGCGTCCTGGGGTGGGCATTCGGCAACGAATACTTCGCCAGGCGCGCGCCGAAGAGCACCGGGCGCGAGGATTTCGGGCAAGAGTTCGCCGACGAGCTCATGCGACGGGTCAGCCACAACGGGGGAACGCGCGACGACGCGCTCGCCACAGCCGTCGCGCTCACCGCCCGCACGGTCGCCGACGGGCTCAAGCGCGAGACGCCCGGGGGCACGACCTGGCGCGAGCTCATCGTCGCGGGCGGCGGCGCACGCAACCCGACGCTCGTGAGCGCGCTGCGCGCCGCAGTCGCGCCGACTCCGGTGAGAACAAGCGACGAGCTCGGCATTCCGGTCACTGCCCGGGAGGCCGTCGCGTTCGCGATCCTGGGCGCGTATCGCATGCAGGGCAGGCCGAACATCCTCTCGCGAGCGACCGGCGCGTCGCGCGCCGTCTCCGGCGGAGCGATCCACCAACCCTGATGTCGGGACCGCTCGTCGTGGGCATCGATGCGGGCGGATCGAAGACGCGCGCGTTCGCGGTCGATCGCGATGGCGGCGTCATCGGACGCGGTGCCGGTGGCGGCGCGAATCTGCTCTCGTCGCCGGATCCGGCTGGATCGATCGGGGCGGCGCTCGCGGAGTCTCTCGCCGGCGCGATCCCTGTCGCCGTGGTGCTCTCGTGCTCGGGTGGCGATCGCCCAGCGGACCGCGAGAAGGGCCGAGCGATCCTCACGCAGCTCGTCGGCCCGACGGTCCGCATCGAGGTGACGCACGACGGGATCGCGGCCCTCTATGCCGGCAACCCGATGGGCTGCGGCGTCGTTCTGATCGCGGGGACCGGATCGATCGCGTTTGGCCGCAACGACGAGGGTGAGGAGCAGCGCGCGGGTGGCTGGGGCTACCTCATCGGCGACGAGGGCTCCGGTGTTTGGCTCGGGCTCGAGGGTCTACGCGCCGCTGCGCACCACGCCGATGGGCGCGGTGCGGGAACGGCGATCACCGCGCATCTGCTGCGCGGCCTCGGCGTCGAGACGTTCATGGACGTGATCCCGCTGCTCTACGGCAGGCCGCATCCTGCTCCCGCGATCGTCGCGGCCGTCTCGGCCGTGGGACGGGCCGCCGCGGAAGCCGACGCGATCGCGGTCTCCATCGTCCAG